>ONZT01000593.1_pt1 | contig 28146 bp, 26 predicted proteins | sample 1671571 | NCBI WGS metagenome assembly ONZT01 (sample SAMN06348170, study PRJEB24527) | human gut metagenome | biome: human gut; feature: ankylosing spondylitis patient; material: feces | host: Homo sapiens | place: China | collected 2015-10
GCGGAACAGCTCCATCATGGGGCGGATGCGGTCGCTGGTCATCTTGCTGAAGGCTTCGTCCAGCAGCACCAGACGGATGCTGTTTTCGCTCTTCTGGTAAATTTGCAAAAGGCTTGCGCAGATGGCCACATAGAAGGGTGCCTGATTCTCGCCGCCGGAGGAATCGCGGCTGACGCGGGACAGATACGCCTGCTGCCCGGTGACCTGATTGGTCACCTTGATATCGTAATCCAGATAGGTGCGGTAGTCCACATAGTCCGAAAGGGTGGCACCGGCGGCGGTGCGTCCCTCCTGCCGGGCGCGGGTGTTCTCGTCCACATCCGCCATGATTTTTTCCATCAGTTCGTCCACCTGACGCTCGTAGGCGGGGTCGGCGGTGGCGGCAAGGTTGTCCAGAGAATCGCCCTCGGTCATCTGCTGGTTGCCCTTGTCCACGATGACCTGATAGAACGCCGCCAGCTGCGGGTCGCGGCTGGGTTCCAGCTCAAAGCGGTAGACTTCCTCGCCGTAGGTCAGCTGCTCCATGACCTTGTTCAGCTCCCGGAACTGCCGCCGGGCATTGAAGATATCGTCCTTCATGCGGAACAGGATATCCTTGCGGAAGCGGTCCTTGCAGTCCCGCTGCGCCTGCTCCAGACGGGCGGCGTAGCGCTCTAAGTCGATGCGCACAAGGCTCTCATGCTGGGCGCGGTACTGTTCCAGCCCGGCAAGCCCCAAGGGGTAATCGCAGACGTAGCGCCGGTTGTATTCCCGCTGCGCCGGTTCAAGAGTGCTGTTCAGGTAGACGGTCAGGGCATCGTCCAGCTTGGCCTGTGCCTTTTCGGCGGCCTGCGCGGCGGCGCGGGGGGACTTATCCGGCCCGGTCAGCGCCTGCTGCCGGCTGCGGGAGAGCGGCTCCACCAGCGGGTGGGCGGCAAAGAAACTCTCTGCGGCCTGTGCGCTCTTTTCGGCGGTGTCCACTGCCTTTTGCTGCTCCGCCTCACAGGAGGAGATCTGTTTTTCGCATACGCGCAGGTCGCCGCCGGTCTGCTCCACGGCAGTGCGGGCGGCTTCCCATGCGGCTTCGCGCACCTCTTCCTCCTTGTACAGCTGCTGCAAAAGCGGGTTCTCGCGGCACTCAGCCAGCTTTGCGGCCTGTTCCTCCACCGCCGCGCGGGCGGCGGTCAGGGCGGCGCGGGCGTCCCACAAAGCGGCAAGCTCTTCCAGCGTGGTACCGCGCAAAAGGGTCTGATACTGGCTGTAAGCGGCTTTCAGGTTCTGTTCTGCCTGTGCGGCGGCGCGTACCTCCTCGGCAAGGGCGTTCATCTCCCCTGCCAGTGCCCCGGCGCGGGCGCGGCGGGCTTCCAAGCCGATATAGCGCTGCGGGGTGCGCAGACGCTCCAACCGGAAGGGGTGGTGGCGCAAAAGGTCCCGGGTGGCGCTGTCAGGGTAGTTTTCCAGCGTGTCAGGGGTATCGCAGCAGACGATGCGGCGCAGGATGGTGTCGGCGTACTGCGCGGCAAGCGGGTTTTCGCTGGTGACCTGTGCCGCCAGACTGTCGGCGGGGGCGGTGTCGGCGCGGCGGTTGGCCTTACGCAGACCCGGGGTGTCCAGCAGGCTGATGGGGCCTACCTTCTCTTTCAGCGCCACAAAGGCGCTCTTTGCGGCGGCGTAGTGGGCGGGCGGCACAAGGATATCGAACCGGCGGTCGCCCAGACAGGCTTCCACGCAGTCCTGCCAGCTCTCGTCCTCCACGTTCAGCAGCTCGCAGAAGATGCGGGCGTCCGGCTCCATGCCCCGGCTCTTCAGCTCGGCATTCACGGCGTCCCGCACCCGGGTGGCGGCGTCCCCGTGGGGGTACACCCACTTGCCGCCGGATACGGCGTCCAGCTCGGCGCGTTTCTCGGTCTGCTGCCGCTGCAGGGCGGCGGTGTGCTGCCGGGCGGCAAAATAGGCTTCTTCCAGCGGCTTTTCCTGTGCGGTCAGCCAGTCGGTCAGGGCGGGCAGGGTGTCCGGGGTCAGGTCTGCCATCTTCTGCCCGGCGGCAAAGCCGCTGCGGCGCAGCACCGCCAGCAGGTTGCCGGTCTTTTCGGCGGCTTTTTCGGCGGTATCGGCGCGGCGGGCGGCGGCATCCAGTGCGGTCTGCCGGTGCGTCAGCTCCTCGCTGAGGGCATCCAGTGCGCGGCCCTCGCCGCTGGCACCAGCGGCGCTGTGGGCGGTCAGGTAGGCGCGGCGGGCTTCCGCTTCGGCGGTCTTGGCTTCGGCGTAGCGGGTGCGCAGCGTTTCCTGCTGGCGGCGTCCGGCGTCCACCCGCTCCTGCCAGACGGCCTTTTCCCCGGCATCGGCAGCAGCCCGCGCCAGCAGGGCGGCGCCCCGGTTCACAAGAGCTTCGGTCTGCTTTTCGGTGGCTTCGCGGCCAAAACGGACGATCTCGTCCAGCGCATCGGCGCGAGTCTGGGCTTCCGCCAGAACGGCGTGCAGATTTTCCAGCTCCAAGCGGTCACCTTGCAAGGCTTCCAGGTCCAGCTCCGGCTGGGGCAGGATATACTGGTACAGAAACTCCCGGAAATTCGGGATCTCGTCCATGCTGGTGCCCATCTGGAACACCTCATTGAACTTTTTGCCCAGCGGGCTGGACGCACGTCCGATGCCCAGTGCGCGGCAGATGCGGTCCCGCGCTTCGCTGGGGCTGCGGGTGTAGGAGAGCCGCCCCTCGGCGGGCTTGAAGTCCTCCTTGGCGCTGGGCGCACCGGTGCGCGGGTCGATGAAGGGCAGCTGTTCCAGCGTGATGCCGTCCTCGGAGATGTACCATGTCTGGTCGCCGGGGTGCAGCTCCTGCATGGGGCCTTCGGACTCCACCCGCACCGCAATGACAAAGCTGGTGTGCTTTACGCTGTCCCAGAACTCCGCCCCGATGTACGCCACGGTATGCCCCGGGCGGCGGTAGGCGTTTTCGCCGCGCTGCTTGGCGTGGACAGAGCCTTGCAGGGTGCGTCCGCTTTTCTTATTGCCCAGCGCATTGAAATTGCGGTTGGTGGTCAGGCAGTAGCGGATGGCGTCCAGAATGGTGGTCTTGCCCACGGCGTTCACGCCGATCATATAGGTCAGGCGGGCGCAGTCGAAGGTGGTATTTTCAAAGTTGTGCCAGTTGATAAGTTTCAGGCGTTTGAGTTCGATCATGCTTCACCCTCCCCTGCTTCCATGTCTGCGCCCTCCGGGCGCTCGTACAGACCAAGCTCGGTGCGGGTGCGGGCGCTCTCGGCGGCAGCATCCGCAAGGTCGGCGTCCGGCAGCGCCAGCAGCACCGTGGGGAACACCTCGATGCGGCTGTCCAGCCCGGACAGCCGTCCCACCGGACGCGCCAGATTGTACCGGCGCAGGGTGCGCATGAGCTTTTCCAGCGTTTGCTGGTCCAGCTTGCGGGGCAGGTTCATCTTTTGCAGCTCTGCCTGCACCTCTTCCACCGTGACCAGCACCTCGTCTGCGCTGGCAGCAAGGCTTTCCCGCTTTTGCAGGTACAAAAGCCGCAGCACCAACAGCAAAATGCTCTCGTACTTGAGCAGCCGTGCCTGACTGCCCTCGTGCTCGTTGACCAGCGCCGCCGCCTGCATGGGCGCGGGGTACAAAAGCACCGCGTAGCCCAGCGGTTTGAACACCGCACGCACCTCGTTGAGGTGATCCTGAATATACAGATATTTTGCCCGCTGTTCCTCTACACCGCCCAGCACGAAGCAGTGGTTGAGCAGATAGTTTGCGGTCTCTTCCAGCAGATCAATGGTTGCCATCCGTGTTTACCTCCTTGCGGCGGGTCAGGACAAAATCCTGAAACCGGAAGCCGCCGCGCTCCACCCAGTTTCCGGTCAGGGTGATATCATACTCCCGGTGCGGCGACTGGGAATAGGTGTGCAGGCCGATGATGCCTGTAAAATCGTTCGGGTATTCCTCCACAAGGGTGGAGGCGTTCACCTGCCCGCGGGCTGCCAGTGCCTGCTGCGCCAGCAGTGCCACGTTTTCCTCGGTGACGGCAAGGCGGGCGTAATCCAGCAGCAGCAGCTGCTCCTGCCGCAGCCGGTCGGGGTCAAGGGGTTCGGTGCGCACCGGGGCAAGAGGTGCTTCGGTGCGGGGCGCGGCGGGGGGATACAGCGGTTTTGCGCCGAACACTGCCGCCGGGTACAGGTGCAGCCGCGCTGCCACCGGGCCGTCGTCCGGCTCAAACAGCTGTTCCGGGCTGCGGATATCCTCCGCATAGCGGCGCAGCAGGGCGGTGACGCTGCCCTGCGCCGAGCGGTCGCTCAGCAGCAAAAACTGTGCCCGCTGCACCGCACGCTTGCGGTAGCGGATGTGGCTGGCGTCGATCTCCTTCATCAGGGTGCTCATCTCTTCCAGCGCGTCCCGCTGCTGCTGGATGAGGGCACGCACCCGGGGTGCAGCCTCGCCGGGTGCGCAGCGCTCCACCCGGGCGTAATCCAGCGCTAAGCGCGGCAGCTGGTTCTGCTCGCAGTCGTCCAGTTCTTCTTCCAGATAGGCGCGGTAATTGAACAGGTTGTCGCTGGTTTTAAAGCGGTGGTACGCCGCTGCCACCACCTTTTCCTCGTACTGATCGAACAGTTCCAGCACCTCCTGCGGGGTGCGGTTATGGGTCAGGCGGTCGATATAATGCCCGATGGAAGCGTTGAGGGCGCGCAGGGACTTGTTCAAAGTTTCAAGGTCTGCCGCCACCTCCCGCAGCACGTTCTCGTAAGGGCTTTTTTCCTGTCCGATGCTGCCCAGCAGCTGCCACGCCTTGTACAGCTTGCCGGTGTAGGTGACCACCCGGGGGTTCAATATCTCTTCCAGCGCATCCAGCAGCGGGGTGACCTCCGGCATAAAGGAAAAGGTGGGCTCGCTCTCATAACTGCCGGGCTGCTCCTCCAGCCAGCCAGTGCGGCGCAGACGCAGCAAAAAGCCCACCGCCAGCGTGTGGGGGTCGCGGGTGGGCTGCTCGTCCTCGTCACCCGCACCGTCGGCGTCCAGCGCCAGCGGCTTTGCCAGCGCGGCAAAATAATCCTCGGCGCGGGAGACGGCCTCGGCGCGGGAAATGCTGTAATCTGCCGTATGGCGGCACTCCTCCCAGAGCAGCAGCAAAAGCTCTGCATAAAACGCCCGGTTGGGCCCCGCCAGCGGGCGGAACAGCCGTGGGCTGACCAGTTCAAACAGCTGCATGGAAACGTCCTTTCTGTGTGAGTTCGATACCCTTTTATTGTACCACAGCAGGCGGGGTTTGTCACAAAAAGGCGAAAAAAAGCCCGCCGGGAGGGAACCCCCTTGGGGGAGCTGGCGCGCAGCGCCTGAAGGGGTTGGCTTGGCGAACTGCGTGCGCCCTCTCCGTCTGCTCACTACGTTCGCATCCACCTCTCCCAAAGGGAGAGGCAAGAGCACTGCCGAAAGCTTTCTCATTGCACCTAAAACTTCAGCAACAAGCCTCAGACCTTGGCTCCCCCTTTGGGGGAGCTGGCGCGGGAGTGCCTGAGAGGGCGTACGCAAAAAGCCCCGGGGAGCGGGGTGCTCCTCGGGGCGGGGTGCAATTACTGTGCAGCGGTGTTGGTCAGCTCAAAGCCGATGGCAACATAGGTCTTGCCGCCGATGGTCCGTGCGCCGACACCCAGCGCGGTGAGCTCCAGCGTTATGCCATTTTTCTTTGCGCCGTCACGCTCCTTGTTCACAGTGCCGAGCAGAGCTTGGACATTGAGCCGGTTCGCCGTGATGGTCTGCGCGTTTGCAGCCTGATAGAAAAACGGCACATAACTTCTGGTGTCTCTTTTCAGCTCCCAGCAAAGCATTACCTGCCGTACCACGTTTTTTTCGTTTCCGTCTGTTTTCCAGATTGTTTCATTGGTCAGGCTTTCCGCGCCGCTTTTCTCGGTGATGTGGGTGACAGCCAGCGCCCGGATGGTGTCATCGTTTTCAAAGCTCGTCTTGAACGCCTTATTCAGCGCGTAAAGATAGGCGCTTTCCACCTCGGCGTCAAACTTGGGGTTGTCGGAGCCGCTGCCGCCGCAGGCGGTGAGCAGCGCCAGTGCCATGATACCGGCCAGCAGAACAGCCGCAAAACGCTTTAACTTTTTCATGCAATGCTCCTTTTATAAAATGCAGGGCGTTCCCGTGCGGATGTACGGGGTATTCTGCTTTCATTTTACAGCAGTGCGGCGGCGTTCGTCAATGGCAAGTGTGCCTGTTTTTTGCCGGGATCTTTGGGCAGGGCGCAAAAAAGCCCCGGAGGGCGGGTGCTCTCCGGGGCGGGGTGCAGTTTTAAGAAGGTGCGCTTATTCGCTGACCATAAAGAGGACCAGAGTGTACTGATCCTGTTTGGTAACGGTAACGCCGAACTTGGCCGGTTTCTCAACGCCATAAAGTTTCATAACAGCCTGAAGATTGTTCATACCTGCCTTAACTTTAGCGGTCAGAGCCTCCTTGGTGAGTTCCTCGTTTTTCAAGAAGCTCACATCCACCGGCGCAACCTTTTTGCCGTTCGCTGCCGCAGTAAGAGTATCGCTGAACTCTTTTCCTGCTGCCAATATAGTTTCCTTATCCTTAGCATTGTATACATTGACCATGGAGGGCAGGCACTTAGCACTGATCGCAGTCAGTTCGGCATCCTCAGTCAGCTCCAGCTTTGCGCCCTTGCCCAGTTCCACAGTCCACTCGGCAACGCTCTTCTCCAGTGCTTCATCACGGGTCACAGGCGTACCGCCGCAAGCGGTGAGCATTGCCAGTGCCATGATACCGGCCAGAAGAACAGCCACAAGACGTTTCATCTTTTTCATGTTAGATTCCTCCAAATAAAAAATTTACAGACTTTATCCGCGCCCCAAAAGCCCGGATAATCTATGTTCATTTTACAACGTCTTCCCCCCCGTCAATATACAGACTGCCTAGATTTTCCAATTGTTTTTGAGCAGATACGCCAGCCTGTTGGATACAAAAAAGCCCCGGGGAGCGGGGTGCTCCTCGGGGAAAGAGGTCGGGCTTTTATTGGAATGCAGGGTTTTCCACCTGAACGCTCAGGGCAACATAGCTGCCCTCTGCGTTGGTCTTTACAACGATCGCCGCCTTAGCCCAGCCGCTGTTCACGTTAATGGCTGCATCAGGATACTTCCCCTTGAGCATCGAACCCATGAAAGCGGTCAGATACGCCAGATCTGTTTTGTCACCATACTTTGCAGTCACGGTCAGGATCACGTTTTTCTCAGGGGGGGTGATGCCCTTTTGGTCAATACTGCTCCTGAACAACGGCTTGCCCTTGCCGAACAAAATGTCCGCTTCCAGATGTTTCAGGGCGATCTGGTACAGCTCCGGGTCGTTTGCCGTAATGCCCATACTTGTGAGCTGTTTTTCCATCTCGTCTTGTTTTTCCTTGTCGATCTTGCCGGTGCCCGTGTCGCTGCCGCAGGCGGTGAGCAGGGTCAGTGTCAGGATACCGGCCAGAAGAACAGCCGCAAAACGCTTTAACTTTTTCATGCAATACTCCTTTTATAAAATGCAGGGCGTTCCCGTGCGGATGCACGGGGGTATTCTGCTTTCATTTTACAGCAGCGCGGCGGCGTTCGTCAATGGCAAGTGTGCCGGTTTTTGCCGGAATCTTTGGGCAGGGCGCAAAAAGCCCCGGAGGGCGGGTGCTCTCCGGGGAAAGAAATGTGTAATTATTCTTTACTTATTTGCCCTTGTAGGCAATGTTCTTGACCTGAATTGCAATTGCAGCGTAGCTGCCCTTTGCATTGGTTTCGACAACGACAGCAACCTTTGCCCAATTGCCTTCAAGTTCCACGCTGTTGTTGGTATCTTTGATCTCTCCAATTTTATCAGTGATCTTATTAACCAGATTTGCTACAAGACCAGCAGTCTTGTAGTCTGCATACACAGTAAATGTTGCGTACTCCTTATCAGGACCAACATCGGTGTCAATATCAAGCACAAAGGTTCCCGCAAGGCTGGAATTGATCTTTGCATCAAGGTTGGTCTTAGTGGTTTTATAGAGCTCACTACTCTTGTCATTCCTAACTCTGCCGTCTGCATCACACAGTTTTGCAGCGTTCGGATTTTTGCCGAGTTCCTTCCTGATATCATCTTCCAGTGGAGTTGCGCCGCCACAGGCGGTGAGCATCACCATAGCCATCACACCTGCCAGCAGCAGGGCTACGAATTTTTTCAGGTTCTTCATAAGGGTATCCCTCCAATCAGCTTGTTTGTGGTTATGTTTCTTTTTTTCCGAAAGGCTTTCGCAACCATCGTTGCCTTTCTGCCCTGATTATATCCGACAGGTGACGGTTTTGTCAATCGTAATTATAGCTAAACTTCCTGAAGCGATTTCGTCAAAAAGGATGAAAACAAGTGGGATTTGTTGCAGTTCTGATATATTCCAGAATCAGTTTTGTCGACAGTCTACGGAATCTCCGTTTCCCTGCCCCGGCGGCACGGTTTTGCCGGGTGCGGGGGTCACTTAAATTTGGACATATGTTGTGTTGCGGGCGTCAACTCCCTCAGACGCGGCTTGCGCCGCGCCAGCTCCCTCTGGGAGGGTTTTCCCCTTTATTTTGCCTTTTTACACATTTTCACCACGTTTTTGTGGTAAAATCATGTCCGAATTGAAATGAACTCGGAGGAAGTACCCATGCAACACTGTCCCGCCCGCGCGGCACAGCGGCTGGCGGCGGCAGTTCTGGCGCTGGTTTTGCTGCTGTGCGCCTTTTTGCCCCGTGCCCACGCCGCTGCGCTGAAAGAGAAAAACGGCATCCGGCTGCTCAGCTTCGACACCAGCCACATCCTTTCCATCGGCAACCAGACCTCCGGCAAGTGCAGCCTGTACGCGCTGCGCTACGCCCGCACCATTCTGGACGGCAGGGTGTGCTCCGGCAGCGGGATGTGGTCGAACGGGGCGGTGTGGTCGGCTGCTGGCTACACCGGGTACTCCGGCACCCGCGCCGAGTGCCTGAAAAAGCTGTACAGCGAGCTTTCCGCCGGGCATCCGGTGATCGTGCACCTGAAAAACACCACGGTGAGCGGGGTCAAAAGGCACACGAACCGCACCTCTACTTATGAGTACCACCTGACCGGCTCCGGCTGGAGCGAGGTGAACTACCCCCACATTGCCACCAGCAGCACCTACGGGCACTGGGTATGCGTGGCGGGCATCTCCCCCACCGCCGACCCGGAAAACCTGACCGAGAGCGACTTCTACGCCCTCGACCCCGCCCGGGTGACCGCCAACGGCCATCTTGCCGTCACCCGCCTGCTGGACAATACCCTGTGGGTGGAAAACTCCCCCCTCAAGGTGCTGGGGTAAAAGTATAATATGATAGAAACAGAGCGCCTGACACCGCAGTGTCAGGCGCTCTGTTTCTATTCCGTTCCTTAATACCCCTTCACCGAGAACCCGCGCTCCCACGGGTCGGGCGGGATATTCTTGCTGCGGATGCCGGTGATCTGGATATAGTCGCTTTTCTGGATCATGGCGAACAGGGAGATGAACTTGTCCGGGTCGCCCTGCACTTCCAGCGTCACGCTGCCATCGTCCTCGTTCTGCACCCAGCCGGTCAGGTCGAGGGTCTGGGCGGCGTACCGCGCCCGGTAGCGGAACCCCACTCCCTGCACCTGCCCGGTGATGATGTAGCGCCGCCGCTCCGTGCCTTGTGGCAGTGCGGGCGGGGTGCGATCCTTTTTGGAAAGAAAATCAAACACGGCAGTGTCCCTTTACAGCTCCTGATAAGCGGTCATCAGGGCGGGGATGAACTGCTTTTTGCGGCTCACCACGCCCGGCAGCGTCCAGCTGCCATCGGCGGCGGGCTGGATCTCAAAGCCATCCGTCAGCACCCCGGCGGCGTAGCGTCCATCGCAGATGACCACGCTCTCCTCCTTGGGCACATCGGTCAGCAGCATATAGATGTCCTCCACGTTCTGCTTGTTGCGTGCCTCTTCCAGATACGGCTTCAGCAGCGCTTCGGCGGCGGTCAGGTTCTTGCGGGTCATGTAGCTGCCCTGCGCCACGCCAAAGCGGATATCACCGCACATGAACACCTTGAAGTCCTGCAAGAACACTTCCTCAGCGGTCTTGCCGTCCAGCTTTTCGCCGGCTTCAAACATTTCGTTGGCAAACTCGTTGATGTCTACCCCCGCGATCTTTGCCAAACGGTTGGCGGCGTTTACGTCGATGGGGGTGCAGGTGGGGCTGCGGAACACCAGCGTATCCGAAAGGATGGCAGCCAGCAGCAGACCGGCGGTCTTTTGCGGGATGGTCACGCCGTTTTCATCGTACATCTGGGTGACGATGGTGGCGGTGCAGCCCACTGGCTGGTTGCGGAAGTACACCGGGCCGCTGGTCTCCAGACTGCCGATGCGGTGGTGGTCGATGATCTCCAGGATCTCGGCCTGATCGAAGCCCTCCACCGCCTGTGTGGCTTCGTTGTGATCCACCAGAATGATGCGGCGCTTGCGCAGGTTGATGATGTTGCGGCGGCTGATCATACCGCAATACTTGCCGTCTGCATCCAGAATGGGGAAATACCGGTGGCGCACCTTTGCCATCACGCGGGTGACGTCTGCCACCGGGGTGACGAGGGTGAATTTCATGATATCGTCCCGGGTCATGTAATAGGAGATGGGCGCGCACTGGCTGATGAGCTTTGCCGCCGCGTAGGTATCGCAGGGGGCGCTCATGATGGCTACGCCGGTCTCGGCGGCAATATGCTGGATGGTGCGGCCCACCTTTGCGCCGTTGCAGATGATGATAAGAGAAGCTTCCTTCTCGATGGCGCAGAGCTGGCTTTCGTAGCGGTTGGTCAGGATGACGATATCACCCTTTTCCATGCTGCTTTCCAGCATTTCCGGGGTGGCGGTGCCAATGCGGATGTGGCCGGTGGTGCACTCTGCGTCCTCACTGCCCACCACCATGGTAGCGCCCAGCGTTTCCAGAATATTGCGGTAGCTGGTGCGGCTCTTGGCAAGGATGCTGGTGTCGAACAGGTCCATGTTGGCGGTGGCGATATCCTTCACCGTGATGACGCCCTGCAGTTCGTCATCCTCGCTGGTCACGGGGAGGGTGTCGATCTTCTGGTCGCGCATGATCTCCCACGCCTTGCGCAGACTGGTGGAGCCGGGGATGCCGGGCACCTGCCGGTAATCCACATCCCGGATCTTCGGGTTGACGTCGGTGCACATCCGGGGCGGCGTGACCCCGAACTTTTTCAGCACAAATTCTGTTTCCTGATTCATTTTGCCCGCACGCCGGGCTTCGCAGACCAGATCACTGGTCTTATTTTTCAGCTCTGCATAGGCAATGGCAGAGCAGATGGAGTCGGTGTCCGGGTTGCGATGCCCAATGACCACGACCTTATGCGCAGTTTGCTGCATACTTTACCCCCTTATGGGTCTTTACCTTCTTATCATATATCTTATCATTTACCAAACAGCGCCCCTCTCCTGCACAGCGGGGCAGGCTGCAACCTTATTTTAACACAACTGTGCCCATGGGTAAAGGGCACTGCACACGGCAGACTGTTGCTTTTTGGCCCTTTCTTGTATACAACCCCTTGCATTTCGACAGCATCCGCTGTATGATAGGGGTATTCGAGCTTTTTTGTCATTTGCAACGGAGGGCAGCATGAAATCGTCCAAATTCACATCCACTCCCCTGTTTCCACGGCAGGCGCTGGTGGCGCTGCTGCTGCCGCTGATCGCGGAGCAGGCGCTCAGCGTGACCATCGGTCTGGCGGACACTTTGATGGTATCCTCGGTGGGCGAAGCCGCCGTGTCCGGCGTGAGCCTTGTGGACAGCTTCAACACCCTGATGATCCAGATCATGAGCGCACTGGCCACCGGCGGCGCGGTGGTCACCAGCCAGTACATCGGCCATCAGGAGCCAAAAAACGCCAAGGCGGCGGCTGCGCAGATCTTATTCGTGCTGTCCAGCTTCAGTGTGCTGGTGGCGGCGGTGGTCATCGGCGGGCGGCACGCCATCCTGCGGGGCATCTTCGGCTCCATTGACGCGGACGTGATGCACTACGCCGAAACCTACTTTCTGCTTTCGGCGCTGAGCTACCCCTTCATTGGCCTGTACAACGCCGGTGCGGCGCTGTTCCGGGCACAGGGCAACAGCAAGATCAGTATGCTGTCCAGTCTGGTGATGAACGTGGTGAACATCGGCGGCAACGCGGTGCTGATCTACGGCTTCGGCATGGGGGTCATGGGTGCGGCGCTGGCAAGCCTTGTGTCCCGCGCCATTGCCTGCGCGGTGGTGCTGTACCTGCTGCAAAAGCCGGGCTGCGCCCTGCGGGTGGACAGCCTGCGGGCGATGGCGCCGAACGGCGGGCTGATCCGGCGCATCCTGCGGGTGGGCATCCCCGCCGGCATCGAGAACGGGATGTTCCAGATCGGCAAGCTGTCAGTGTCCAGTCTGACCTCCACCCTTGGCACAGCCGCCATTGCCGCCAATGCGGTGGCAAATACCACCACCACCTTTTTGAATATCCCCGCCAACGCCGTGGGCATGGCTGCCCTGACCGTGGTAGGCCAGTGTCTGGGTGCGGGCGAAAAGGAACAGGCGGTGTACTACTCCCGCCGCCTGATGCTGACCGCCTACTGCGGCGCGTGGGTGATGAACCTGTCGGCATTTTTCTTTGCCAACCGGTTCGCGGTGTCCCTGTTCAACCTCTCGCCGGAAGCACAGGCCATGGCGCTGGACATCATGGTGTGGTTCAACATCGTTTCCCTGTTCGTGTGGCCGTCCAGCTTTACTCTGCCCAACATCCTGCGCGCCGCCGGTGACGCCCGGTTTACCATGACCGTGAGCATCGTGTCCATGTGGGCGTTCCGGGTGGGTTTCTGCTATCTGGCAGTGCTCTGCTTCGGCGGCGGGCTGCTGAGCATCTGGATGGGTATGTATCTGGACTGGGTATTCCGCTCGCTGTGCTTCTACCTGCGCTTCCGCCGGGGCAGCTGGCTGGAGCAGAGTGTGATTTAAACTTTTAGCATCCACCCCATTCCCGGTCTGTAAAGACCAGCGAAAACGGGGTGGATTTTTCTTTTTGCAGGAAAGCGCCGCTTTGATTCGTATTATCAACAGAAGAGCGATGGTATTTTTTACAGGTTCCACAAATTATTTTTTCAGTGCTTGACAAAGTTTTCACCTTTCGTTCTTGCAATCTTCATCGTTCGGGCGTATAATTTCTCAATGCTATCGAGTTCTGCTCTTCTGCAAAAGGAGGCTATTCTATGAAACGCAGCTGGCTTGCGCGCCACCCGGTCGGGTTCATGGCGCTGTATTTTATATTTTATCTTTCCGCTTTTCATTATCTGGAGGCAAACGTCCCCCTGCGCAGCATTCTGGTGCACTGCCGTCTGGACGATGTGATCCCCTTCTGCAAATATGCGGTGATCCCCTATTTTGCATGGTTTGTGTGGATCCCCTTTACCCTGTTCTATCTGCTGTGGAAGGCCCCGCGGGAGGACTTCTGGCGGCTGTGCCTGCCGCTGTTCTCCGGCATGACCATTGCACTGGCGTGCTACGCCGTGCTGCCCACGGCGCTTGCCCTGCGCCCCTACTGGGTGCCGGGCAGCGACATCTTTGCGCAGACCGTGCGCTTTTTGTACCGCACCGACACCGCCACCAACGTCTGCCCTTCCATCCATGTGTTCAACTCGGTAACGCTGTTGCTGGCGTACTACCGCAGCCATATCTTTGATGCACCCCGCCGCCGCTGGATGCGTCCCGCCGCCACTGTGCTGTGCATTTCCATCGTCTGCTCCACCGTGCTGCTCAAGCAGCACAGCTGCATTGACGTAGCCTTGGGTGCGCTGCTGGCACTGGCGCTGGACAGCGCCTTTACCGCCGCCGAGCGCAGCCAGCTGCCGCAGGTGCGGAGAGCCTAAGGAAGAAAGAAAAAGCGACTCCTGTCAGCGCCTTTGGTGCTGGCAGGGGTCGTTTTTTTCATTTCCTTTTTCAGAACAGCCCCTCGGGCAGGCAGATATCCTGCTTGGGGACTTTTGTCCACGCAAAGTCCGGCACAAGGCTTTCCGGGGTGCGGGGCGCGGGCTCCGGCTGCAAGCCGTAGGCATAGGCAAGCTTACCGATGATCTCCGGGGCGGTGTATTTTGCCCGCAGGTTTTCAAGGCTCTGGTCGCCGTCCCGCTTGGACAGCCGCCGCCCGTCCGCCGCCAGCAGCAGCGGGCAGTGGGCAAAGCGGGGCGGCTGCAAGCCCAGCAGCCGGTACAGGTACAGCTGCCGCGCCGTGGAGGACAGCAGGTCTGCCCCGCGCACCACCTCGGTGACGCCCATGCGGGCATCGTCCACCACCACCGCCAGCTGATAGGCAAACACCCCGTCTGCCCGGCGCAGATAGAAGTCGCCGCAGTCCCGCAGCAGGTTTTCCGTATGGGTGCCCATGCAGCTGTCCGTAAAGGTGATCTCCTCGTCCGGCACCATCAGGCGGTAGGCAGGGGCTTTCTTTTTGCGCTTTTCCGCGATCTCTTCCGGCGTCAGCCCCCGGCAGGTGCCCGGGTAGATGACGTTGCCGTCCGAGGTGTGGGGTGCGCTGGCGGCGTGCAGCTGGGAGCGGGAGCAAAAGCAGGGGTACACCAGCCCCCTCTGCTCCAGTTTGCGGTAGCTTTGGGTATAGATGTCCCCGCATTCGCTCTGGTAATAGGGCGTGTGTGCGCCGCCGGTGCTGCCGCCCTCGTCCCATGTAAGCCCCAGCCACGCAAGGTCCTGCTCCAGCAAGTCGGCATAAACGCGGGGGCAGCGCTCGGCGTCCAGATCCTCGATGCGCAGCACGATGCGCCCGCTCTGACTTTTTGCGCTGAGCCATGCCAGCAGGCTGCAGGCCAGATTGCCCAGATGCAGCCGTCCGCTGGGGCTGGGCGCAAAGCGCCCGGTGACCGGGCGGTTTTGGGATACAGGGACTTGGTTTTGCATGGGTGTGCTTCCTTTCGCTTTTCCTGGTTTTTTCTCATTATAAGCCCTTGCTGTGCAAAGGTCAATGTGCATAAAAAAGCCGCCGCAGGCGGCAATGCCTGCGGCGGCTGTAAGGTCGGCTGCTCAGTGCAGCTCCGGCCAGTAGCCCTTGTTGGCTTCGATCATATCGTCCAGAATGGCCTTGGCGACGTTCATGCTGGGCACAGTCTTGTTCAGGGTGAATGCCTGCAGCACCTTCTCGTAGCTGCCTTCCACGCAGCCCTCTACCAGCAGCTTTTCGCTGTTGAGCTGCTGCATCATCAAGCCCTGCTGGAACAGCGGGATGTTGTCCCGGGCAATGACCTCCGGGCCGTTTTTGCCGATGTAGGCGGGCAGCTCCACCATTGCGTCATAGGGCATATTGGGGATGGCGCCGCGGTTCTCGGTGATGATGAGGAAGCGTGCCTTGGTGTCGTTCTTCAGCGCAGCGGAAAGATCTGCGATCCAGTCGCCGTGGCTGCCGGCATAGAAGGTGTTGGCGTCCACCTCGCCGGTCTTGAGGTAGTGGTCGATGCCGTCGAACAGGTTCTTTTCGCGGGTCTCCTCCACCTCGTTGGCGCGGGTGTGGTTCGGGTCCGAGTGCTCCACGAACTCCTTGGCCTGCAGATAGTAGTTCAGGTAGGTGTTGGGCAGGTACTCCGGGAAGTTTTCCATGATCTCATACTCGCCCTTCCACACATAGTACCAGCTGCCCTTGGTGTGGCGATTCTGGCTGCCGGAGGAAGTCAGAGCGCCCATGCCCTTGAGGTAGCTTTCCGGCAGAAGGATCTTGTTCTCCTTGATGTAGGCGCGCAGCTTGGGCATCAGGTCCTCGCCGTGGTACTGGATGGAGGTGAACCAGCCGAAGTGGTTCAGGCCAAAGTAATCGTAAACGATCTCCTTCTTGTTCTGGATGCCCATGGCAGCTGCCACCACGTCAATGATGGCGATGGGCATATCGCAGATGTTGATGATCCGTGCCTTCGGGCGCAGCTTGCGGCAGGCTTCGGATACGATGGCGGCGGGGTTGGAGTAGTTCAGGATCCAGTAGTCCTTCTTGGCATACTTTTCCACATCGTCGATCAGCTGGATCATGGGGAAGATGGTGCGCATTCCGTAGGCCATGCCGCCGCAGCCGCAGGTCTCCTGTCCCACGCAGCCGTGGCGCAGAGGGATCTTTTCGTCCTGTTCCCGCATGGCGTAGCCGCCCACGCGCATCTGGGCAAACACAAAAGAGGTATCCGTGTAAGCCTGCTGCACATCGGTGGTGACCACCAGCTTGATGTCGGTATTCAGTTCCTTGTGCAGGACCCAGTCCACCACAACGGCAACCTTGTCCTGCCGCTCCTTGTTGATGTCGAACAGACGGATCTCGTCCACTTCCAGTTCTTCCCGGCGCAGGGCGATGGATTTGACGATACCGGCGGTAAAAGTGCTACCGCCGCCAGCAATGGTAATGACCATAGTATAAACGCTCCTTTTTTGTATTTTTCAGGTTAGCCCGGCGCAGTCCGCCGGGGCACGGTAAAACGGTTTACTGGTTTTCCAGCTGTGTCTCCACGGCACGCTTGATATCGGCTACCTGCAGACCGTAAACGATCTGGATATCGGTACCCTTTTTCACAATGCCGCTGTTCGGCAATTTGTTGATGGCAGCTTCGTCCAGCTTTGCGGGGTCCTTGATGTTTACCCGCAGACGGGTGAAGCAGTTGTCCACCGACAGGATGTTCTCCTTGCCGCCCAGACCGTCGATGACGCACTGCACCTCGGCGGCGTTCTTCACGCTTGCCTTCTTGGCGGGTGCATCACTCCCTGCGGTCTCGGTGCTCACCTCTTCCCGGCCGGGGGTGTGGATGTTAAAGGCCTTGATCAGCAGGGTGAACACCACAAAGTACACTGCGATCTGGCACAGTGCCAGCAGATACAGGGTGGGATAGTTGGTCTTATCTGCACCGGCAGAAAGGTTCATCAGCACCGAGCCGAGGAGGTTGGTGGTAAAGCCGGTGACATGGAAGGTGTGCAGCAGCACGATGAACAGACCGGAGATGCAGGCGTGTGCCACCCACAGGATGGGCGCAGTGAAGCAGAACATGAAGTCCAGCGGCTCGGTGATGGAAGCCAGAGAGGCGGTAAAGGCCAGCGGCACCAGAACGGCAGCGGTCTTTTTGCGGTTCTCCTTGCGGGCGCAGAAGATGAAGGCTGCCACGATGCCAAAGTAGCCGAAGGTCTTGGTGAAGCCGGTGTACATCCACACGATGCCGTCCGAGAAGGGCAGACCCATGCTGTACTCCATCATCATGACGATGTAGGAGCCGGTGTAGGTGGCATCGCCCACGGTCAGGCTGTTGCCCAGTGCAGAGAACTGGAAGGGGGTGTAGATGAGGTGGTGCAGGCCGGTGGGGATGAGGAAGCGCTCCAAGAAGCCGTACAGGAACAGGCCGAAGTTGCCGGAGGTGGCGATCAGATCGGTCAGTGCGCTGATGACGCTCTGCACCGGCGGCCAGAAGAAGCAGGAGCCAAAGCCGAACAGGATGGAAAAGACCACCATGCAGGTAAAGGACCAGCGGTTGCCGGAGTAGATCTGGGTGATGATGCCCTTGAACTGCTTTTCACAGGTGCGGTTGTACACCCAGCCGCAGACCAGACCCAGCAGGATGCCGCCAAACACGCCCATATCCACCGTCTGGATGCCGAACACGGTGGACTGACCGGTGCCGTACAGACCCACCATCGGGTCAGCCTCTGCCAGCATACCCAGCTGGGTCAGGGTGACGTTGCCGGCGGTCAGGTACATAAAATAGCTCATCAGGCCGATGATGGCAGCCTGCTGCTTGTTCTTTTTGGCCAGCGCCGCTGCGATGCCCACGCAGAACATCAGGCTGAGGTTATTGATGATGACCATGATGCAGTTGTAGATCAGCTGTCCCAGCAGCTTGATGGGGGTCCACTGCAGAGCGGGGATCATCGCACTAAGGCTTGTGCTGGTAAGCAAAGCGCCCAGCACAAGGATCAGGCCTGCTGCCGAGATATACGACAGCGGTGAGAGCATGGCTTTGGAGAACTTTTCCAAGCCATTCATGACTTTTTCTTTCATCGTGTAATACTCCTCACTTTTTGACTTGACGGTTTTGGGGGTGATTTCTATTCCGCAGGGCTTCCGGACGCCCTGTTGAAACATTTTAACCAACGATCTTGGTCAGGTGGATGAGCAGATAGACCTGCTCCTGATGATCCAGCTCGTAATCAAATTCCTGCCGCAGATAGGCATTGATGCGCTGCAAGCACACCTCGTTGCGGCTGTCGCGCTGCAAAAGCACCGTATACATGGATTCCAGCCCGGCGTCCTGCCAAGGAGTGTGCCGCAGAATGCGCGCCGCCAGAAACTTGAGGTGCACGGTCAGGCGGGTAGTCTCAAGGCTTTCTTCCTCAAAGGTGCAGTGATAAGTATCGCAGATGATCTCCTTGACCGCCTTGACGAACTTTACGGTATCGTAAGCCAGTGCGCCGTCCGCCGCACCGGCTACCAGATGCAGGGCAATGTAGCCCGCTTCGTCCTCCGGCAGCTGTACGCCGCAGAACTGCCGAACAAGTTCCAGCGCCCTTTGCCCCACTGCGTACTCCTTCGGGTACAGCATCCGGGTCTCCGAGAGCATAAGGTTGGGCAGAAAGGTGCCCTTTTCCACACGCTCCAGCGCAAAGCTGATGTGGTCCACCAGCGAGATGGTGCTTTTGCTGCTGAGCAGGATGCCCTGCTCCTCTGCCGCCAGCGAGATGCGCTCGGCGGCCTGCATCACCTGCGGGGTGACGTTATCCAGCATCTTGAGGAACTTGGTCTGCAGCTCGTTCTGCACATAGTACACCTTGGAAACGCGGCTTTTGTCGATCACGTCCCCCGGGCGGCGGCCAAACCCAAGCCCGTTGCCCACGAGAATGGCTTCCCTGCCGTCCGGCATGACCACCGACACCGCATTGTTGTTGAATACCTTTACAGCCTGCATCGCCGCACTCCTCCGCTTCCATGCCGCAGCTTTTGTGAAAAAGAAAAGGGTACAAGAACCAAAGGGATGCCGTTGCCGCCTTCCCTCTGATGCTCATGCCTGATCGAACAGTTACACGCACTGATAAATTCACTTGTCTGCTTTTGATTATACGAGCCAGCGCGGAGAATGTCAATGCGTGGAACTGCCCGAAATTCAAGCTGTATTTTTGTATATCCTGCACAGGTCTGCTTGAAATTCGTCCTGCGCAGAACGATTGACAACGCCGTGCGCAGAACGTATACTTAGAGTGTAGATCCCGCTTCGCTCCGGCGGCTTGCCGGAGCACCGTTTACGGAGGTTTTTCTTATGAGATCGAAATATATCCGTCCCCTTGCGCTGCTGCTGTGCGCCGCTTTGCTGAGCTGCCTGCTGGCAGCCTGCAACGGCTCTGCCGACAGCAGCCCCGCATCCAGCGCTGCACCCGCCTCGGACAGCGCATCCGCTTCCGGCAGCAGTGAGCTGCCCTCCTCCACCACAGAAGCCAACACCGGAGAGCTGAACCCCGGCAACTTTGATGAGAACTCGGTGTTCTCCATCACCGGCACATCCAACGCCTTTGCGCCCTGTCTGGGCTGGGGGCCCGGGGTATCCGGCTGCTCTTTGAAATCGGTCATCGCAGCGGCATCGCTGCTGCACTGGGCCGAGGACGCACGGATGTCCAGCCGCTCCCCGGAGGCCATTCAGGAGGCCTTTTACAGCTGGTACGACGGCCTGACCGACAACGAGCAGGAGGGCTTTGCCGAGGCTTGGCCGCTAATTAAGGACGCCGCGCTGGACCTGCTCAGCGACAAGGACAGCATGACCGAACGCATCGCGGAGGCAGGGCTGGACGCTGATACCCTGCCCGGCTGCACCCTGAAAAACTGGCAGGCGCTGCAAGCTGTGTTGGACGGCATCGTGCCGGAGACGAACGGCGAAGCTTAAACGCAACCTTAACCTTTAAAGCGCAATGGGGCGCTGACCGTGTGGTCAGCGCCCCATTTTGTCGTTATACCTTTTTCAGCACATACTGGCGGGTGCCCATGCCCACCTTCTCGGCCTGTTCAAGGGTGGCCTTCCACTCGATGTTGGGGTTGGAGTCCTTGAAGTTGTCGTGGTAGCAGTTCCAGCCCGGCTTTGCAAGGTTTGCGCTCAGCTGGCTGTTGGGCAGCGGGGCGGCATTCAGGCAGGCGTCCACGCAGGCCTGATCCAGCGCCACCGGGTCGAAGGACGCAAAGATACCGATATCCGGCAGGATGGGGGCATCGTTCTCGCCATGGCAGTCGCAGTTGGGGCTGATGTCCTGCACCAGAGAAACGTGGAAGCAGGGACGGTCGTGGCAGACTGCGGCGGCGTACTCCGCCATCTTGCGGTCCAGCAGCTCGTTGGCACAGTCGTTGGGAGAATAGATGGCGTCAAAGCTGCACGCGCCGATACAGCGGCCGCAGCCCTTGCACTTGTCGTAGTCGATGACCGCCTTGTTTTCGGCATTGTAAGTAATGGCGTCCGAGCCGCACTCCTTGGCGCAGCGGTGACAGCCGCGGCACAGCCCCTCCTGCACGGCGGGCTTGCCGGCAGCGTGCTGCTCCATCTTGCCCGCGCGGGAGCCGCAGCCCATGCCGATGTTCTTGATGGCGCCGCCGAAGCCGGTAGCCTCGTGTCCCTTGAAGTGGTTCAGGCTGATGAACACGTCCGCATCCATGATGGCGCGGCCGATCTTGGCGGTCTTGCAGTATTCGCCGCCCGGCACCGGCACTTCCACCTCATCCGTGCCGCGCAGACCGTCACCAATGATCACCTGACAGCCGGTGGTCATGGGCCAGAAGCCGTTCAGCTGGGCGCAGCTCAGGTGCTCCAGCGCATTCTTGCGGCTGCCCGGGTACAGGGTGTTGCAGTCGGTCAGGAAGGGCATACCGCCCTGCTCCTTGCACAGGTCTGCCACCACCTTGGCGTAGTTGGGGCGCAAAAAAGCCAGATTGCCCAGCTCGCCGAAGTGCATCTTGATGGCCACGAACCGACCGTCCATGTCGATGTCCTTAATGCCGGCGGCAATGCACACCCGGCGCAGCTTTTCCAGCAGGCTGGTGCCCACCGGACAGCGGAAATCCGTATAGTAAACTTTGGATGCTTCCATGGTGTTTTTCCTCCCATATCTTTCCGGCGGCGTCTGCCGCGCAGTCTCTCTTTTGTTCAGTATAGCACACCCGGGCGAGCGGTGTAAACAGAAAATGGAACCGTGCCGTTTTTCTCTGCCCATTTTGGGGTTGACAGCCCTGCCCTGCGGTGTTATCTTATATCGGTTCCAAAAAACAGAACGGATGTCAAGATACAGGAGTTATGTCTATGAACGATTTTGATACATTCCGGCACGAAGCCGAAGCCGCCCTGCGGGTGGCGCTGCAATGGTTCCTTCTGGCAGTTCCCATGGGTCTGCTCTGTGGATTGCTGGGCACCTTGTTCCACCTTGCCGTCGAGCACGCCACCGAGCTGCGCGCCGCGCAGCCCTGGCTGCTGTTCCTTTTGCCTGTGGCAGGTCTGCTCATCACTGCCCTTTATAAGGTAACAAAGTGCGAGGGCGTGGGCACCAACAACGTTCTCCGCGCCGTGCAGAGCGGCGAGCCGGTCAGCATTCTGCTGGTGCCCGCCATCTTTCTGGGCACGGTGCTCACCCACCTGTGCGGCGGCTCTGCCGGCCGCGAGGGCGCTGCGCTGCAGATGGGCGGCAGCATCGGCTGGAACCTTGGCACCCTGCTGCGGCTCAAGGACCACGACCGCCGCACCGCCACCATCAGCGGCATGGCTGCGTTCTTCTCTGCCCTGTTCGGCACCCCGCTGGCGGCGGCCTGCTTTGCCATGATGGTGGAGGATGTGGGTCTGACCTTCAACTCTGCCTTTGTCCCGGCCTTTACCTCCGCCCTCATCGCCTACGGCTGCTCGCTGGCCTTTGGCATCGCGCCCACCCACTTTGCCCTCACTGCGCCGGAACTGAATGTCCGCACCGCCCTGCTGGTCATTCTGCTGGGTGTAGCCTGCGCTGCCGTTTCCCGCCTGTTCTGCTACACCCTCCACTTCATGGAGCATACCGTGCCAAAGCTTCTCCCGAACCCGTGGGTGCGGGTCTTTGCGGGCGGCGTGCTGGTCATCGGCTTTTCCTATCTGTTCGGCGTGGGGCGCTATAACGGCGCGGGCATGAGCGTCATCATTGCCGCCGTGGAGCAGGGACAGGCGCTGCCGTGGGATTTTCTGTGCAAGATCTTCCTCACCGCGCTGACCCTTGCCTGCGGGTTCAAGGGCGGCGAGGTAGTGCCCAGCTTTTTTGTGGGCGCTACTTTCGGCTGCGTGGTCGGCCCGCTGCTGGGTCTGCCCGCCGGGTTTGCGGCGGCGGTGGGGCTGGTGTCCATCTTCTGCGGCGCGACCAACGCCCTGATCCCCTCTATCCTGCTGGGCTTTGAGCTGTTCAGCGGCGCTGGGCTGGAGCTCATCGCGCTGGGCTGCGGCATCTGCTATATGCTCTCCGGCCACCACGGCCTGTACAGCAGCCAGACCTTTGTCACCAACAAGCTGCGCTCGGAGTATATGTCCCATAAGTGGCGCGTAAAGGTGAAAAAAGCGGAAGAGTAAGCGTTTAATACTAAAAAACAGGGGCTGTTGCGCAAGCAACAGCCCCTTGTTTTATCATATCTTATGCCAGCGCGGTGATGGCTGCCACAGCCAGCACGATGGCACCCAGCACAATGCGGTAGATGCCGAAGAACTTGAAATCGTGGCGCTTGACGTAGTCCATCAGGAAGCGGATGGCTACAAGGCTGACCACAAAGGCCACAACGCAGCCCACCAGCAGCACGGCGATCTCGGTGCCGGTGATGGATACACCGGAAACCGCGAACTTGACCACCTTGAGCAGGGATGCACCCGCCATGACCGGGATGGCCAGATAGAAGGTGAACTCTGCCACGCAGGCGCGGGAGAGCCCCAGCAGCAGACCGCCCACAATGGTAGCGCCGGAACGGGAGGTACCGGGGATGATGGCAAGGCACTGCCACACGCCGATGAGCAAAGCGTCCCGGTAGCTGATCTGTTCCAGCTTTGTGACCCGGGGCGTGGTGCGGCGGTTCTCCACCACAAGGAAGAGCACGCCGTACAAGATCAGCATGGCGGCTACGGTGATGTAGTTATAGAAGTGCTCCTCCATCCAGTCGTCCAGCGGGCTGATGACCAGCACCGGCAGGGTGGCGGCTACCACCTTGAACCACAGGTTCCACACGCTGGGCTTGGAGATGACCTTGCCCTGCCGCAGCCCGAAGGGCCACAGCTTATTCCAGAACAGCACCACCACGGCCAGAATGGCACCCAGCTGGATGACCACCCGGAACATGGACATAAATTCTTCGCTGGCATTGAACTTGACGACCTGCTCCACAAGGATCATGTGCCCGGTGGAAGAGATGGGCAGCCACTCGGTAATGCCCTCCACAATACCCATCAGGATCGCTTTGATGATCTCGAAAAACGTAATAAATCCCTCCTGCAGCACCCATTGGGTGCGTAGTTTTTTCAAAAGCAGTTCCAGTATACCATACTATGAGCCGCTGTGCATACAGATTATAGAAATTTTACCGGTGGCGCTGTATTTATCTGCCCCAGGAAATGTGCTATACTATAAAAATAAGAAGTCTGTCCGCTTTCTGCGCCCGGCGCTGAAAGCTCTGAGAACAACGAGGTGAACCTTCATGAACATACTGGTGATCGGCTGCGATCAGGTGGGTGCGGCGCTGATCCGCGATCTGGAACGCATCGGCCATGATATCTCGGTGGTGGAAAAGGACCCTGAGCAGCTCAAGCGTCTGGATGCCTTTGACGATTATACCTTTCACGGCACTGCCCTTGTGGGCGACCCCACCGACCCGGACACCCTGCGCCGGGGCGGCGTGGAGAACTGCGACGCCGTGGCGGCGGTGACCGAGGAGGACTCGGTGAACCTGATGGCGGCGCAACTGGCAAAGAACATCTTCCGCCGGGATAAAGTCATCTGCCGGGTGTCCGACCCGCATCTGCAAATTTTATACCACAAGGCCTACGAGCTGGAGACTATCTGCCCCACCGTGCTGACTGAGCAGGCGGTGTTCCGGGCACTTTCCAAGTAAAACAGCCTGTTTTTGCTTTACAGACCGTAGAATGAGGTAACGATATGAAAGTTTGTATTGCCGGCGGCGGCCGGGTGGGCATGTATCTTGCCCAAAGCCTGCTGTCCCACCACCATAAGGTGACCATCATCGAGCCGCAGGAGGCGCTGTGCCGCACCCTTGCGGATACGCTGGATATCCCGGTCATCTGCGGCGACTCCCTGAGCTTTGACACCCTGCGCACCGCCGATGTGGCCAGCTGCGACGCCTTTGTGGCGGTGACCAACACCGACGAGACCAATCTGGTGGCCTGCCAGATCGCCAAGCGGGAGTTTGGTGTGAACCGCACCGTGGCACGCGCCTCCAACCCCAAAAACCGGGACATCCTGCACACGCTGGGCGTAGATACCGTGGTGTGCGGCACCGACAACCTGAGCCATATCCTGGAGCGGGAGATCGAGACCGACACCATCCGGCAGCTGCTCTCGCTGGGCGGCGGTACTGCCAGCCTGAACGAAATTTTGCTGCCGGAGGACTTCCAGTTCGCGGGCAAGGAGATCAAGGAGATCCCCATTCCCGGCGATGCCATTCTGGTCAGCATCACCCGGGATACCGAGTTCATCATCCCTCACGGCAGCACGGTGCTGCTGCCGTGGGACCGGCTGCTGTGCCTGACACAGGACGACACCCTGCATCTGCTGATGGATGCGTGGGGTCTTTCCTCCCACAAATGAGCGAGCAGGAGCTGCTGCGCACCGCGCTGGTGCTGCCGCCCCGCGCCCGCCGGGTGCTCTGCGTCTGGGCAGCTGTGCCCGGGCTGGTCTGCGCGCCCTTTGCCTTCTGGCAGAGCCTGTGGGCGGGGGCAGTCTTTTGCGCTGTATGGGCGGCGCTGGTGGCGCTTGTCCGGGCGCGCTGCTGCAGCTTTGTCGCCGCCCTGACGGCGGACAGCGTCACGGTGCAAGCCGGGGTGGCTGTCCCTGTGCTGCGCCGCATCCCGCGCCGGGCGGTCACCGGGGTGCAGCTGCTGCGCACCCCGCTGCTGTGGGCGGCAGGGTGCACCGTGCTCCTTGTGCGCAGCCCGGGGCTGCAATTGGTGCTGCCCGGCATCCCCGCCGCACAGGCTACCGCGCTGGCGGCGGTGCTGATGGAGGGCAACGCATGAACCGGGAAAAGCACTTCCACCCGCTGGCGGCGCTGCATCTGCTGCGCAAGACTTTGCTGGTGTACCTTCTGCCGCTGGTACAGGTGCTTTTTGATCGCAACTGGGACGCCCTGCACGCGGCGCTGCGGCAGGAGCTTGTATTGCTCTTCTTTATCAGCGCCGTGTGCTGGGCGGTGTACTATGGCGGCCGCTGGCAGGTGGATGCCGAGGGCACGGTGCACGTCAGCTGGCGGCTTGGCGTGCGGCTGGACCGTGCCCTGCGCACCGAGGGTCTGGCGGCGCTGGTGCTGGAGCAGCCCCTGCTCTACCGGCTGACCGGTGCCTGCCGGGTGGTGCTGTACCCTGTTGGGCAGACCAAGACCATCACTTTGTATCTTACCCGGCAGCAGGCTGAGGAGCTTGCCGATGTGCTGCTGCCGGTGACGGACCCGCTGTGGCACGCGCCCAAGGGCGGCGAAAAGCTGGCCTTTACGGTGCTGGGTGCCAACGGCCTGTCTACCCTGATTTTATGGTGGCTGGCCATCCACCAGACCCAGAGCTATGCCCCGGATGCCCAGACCGCTGCCCTTGCGCAGCTGGGACAGCTGGCGGCGTTTGCCGCCCGCTGGCTGCCGCTGGGCATGGCGTGGCTGCTGGTACTGGCGGGCACCCTGCTCTGCATCAGTCTGGTGCGCAGCGCCTTGCAGGCGGTGCATTATACCGTCTGGCGCACCGATACCCAGCTGGGCAGCCGGGGCGGGCTTGTACGCCGGTACGAGATGCGGCTGCGGCTCTGCCAGCTGAACTACGCCGACCTGCGCCGTTCCCCGGCTACATGGGCACTGCATTACTGCCCGGTGTTCGTTTCAGCCGGGGCGTGCCGCCCGGAACTGCCCTTGTTCGTCTGGCGGGAGGGCACCCCGCTGCTGCGGGAGCTGCTGCCGGAGATGGCGCAGCTGCCCCCGGACACCCGCGCCGACACCACCGACCGCAGCATGGTGTTCTTTTTACCGGCGGGCATCCCGCTGGCGCTCTGCCTGCTGCTGACGGCGGTATCCCGCACCACCCTGCCTGCCCTTACCCTGCCGCTGCTCATCCCCACCGGGGTATTTGCCGCCCTGCTGGGCGCTGCCGCCGTGGGCTGGCACCGGGAGGGCGTATGGCAGCAGCAGGGACAGCTGCTGCTCTGCCGACAGCACCAATTCCATCTGCACCAGCTGTGCGTGTTCCACCCGGACACCGGCTTTACCGCGTTGCAGTCTCCTTGGGCGGTGACGGTGCAGCGCGCCAACCTGACCCTTGTATTTCCCGGCAAAGAAAAGGTCACGGTGCGCAGCGTGCCGCTGGCGGCTCTTGATTTTCTGGAAAGATAGAAGTATACTTGCGATGCCCCGCTGAACCTACGGTCGGCGGGGCATTTTTGTAACACAGAGCAACGGAGATTATTCTTATGATAAAGACTGTATTATTTGATCTGGACGGCACCCTGCTGAACACCATCGACGACCTTGCCGATGCCGGCAACTGGGTGTGTGCACAAAACGGCTGGCCCACCTTTACGGTGGCGCAGTTCAAGATGATGGTGGGCAACGGCATCCCCAAGCTGGTGGAGCGGTTCTCCCCCGCCGACGCCCGCACCCCGGCGCAGCTGGCGGCGACACTGGCGCAGTTCACCGCCCGGTACGATGCCCACAAGGAGGACAAGACCGCGCCCTACCCCGGCATTCCGGCGCTGCTGGACGCACTGAAGGCCGAGGGCATCCAGTGCGCGGTGTTCTCCAACAAGGCTGACGCCCTGTGCGGCGGCATCATTGCCCACTACTTTGGCACCGGCCGCTTTGACGCCGTGCGGGGCAACCGCCCGGGCGTACCCACCAAGCCCGACCCCACCGGGCTGTACGCCCTGATGGCTGAGCTGGGCGCAGACCCCGCCGCCACCCTTTTTGTGGGCGACAGCGACGTGGATATCCTCACCGGACACAACGCGCAGCTGCCCGCCATGGGCGCGCTGTGGGGCTTCCGCGGCCGCGCCGAGCTGACCGCCGCCGGTGCGGATGCGCTGGCAGAGGTGCCGGAGGATATCCTGCGGTATGTGCAGGAACAGAATAAATAAATAAATAAAAACACGGGAAGGTCTGCAGATCTTCCCGTGTTTTTGCGTATTTTTGCGGTTCAGGATGCCGATTCCAGCGGGTCTACCACCACAGGACAGGTCTCGTACAACTCGATGGGGTCCAAGTCCACACAGCTGCCCGGGTCCCGGTCACCGGTCACATCCCATGCAGCGGTATCGTTCAGGACGGTCAGGCGGTTTTTGAAAAAAGCTTCATCCTGCAAGGGCGCAAAGACCCCGCCCAGTGCAAGCAGCGGCTTTGCGTCATACAGACGCACAGAGCCATCATTGAAATAGAGGTACACCGTAAAGTCCTCGCCCGCAACAGCCTGCAAGACCTTTGGGAACAATGTATCCATAGAGATACCTCCTTTTTAGATCAGCGGTGCAATGTGATTGAGCGGCGCAGCAGTTCTGGCCAGTTCCCAGTTCTGCATCAGCTCATCCTTATGCAGCTCACACCATGCAAGGATCAGCTTCAGCTGCCGCCCCGGCAATGCACCACGGATCACACAGGAATTTTGAATATCGATCAATGCTTTGAACCCGCCGTATTCGGCGTGAAAATGCGGCGGATTATGGTCACTGTAAAACATTGTGACCCGTATCCCGCAAAACAAACTGATCTCCGGCATAACACATCCCACCTTTTCAACGTAAGTATATCTTATTTTTTGAAAAAAGTCTATCCTGTATTATGTAGCTAGGCTTCCCATCCGGGACAAAGTAAAAACGCCCTTGCGCATTGCGCAAAGGCGTTTTTATGACCCGTACGGGAATCGAACCCATGTTACAGCCGTGAAAGGGCCGTG
>ONZT01000603.1_pt1 | contig 27801 bp, 25 predicted proteins | sample 1671571 | NCBI WGS metagenome assembly ONZT01 (sample SAMN06348170, study PRJEB24527) | human gut metagenome | biome: human gut; feature: ankylosing spondylitis patient; material: feces | host: Homo sapiens | place: China | collected 2015-10
ATGATTTCCCGGGTGGGAACTCGGCTTCCGGCTAATGCTACTGCATTGGGGAAGGCTTTGCTTAGCGGACATACCGACCAGGAGGTCAGAGGACTCTATCCCGAAGGCCTGCCTAAACTCAGTCAGCGCACCATTACTGACATGGACGAACTGCTGGATCAGCTCCGCGCTATCCGTGAGGGAGCGGTAGCTACCGAGTGGGAAGAGTCAACTGACCAGCTGGCCTGCTGGGCTGTCCCTCTGCGGAAAGACGGGCGAGTGTTTGCCGCCCTAAGCGTGTCGATCCCTGTCTTCCGCTGTGGGGAAGAAAAGATTGCCCAGGTGGCCCAGTGCCTGTGTACTGCTCAGAGCCAGATCGAGAAGCTGGCCGAGGTACACGACATCTGCTGATCCCTCCTGCATGGTTTTTGGAGAATGGAGGGCCGGAGGTCGGGCGTATCAGTGTGTAAAACTTGAATTTGCAAATAAGAATATGGATCTTATTTGGAAACATAAGGGCGCAAATAGGAATAAGGGAGAATAGGAGGGCGTATGGCTTGAAAACCATTACTGATCTTATCAAGAATGTATCCGTGCCAAAGATGGTCAAGATACGTGAGGTGTTTGACGACACCCATATCCCCGAAGCGGATATCGCATCCACTGTGACCCTGGAACTGTCCCGGGAGGCCCTGGGCGGCCAGATCAAGCCTGGCATGAAAATCGCCATTACCTGTGGTAGCCGGGGGATCCATCATTACGCTGTTATGGCTCGCGCTATGGTGGACTTTGTCAAGTCCAAGGAGGCTGAACCCTATATCGTCGCCGCGATGGGCAGCCACGGCGGCGCCACCGCCGAAGGCCAGACCCAGATTCTGGCCGACTACGGTATCACCGAAGAGGCGATGGGGTGTCCCATCAAGAGTTCCATGGAGACGGTACAGGTGGGGCTGTCCGGTGTGCGCGGACAGCCGGTTTATGTGGACAAGAACGCAGCCGAGGCCGACGGAATCCTGCTGTTCAACCGGATTAAGCCCCACACATCCTTCCGTGGCCGGTATGAGAGTGGCTTGATGAAGATGATGGCCATTGGCTTGGGCAAGCAGAAGGGCGCCGAGAGCCTCCATCACCAGAGTCCTGCCATTATGCATGAGTTGGTGGAGGAATACGGTCGCACCATTCTGGAAAATTGCCCTATTCTGGGCGGCATTGCCATTATTGAGAACGCTTATGATGATACATATCTGATTCAGGGTCTTACCGCTAGGGAGATCATTACGGAAGAGCCTAAGTTGCGGGACCTGTCCTACAAGACAATTGCCCATTTGCTCTTTGACAAGTGTGATGTGTTGGTGGTGGACAAGATCGGAAAGAACATCTCTGGCGACGGTATGGATCCCAATATCTCAGGTCGTTTTGTCCAGCCCAAGTACTGCTCTGGCGGCATTGAGGCGGAGAAAGTGGTCATCCTGGACCTGACCGACGAGACACACGGCAATGCCCAGGGCGTCGGTCTAGCGGAGGTCACCACCCGCCGCCTGTTTGACAAAATGAAGCTAGAGATGACGTATCCCACAGGCGTCACCAATACCTTCCTTCACCTGATGAAGATCCCCATGATTATGGACAACGATCGGGAGGCTATACAGTTGGCTCTGTGCTGCTGTCCCGAGGCGGAGGATGCGGATTGTATGAAGATGATCCGCATCCCAGACACCATGCACATTGAGTACATCGAGATTTCCGAGGGCCTGTTGCCCATAGCGAAGGCGAATCCTCAAATCGAGGTTCTCTCTGAGCCCTATGATCTGCCCTTTGATGAAAACGGAAACCTGTTCTGACCCACAGTAGAAAAAATCTGTACTTTGGAAAGAAGGAAATCTTGTGGCAAGTCCCGTAACGCTCATCGCGGCGCTGGTGGCCGCGATCGCGGTCATCCTCTTCTGTATCATCGTTCTGAAGCTTAACGCGGCCATCGGCATGGTGGTGGCCTGTATTCTGATGGGCCTGGCCGGCGGCCTGGACCTGCTCACCACTGCGACCACCATCTCTTCGGGATTCGGAAGCATGATGACCAGCATCGGTCTGCCGGTCGGCTTCGGCACCATTCTGGGCCAGCTGATGAGCGACAGCGGCGCCGCCTCTGTCATCGCCGATAAGCTGGTAGCGGCCTTCCCCGAGAAGCGGGCTATCTGGGGCCTGAGTCTGGCGGGCTTTATCCTGTCCGTGCCGGTGTTTTTTGACGTTACCTTCATCATCCTGATCCCCATCGGCATCACCATTGCCTCCAAGATCAACATGAAGATGTGCTATGTCACCGGCTGCCTGACCATTGGCGCGACCACCGCCCACTGCGTGGTGCCGCCCACGCCCAACCCCCTGGCTGCCGCCGACATCTTTGGCTTCGACCTGGGTATCATGCTGATCGTGGGCCTGGTCGTGGGCTTCATTACCGTGCTGGTGTCCGACTTCCTGTTCATCAAGATCCACGATATGGGCATCTGGAACGAGGCGAAGGACGTGAACCACAGCTCCAACGTCACCGCCGAGCTGGTGTCCGCTCGGAACAGCCAGCCCTCCGGCAAGAAGCAGCCATCTCTGTTCATCTCCCTGCTACCCATCATCATCCCTGTGGTGTGCATTCTCTTCGGCACCCTGGGCAGCGCTATGTTCGAGGAAGCGCCCGTGATCTGCAGCTTCCTGGGCGACAAGCTGATCGCCATGCTGCTGGGCACCCTGGGCGCTTACTTGGTGAGCCTGCCCTACATTGGCCGTGACCATCTGGAAGAGTCCGCCGGCGAGGCGCTCAAGAGCGCCGGCGTGGTGCTGCTGATCACCGGCGCGGGCGGCAGCTTTGCCTCCGTTATCACCGCCACCGGCATCGGCGACGCCATCGTGGGCCTGCTGGGCACCGATACCACCTCCGTGGTCCCCGCCATGTTCCTGGCCTACATCATCGGCATGATCTTCCGCGTGGCCCAGGGCTCCGGCACTGTGGCCGGCATGACCTCCATGGGCATCATGGCCACCATCGCCCCCGCTGTGGGCTGCCATCCTGTGTGGATCGCCCTGGCCTGCCTGTCCGGTGGCAACTCCATCGGCCACATCAACGACTCCGGCTTCTGGGTGGCCACCAACATGTCCGGCCTGACCATTACCGGCGGCCTGAAGACGTATACCCTGGGTTCGTTCCTCTCGTCCCTGTGCATCTTCGTGCTGGCGCTGATCGGCGCCCTCGTGATCCCGCTGTAAGGTCTCTCCCGCGGAAGCGGGGAAAGGAGTATATGTACCATGCGAAACGGAATGATCGTTGAACCGGCGGACAATGTGGTGATCGCCATTGAATCCATCGGAAAAGGCGAGACTGTGACCTATCTGTGCGCCGGTCAGGAGCAGAGCCTGACCGCCCTGGAGGATATCACCATTTATCACAAGCTGGCCGCCTGCGACATTGCCAAGGGCCAGCCCATCATCAAATACGGCGAGCACATCGGTCTGGCCGCCCGGGACATTCGCAAGGGCGAACATGTCCATGTCCACAACGTGGAGGGACACCGGGAAGACCTGGAAGCCAAGGCGTAAGGAGGAAGAAAAGATGACTTTTTACGGTTACCGGCGGCCCGACGGTCGTGTCGGCGTACGGAATAAAGTGCTGATCCTGCCTGCCAGCGTGTGTGCTTCCGATACGACGCGCATCATTGCCCAGCAGGTGATGGGAAGCGTGACCTTCAATAACCAGCTGGGATGTTCTCAGGTGGCTTCGGATCAGCAGTTGACCATGGACGTGATGGCGGGCTATGCCGCCAACCCCAATGTGTACGGCACAGTGGTGGTGTCCCTGGGGTGCGAGAACTGCCAGATGGATCTGGTGGTGAAGGCCATCCAGGAGCGGACCAACAAGCCGCTGAAGCAGGTAATCATCCAGGAGGTGGGCGGCACCCTGAAGGCGGTGGACATGGCGGTCCGCTATGCCAAGGAGATGGCCGCGGAGGCCTCTCTGCTGCAAAAAGAGGAATTCCCCATCTCTGAGCTGATCGTGGGTACGGAGTGCGGCGGTTCCGATCCCACCAGCGGCCTGGCCGCCAATGTGCTGATCGGCGAACTCAGCGACAGGCTGGTGGTCGCCGGAGGCACCTCGATCCTGTCCGAGACCACCGAGTTCATCGGCGCTGAGCATATCCTGGCGCGCCGCGCCGCCACGCCCGAGGTCCACGACCGGATCTTTGAGATCGTTCACCGCTACGAGAAGGCGCTCCAACTGGTCGGGGAAGAGGTGCGGGAGGGCAATCCCTCTCCCGGCAACAAGGCCGGCGGCATCACCACGCTGGAAGAAAAGTCCCTGGGCTGTATCCACAAGGGCGGCCATACCCCCGTCATGGCGGTGTATGACTATGCCAAACAGGTGGAACCCAAGAGCGGCATGGTGATCATGGACACCCCAGGCAACGATCCCTCTTCCGTGGCCGCGATGGTGGCTGGCGGTGCCCAAGTGGTAGTGTTCTCCACCGGCCGGGGCACCCCCACCGGCAACCCCATTACCCCAGTGATCAAGATCACTGGCAACCGCCTGACCTTCGCCAAGATGGAGGACAACATAGATGTGGACGCCTCTCCCATCATCTACGGGGGCGATCTAAAGACCATGGGCGACGAGCTACTGAAGCTGGTGGCTGAGGTAGCCAGCGGCCGACAGACGAAAGCGGAGGCGCTTGGCTTTACTGAAATGGCGATCGCAAGGGTGTGCAACTTCGTGTAACCCGCTGCGGGCTGTGCCCGAGAGCGAAAGGTCTTGGTAACTTCCGATAACAAAATATTTGGAGATGAACGATCCGATGAAAAAAAACTATGCCGTGATGGACGGCAACACTGCTGCGGCCCATGTGGCCTATGCGTTCACCGAGGTGGCCGCCATCTACCCGATCACACCATCTTCTCCCATGGCGGAGAAGGTGGACGAATGGGCCGAGAGGGGAAGGAAGAACCTCTTCGGCTCCACCGTGGATGTGATCCAGATGCAGTCTGAGGCCGGCGCCGCCGGTACCTGCCACGGTTCCCTTCAGGCCGGTGCTCTGACTACCACTTTCACATCTTCTCAGGGCCTGATGCTGATGATCCCCGCCATGTATGCCATGGGCGGTCAGTTTCTCCCCAGCGTCATCCACATCGCCTCCCGGGTGGTGACCTCCAACCACCACTCCATTTTCGGCGACCACACCGACTTTATGACCTGCCGCACCACCGGTTACGGCATGCTCATGTCTTCTTCTCCCCAGGAGGCCATGGATCTGGGTGCGGTTGCCCATCTGTCCGCCATCGGTGCCAAGTACGCCTTCATGCATTGCTTTGACGGCTTCCGCACCTCCCATGAGATGCAGCGGATCGAGGTGCTGGACTACGAAGATCTGCGCGGCCTGCTGAACCAGGAGGCGGTGAAGGAGTTCCGCCGCCACGCGCTCAACCCCGAGCATCCTACCAACCGGGGCAACAACGTCAACCCCGACATCTACTTTCAGTGCAAGGAGGGCGCCAACGTCAAGAGTGCCAGCGTGCCCGACACCGTCCAGTACTACATGGACAAGATCAACGCCATCACCGGCCGGGACTACAAGTTGTTCAACTACTACGGTGCCCACAACGCAGAAGAGGTCATTGTGGTGATGTGCTCCGCTTCCGAGGCCCTGAAGGAGACTGTGGATTATCTCAACGCTAACGGCCGCAAGGTGGGCATGGTGCAGATCCATCTGTTCCGTCCCTTCTCTGTGAAGCACTTCTCTGAAGCCATTCCAGCGACCTGCAAGAAGGTCGCTGTTCTGGACCGCAGCAAGGAAGTCGGCTCTGTGGGCGAGCCCCTCTATCTGGACGTGTGCGCCGCCCTCAACCAGGCTGGCCGCTCCGACATCCAGGTGGTGGGAGGCCGCTACGGTCTGTCCTCCAAGGACGTTACCCCCGGAATGCTGGCCGCTGTGTATGACAACCTGGACCAGGCCCAGCCCAAGAACAGCTTCACCATCGGCATCAATGACGATGTAACCCACACCTCTTTGGATTATAAGGAGATGGAGCTGCCACATCCCGGCATGGTCTCCTGCAAGCTGTGGGGCCTAGGGGGCGACGGCACCGTGGGCGCCAACAAGAATGCCATCAGCACCATCGGACTGGTAGCCAACAAATACGCTCAGGCCTATTTCTCCTATGACTCCATGAAGTCCGGTGGCTTGACGCAGTCCCACCTACGCTTCGGCGATCAGCCCATCCGCTCTACCTACTTGGTGTCTGCCGCTGACTTTGTGGCGGTTCATGCCCCCACCTATATCACCAAGTATGACACCACCGAGGATCTGAAGGAGGGCGGCACCTACCTGCTCAACTGCACATGGACACCTGAAGAGCTGGAGAACCGACTGCCCGCCAAGATGAAGCGGGACCTGGCCCGGAAGCACGCACAGTTCTATATCATTGACGCCTCCAAGCTGGCGGTACAGGTGGGCCTGGGTGCCAACCGGACCAACAGTATCCTACAGGCCGCTTTCTTCGCCCTCACCAAGGTCATTCCCCTGGAGGTGGCAGTGGAGGACATGAAGAAGAACAACTACAATTCCTACTTCAAGAAGGCCGGCCAGTCTATCGTGGACAAGAACAACTCCGCTGTAGACGTCGGCATTACCGCCGCGGTGAAGGTGGAGATCCCTGACGCCTGGGCCGATGCCGTGGACGCCCCCGCCGCTGAGATCGAGGCCACTCCTTTTGTCAAGGAGATCGTGTTGCCCATGGACCGTCAGCAGGGCGACAGGCTACCTGTGTCCGTGTTCCAGAAGCACGGTGTGCTGGACGGTACCTGGGAGAACGGTACCTCCGCCTATTCTAAGCGCGGCGTGGCCACGATGGTGCCCAAGTGGGACGGCAGTAAGTGTGCCCAGTGCAACCGCTGCGTGGCTACCTGCCCCCATGCGGCCATCCGTCCTGTACTGCTTACCGAGGAGGAAAAGGCCGGCGTGCCCGCTTCCTTCCACACTGTGCCCGCCAGGGGCCTGGGTAAGGGTGCCCCATCCTATTCCTACCGCATCCAAGTCTCTCCCTATGACTGCTTAGGTTGCGGTGTATGCCTGAAGGCTTGCCCTGTGGAGGATGCCCTCACCATGACCCCCTTCGAGGAAATGAAAGAGGAGCAGGTCAGCTTCGATCAGGTGGCCATGGACGAGCGCTACCTGAAGAAGGATGTCATCAACAGCAAGAACATGAAGTCCATCCAGTTTGCCAAGCCCTATTTCCAGTTCTCCGCCGCCTGCGCCGGCTGTGCCGAGACCACCTATATCAAGCTGGTCAGCCAGCTGGTGGGTGAGCGGATGTACATTGGCAACGCTGCCGGCTGTTCTTCCGCTTACAGCGGCGGTGCCCCCATCCTGCCCTACTGCAAGGATAACCGCGGCTTTGGTCCTGCCTGGGAGCATTCCCTGTTTGAGGACAATGCCGAGTTCGCCTTCGGCTTCTTCCACGCTCAGGATGCCATCCGCAAGGAGCTGCTCATCCGCATGGAGAGCCTGAAGGCAGCCGGTGTGGCTGTGGAGGCCATTGACAACTATGTGACCAACTGGGCGGACAAAGAGAAGTCCCGTAGCGTGTCCGACGCGCTGATCGCGGCTCTGGAGGCCGCCGGGAAAAGCGAGGATAGACAATACATCCTGGATAACAAGGAGTACCTGTCCAAGAAGTCCGTGTGGGCCATCGGCGGCGATGGCTGGGCCTACGACATCGGCTTCGGCGGCATCGATCACGTTATGTCCCAGAACCAGGACGTGAACCTGTTAGTGCTGGACACCGAGGTGTATTCTAATACCGGCGGGCAGTCTTCCAAGGCCACGCCCACTGCCGCTGTGGCTAAGTTCGCCTCCGGTGGCAAGCACATCGCCAAGAAGGACCTGGGTGCCATCCTGATGAACTATGGCTATGTCTACGTTGCTCAGGTTGCCATCGGCTACGACCAGGCCCAGACCCTCAAGGCCATCCGCGAGGCGGAGGAGTATCCCGGCCCCTCCATCATCATTGCCTACTGCCCCTGCCTGGAGCAGCACATCAAGGCTGGTATGAGTTGTACCCAGACCGAGATGAAGAAGGCTGTGGAGTGTGGTTACTGGCAGCTCTATCGCTACGATCCCCGCCGCATCACCGAGGGCAAGAACCCCTTCCAGCTGGATTCTCCTGAGCCAGATACCAGCAAACTGATGGATTACATGATGGGTGAGAACCGCTTTGCCTCTCTTAAGAACAACTTCCCAGACCGTGCCGATGCGCTGTATAAGAAGGCCATCGCCGATATCAAGGCCCGGTACAACAAGTACCGCCGCATGGCAGACGAGCAGAACTGAGTCCGCTGAACCCCCTTCTTTGCTGATCCGGTCCGAACCCATGCATGGATGTCCGGATAGATTCCCTTCAAATCCCTTTTCTTCCGCGAAAAGTGGCCGCCCCCGGTTGCCCACTGACAGGGGCAACTTTATAGGTGTCTGAAGCCTCGGCAGATATTGCTTCGGCAGTATCTGCCGGGGTTTCTTTTTTGCTTCATGCACCTTTTGTGGTGGGCTGACCTTCCGGCTGGATAAGGTCCACATAGCCAATGTCGTTGTAGTGAATCGCCACCGTCTGTTGGGTGTGCTTGCTCCACTTTACGTCCTCGTAGACCACGATCTTTTGGATGATCAGCCGCAGCAGCTCCTGGATGTCGGTGTACCGCCTTACTATGGAGATAAAGTGGCCTGTATCGGACACCTGCTCCCGCAGCTTTTGGATGGCGGTCTCCTTCTCCGGGAGGGGCTTATTTAATATTTCCACCTCCTGGGTGTAGTTGCCGGAGAGTGTCTGGAACTGCTCCGCCGTGATCCGGCCTAGGATGCTGTCTTTGTAGAGACATTTGAAGATGCTGCCCAGTTCCTTGCTTATCTTCTTCATGGCGGTCAGATCCCGTTCCAGCCTGCGCACTTCTTTTCAGATCTCCGTGGACTGCCTGCTACCAATGTATGCGGCGTATGCGGCAAACTCCTGGGTGTGTTCCCTGGCCATGGCCGTCGTCCGCCGGAGGTTCTCCAGAGCCACGTCATCCAACACACACTCCCGGATATAAGGTGAGCGTCAAAAAAGGGCCGGATTGAAGAAGCAAAAAGGATATGGGAAAATACCATCATAGCGCGGAGAGGTCGAAAGTAGCCTCAACTTGGGTAGTGCTGTGACTTTCCTTAAAGCTACAGCACTTGCCCCAATTTGGATAGTGCCCCGACTTCCGGAAAGTAAGAGGCACGGCACTTATCCCCTCCGTAGAAGGGAAGGTGGCATGATGGAGAAAAGGAGCATCTGGGAAGTAAAGGAGAGTACCGGCTTGCTGAATGAGCGGGCCTGGTCCGGGAGTTCCAGCACAGTGGGCTGAATGTCATGACCTGGTGTGAGCAAGAAAGGGATCACAACGAATCAGTCCTATAAATGGCAACGGAAGGTATTTGAGGCACTGATGGAGCAGCAGGAGGCCCATATTCAAGGCACGGGGCTCAGGGAACCGAAAGTACAGTTTGCAGAATTGTCGTCTCCGGAAGAAGGTACGACTGCCCCGGATTGTTTGGCAGAGATGCCCACAGAAGCGGTACGTCGGGCAGCAGTAATTGCCACGCTGCGTGTGGGTAACGCTGAAATCGATATCTATGAAGGAGCCGATGCCACAGTAGTGGAGGCGCTGTGCAAGGTGGTGCGCCATGCTGAGTGACTTCACTGGAGCGGACCGGATATACCTGGCGGTGGGATACACAGATCTGCGGAAGGGTATTGAGCGGCTTGCTCCTCTGGTACGGCGGCAGTTTGAGCTGGATCCATTTACGAACACCTTGTTTTGTTCTGTGGGCGGCGAGGAGACCGACTGAAAGCGCTTTATTGGGAAAAAGACGGATTCCTGCTGCTATATAAACGACTGGAGGAGGGAAACTTCCATTGGCCGCGCAGCGGAGATGAGGTACGACAGCTGACTTGGCAGCAGTACTGTTGGTTGGTGGAAGGGCTGCAGATAGACCAGCCAAAGTCGCTGAAAGAGGTGGTTGCTCTAAGCGTGGTATAGAGGGAAAATTGTATCAACAATATCTGAAACGCCATCAGAACACTGGTATTTCAAGGTGTTTTATGGTATAATGGTTCATAATAAACGATTTGAAAACAGCAACAAGCAACACGGAAATGGTGACCATTTCGCGTGTGGAATATGACGCGCTGAGCCAGAAGAGCGAGGGGTATGCGGAGCTGAATCAGAAGTTGGAGTGGCTGATGGAACAGCTGCGGCTGGTGAAGAAAAAGACCTACGGCTCATCCTCTGAGCATACCCAAGAGGAGCTGATGGACCGGTTGAGCTTCGTCTTTAACGAGGCGGAGGCTTGGCAGGATGCGGAGAAAAAAGCGCGGGAGGCGACCACGGTGGCAGAGCATACCTGGGAAAAACGTTCGTCCCGGGTGGAAGAAGTGCTTCCGGAGGATGTGCCGGTTGAAGTAGTGGAGCACTATCCGGATGAGGCGGTACAGGTCTGCCCGGAGTGCGGCAGCCAGATGTCCGTGATTGGCAAAGAGGTGCGGAGGAGTCTGGTGATGATCCCGGCCCAGGTGAAGATCCGGGAAGATGTATACTATGCTTATTCCTGCCAGCGCTGCAAAAAGGAGAGCACAGAAACCCCAGTTGTAAAGGAAAAAAAGAGCCCGGCCGTGATCCCTGGCAGCTATGCGTCCCCGGAGGCGATTGCCCGCATCACCCCCCAGGGGGCCCTCTCTTGCCGCTAATGCGGCAATTCGCCTTGTGGTACAGAAGTTTGTGATGGGCTCCCCGTTGTGCCGGCAGGAGCAGGAGTGGAACCGGGCCGGGGTAAAATTATCCCGGCAGACGATGAGTAACTGGATTTTGCGGGTAACGGAGGACTGGCTCCGGCCGGTATATGACCAGCTCCACCAGGAATTGGTGGGGCGGGAGGTGCTGCACGCGGATCAGACCACCCTGCAGGTGTTGCGGAAGCCGGGGAAATCCGCCCAGTCCAAGAGTTACATGTGGCTTTACCGGACGGTGTGCGATGCCGAGCACCCCATTGTGCTGTATGAATACCAGCCGGACCGGAAAGCAGAGAATGCAGCTGCATTCTTGCAAGGCTTTGCCGGGTATCTGCACGCGGATGGCTACTCAGGGTACCACAAGCTGCCCGGTGGCATCCGGGTGGTTGGGGGCTGGGCCCACGCACGGCGGAAATTTGACGAGGCGGTGAACGCCCTGCCCAAGGGAGAACAGGCGGGATGCGCGGCCCTGGAGGGGCAGCAGTTCTGTAACCAGCTGTTCTCCATAGAGCGGGAAATCGCCGGCCTTCCATTTAAAGAACGATGTATCCAGCGGCAGAGCCGGGCAAAGCAGGTTCTGGACGCTCTGTTGTCATGGGCAGAACGCAGTAAGGCACCGCCAAAGTCTGCTTTGGGGAAGGATGTGTACTATTTGAAAGCGCAGTGGCCGTACCTGATCCGTTATCTGGAGGACGGGCGGCTGGAGGTGAGCGACAACCGGGCCGAACGCAGCATAAAGCCCTTTGTAATGGACCGGAAGAACTTCTTGTTTGCCAACACCCCAAATGGGGCGCAGGGCAGGAGGTGATTTTCAGCCTGATTGAAACCGCCAAAGAAAATGGGCTTGATCCATACCGCTATTTGGTTTATATAATGAGCAATGCGCCGGTGCTGACGGAAGCAGATGATGATTGGGCCGCTAAGCTGCTGCCGGAATGGGCACCGGAGCGGTGCCGCACGTATCTATCTTGTGTGTGATATAATTTTCATGGATCTGCTGCACAGCAGATCCATTTTTATTGCCGGCCCGGCTCTGCAGTTGATTTGGCATATTGACAAATTTTTCCTTTTTTTCGTGACCCGCCAGAATTGGCGGGAACAACTAATAACGATTCCTGTAAAATAAGTCTGGATATTCATTCCGGATGTTTTTAGGAGGAATTAGCTATGAAAAAAAAAGGAAGTAATTGTGCGAGTAGGCGGTACACATCCCTCAATACCTTTTCAGCGTTTAAGAGTGAAAGCAGGCCTTACACAAGAGAAAGCTGCCGAGAAACTATCTTGTGGTACCCGTACCCTCCAAAGATATGAGGCAGGTGAAAAAGAGCCACCCCTGAAAATACTGAGAAAAATGCTCACCTGTTACAACTGCGAAATAGGCGATTTGATCCCCCTGGCTAACAGTTTGGACGAAATAGATTCCGAGGAGCGTGTGTGACAATGGACGAGAAACTGACCCGTCTGCTATACAACCTGGGACTCTCGGCCAATTATTCTGGGTTCCACTATATTACCACAGCAGTTAAAATTGCCGCCGCTGAACCGCTATCTCTTACCATGGTAACAAAATGGCTCTACCCCCAGGTTGCAAAGCACTGTCGGACAAGCTGGAGAGCTGTTGAGAAAAATATCCGCACCGCGCTTAAAATTATTTGGATGAGAAATGCATCTGGACTACAGAAATTATCTGGTTTTGCATTGGACTCCAAACCATCTGCCTCTCAGTTTATCTCCTTGCTTGTCTATCTTATCCAATTTACAGAATAATACCTTTTAGCTCATAGCGCCAGCCCGAGATGCGGGCTGGCGCTATTGCCATTTGGCGTTTACTTACAAATAAAAAATGGTGGGCTCATGATGAACCTATTTTCTTACATAATAGGGGATATCTTCCAATGTGGGTGTCGCATGGGATGCCTGTGTACTGGAGAAAATCGCCGCATAGATGGCTGCAAAATGATTCGCCCAATGGTAAGATACTCGAACTTAGGACAGGAGGTGTAGAGATGCTGGAATGGGTGTCTATGCGGGTGGCGATCGTGTTCTGGGCGGACGCGCTGGAACAGCGGGGATATTCCGTGAAATATACAAAGTGTGGTGCCCAGTAGACCTTTGAACAGGATGGCTTATGCAGCACAGAAGATCGTGGCGGTCTGACGGCCCATGGCCAGGGATTAGATCGCTTTCATCAGGTAAAGGGGGAGCAGCATGGTATCTTCTTATCTGGCTCACATTTCAGCCCAAGGAGAGACACAATAATTCTTTGTCGCTCCCCACACGAGGAGCGTAGATTGAAATACTCACTCGCGTACTTATAAAACAAGGACAGCGTTGCTTCCCCAGTAATCACTCCCTGCAGATGAAGCGTAGATCAAAAGTACTTGGCAAGGGTGTGTGACTTAACAAAACATCAGGGAAATAGGATGCACCTACAAAATTTGCAGGTGCATCCTATGCTGATACACTAAATCGGCTTTGTTGTCCTTCTGATGGGTCACCCTCAGGCAGTCGCTTTTTGTGTTTCTTGATAGATCCTTGATAGAGCCCGGTTAGCACAGGCCGAAGCGCTTCATTTGACGCCAGAGGGTAGTGGGATGTATGCCCAGGTAGCGCGCGGTGGCCTGGCGGTTACCATGGTGGAGCAGTAGGGCCTGCTCCAGCCGGGCGCGGGCATCTGAACGAATGACATCAGGGCTAGGAGCAGAGGTATGATCCGCCAGGCGGGGGAGCGCCATGTAGATATCCGCCGGGGCGGCGGTGGAGTGTTTGCACAGGATGCACAGCCGCTCACAAAAGTTGATGACCTCCCGGATGTTTCCAGGCCAGGGGTATGCGGTCAGTAACTTCATCCCGTCGGGGGAGATGTCAGTCAGGACGCAAGCATGCTTTTCCCGCTCCAGATCCAGAAAATATTCCAGCAGACGGGGGATATCCTGCTTCCGTTGGCGGAGGGGGGGCAGCTCCAGTTCCAGCACGTCCAGCCGGTAGAACAGATCCTCGCGGAACGCACCTTGCTGCACCTCAGAGGACAGATCTTTATTGGTGGCAGTGATAACCCGTACATCCACTGGGATCACCGTGTCGCCACCTACGCGGATGATCTCGTGTTCCTGGAGCACCCGGAGCAGCTGCCCCTGGAGCTTGGGAGAGATATCGCCGATCTCATCCAGAAAAAGGGTGCCCCTGTGTGCGATCTCAAAGAAGCCTGCCTTGCCGCCCTTCATAGCTCCGGTAAAAGCCCCTTCCACATGGCCAAATAGTTCGCTTTCCAAAATGTTGTCGGGCAGCGCGGCGCAGTTGATGGCTACGAAGGGGCCGTTTCGCCGGGGACTGGTGTTGTGGATGGACTGGGCGAAAAGCTCCTTTCCTGTGCCAGTCTCGCCCCGGATCAGAATATTGGCCTCCGCCGTGCTGAACTCCTTTGCGATCCTTATGGTCTGTTCCAGGGCGGAACTAGTGCGGCGAATATCCTGAAAGGTATGTTTGGCTACAAAGCCCTGCCGGTGCGCACGGGCCCGAATGGCCCCCTCCTCCCGCAGGATCTTTTCCACGCTCTGGAAGGTAATGACGCATCGGGGCCCTTCTTCCCCCCCGACCGACACGCAGTTCAGCATGTAGTCCTGCCCGCCGCAGGAAAAGAGCTGGGCCTGGACGGCCTGCCTCTGGTCCAGAAGGGTACGGTAGGGCAGATCAGGAAAAAACTCAGTGACCAGCCGCCCCTTCAGCGGCCCCTTCCCGGCACCGAGCCGTTCCAGAGCATAGCGGTTGGACATCTCCACCTGTCCCAGGTGATCGGTCAGCAGGACACCCTGGAAGGAAGAATTGAGGATGGTGTTCAGTGTTTGAGCCCGTTCCCGCTCAAATTGTGCGGCGCGAAGCATGCTGGCGGCGCTGGTGATGGCGGCGTCGATGCTCCCCCAACCTGACTCGATCAGTACGCAGGGCAAGCCGTACTGGTGCGCCAGATCACAGGTGGAGGATCCGCCGACCAAGGTCTGTGCTCCGTCCGCCACGGCGGCGCGGATGGTCTGCTCTAGCCGTGTCTCGTCCAGGATCGGGTAGGCGCGGATGTCTCTGCCACTGAAAATGCTGGATATAGTCTCGGCACCATCCAGCAGGTTCTGTGCTCCGATCAGAGCGATTCGGGTGCCGGGCCAGCCCTTGACAGCACGGTCGATGGCTTGCACCACGTCGTAGCCGCTAACGCTCAGCTCCACTCCGGGAATGTTCAGCCGTTTCATGGTGCGGGCCGTGAACCCGCGGGCGATGACCGCGTCGGCATGGATATGTTCCAGCTGGTTGTTGTATCGGTCCAGGATGATCTCATAGAACAGTTCGTCACAGTCCGGCCTAGCCAGAAAGACCTGCTCAATCAGGGGGATGCTGGATGAGTAGGGTGCTAAAAACACGATATGATACATGGCCCGTCCTCCTTGCTGTCACGATAGTATAGCATGGAGCAGAGAGAATTGCAAATATGCGATTATACAATGCAATGCGCAATGCAATGCGCTAGACTTTAGCTAGAAATATTTAGAAATTATGAAATACAACTGGAAAGCTAATTGGAACTTTGCCAAAAGACGCTAACAAGAATTTGGATAGATCGATGAAAAGATTTGGGCAAAACCGCCGATAAAAAGTTGGTATAGATATTGCTTTATATCTTGTACCGGCTGATCCCAGATCGTCTCGGCGGACGGGCGGCAGAAACAAAAGAGATAAAAGGAGAACAAGAGCATGAGCATGAGTATCTTAGGAAATGTACCCATTTTACGTACCATGCGGAAATTCCCCGCGGGAGTCATGGTGATCCCCCTGCTGGCCGGCTGTCTGGTCAATACTTTTTTCCCGGACCTCCTGACCATCGGCGGCTTTACCACCGGCCTGTTCAAGGGGGGGATTCAGACCCTGATCGGATTGTTCCTGTTCTGCAGCGGCGCGACCATAGATGTAAAGATGGCCGGCCGCACCATCTATGTGGGCGTGGTACTCACCTGCCTGAAGTTTTTCCTGGGTTTCGGCCTGGGCCTGCTGGTGCGGTCTGTCTTCGGCGAGGCCGGGCTGCTGGGCCTGAGCTCCTTGGCCATCATCGGCGCGGTGACCAACTCCAACGGCGTCATCTATGCCACCTTGGCCAATGAGTACGGTGAAGAGAGTGATGTGGGCGCCACCTCGATCCTGGCGCTCAACGATGGCCCCTTCTTTACCATGATCGCCCTGGGTGCTTCCGGCCTGGGTACCTTTCCGGTGAAGGACATGATCTCCTGCATGGTACCCATGATCCTGGGCTTCATCGTGGGTAACCTGGACCATGAGTGGCGGAAGATCCTGGCCCCCGGCATGGTGCTGCTGCCCCCCTTCAACGGCTTCACCCTGGGTGCCGGCATGAATCTGTTCAACATTGCCAAGGCCGGCCTGTCCGGCATCGTGCTGGGCCTGATGACCCTGGTGGTCACCGGTCTGATCTCCTTCGTCATTTACAGCCTGCTGCGCCGCCGGCCCGATCCGATGGGCGCGGCCATCGGCACCACTGCCGGAGTGGCGGCCAGTACGCCGGCGGCTATTGCCGCTTCCGACCCCAGCTTTGAGGGGCAGGTGGAGACTGCCTCGGCGCAGATCGCCGCCAGCGTGGTGCTCACCGCGATCCTCTGCCCGCTGATGGTCTCTTTCCTGACCAAGTGGAGCGACAAGTGGTTCGAGAAGCGCGGCAAGAAGCGGAGGCCCGACCATACGGAAGCGGCACCCCCGGAGAAGAAGAGCTGAACAGCCTAACGAATTTGAAGAAAGCGTGAGAATAGCATGAAACAGATCATTACCGCCAGGCGGGTGCTCAGAGGCGAACAGCTGGAGCCACTGGACAACGGTGCAATTGTGATAGATGAGGGGACCATCGTCAAGGTCCTGCCCGTGAGAGAACTTACCAACGCGGACCGGGCCGGAGCGCAGATGGTGGAGCTTTCGGAGGAAACGGTCCTCCCGGGCATGATCGAGTGTCACGACCACCTGAGCATTGACGCAAGAAAGGTGAACCACCTGGAGACCCTGGCTACAGCCAGCGAGTGCAAGCTCACTCTGCTGGCAGAGGAGGGACTGATGGACGACCTGCTCTCAGGCGTTACCACCGTGCGCTGCATGGGCGAGAAGTACGACTTGGATCTGAAGCTGAAAAAGGAGATCGAGGCGGGCAACGTGATCGGTCCTGATATCCTGCCCGCCGGGGTGGGTATGAAAGGTTCCAACGGGAGCGGTTACATCGGGATGCCGCACTGCGGTGTGGAGGAGTTCCGCCGCACTGCCCGGGCCAATGTGGCCAAGGGCGTCAGTCTGCTGAAGATATTTACAACGCCCGGCGTGTTTAATGTCAACTTGGGCTTCGTGCCCTCCTTCCTCTCCGCCCAGGAGATCCGCACGGTGGTAGAGGAAGGTGCCCGGCTCCACCTGTCCGTGGCCGCCCACTGCATCGGCGGTCAGGCGCTGCGTGACTGTGTGGAACAGGGGGTGGCCGTCATCGAGCACGCCTACTGCGCTACCCGGGAGGACATCGAACTGCTCAAGGCCCACCCCGAGTGCTGGGTGGACCTGACCACTGGCATCTATCTGGACCCTGAGAGGGAGCCCTATCTCTCTGCGACCGGGGCGGCCAGCGTCCGGGCCGGTCGGGAGATCGTCCGCCAGTGTGTGGGCGAGCTGATCCGGGCCGGTGTCCACTTCACGCTGGGCACCGACGCAAACCACGGACTGCTGTGGAAAGAGGTGGTGTACGCTGTGGAGCTGGGGGCCAGCAAGCTGGACGCCCTGAAGGGCATCACCGTCAACGCCGCCTATATCTCCGGGCTGTCGGGGAAGAAGGGGATCCTCGCCGAGGGCGCGGACGCGGACCTCATTGCTGTTTCCGGAGACCCGTTGGAGGATCCCGCCGTTCTGGCGCAGGTGCCCTTTGTGATGAAAAAAGGTGTTATTTATAAGGAGGGCGGCCAAGCAAAGCCCGGTTGTCGTACATCTATGGTCAAACTGTAACGTTCCCAGCAGTCGAGTGAAACAGAATAGAAACTGTTTGAAACAAATAAGTTCATATATTGCACACCGTTGTTTCGCTGAATAAGAGGAGTGGCCGCACTGCGGTGTCAGTCCCGACAGGAGTCTGTGCAAATCGCACAAAGGAAGAGCGCGAGATCGTGAGAAATCGGGAAATCCGTGAGATTTGCCGAAGAATTTGATATTTGGCATAAGGCTTGCTTTATAGTGATTGCCAATACCGAGAGCGGATCCGCTGTGGTCATTTCGGATCAAAAATGGAGGAATTAATATGAGTCAGTTTACTGGAAAGCCTATTCTTGCCGTGCCACTAGGCGACGCGGCCGGCATTGGTCCCGAGATCATTGCCAAGCTGTGTGCCAACGGCTTTCTGATGGAGCACGCCAAGCCCGTGCTGGTGGGAGATGAGGGTGTGCTCAAGCGGGGTATGCGGGACACCGGTGTTTCCTTTTCCTATACGGTTTTTGGCACGATGGAAGACGCCGTGGAAGAGGCCAAGACGGAGTCCGGTCTGGTTCTGATGGACACCAAGAGCCTAGATGCCTCCAAAGTGGAGTTGAGCGTGGTCTCCGCTGTAAACGGCAAGGAAGAGGCCGATAACCTGGTCATGATTATGGACTACTGCAAAAGGGGCCTGCTGGAGGGCTTCTGCTTCGGCCCGCTGAACAAGGCGGCTATGAAGAACGGCGGCTACCACTTTGAAAGCGAGCATGAGCTCTTTGCCCAGGAACTGGGCGTGATGGACAAGCCCCACGGCGAGATGAACGTGCTGGACGGCCTGTGGACTTCCCGCGCTACCAGTCATATTCCCCTGAAGGATGTCAGCGCTCACCTGACCCTTAAGACCGTGGGCGATGCCATCGACCTGGCTTATGAGACCCTGAAACGGGCCGGCTATGAGGACCCCAAGGTGGCTATCGCCGCCATTAACCCCCACGGCGGAGACAGCGGTACCTGCGGCCGTGAGGAGATCGACGTGCTCCGGCCCGCCGTGGCCAGGGCCAACGCCGAGGGCAGGAACATCGTGGGGCCCTTTCCCTCCGATACCCTGTTTATCCGTGCCTTCAAGGGTGAGTTCGATGCCGTGGTGACCATGTACCATGACCAGGGCCAGATCGCTCTGAAGCTGAAAGGCTTTGAGCGCGGAGTCACGGTGGCTGCCGGCCAGCCCTACGCCATCACCACACCCGCCCACGGTACTGCCTATGACATCGCCGGCACTGGCACCTGTACCACCTCGGCCTTTGAGACCGCATACAAGTTGTGTGCCAAGATGGCCGTTACCGACCGCACCTATCAGAAGCAGTAAAACGGGACAGGCAGACACCTTTTAAATAAAAAAGGGGCCGTTGAGCATGTTGATGCCGGTGGCGGCCCGTCCCTGAAACCGGCTGCCCAGCAGCTCCAGGGTGCAGCGCTGCTCACCGGAGCGGACGAGCCCGGTGTCCACGATGGTGGAGTCGTCCACCGCCAGCACCCGGGCCGCGCAGCGGTCGGCCTCCTGGTACTGGACGGCCCCTTCATACCCGGTGGGGAGGAGGAGCAGCAGGGCGGTCAGCGCCAGGCAGAGCACGACGGGGACGTAGTAGCGGCGCTGGGCGGGGTCACGTAGAAAACGCATAGATGGATAAGTACTTTCTGCGCCGAGGCGGATGGGGTGGGGAGACCCCATCCGCCTCGGCTGTATGGAAGTGGGAAAGCAGGAGTTAGGCTACGCCGAGCATGCCGGCCAGCTTGTGATAGATCTGAGTATTGTCGTAGTAGCCGTTGAACTGCCCGGCGTTAACACCGTGGGCCAGCACGGCCACGGGCAGGCCGGTGTGGCTGTAAGAGGTGAAGGAGATGCCGGACTTGTTGTTGATGATGTGGGTGAGGGTGACGCTCAGAGGCTCGTAGGTGCCGTAGAGCACATATTCCTCCTGCTCGTACTGGCTGGCAGCGGTGCCGTTGACGCTCTTTTCGTAGGCGGCGCGGAGCTGTTCCAGCTCGTAGTCGGTGAGCACCAGCTTATCGCCCTCCTCGCCCTGGGGCTTGAGGCCGAAGAGCGCCTCCACATCCTTCAGGACATCCTCAAAGGAGGTCTTGTCCTCCTTGTACCTGGACACGTAGTCGCTGTCGAACTTGGCGTAGGAGATCTTCTGGCTCTCCAGCAGATCCAGATAGGTGTCGTAGTCGGTGCCGGCAAAGCCGATGGTGAGGCCGCCGGTTTCGTGGTCGCCGGTGACCAGGATCAGGGTCTCATCGGCGTGCTCCTTGGCGAAGTCGATGGCCACCTGTACCGCATCGGCCAGGGCCTGCGTGTCGTGGATGGTGGAGGCGGCGTCGTTGGCGTGGCAGGCCCAGTCGATCTTGCCGCCCTCGCACATCATAAAGAAGCCGTCCTTGTCCTGGGAGAGCACCTCAATTCCCTTTTCCACGTAGTCGGCCAGGGCCCACATGTCGTCGGTGCGGTCGATCTCGTAGGCCATGGCGTCGCTGTCGGCCAGGTGCTCGTCGATGATTACCACCGGGCCGCCGGTGACCTGCTCGGCCTCAGCCTGGGTCTTGACCACATGATAGCCCGCCTTTTCCGCCAGGGCGTACAGATCGGCCTGATCTCCCTCGGCGCCGGTGGGCTTGAGCAGGCCGCCGCCGGCGAAGTACTCAAAGCCGGAGTCGATGAGCTCCAGGCCGATGTCGTAGTAGTCATTACGGCTGGCCTGGTGGGCATAGAAGGCGGCAGGGGTGGCATGGTTGAGGTTGACGGAGGTAATGACGCCCACCGAATAGCCCTTCTGGGCGTGGAGCTGTTCGGCAATGGTTTCGTAGGAAATGGTGCCGGTTTCGTCCACGTTGATGGAGCCGGAGTAGGTCTTGTAGCCGGTGGAGATGGAGGTGGCGGTGGAGGCGGAGTCGGGGGCAAAGGAGTTGGAGTCATAAGTCACGGCGGAGCCGGCGGCCTCAAAGTTCATGAAGTTGAGGTACTCGGGACCGTCCAGAATGGCTCCGCCGTTGTCGTCCAGGCTGGGCTGGGCCTGCCGATAGTCGGCGTCGTTCAGCGCACCCAGGAAATCGGATGTGGACTGGATCTGGGGATAGCTCATGCCGTCGCCAATGAAGAGAAACACGTATTTGGGGGCTTTGACGGTGGAGCCGGTGGTGGAGAGGGACTGAACCTCGGCGGCAGGCGTGGGGGTGGGATCGGGCGCGGCGGCCGTGGGATTGCCGCAGGCAGCCAGGGCCGTGCCCAGCGTCAGGGCGGCCGTGGACAGGGCCAGGGGACGCTTCCAATTCATTCTGATTCCTCCAAAGTTATTTTGATACGCTCGGTACGCTGCCATGATAGCGGATAGATTGGGGAGTGCGCTATCAGCGTGGTGTAAAACAAGCTAAACTCTTTGTAAGATATCGTAAAGGAAAGGTGAGGCGCGGGGGTTGACAAGCGGCGGAACCGGAGTGATAATCAGAGGGCGGAACGAAAAACACGGCCCGGTTGGTAGTCCGGGCGCGGTCCGGGGGAGCGTCCCGCCCCCGAGACCGTCAGTAACCTGCCTCCTTGGTTGTCCGCGCTCCGCGCAAGACCTATATTTAAGGAGGACAACTTCATATGGAATGCGGCTATGCGAGGCTGACGGTCTGGTTTGCCGACCCCTTCTGGGTGGGCGTGTACGAGCGGGAGGCGGAGGGGCGCCTGGAGGTGTGCCGCCATACCTTCGGCGCCGAGCCGAAGGACGGAGAGGTTTGGCAGTGGCTCCTGTCGGCGTGGCGGGGCCTGGACTTTAGTCCAGCGGTAGAGGCGCCCCGGCGTCCATCCGGTCGGGAGAATCCCAAGCGGGTCCGGCGGCAGGCGCGGAACCGTCCAGAGAAAACCGGCGCCGGCACGAAGGCCCAGCAGGCTCTCCAGCTCCAGCGGGAGGCGCGCAGGGCGGAACGGGCGCAGCGGCATCGCCAAAGGGACGCGGCGGAGGAGGAGCGCAGGTTCCGCCTCCGCCAGGAGAAAAAGAAGGAGAAGCGCCGGGGGCACTAACCCCCGGCGCTTCCGATATCCTCCGCCCGCATAAACCGGGCCCCGGCGCATATCCTGTTCCCGAGGTGATGGGGTTGGTGGGAATTGTGGCGCTGGAGGAGCGGCGGGGCCGCCGCCCGGTGGTGACGGAGGAGCGGGTGCTGGGCCTGCGCTGTCTGCGGGTGTCGGTGCCGGTCCGCCCCGGTCTGCGGGATGACAGGCGGAAGAGACGGGCGGAGCAGGGGGCGGCGGCCCTGTACCGTGCAGGAGTACGGCGGGCGCTGACGGCGGAGGATTTTCCCGACTGGCCCGCGCTGGAGGGACAGGGGCTGCGGAGTGTGGACCCGGAGCCCTTCTGCCAGGCTATCGCCGTCCCCCTGGCCCTGGCCGCGCTCCGGCGGGCGGGCATACTGCGGGTGCGGGCCACTGTGGCCCTGTCCGGCCCCCGGGTGAGCCGGCCGCTGTTTGCCGCGGCGGAGCGCCTGTGTCCCCAAGTGCGCCATCTGGTGGTGGATGTGCCCGGCGAGGGGGAGGAACTGGCGGCGTGGCTGCGGGAGGAGTATGGCGCGGCGGTGCTGCGGCCCGGCGGGGCGGCCCCCAACGTGACCCTGGCCTTTGGTCCGGGCGGGGAGGAGAGGGGAATGGTGCTCCGGCTGTACGGTCCTGCGCCCGGGCTGGCCGGCCTGCGCCCCATACTGGAGGAGGGAGGGCTGCCGCCGGACCTGGCCCCCCTTCCGCTGCTGTCCCTGTTGTGGGAGTGCGGCCGCCTGACAGAGGGACAGATCCAGATCCATGCCACATGATGGGAAATAATTGACTTGACAGAAGGTGGGAAACTACCTATAATATCGTATTAACGTGGCGTAATGTTTCTGTTGAGATTTCAGAAGAGGCCTGGTTGAGGCCTTTTGACCGATAAGGAAGAAGCAAAAAAGAAAGGTGTGCGCATACGGCAATGGCGAAAGAATTTAAGCTGAGCGCGGAGCGCTTGGAGGAGCTCAAGCAGGAGCTCAACTATCTCAAGACCGTCCGGGAGAAGGAGGTCGCCGACCAGATCAAGGAGGCCCGCTCCTTCGGCGACCTGTCCGAGAACAGTGAGTACGACGAGGCCAAGAACGAGCAGGGCAAGCTCTACTCCCGCATCGCGGAGGTGGAGAACATCCTGGCCAACTATGTGGTCATCGAGGAGCATGAGACCGACCCCAATTCCGTCCGCCTGGGCTCCAAGGTCAAGGTACTGGATCTGGAGTTCGAGGAGGAGGAGAGCTACCAGGTGGTGGGCTCCCAGGAGGCCGACCCCATGAACGGTCGTATCTCCGAGGACTCCCCCTTCGGCAAGGCCCTGCTGGGCAACGCAGTGGGTGACGAGGTTCAGGTGGAGGCCCCCGCCGGCGTACTGAGGTACCGTATTTTAGAGATTCAAAAGTAAGGAGCAGAGTCATGAGCACAGAAGAGAGAAGCGTCAACCAGCCCGAGGAGCAGCCGTCCCTGTCCGAACAGCGCCTGATCCGCCGCGCCAAGCTCAAGGAGCTGCAGGACGCGGGCCAGGACCCCTTCCAGATCACCAAATTTGTGGTGAAGCACCACTCCACCGACATTAAGGAGGGCTTTGAGGCCCTGGAGGGCGCTATGACCTCCGTGGCCGGCCGCATCATGTCCAAGCGGGGCATGGGCAAGGCCGTGTTCTGCGATCTGCAGGACGGCAAGGGCCGCATCCAGCTCTACGTCCGCGTGGACGAGCTGGGCGAGGAGGCCTTCGCCAAGTTCAAAAAGACCGACATCGGCGACATCGTGGGCGTGGAAGGCGAGGTCTTTAAGACCAAGCGGGGCGAGATCTCCGTCAAGGCCCACAAGGTGACGCTTCTCTCCAAGTCCCTCCAGCCTCTGCCCGAGAAATTCCACGGCCTGACCGACAAGGAGATGCGCTACCGCCAGCGCTATGTGGATCTGATCATGAACGAGGACGTGCGCCGTGCCTTCCGTATCCGCACCGCCTTCATCAAGCATATGCGCCGGTATCTGGACGAGCGGGACTACCTGGAGGTGGAGACCCCTGTCCTCAACACCATCTCCGGCGGCGCCACCGCCCGGCCCTTCATCACCCACCACAACACCCTGGACATCGACATGTATATGCGCATCGCCACCGAGCTGAACCTGAAGCGGCTCACTGTGGGCGGCTTTGAGCGGGTGTATGAGATCGGCCGCATCTTCCGCAACGAGGGCATGGATCCCAAGCACAACCCGGAGTTCACCACCATCGAGCTCTATGAGGCCTATGCCGACTTCCACGACATGATGGACATTGCCGAGGGGGTTCTCTCCACCGCTGCCAAGGAGATCCTGGGCTCCTATCGTGTGACTTGGCTGGGCAACGAGATTGACCTGACTCCCGGCTGGAAGCGCATGACCATGATCGACGCCGTCAGGGAGTATGTGGGCGTGGACTTTGAGGCCATCTCCGACGACGAGGAGGCCTGCAAGGCCGCCGAGGCCAAGGGCATCGATCTGGAGGGCTGCGAGCGCACCTGGGGCACCGCCCTGTACGAGGCCTTTGACCAGCGGGTGGAGGAGAAGCTGATCCAGCCCACCTTCATCACCATGTATCCGGTGGAGGTGTCCCCGCTGACCAAGCGCTCCCCCAAGGATCCCCGCCTCACCGAGCGCTTCGAGCTGTTTATCAACCACTGTGAGTTTGCCAACGCCTTCTCCGAGCTCAACGATCCCATTGACCAGCGCGGCCGCTTCGAGCACGAGCTGGCCCTGCGTGAGATGGGCAACGACGAGGCCGGCATGATGGACGAGGATTTCATCAACGCCCTGGAGTACGGCCTGCCCCCCACGGGCGGCATGGGTATCGGCATCGACCGCTGCGTGATGCTGCTCACCGACTCCGACTCCATCCGCGACGTGATCCTCTTCCCCACCATGAAGCCCCTGGACAAGCCTGAGCCCGCCAAGCGCGCCGCGGCCGGAACCAACTGCGCCGTCCCCGCCGCCGAGCAGGGCCCGGTGGATTTCTCCAAGGTGGAGATTGAGCCCCTGTTCCAGGAGTTCGTGGACTTCGAAACCTTTGCCAAGTCCGACTTCCGGGCCGTGAAGGTCAAGGAGTGCACCGCCGTGCCCAAGAGCAAGAAGCTGCTGAAGTTCGTTCTGGATGACGGCACCGGCGAGGACCGTGTGATCCTGAGCGGCATCCACGACACCTATGAGCCGGAGGAGCTGGTGGGCAAGACCCTCATCGCCATTACCAACCTGCCGCCCCGCAAGATGATGGGCATTGACTCCTGCGGCATGATCATCTCCGCGGTACACCACGAGGAGGGCGTGGAGAAGCTCCACTGCCTGATGGTGGACGACCACATTCCGGCGGGCGCCAAGCTGTATTGAGCCGGTCTGTCCTGGGAAGCGGGAGCAAGTGCAAGGGGGTATGAGGAGAGCCATGGAGAAGCGCCTGGGAAGTGAATATCTGCGTGCTGACCGGGCGTTTCATACCCCCGCTGCTCCCATCCCCGGCTGGAATTCGCCGGACTGAATGAGCATGCCGAAGGGAATCCTTCCTTCGGCATGCTTTTCTGCGTCAAAATCGTTTCCATCCCACCCTTAAGGAGGCCAAGGCTTTGATCAAGAAATGCGCGCTCTGGCTGCGGGACAGCTTTATCCGCAACCGGAGCCTCAACGCCACCCGGATCGTGGCGGGCTCCTTCGCGGCGATTATTCTGATCGGGGCGCTGCTACTGACCCTGCCCATCGCCTCCCGGGACGGACAGAGCGCCGGGTTCTTCACCGGACTGTTCACCGCCACCTCCTCCACCTGCGTCACCGGCCTGATCCTGGTGGACACGTGGACCCAGTGGACGCTGTTCGGTCAGGCGGTCATCCTGACCATGATCCAGTTGGGCGGTCTGGGCTTCATGACGGTCATCACCCTCGTCTCCTTCGCCCTCCACCGGCGTATTGGCCTGTCGGAGCGGCTTATCATGGTGTCCACCCTCAACCTCAACGACATGGACGGGGTGGTGCGGGTGGTGCGCCACGCCCTCATCGGCACCTTCGCCATGGAGACGGCGGGGGCGGTGCTCATGTCGGTGTGCCTCATCCCGGAGTTCGGCTTCCTCAAGGGCACTTGGCACGCCGTGTTCCACGCAGTCTCCTCCTTCTGCAACGCGGGCTTTGATCTGCTGGGAGGGCGCTTCGGTGCCTTCAGCAGCCTGGCCGGCTACAACGACAACCCCCTGATGCTGGGCACCACCGCCGCCCTCATCGTAGTGGGCGGCCTGGGCTTCTTCGTGTGGGAGGACATTGTGGACAAGCGGTGCTGGAGCAGGCTGTCGGTCTACAGCAAGATGGTGCTCCTCATCACCGCTGTGCTGATCGTGGGGGGCGCCCTGTTCTTCCTGATGGAGGAGTTTGACAACCCCGCCACCCTGGGGGACATGCCCCTCTGGCAGAAGGGACTCAACGCCCTGTTCCAGTCCGTCACCCTGCGCACCGCCGGCTTCGACTCCATCGGCCAGGGCGGCCTCAGCGACACCAGCAAGGCCATGTCCTGCGTGCTGATGCTCATCGGCGGCTCCTCCGGCTCTACCGCCGGCGGCCTCAAGACCGCCACGGTGGGCGTGCTGCTGCTGGCCCTGCGCTCCGGCCTCATGGGCCGGGAGCAGGTCACCTTCCGCGGCCGGGCGATCCACTACCGCCGGGTGCTCAATGCCATGACTCTGGCGCTGGTGGTGCTGTTTGTCTTTGTGTTCAGCTCCATGGTGGTGTCCACGGTGGAGGATCTGCCCTACCTGGACAGCGCCTTTGAGGTGGCCTCCGCCATGGGCACGGTGGGCCTGACCACCGGGATCACCCCCACCCTCACCCCCTTCTCCCAGGGGCTGCTGATCCTGCTGATGTATATGGGCCGTGTGGGCATCCTGTCCTTCTCCATCGCCTTTATCACCGGAAACAGGCATCCGGCCAAGATCAAATACCCTGAGATGAACGTCATGATCGGCTGACGCGCCGCGTCAGGAGAAAAGGAAGTGCTTTCCCTGTTATGAAAACCTTTGTTGTCATCGGCCTGGGCCGGTTCGGCAGCGCCGTGGCCACAGAGCTCAGCTCCCTGGGCCATGAGGTGCTGGCTGTGGACGAGCGGGAGGACCACGTGCAGAGGGTGGCCGAAAAGGTCACCCACGCCGTCACCGGCGACGCCAGGGACCCCTCGGTTCTGCGGGCCCTGGGCGTGCGCAACTACGACTGCGCCGTGGTGGCGGTGGGAGACGATATCGGAAACTCCGCCCTTATCACGCTTAATCTGAAGGAGATTGGGGTCAAGCGGGTCATCTGCAAGGCACAGAGCCACGTCCACCGCAAGGTGCTGGAGAAGATCGGGGCGGACCGGGTGGTGTTCCCCGAGCACGAGATGGGGGTCAAGCTGGCCCAGGGGCTCTCCAGCTCCAACGTGCTCAACTTCATTGAGCTGAGCGAGGACTTCGGCATCGTGGAGACTGCCGTGCCCAAGGAGTGGCACTACGAAACGATTCAAAATCTGGATGTGCGGGCCCGTTACAAGGTCAACATCATCGCCGTGCGCAGAGGTAAGGACGGGGCGCTGAACGTGGCCCCCGGCGCCAGCTATGTCATTGAGCCGGGCGACGCGGTGGTAGCCCTGGGCCGCACGGAGGACATCAACCATCTCCAGGACTTGTAAGGAGGACTGCCATGGAGCGCATCACCAGCCGGCAAAATCCGCTGATCACCCGCCTGCGCAGGCTGGGGGCGGAGAAAAAGGCCCGCCGGGCCCAGGGGGTATTCCTCTGTGAAGGGGTCAAGCTGGTGGGGGAGGCCCTGCGCTGGGGGCCGCCGCCGGAGCTGCTGGTGGTGGCGGAGGGAACCGCCCCCCCGGCGGAGCTGCCCGCCGGGGTGCGGGTGGTGGAGGTGCCGGAGGCGCTGCTGCGGGCGGTGTCCACCGTGGA
>ONZT01000613.1_pt1 | contig 27442 bp, 23 predicted proteins | sample 1671571 | NCBI WGS metagenome assembly ONZT01 (sample SAMN06348170, study PRJEB24527) | human gut metagenome | biome: human gut; feature: ankylosing spondylitis patient; material: feces | host: Homo sapiens | place: China | collected 2015-10
GATATCCACTCGTGACTGGAGTTCAGCGTGTGCTCTTCCGATCTTAGAGGAACAAGCTCCTGTTTTGTAGTAGGGGCTGAAAATAAAAGATCGTGAGGTTGATTGTTATGTCTAATATCTCTCGTCGTCAGTTCCTGAAGAGCGCAGGTGTTGCTACTCTGGCTGTTGCGGCTGCTGGCATGATGGCAGGCTGCTCCAAGGAGGATGCTCCTGTGATTCCCGAAGTGACCAAGGAAGTTAAGGTCATCTTTATTTGCAACGGTGCAACTGCTGGCAAGGATGGTTCTGTTGTTGTTAAAAAGGACGCCAAGACTGTTCCTGTTTCCCTGATTAAGGCTGAGCAGATTCCGCAGGGCTATACTGTGGAGAGCACCGGCGAGCTGAAGATCAAGGAGATCGACGGCAAGGAGTGCGTGCTTGTCACCCTGAAGAAGATTGCTACCAGCAAGAAGGTTACGGTTGCATTCTACGACACCGTTCACAAAGCTCTGCTGAGCACCACCATGACGGTTACCGTTGCATCGGATGCTGAGTTTGTTTACAAGACCGATCTGAAGGAAACTCTGCCCGGCTACGAGATCATCGACAACGGCAAGAACCAGATCAGCGAGAACAACCGCGTTGTGATGGAGGTTAAGCCTGTTACAGCGGAAGCAATGAGAACTGTTACTGTTAAGTATCTGATGCAGGGTTCCAATGCAACCATTACCACGGCTACCATTGACGTTCCCAAGAGCAAGGATACTCTGACCAAGGCTGAGCTGCCGGGCGCAACTGTTGAGAACGGCGGTCTCCTGTTTGATGTTGTTCCTGCCATGAATGGTCCGTTCGGCATCAATAAGCTGGGCGAAGACAAGGGCGAAGTTATTGTTATGGCATCGATCAAAATGCACAAGTAATTTGAGCTGGCTTAGAAAGCTCGAAACCTGAGTTAAAAAGGACGGCAGTCGTACAACTGCCGTCCTTTTTATGCTTATAGTCAGTTCCACGGCTTTTTCGGCAGCGGACAACCCCTTCCGTCAAAGCCTTGCGGCTTTGCCACCTTCCCCAAGGGGACGGCTTTAGGGCTATGCCGTAAAGTTGCCCTTCAGGCAAAACCGGGAACTTTGCAAACCCTCTCAGGCTCACTACATTCGCCAGCTCCCCCGAAGGGGGAGCTTTAAGCATCTGCCGGTTAGGAGCAAAAAAAGCTCCCTCTTTCGGGGGAGCTGGCATCGAGCAAAGCGAGATGACTGAGAGGGTCTTACTTCCTCTTCGGCAGCGGCACGCACAGCACCAAACTGATGCCGATGGCCAGCGCCACCGCAATTTTAAAGGTGCTGATGCCCTTGGCAAGGGCAAGGGCGTTTTCGTTCTGGATAAAATAGTAGGCGGTGTAGTAGATGCCCGCGCCCGGCACAAGCGGGAAAATGCCGGTCAGCAAAAACACCGTGACCGGCGTTTTTTGGGTAATGGCAAACACGCGGGTAAGGATGGTAAGCGGAATGACCGCCAGCAGGGAGGCCGTGGCGGCGTCTGCGCCCAGCAGGGTCAGCAGTTCATACCACAGCCAGCCCACAGCGCCTACCAGCGCGCAGTAGGGCAGGCAGCGCCGGGGGCACGCAAACAGAATGGCAAAACTCAGCGTGCCCGCCGCGGCCAGAAAAAACTGCGCTGTCAGCTCGCTGAGCTGTGCAGCAGTAAGGGACATCATACCACGACCACCCCCGTAAATACTGTGTACAGCCGCAGCACAAGACCGGTGCCTATGGCAATGCTGGCGGCGATGAGCAAGGCATCGATCATACGGATAGTGCCGGAAAGGTAGTCGCCCTGCACAAAGTCCCGGATGCCCATGGTGAAGGCGATGCCCGGGGTCAGGATCATCAGCGTACCGATGATGGCGTGGCTGGCAGAGGTGTGCAGCAGATTGCACAGCAGGATGCACACCAGCGTGATCAGCGCGGCGGTGCTGATCTTCTGGAAGCCGCCGGGCACCTCGTGCCGCCCGCACCACAGCAGATACCAGCTGGCCGCCACCCCTGCTCCGGCAGCTGCCAGTGCACTGCGCAGGTTGCCGCCGAACATCATGGCAAAGCAGAACGCCCCACACAGCCCGGACAGCAGCTGCACATGGTCTTTGGGGAAGGGTAGCTGCCGCGCCAGCACCAGACGGCTCTCGGCTTCGTCCAAGGTCATCCCGGTCTGGGCGATCTGGCGGGAAAGCTCGTTCACCGCTGCCACCCGCCCCAGATGGGTGGTGCGCACCGGTACGTTGCGCACCTCGCTGATCTCGGCAGTGCCGGCACTGGCAAAAATGCCGTTGGTCAGCACATAAACGTGGAACTCCCGCAGATGGAAGCTGCGCGCCATGATCTCCATAGTCTGCTCCACCCGAAACACCTCCGCGCCGTTTTCCAGCAGGGTCTGCCCTGCGGCCATGATAAAATCCATGATGCGGCGGCGCAGCTCTTCATCGGGAAAAGGGTCTCTGCTGTTCATTGCCTGCTCTCCTTGCAAAAGATGATACCCTATTTTATCATGTGCACCAGCCGCATACAAGGGTGTATCATAAAAAACGGGCGCAGTGGCAGGTCGGAAGCCATATCCCTACCCAAAAACTTCGTTGAAGGTGTTGACAAATGCCGCCAATGGGTTTATTATAGTGTCAATATCACAAAAATGGCTGTGAAGAGAAGAGTAAGCCTTCGCATTGATCCTTACCAGAGAGCCCGGGCGGTGAAAAAGGGCAGGAAACAGGAAGCTGAAAATGGTCTCGGAGCCGTGCGGACGAGGCGCAGGAGTGCTAAGCCCGCAACGGGATGCGCCCGTTACAGCGTCCGGCTGTAAGCAGTACACGCTGCCGCAGCATCGAGGCTGTATCCGTAAGGGTACAGTGAACCAAGGTGGTACCACGGAAGTATGTTCATGCCTCCGTCCTTGCAGAGTCTAAGGCTCGTAAGGACGGGGGCATTTTTTCATGCATCCGTTCAAGGCCGCGCGCGGAAAGGTGCCGTGCGGGCTGCAGTGCATTATAAAACAAATAGAGAGGGAACAAAACTATGATTACTCGTCGCGATTTTCTGAAAGTTACCGGTGTGGCAGCCGCAGCCGCTGCCCTGACTGCCTGCGGTGGTTCTTCTTCCACTGCTTCTTCCGCCGCTGCATCCGGCAGCGTGGCATCCTCTGCCGCTGCTAAGCTGGATAAGATCAAGGTGGCTGTGCCCAATGATACCACCAACGAGGCCCGCGCCCTGACCCTGCTGGAGAAGAACGGCTTCTTCAAGTTGAAGGCAGACGCCGGCCTGACCGCCACCAAGAATGACATTGAGGAGAACCCCCTGAACGTCACCGTGGACGAGGTGGAGGCCGCTCAGGTGCCCAACGTCCTGCAGGACGAGGACTACGCCGTCATCAACTCCAACTACGCCATCTCTGCCGGTCTGAACCCCATGACCGATGCACTGGCCATGGAGGACGGCTCTTCTGCTTACGTCAACATTCTGGTGTGCAAGGACGGCAATCAGGAGGAGCCTAAGATCAAGGCTTTGGCTGCTGCCCTGCAGAGCCAGAAGGTGAAGGACTTCATGGACGAGACCTACAAGGGCTCCGTGGTGTCCGTTGTGGAGAACCCCACCGACGGCTACGATTCCACTGTGGACTATGACGCTCTGAACGGCCAGACCGTCAGCTGCGCCGCTACTCCCGCTCCCCACTGCGAGGTGCTGGAGGTGTGCAAGGAGATCCTTGCCGCCAAGGGCATCACGCTGGATATTCAGGAGTACGACGACTATGTGATCCCCAACCAGGTCGTCGAGGACGGTCAGGTAGACACCAACTACTTCCAGCATCAGCCGTATCTGGACAACTTCAACGCCGAAAAGGGTACCCATCTGGTCACTGTTGCCGGTATTCACGTAGAGCCCATGGGCATCTACGGCGGCAAGCAGGACAGTCTGGCACCCATCGAGGGATAATCTACCATCGAGGGATAAGCTAAAGGAGCAATTTCTGTGATCGAACTCAAGTACCTTTCCAAGACCTTCCAGATGAAGGATGGCGCGGTGAAAGCGCTGCAAAACATCAACCTCACCATTCCCGATGGCGCGATTTACGGCATCATCGGCATGTCCGGTGCGGGCAAATCCACGCTGGTGCGCTGCATCAACCTACTGGAGCGCCCCACCGGCGGCAGCGTGGTGATCGACGGCGTGGCCATGGAGACTTTGTCTCCCGCCTCGCTGCGCAAGCGCCGTCGGGAGATCACCATGATCTTCCAGCAGTTCAACCTGCTTATGCAGCGCACCTGCCTGAAGAATGTCTGCTTCCCCATGGAGCTGGCAGGCGTAAACAAGGCGGAGGCCGAAAAGCGTGCCATGGAGCTGCTGGAGATGGTGGGTCTGCCGGATAAGGCAAACGCCTACCCGGCACAGCTGTCCGGCGGTCAGAAGCAGCGCATCGCCATTGCCCGCGCACTGGCAACCAACCCCAAGGTGCTGCTGTGCGACGAGGCCACCAGTGCGCTGGATCCCAACACCACCCACTCCATCCTGACCCTGATCAAGGATATCAACCGCAAGCTGGGCATCACCGTTGTGGTCATTACCCATCAGATGAGCGTGGTGGAGGAGATCTGCGACAGCGTGGCCATTCTGGACGGCGGCGTGGTCGTGGAGCAGGGCTCGGTACAGGAAATTTTTGCTAACCCCAAAACGGCGGCTGCCAAGCGTCTGGTGGCGCCCAACGGCGGCAGCGCAGCGCGGGATCTTTCCTGCTTTGCGCCGGATGACCATGTGGTGCGCGTTACCTTTAATGGTTCCTCCACTGCAAAGCCGCTGGTGGCAAGCCTTGCCGCCGAAAAGGGCATTCTGGTGTCGGTGCTCAGTGCCGATACCCGCGATCTGAGCGGTCAGTGCTACGGCTCCATGCTGCTCAAGCTGCCCGCAGAGCTTGCTGTCGCACAGCAGGCTATGGAGTATATGCGCAGCCAGTCCGGCGTAACGGTAGAGGAGGTGACCGGTATATGAATATCGCAGATTACGGTTTTGCCATCTGGGAGACCTTTTATGTAACGGTGCTCTCCACCGCCTTTGCGCTGGTGCTGGGTCTGCCGCTGGGTGTGCTGCTGGTAGCCGGTGACAAGGACGGCATCCTGCCCCTGCCCGGCTGGCTGATGCACCTGATCAACATCGTCATCAACATTCTGCGCAGTGTGCCTTTCCTGATCCTGATGATCTGTGTGTTCCCGCTTACCCGCGCCATCGTGGGCACTACGGTGGGCACCAAGGCCACCATCGTTCCGCTGGTGGTCGCCGCCTTCCCCTTTGTGGCACGTCTGGTGGAGACCAGCCTGCGGGAGCTGGACGAGGGCGTGGTGGAAGCTGCCCAGAGCATGGGCGCTACCCCATTCCAGATCATCACCAAGGTCATGATCCCGGAGTGCCTGCCCGGCCTGATCTCCAGCATGACCACCGCACTGACCACCATTCTGGGCTACTCGGCCATGTCCGGCGTCATCGGCGGCGGCGGTCTGGGCAAGATCGCTCTGTCCTACGGCTACTACCGCTACCAGACCAACATCATGATCGTCTGCGTGGTGCTGCTGGTGCTGATGGTGCAGGCGTTCCAGTCTGTGGGTACCCTGTGGGCAACCAAGAGCGATAAGCGCCTGCGGAAATAAGAATCTTTGAATTTTTCGATTCCCCGCCGGAGACAGCTCTCCTGCGGGGAATCGTCCTTCCCGACCAAAAACCAGCAAAGGAGTATGTTGTATGAACCGTGATACCATCTGCGTGCAGGGCGGCTACACCCCCGGCAACGGCGAGCCCCGTCAGATCCCCATCATTCAGTCCACCACCTTCAAGTACGCCACCAGCGAGGACATGGGCAAGCTGTTCGATCTGGAGGCAGACGGCTATTTCTATTCCCGCCTGCAGAACCCTACCTGCGACATGGTAGCCAAAAAGATCTGCGAGCTGGAAGGCGGCACTGCCGCCATGCTCACCTCCAGCGGACAGGCCGCAAACTTCTTTGCCCTGTTCAATATCTGCGAGGCAGGGGACCACATCGTGGCTTCCAGCACCATCTACGGCGGCACCTTCAACCTCATCTCGGTCACCATGGCTAAAATGGGCATCACCGCCACCTTCGTGGACCCTCTGTGCACCGAGGAGGAGCTGAACGCCGCCTTCCGGCCCAATACCAAGGTGGTGTTCGGCGAGACCATCGCAAACCCTGCACTGACCGTGCTGGACATTGAAAAGTTTGCCAAGGCCGCCCACGCCCACGGCGTGCCGCTGATGGTGGACAACACCTTCCCCACGCCGGTCAACTGCCGCCCCTTTGAGTGGGGCGCGGACATCGTGACCCACTCCACCACCAAGTACATGGACGGCCACGGCGCAGTGTTGGGCGGTGCCATCGTGGACGGCGGCAAGTTCGACTGGATGGCTCACGCCGACAAGTTCCCGGGTCTGTGCACCCCGGACGACAGCTACCACGGCATCACCTACGCCGAGCGTTTCGGCAAGGAGGGAGCTTTCATTACAAAGGCTACCGCGCAGCTGATGCGGGACTTCGGCTCCATGCAGTCCCCCATGAACGCCTATATGCTGAACCTTGGTCTGGAAAGCCTGCACGTTCGGATGCAGCGCCACTGCGCCAACGGCATGGCGGTGGCACAGTTCTTGGAAAACCACCCCAAGGTGGCCTATGTGAACTACTGCGGGCTGGAAAGCAGCCCCTACCACGCACTGGCGCAGAAGTACCTGCCAAACGGCAGCTGCGGCGTCGTGAGCTTTGGTCTGGCGGGTGGACGTCAGGCTGCCAGCACCTTTATGAAGGAGCTGAAGCTTGCCGCCATTGAGACCCATGTGGCGGATGCCCGCACCTGCTGCCTGAACCCTGCCTCCAGCACCCACCGCCAGATGAACGACGAGCAGCTGGCTGCCGCCGGTGTGCCCGCCGAGCTGGTGCGCATGAGCTGCGGTCTGGAATCTGCCGAGGACCTCATCGCCGATATTGCGCAGGCACTGGATAAGGTATGAAAGGAGCAACCATCCTATGCCGCTGATCATCCCCAAGACCTTACCTGCCTTTGATGCCCTGTATGAAGAAAACGTCTTTGTCATGCACCGGGAGCGGGCGCTGGCGCAGCATATCCGTCCGCTGGAAATTTTGATCCTGAACCTGATGCCCACCAAGATCGCCACCGAGACCCAGATCGCCCGGCTGCTTGCAAACACCCCGCTGCAGGTGCACATGACGCTGCTGCAGACTGCCAGCCACTCTGCCACCCATGTGTCGGCTGCCCACCTTGAGGCCTTTTACAAGACCTTTGACGAGGTGAAGAACAACCGCTACGATGGCATGATCATCACCGGCGCGCCGGTGGAGACCATGGATTTTGAGCAGGTGGACTACTGGAACGAGCTGTGTGAGATCATGGACTTCAGCGAAACGAACGTCTACTCCACCCTCCATGTCTGCTGGGGCGCACAGGCCGGGCTGTACTACCACTACGGCGTGCGCAAGCAGTTGCTGCCGGAAAAGATGTTCGGCGTGTTCGAGCACCGGGTCACCCGCCCGGCAAACCCGCTGGTGCGCGGCTTTGATGAGGTGTTCTACGCCCCCCACAGCCGCCACACCGGCATCTGCCGGGAGGATGTGGACAACTGCGCCGCCCTGCGCATTCTGGCTGAAAGCGACGCCGCCGGACCCTTCCTTATGAGCACCGAGAACGGGCGGCAGATCTTTGTTACCGGTCACCCGGAGTACGATAAGTACACGCTGGATGCCGAGTATAAGCGGGACGTGGACAAGGGCTTGCCCATCCATGTGCCCGTCAACTACTACCCGGACGATGACCCCGCAAAGCCGCCGCTGTTCCGCTGGCGCGCCCACGCCCACCTGCTGTATGAAAACTGGCTCAACTACTACGTTTACCAGAACACCCCCTACGACTTGGGGGATATCCAGCGGGTAAAACACGAGAAGTAAATAACAAAAAGGCGATGCCGCAGGGCATCGCCTTTTTGTTATTTCTTACGTTTTGCGGGCTTTTTCTTCCGCACGCTGTAACCAAAGGTGCCCAGTTTTTTGCCAAGTGCCAGATACTCGCCGTGGCTGTACACAATGAGGTTTGCCTTGTCCAGACACAGCTTGCCTTTTTCGTCCAGCAGGCTCTCGTCCACATCGCAGGCCACCACCTCGGCTAAAAACAGGTCGTGGCTGCCCAGCGGGATGCGCTGGGTGATGCGGCATTCCAGATTGACCGGGCTTTCCTCCAGCACCGGGCAGTCGGTCAGTACGCTGCCGGGGGCGGCGTGCAGGCCGCAGGCGGCAAACTTGTCCACGTCGCGGCCGCTCTTCACACCGCACCAGTCGATGGCGCGCACCAGCTTTTCGGTGGGCAGATTGATGGCGAACTGCCCGCGTTCGCACAGCAGCTGATGGCTGTACCGCTCCGGGCGCACACTGATGGATACCATGCTGGGCTGGGTGCAGATGGTGCCTGTCCAACCGATGGTGATAAGGTTGGGCTTATCCAGCCCGCCGCAGGATACCAGTACCGGCGGTTCCGGGTTCAGAAGGGTGCTGCCCTTCCAGCTTTGTTTGCTCATCCGTGATATTTCCTTTCGTAGGGAGCCCATGTGCGCTCCGAGATGATATAGCGCGGGCGGGCTTTGGTTTCCATATAGATCTTGCCGATATACTCGCCGATCACGCCCAGACACACCAGCTGCACGCCGCTCATAAAGCAGACGATGCAGACGGTAGAGGCCCAGCCTGCCACACTGCTGCCCATGGCGGCGCACACGATGGCCCAGATGACCCCGATAAAGCTGACAAGGCTTACCACGATGCCCGCCCCGGTGATGATGCGGATGGGTTTGTTGGAAAGGCTGGTAATGCCGTCAAAGGCCAGCGCCAGCATCTTGCTCAGGGGGTAGTGGCTCTCACCGGCCAGACGTTCGTGGCGCTCGTAGGTGACCACATCGTGGGCAAAGCCCACCAGCGGCACCATGCCCCGCAAAAAGATGTTGACCTCCTTGTAATCCGCAAAGCTTTCCAGCACGCGGGTGCTGATCAGGCGGTAGTCTGCGTGGTTGAACACGATATCCGCGCCCAAGGCGTTCATCACATGATAAAAGCCCTCGGCGGTGAACCGTTTAAAGAAGGTGTCGGTGTCCCGGCGGCTGCGCACACCGTACACCACCTCAGCACCGTCCAGATATTTTTTCACCATCTCGTCCATGGCGTTGATATCGTCCTGACCGTCGCAGTCAATGGAGATGGTGATGTCGCAGCTGTCGCTGTGCAGCGCCTCCATCAGCCCCGCCAGCACGGCGTTCTGGTGGCCGCGGTTGCGACTCTGGGAAATGCCGATATAGTGCTCGTCCTGTGCGGCAAAGCCTTGGATCAGCTCCCACGTTTTGTCGCGGGAGCCATCGTTGACAAAGAGCACCCGGCTTTTATCGCTGACCAGCCCCTGTGCGGTCAGACTGTGGATCTTTTCCAGAAACATGGGTGCTGTAATGGGCAGCACCTGCTCCTCGTTGTAGCAGGGGATTACGATCCAGAGAACAGGCTTGGACATTGCTTTATCGCTCCTTATTGATAAAAGTAGTCAGAGGGTCACTGCACCATCTGCTGCAGGGCGTCCGGCTCCAGCAGCTTGAAGCTGCTGCGGTAGGTGTCGATGAGCCCTTCCCTCTGCATGGTGCTCAGCTCCCGGGAAAGGGCGCTGCGGTCGCAATTGAGGTAGTCCGCCAGCTGGATGCGGGAGAAGGGGATGCTGAAGGTCAGGCTGTGGGCGCGAGCGGCTTCGCTGAGCAGATAAGCCGCCACCTTGGCGCGCAGGCTCTTCATCACCAGCAGGTCGATGCGGTGGGAGAGGGAAAAATACTTATCGCTGATGGTGCGCACAAGGTTCTGCACCACCCGCTGGTGGGCGGGGCTGCCGTCCGAGAGCAGCAGCCGCTCGTAAGGCAACAGCAGCACCTCGCAGGGGGCGGCAGCCAGCACGGTGACCGGGCTGGACAGGCTGGAACCACCCAGCACGTCCCCGAACACCCCGCCCGGCTCTACCCGGGCAATGGGGATGCGCACCCCGCCCGGTGCTGGGCGGTAGGCCTCCAGCTCGCCGGACAGCACGATGCCTACCCGGCGGCTGGGTTCGCCCGCAAGCACAAGGGCTTCGCCCTTGCCGTAGCTGCGCACGCTTGCCCCCAGCCGGGACAGCAGTGTGCTGAGCTCCGCAGCGGAAAGACCCGCAAACAGCGTGGTGGTTTGTAACAGCGGCAGATAATTATTCATCGCAACTCCGCAGAGAAAATAGTGTTCTCCGCAGCCTCCTGCAATTGCGTTGCACACGCAACGGTATTTTTACCCCTATTATAGTAAACTGGAACGCGCAAAGCAAATGATTTTGCAAAATTTTTCAAAAAAGGCCGGTTTCCGTCCCCGCAGCGGGGCGTGCCGGGTGTGAAAAGGAGTATTTCATGAAAAAGATCCTGTCCTTACTGCTGGCGTTCAGCCTTGCGCTGAGCCTTGCAGCCTGCGGCGGCAGCGCAAGCTCTGCCGCTTCCAGTACAGCGGTGTCCGCTGCTGCTTCCTCTGCTGCTGCTTCCGAGGAAGCAGCAGCGCCGCTGTCTGCTACCGAGCCGCTGCGCATCGCGGGCCTGAAGGGCCCCACCACTATGGGGCTTGTCAACCTGCTCTCGATGGAGCAGGCTGGTACTGCCGCCATGGACTACGACCTGCAGCTTTACGGCGCGGCGGATGAGATCGTACCGCTGCTCATCAAGGGCGAGCTGGACATGGCTGCCATCCCGGCCAATCTGGCGGCGACCCTGTACCAGAAAACAAATGGCGGCATTCAGGCCGTGGCGGTGAACACCTTGGGCGTTTTGTATGTGGTGGAGCAGGGCGACACCATCCACAGCATGGCCGACCTCAAGGGCCGCACCATCCTGTCCACCGGCAAGGGCACTACCCCGGAGTATGTGCTGCGCTATCTGCTTACCGCCAACGGCCTTGACCCGGACAAGGATGTGGATATCCAGTATTACAGCGAGGCTACCGAGGTGACCGCCCAGATGGCCAGCACGCAGGACGCCATTGCCGTGCTGCCCCAGCCCTATGTGACCGCCGCCGGGCTGAAGGACGATACCCTGCGGGTAGCCCTTGATCTGACCGCCGAGTGGGACAAGGTGGCAGACACCCAGCTGATCACCGGCGTGACCGTGGTGCGCAAGGCCTACGCCGAGGAGCACCCGGATGTGGTAGCTGCTTTTCTGGCAGACTATGCCCAGAGCGTGAACGCCGCCAACACCGATCTGGATGGCACCGCTGCTCTGTGCGAGGAGCAGGGCGTGGTGGCAAAAGCCGCCATCGCCAAAAAGGCGTTGCCCAATTGCAACATCGTCTGCCTGACCGGCGAGGAACTGAAGGCAGACGTCTCCGGTTATCTGCAGGTGCTCTACGATGCCGACCCCGCCGCCGTGGGCGGTACGCTGCCCGGCGAGGACTTCTACTGGACAGCCCAGTAACAGCCTGAAAAAGCATTCCATCTCCCGCCGCTCTGCCGTGGTACGCAGCGCGGCGGTTTTTGTTTCCCGGTTGCAATTCCGCCGCAAAAGTTCTACAATAGAGGCACATTATAGAATATGGAGGGAAAATTTATGGCTTGCACTACCATTCTGGTCGGCAAAGCAGCATCGTACGATGGCTCTACCATGATCGCCCGCAACGATGACTCCGGCTCCGGCCATTTCACCGCTAAAAAATTCACCGTGATCCACCCGGAGGAGCTGCCCAAGACCTACCGCAGCGTCCTCTCCCATGTGGAGATCCCCCTGCCGGAGGGCGCACTGCGGTTTACCGCCATGCCCAACGCCGTGGAGGGCAAGGGCATCTGGGCGGCTTCCGGTGTCAACGCCGCCAACGTGGGCATGACCGCCACCGAGACTATCACCTCCAACCCCCGCGTGCTGGGTGCAGATCCGCTGGTGGAGTATCAGCCCGCCAAGGGCGAAAAGCCCGAGGTGCCCGGCGGCATTGGCGAGGAGGATATCGTCTATCTGGTGCTGCCCTATATCCACTCTGCCCGTGAGGGCGTGCTGCGTCTGGGCAGCTTGCTGGAACAGTACGGTACTTACGAGATGAACGGCATCGCTTTTCAGGACGTAAACGAGATCTGGTGGCTGGAGACCATCGGCGGTCACCACTGGATCGCACGCCGCGTGCCGGACGATGTGTATGTGGTCATGCCCAACCAGCTGGGCATCGACACCTTTGATCTGGAAGATGCCTTCGGCGCACAGGAAAACTACCTCTGCTCTGCCGACCTGCGGGAGTTTATTGCAAAGAACCACCTCGACCTCTCTTTGGACGGCGCGCTGAACCCCCGGGACGCCTTTGGCAGTCATGATGACGCCGACCACGTTTACAACACTCCCCGCGCATGGTATATGCTGCGCTACCTCAACCCCCGCACATGGGTGTGGGAGGGTGCTGACGCCGACTACACCCCCATGTCCGACGACCTGCCGTGGTGCATGGTGCCGGAGCGCAAGGTGACCCCGGAGGACATCAAGTATATGCTGTCCAGCCACTATCAGGGCACCCCCTACGACCCCTACCTGAGCTACGGCGACAAGTCCGCAAAGGGCGCATACCGTTCCATCGGCATTAACCGCAACGACTTTATGGCGCTTTTGCAGATGCGTCCAGACCAGCCGGAGGAATCCCGCGCAGTGGAATGGGTGGCCTATGCCTCCAACGCCTTCAACACCATGGTGCCCTTCTACGCCAACGTGGAGCGCACCCCGGAGTATCTGGCCAACACCACCGGCACCGTGTCCACCGATAACTTCTACTGGACCAGCCGTCTGATCGCTGCCATGGCAGACGCTTCCTATAATAAGTCCCTGTTCCATCTCGAGCGCTACGAGGAGGCTGTGCTCTCCGCTGCCCGCGCACTGGTGAACGGGTACGACGCAAAGCTTGCCGCCGAGCCGGACGCTGCCCGCCGCGCCGCCCTGCGGGAGGAAGCCAACACCGCCATTGCCGCCATGCTGCAGGAAAAGGCCGCTGACACGCTGGACAAGGTGCTGTTTGAGCTGAGCAGCCAGATGAAAAACGCCTACTCCCGCTCGGATGCCTGATGTAAACCAGCCTGAGCACCAAAACCGGTCACGACCGGTCACATAAACGCAGAAAAGACCACCGCATACACAAGTGCGGTGGTCTTTTTTGGCGTAAAAGCACTCTTGTATCCCAGATGCTGGCAACAGTGCACAAAAATTGAGGATATTTTTTGTGCACGAAAATGACTGAAACTGATTGATTTTGACGGGATTCTTGCTATAATAAAGACACAGACAACCAAAACACGCCAAGACCGTGCAGAAACGGTCAGGCGTGGGAAGGAAAGAAGGGGAAAGACACCATGCTGGCAGAGGAACGTTTTGCACTGATCTTAGAACAGCTGAACGAAAAACGCACCGTGACGGTGCAGCAGCTGTGCGAGGCGCTGCACACCAGCGAATCCACGATCCGGCGTGACCTGACCGAGCTGGACCGGCAGGGCAGGCTGACCAAGGTACACGGGGGAGCTACCCTGCCGGACAGCCGCTTTCTGGCAGACGAGCCCACCATGGAAGCCAAGGAGACGCTGGCGGTAACTGAAAAGCGTAGCATTGCCTCGGCGGCCGCAGCACTCATCACTGCCGAGGATTTTGTGTTCATTGACGCAGGCACTACCACGCTGGAGCTGGTGCGGGCGCTGACGGGTGCAGCGCTCAAGGCCACCTATGTGACCAACGGCGTGGCGCACGCCCGACTGCTGGCGCAGAAGGGCTGCCGGGTGTATCTGCCCGGCGGGCTGCTGCGTCCCCAGACCGAGGCCATCGTGGGTGCCCCGGCGGTCAGCAGTATCCAGCAGTATAACTTCACCAAAGCGTTCATGGGCGCCAACGGCGTGGCGCTGGAGGCGGGCTTTACCACCCCGGACCCCGAGGAAGCCGCTGTAAAGGCAGCAGCCGTCCGCCGTGCAAGGGAAAGCTGGTTCCTTGTGGACGATGCAAAGTTTGCCAAAATTTATCCGGCGGTCATCACGGACCTGCACGGCGGTGCTATCCTGACCAACCGCTGCCCGAACCCCAAGTATAAGCAGCAAACATTTGTAAAGGAGGCAGAAGTATGATCTACACTGTTACTTTTAATCCGGCCATCGACTATGTTGTGCGTCTGGACGCACCACTGGAGGTGGGCGAAGTGAATCGCGCCCAAGGTGAGGACTGCGTGCTGGGCGGCAAGGGCATCAACGTGTCCGGCGTGCTGGCGCAGCTGGGCTGCGAGAGCGTGGCGCTGGGCTTTGTGGCCGGTGAGACCGGCGCATGGCTGGAACGCGGTCTGACGGCACAGGGGCTGAAAACCGACTTTGTGCATCTGGAAAGCGGCATGACCCGCATCAACGTCAAAATCAAGGCAGGGCAGGAGACCGAGCTGAACGGCGCAGGCCCGGCCATTCCGGAAAATGCCTTGCAGCAGCTGGAAGCCCAGCTGGACAAGCTGACCGAGGGGGATATCCTCATTCTGGCGGGCAGCATCCCGGCAAGCCTGCCGCAAAGCGTCTACGAGCGGCTGCTGGCACGGCTGCAGGGCAGGGGCGTGCGCGCGGTGGTGGATGCCACTCGCGACCTGCTGGTGAATGTGCTGCCCTACCATCCCTTCCTCATCAAGCCCAACAACCATGAGCTGGGCGAGATCGTGGGCAGGGTTCTGACCGGTGACGCCGAGATCGTGGCCGCTGCCCGCACTTTGCAGGAAAAGGGTGCCCGCAACGTGCTGGTAAGCATGGCCGGGGACGGTGCGCTGCTGCTGGACGAACAGGGACAGGTGCACCGCATCGGCTGCCCCAAGGGCAAGGTGGTCAACAGCGTGGGCGCAGGCGACAGCATGGTGGCCGGCTTTGTGGCCGGGTATCTGCAAAGCGGCAGCTACGCGCAGGCGCTGCGTCTGGGCACGGCCTGCGGCAGCGCAACGGCGTTCAGCCTTGGGCTTGCCACAAAGGAGAAGATCGACGAGCTGCTGGCGCAGCTTTGATAGGACAAAAGGAACAAAGGAGGAAGTTTTATGCGCATTACTGAGTTATTTACCGCACAGTCCATTGCGCTGGACGAGGCGCTGCAAACGCAGGAGGAAATCCTGAGCCGACTGGTGGAGCTGCAGGCTACCCACGGCAATATTACCGACAAGGAGGCCTACAAAAAGGCGCTCTACGCCCGCGAGGCCGAGGGCTCTACCTATGTGGACAACGGCATCACTGTGCCCCACGCCAAGACCAATGTGGTCACCCGCCCCAGTCTGGCCGCTCTGCGGCTGAGCACCCCGGTGCAGTATAACGCCGAGGATGACGGCACCACCGACCTGCTGTTTGCCATTGCCGCCCCGGAAAACGGCAGCTTGCACGTTGATATGCTGGCTCGCATGATGCAGATGCTGATGAACGAGGACTTTGTGGAAAAGCTCAAAGCCGCCAAGACCCCCAAGGAGTTTTTGGAGTGCATCGACGCGCAGGAGGAAGCACAGTTCGGCGCAGAGAGCTTTACCCAGCAGGCCATCCCGCAGGACGGCTACCGCATTCTGGCTGTGACTGCCTGCGTCAACGGCATCGCCCACACCTACATGGCCGCAGAAGCGCTGACCAAGGCCGGTGACAAGCTGGGGCTGCCCACCAAGGTGGAGACCAATGGCTCGGACGGCGCAAAGAACATTCTGACCCGCGCCGAGATCGCCGCCTGTGACGGCATCATCGTGGCAGCGGAGAAAAAGGTGGACACTGCCCGCTTTGACGGCAAGCCGGTGCTGTTCACCCGCGTAGATGACGGCATCCATAAGCCGGAGGAACTGATCAAAAAGATTGCCCACGGCGAGGTGCCTGTGTACCACGCCGAGGGCGGCGCAGCAGCCGAGGATGACAGCTCCACCAAGGACAGCTTCGGCCGCAGCCTGTACAAGAACCTGATGAACGGCGTTTCCCATATGCTGCCCTTTGTGGTGGGCGGCGGCATCATGATCGCGCTGGCCTTTCTGTTGGATGATTACAGCATCAACCCCGCAAACTTCGGCATGAACACCCCCGTTGCCGCCTTCTTCAAGACGGTGGGCGGCGCAGCCTTTGGCTATATGCTGCCCATTCTGGCCGGCTTCATCGCCATGTCCATCGCCGACCGTCCGGGCCTGGCCGTAGGCTTTGCCGGCGGTGTGCTGGCCATGAACGGCACCAACTTCACCGACCTTGCCGCAGGCAGCACCACCGGTATCTCCGGCGGCTTCCTTGCAGCGCTGCTGGCCGGTTTTGCGGCGGGCTACATCGTGCAGTTCCTTAAAAAGATCACCGAAAAGCTGCCCGCCAGCCTGAACGGTATCCGCCCCATGCTCATCTACCCGCTGGGCGGCATCCTGATCGTGGGTGCGATGATGTGCGCCGTGAACCCGGTCATGGGCATGATCAACACCGCCATGACCGACTGGCTGAACGCACTGGGCGGCAGCTCCAAGGTGCTGCTGGGCGCCATCGTGGCCGGTATGATGAGCGTGGATATGGGCGGCCCGGTCAACAAGGCAGCCTACGTCTTTGGCACCGCAGCCCTTGCCTCCGGCAACTACGAGGTGATGGCCGCCGTCATGGTGGGCGGCATGGTTCCTCCCATCGCCATTGCCCTGTCCACCACCTTCTGCCCCCGCAAGTGGACGTTGGACGAGCGCCGCAACGGCATCGTGAACTACGTCATGGGTCTGTGCTTCGTGTCTGAGGGTGCTATCCCCTACGCAGCAGCCGACCCGCTGCGCGTTCTGCCCAGCTGCGTGATCGGCTCTGCAGTCGCCGGTGCGCTGTCCATGACCTTCGGCTGCGCACTGCGCGCACCCCACGGCGGCATCTTCGTATTCCCGGTGGTGGATCACGCCGTGTTGTACTGCGTGGCGCTGGCTGTGGGCAGCGTGCTGGGTGCAGTGATCCTGAGCCTTGTCAAAAAGACCCAGCCTGCTGAGGTAAAGTAACAAGCCATTTTCTTTCTCCATACGGATAGTTCTTCATAAGAGCAAAGGGGACTGCCGCACACTGCGGCGGTCCTTTTTGCGTTTTCCGACCGTCTGCAGTAAAAAGATGTTTTTTGCACCGGACAGTTCCCCGGCGGTGGAAAATGTGCTATCATAGAGATGATAGGAATGTGTAAGACCCCGCACTTGCGGGGAGAAAGGAAACGATCCGTTCCATGCACAGACAAAGCTTCTGGAACCACCGGTTCACCCGCACCCGGATCAAAAGCGAGAAGGTCCAGCTGCCGGAGATGCTCTTCGGCTATATTCTGGGTCCCATGGGTGCTTCCATCTCAGGCAGTATTTTCGGTAGCATCCTGCAAAGCTACTTCACCGATGTGCTCCGGCTGGATCTGCGGTTCCTCAGCCGGTTGCAGCTGGTGTCCACCGTGCTCATCGTGGCGGCAAACCTTCTGGTAGGGCAGCTGATCGAGCGCACCCGCGCCACGGCGGGCAAAGCAAGGCCGTGGCTGCTGCTTTCGGTGTTTACCTTTTCCTCTGCCAGCGTGCTCATGTTCGTCGTGCCATTTCAGGGCATCGCGCGCATGGTGTGGATCGCCGTGGCGTACAACCTGTACTATTCGTTTGCATCCCCCATTTACGGCACAGCCAGCAGCATTATGCTCTCGGTGTCCACCCGGGACAGCCGTCAGCGCGGGCTGCTGGCCTCTATCAACAGCATGGTGGGTCTGGGCGTGATGGGCACTTGCAGCATGGTATTCCCCATGCTGGTGTCCTTTTTCCTCCGGGAAAATATCCACCGCTGGTTTTTCACCATGCTGGGTGTGGCGGTGTTCACCGGGCTTACCATCTACTTGCAGTTCGCCTTTACCCGGGAGCGTGTCACCGAGGAACGCCGCATTCTGGAAGGCCTATACGGGCCGGAAGATGAATTTGAAGCCGCTCGGCAGACAGAAGCACCCCCGCCGGAGCCTGTACTGGTGCAGCGAGTCTCGCTGCGCCGCCAGCTGCGGGCGGTGGCTGCCGACCCCATGTGGTGGCTCATCCTGGGTGTATGCGTTTTGTTCCAGTGGAGCGGATCTTTAAAAAACAGCACCATGACCTACTATTGCAAGTGGGTGGTGGACAACACCTTTTTGGGCAGCGCCGGTGCATGGGGTGCATCCCAATCCCTGCTGACCATGATGGGTGCGCTGCCCATGGCGCTGGCCTCGGTGCTGCTGGTGCCGCTGACCGACCGGTTCGGCAAGCGCAAGGTGTGCGGCTGGTTTCTGCTGCTGGGCGCTGCGGGCGGCGTCCTCGCGGGGCTGGGGCAGGGCAGACTGGTCCCTGTTGCTATCGGTGTTGCGCTCAAGTGCTTCGGCTCTGCGCCTACCTGCTGTCTGCTCCTTGCCATGGTGACCGATGTGGTGGACCATGTGGAGGGGCGCAGCGGCATCCGCACGGACGGACTTACCATGTCGGTGTACAGCTCCCTGTCCGTGGCGGGCGGCTCGGTGATGAGTGCACTGTTCAACGGGGTGCTGGCGCGCGCCGGCTATGACCAGTGCGCCAGCACGGCGCTGGGCACTGCTGCCCAGAATGCCGCTGTGCGCCATGTGATCGCAGGCAGTTATATCTGGGTGGAAACGCTCAGCTATGTGGCGGCGGGGCTTTTGCTGCTGGCCTTCTGGAAGGTGGAAAAAGACCTTGCCGCCCGGCAAAAGACCTGACCCAAAACGGCATCTGCAACAAAAAACAGAACTTTGTACCGCCCAAAACGACCTATCCTGCCGGAATTGTATTTCGTGCTTTGTTTTGCATTGCGCCCCACCCCGGGCTGTGATATACTTATGCTTGTGATTTTAAAGTCCGGGTATGGTGTGCCCGGCCACCAGAGAGGAAACGAACGATGAAAATAGGATTTGACAACGACAAATATCTTGCGATGCAGTCTGAGCATATCCGCGAGCGCATCAAGAAGTTTGACAATAAGCTGTATCTGGAATTCGGCGGCAAGCTGTTCGACGATTACCACGCTTCCCGCGTGCTGCCCGGCTTTCAGCCGGACTCCAAGCTGCAGATGCTGCTGCAGCTCAAGGAGCAGGCCGAGATCGTCATCGTCATCAGTGCCGAGGACATCATCAGCAGCAAGGTGCGCGGCGACTACGGCATTACCTACGATCTGGACGTGCTGCGCCTGATCGATGCCTTTCAGGAGATGGGGCTGTATGTGGGCAGTGTGTGCGTGACCAAGTACACCGCCGCCGCCGAGGTGGAAGCCTTTGAAAAGCGGCTGAGCAGTCTGGGCATCCGCACCTTCCGCCACTACAAGATCCCCGGCTACCCCAACGATGTAGCCCGCATCGTCAGTGACGAGGGCTACGGCCGCAACGAGTACATTGAGACCGAGCGCCCGCTGGTGGTCATCACCGCACCCGGTCCCGGCAGCGGAAAGATGGCCGTCTGCCTGTCCCAGCTGTACCATGAATACAAGCGCGGGGTCAAGGCCGGTTACGCCAAGTTCGAGACTTTCCCCATCTGGAACATTCCCCTGAAGCATCCGGTCAATCTGGCCTACGAGGCCGCCACCGCAGACCTGAACGATGTGAACATGATCGACCCCTTCCATCTGGAAGCCTACGGCGTGACTACCGTGAACTACAACCGCGACATCGAGATTTTCCCGGTGGTGAACGCGATGTTCGAGCTGATCGCAGGCCAGAGCCCTTACAAGTCCCCCACGGACATGGGCGTGAACATGGCTGGCAACTGCATCGTGGACGATGCAGTCTGCTGCGAAGCCTCCCGCAAGGAGATCGTGCGCCGGTACTACAAGTGCCTGTGCGAGCAGAAGATCACCGGCACTGCCAAGGAGAGCGAGCGCTACAAGCTGGAGCTGCTGATGAATCAGGCCGGGCTGACCATGGGCGCCCGGGAAGTGGAAAAGCAGGCACACGCCCGCAGCGAAGCCACCGGCGGTGCACCGGCTGCTGCCATTGAGCTGAGCGACGGCACTGTCATCACCGGCAAGACCGGCCCGCTGCTGGGCGCTACCGCAAGCGCCCTGATCAATGCGCTCAAGTATCTGGCGGGCATCCCGCAGGAGATGGATCTGGTCAGTGCCGCTGCCATTGAGCCTATCCAGACCCTCAAGACCAACTATCTGGGTGGCAAGAATCCCCGTCTGCATACCGACGAGATCCTGATTGCCCTGTCCAGCTCTGCTGCTTCCAGCGAACTTGCCGCAGCAGCTATGCACCAGCTGCCCAACCTCAAGGGCTGCGATGTGCACTCCACCGTGCTGCTTTCCAGCGTGGACAGCAGCACCCTGAACCGTCTGGGCATGTACCTGACCTGCGACCCCGTCTACGAGGAAGAGGACCGCAAGTACCATAAGCTGTAAAAAATAGCAATGCGCAAACTCCCCTGTTAAAGCCGTCTGGCTTTGGCAGGGGAGTTTTGGCTATTGCCTTGCTACTTGTCCGCAGATATGGTACACTTGTTCTGCTTATTTTTTAAAGCGGATAAGAAAAGAGGATTAACAATATGGAACAACAACACAAACGCAGTGCATTCTCTGGTAAGATCGGGTTCGTGCTGTCTGCCGCAGGCGCTTCGGTGGGTCTGGGCAACATCTGGCGCTTCCCGTATCTGGCGGCCAAATACGGCGGCGGCATTTTTCTGCTGGTATACATTCTGCTGGCAGTCACCTTTGGCTATACCATGATCGTGGCCGAGACCGCGCTGGGCCGTATGACCCACAAAAGCCCGGTCAGCGCCTACGCCCACTTCGGTAAGGGCAAGGGCATCCGGTTTGGCGGCTGGATCAACGCCATCATCCCCATTTTGATCGTGCCGTACTATTCGGTCATCGGCGGCTGGGTCATCCACTATCTGGCCGAGTATCTGTGCGGCCGCGGCAGCAATCTGGCGACAGACGGCTACTTCTCCGCCTTTATCACCAACGGCCTGCAGGCCGAACTGGCCTTTTTGCTGTTTAGCCTGTTCACGCTGGGCATTATCTTTGCCGGTGTGCGCAACGGCGTGGAGCGCGTCTCCAAGGTGATGATGCCGGTGCTGGTGGTGCTTTCGCTGGTCATCGCAGGCTACTCGGTCACCCGTCCCGGTGCACTGGCGGGTGTGAAGTATTTTCTGGTGCCCAACCCCAAAAACTTCTCCTGGATGACCGTGGTCACCGCCATGGGGCAGATGTTCTATTCGCTGTCCATTGCCATGGGCATTCTGGTCACCTTCGGCTCCTATATGAAGAAGGACGTCTCCATCGAGGAGTCCACCGAGAACGTGGAAGTGTTCGATACCGCCATTGCCATCATGGCGGGTCTGATGATCATTCCGGCGGTGTTCGCCTTCTCCGGTGGCGACCCGGACACCCTGCAGGCCGGCCCTGCGCTGATGTTCATTACCATCCCCAAGGTGTTTGCCAGCATGGGTCTGGGTACCGTGGTGGGTGTGCTGTTCTTTGTGCTGGTGCTGTTTGCAGCCATTACCAGCTCCATTGCCCTGACCGAGAGCGCTGTTTCCACCTTTGAGGACGAGCTGGGCTGGGATCGCACCCGCTCCACCGTGCTCATCGGTGCCATCATGGTGGCACTGGGCAGCCTGTCGGCACTGGGCTACGGCCCGCTGGCCGGGGTGACGGTGTTTGGGATGCAGTTTTTGGACTTCTTCGACTTTTTGACCAACTCGGTCATGATGCCTATTGCCGCCATTGCCACCTGCCTGCTGGTGTCCCGCGTCATCGGCGTGGAGCAGATCGCGCAGGAGGTGGAGCAGGACGGTCAGCGCTTCCGCCGCAAACCGGTGTTCAATTTTATGATCCGCTGGCTGTGCCCCATTTTTGCAGCCATCATTCTGGCAAGCTCGGTGGCAAACGCCTTGGGCTGGATCGCCATGTAAACCCAAAACGGTATTTCCGGCAGCAGAACGCGAGTTTTTAACAGTAAAAGCAGGACAAGGGGGCCCTTATGAAAATGGAAACCTTGAAGCAGCAGATCCTGACAGCAAAGGGTGACGTGCGGGCAGAGCTTGTGCTGAAAAATGCCCGGGTCATCAACGTGTTCACAAACGAGATCGAGCAGGCCGATGTAGCCATCCGTCAGGGGGTCATCCTTGGCGTGGGACACTATACCGGCGAGACTGAGCTGGACTTGCAGGGCAAGTATGTCTGCCCGGGGCTTGTGGATGGGCACATCCACATTGAAAGCTCCATGCTCTGCGGCCCGGCCTTTGAACAGGCGGTGCTGCCCCACGGCACCACGGCGGTGGTCACCGACCCGCACGAGATCTCCAATGTGGCCGGTACGGCGGGGCTGGACTTTATGCTGGAGACTACCAAAGATCTGGCACTTTCGGTCTACTTTATGCTGCCCTCCTGCGTGCCTGCCACCGGGCTGGACGAGTCCGGCGCGGTGCTGGAAGCGGAGCAGCTGCGCCCCTACTATCAGCAGCCCCGGGTACTGGGACTGGCTGAGCTGATGAACTCCTACGGCACAGTGCGCGCGGACGAAAAGATCCTGCAAAAGATCTGCGACTGCACCGCTGCGGGTAAACGCATCGACGGGCACGCACCCTTCCTCAGCGGAGAGGAGCTGAACGCCTATGTCGTTGCCGGGGTACAGTCCGACCATGAGTGCTCAGAACTCCACGAGGCCATGGAAAAACTGCGGCGCGGACAGTACATCATGGTGCGGGAGGGCACGGCGGCACAGAATATGGAAAGCCTGCTGCCCCTGTTCCGGGAACCCTATTGCAGCCGCTGTATGCTGGTGACCGATGACAAGCATCCCGGAGACCTGTTGCAGGGCGGGCATATCGACTATATCATCCGCAAGGCTATTGCCGCCGGGGTAGACCCGGTGGTGGCGGTGCGGATGGGCACCCTTGTCCCGTGTCAGTACTTCGGCCTTGCGCACAGCGGCGCGGTAGCTCCCGGTTACACCGCAGACCTGATCGTGCTGTCAAATCTAGAACAGTTCACGGTGGAGCAGGTGTACAAAAAGGGTAAGCTGGTGGCGCAGCAGGGCAGAATGCTGCACCCTGCCGCCCTTGTGGTGGACAAAGCACGCTTTGCGCGGGTGTTCGATTCCTTCAACATGGACGAGATCACCCCGGAGCAATTGCAGCTGAAGCAGACCGGCACCCGGCAGCGGGTGATCTGCCTGACCCCGCACGCCCTGCTGACCACGGAAAAAATCGTTCCGTTCTGCCAGCATCCGGGCACAGCGCCCGGCGTGGACGTGGCGCAACAGATCGTCAAACTGGCGGTGTTCGAGCGGCATCAGCGCTCCGGACATGTGGGATTGGGCTTTTTGGGCAACTACGGCCTGCAATGCGGCGCAGTGGCTTCCAGCATCGCCCACGACTCCCACAACCTCATCGTGGCGGGCACCAACGATGCCGACATGGTGCTGGCGGGCAACACGGTGCGCAAAAATAAAGGCGGCTTAGCCTTTGCACTGAACGGACAGGTGGTAGGGGAGCTGCCGCTGCCGGTGGCAGGGCTTATGAGCACCGAGAGCGCCGAGACTGTGGAGGAAAAGCTGCAAGCGCTCAAAGCGGCGCTGAAAGCCCACGGCATCTCGGAGGACATCGACGCCTTTATGACCCTTGCTTTCGTCAGCCTGCCGGTCATCCCGAAGCTGCGGCTGAACATCTACGGCATCGTGGATGTGGATGCCCAGCAGATTGTCCCGGCGGTGTTCTGAGAACGCTGCCTGAGAGGGCAAACTGTAAATCTGACGTTTTTATCGCAATGCCGGACAGTCTGCGGGCTGTCCGGCATTGCGTTTTAAGGCAAGAGGACTCTTGACTTTTTGCCACAGAACCGGTATGTTGATACTGTCCGTCTGACACACAGCATTGCATTTATAATATAAGGAAACTTTATGGAAAAACGCAGCACACTCTCTTTGCAGATCACCGACCGCTTTGGCGCGCAGACGGCCTTTGCCAGCCTGCGTCTGCCGGACGGCACCGAAGCCACCATACCGGCAGAGCACGCCGCCGCTATCTATGTAAACGAGCAGCCCGCCTTCCGGGTGGTATGCACCCCGGCGCTGCTGCCGCAGCTGGCCTTGGGACGGCTGCTCACCGAAGGGTGGATCGCATCTGCGGACGAGGTGGAGCAGATCGCCGTCTGTGCTGAGGGCGCAAAGGTGCAGGTATATCTGCGCCACCCGCTGCCCACCCGCCGCGCCGCCGCGCAGGAGGTTGCCAGCTGCTGCACCGATAATATCGCGCTGGGCAGTCCAGTGGAGCTGTTGCCACTGCGCCCTGTGCCGGGGTTGGCCTTGCAGCCGGAATGGGTGGAGCGCCTGACCGCCGCCATGCACGCCGGTCTGCCGCTGTACCGCGCCACCCGGGCGGTGCACAGCTGCTTTGTGCTGCACAAAGGGGAAATTGTTTTTGCCTGTGAGGATCTGGGACGGCACAACGCGCTGGATAAGGCGGTGGGCTGCGCGGTGCTGGCAGGGCTTCCGCTGGCAGAATGTGTGCTGTACACCAGCGGCCGGGTGCCGCTGGATATGGTGCGCAAGGCCATCCGCGCCGGGGTGCCGGTGCTGGTAAGCAAGAGCATGCCCACGGTGCAATCTGCAGAGCTTGCAGCAGAATACGGCCTGCAGCTGGTGTGCGGGCGCAAATTCCCTAAAGTTTAAGCAAATATTACAAAAACAATAGTTACAAAACGGAAAAGCCTGTCTGTTTCTGTTGACATACTCTGCGCACGCATGTTAATATATTATCGAAGAGACCGCTCCGCTGTTGCAGCAGCCAGAGCGGCCTCAATTGTTGTCCGGGGTTACCCGGCAAAATAAAAAACAGGCAGGTGATAACATGAAGCAGGCAACCAACCCGTTTGCGCCCGTACCGCTGTGGCGCAAGCGGCTGCCGGGCTATGCAGCCATGGGCGTTGCGACCATCGCCTTGGCGGTCGGTCTGACCACCTTGCAAAGCGCACGCACCACGGTTGCCGGTACCCTGCTGCCGGTGTCGGAGGCGGATGCAGCCACCTACGGCATCAGCGCAGTGTACCAGCTCGACGATGGCAGCTACCGCGTGGAGGGCTCTCAGAAGGGCTTCCAGAGCGATGTGCAGGCTGCCGTGACCATTGACGCCGAGGGCAATGTTTCCGCAGTAGAGATCCTCTCTCAGGACGAAACGGAAAACCTTGGCGGCCAGTGCGTCAACCCGGAGTTCACGTCCCAGTATCAGGGCGCAGCTCCCTTCACGCTGGCGGGCAAAAGCTACACCGTAACGGACCCCGTTACCGGTGCCGCCTATGCCGCTGCCGGTGTGGCGGAGGAGCAGCCCGCTGCTGCTGGGGATTTTGACCCCGCACAGTGGCGCACCTTCGATACCTCTCCCGAGGCCGAGGCTACCCGCAAGATGTATGCTGCGGGGCTTACCTTCTCGGCTTTGAAGGGCGAGGCACTGGGCGATGAGCTGGCCCCGCCGCTGGATTCCAGCGCAGAGGCCGTGGCACGGCGCAAGCTGTACGCAGCCATGCTCAGCAAGAGCGCACTGGACGGCGAGCCGATGGCGATCCCCTTTGCGGATCTCTCGGCAGAAGAGCAGTCCAAGGTGCGTCTGGAGCAGGCCAGCCTGACCACCGCCGGCAATGCGTCCGGTGCCGTCAGCGCAGACCTGACCGAGGTGGATGCCCTTTCCGGCGCGACCATCACCTCTTCGGCTGTGACGACCATCGTCAACAACTCGTATTTCTATGTGACCGGGGTACTCTGCGCAGAGTGACCTCAACGGAGGAATGGAACCTATGGCAAAAACTGATTTCCTGACGGCTGATATGACCCGCCGTCAATTCATGAAGATCTCGGGCAAGAGCCTTGCAGGGCTCACCCTGTCCGCTTCCATGCTGTCCCTGTTCGGCTGCTCTCAGAAGCAGGTGGATTCCGGCGCAGTGGCCACTTGGGCACTGCCGCAGGGCCTGCTGGTGGTCAACGCAGACCTGTGCACCGGCTGCCAGCGCTGCGAGATCAACTGCACCCTGACCAACGATGGCGTGTGCTCCTCTTACATCAGCCGCGTCAAGATCCAGCGCCGTCTGAATCTGGACGGCGCTGGCAACGGCCTGCTGTCCGGCACCGATAACTGCTTTGTCTACTTCCCGGATACCTGCCGCCAGTGCGAGGACCCCGCCTGCGGCAATGCCTGCCCGCAGAAGGCTATCACTACCGACGACCGCGGCATCCGCGTAGTGGATACCGACAAGTGCATCGGCTGCGGTGCCTGCCATGATGCCTGCCCGTGGCACATGCCCACCGTCAACCCCGAGACCGGCAAGTCCTCCAAGTGCATCGCCTGCGGTGCCTGCGTGGCAGGCTGCCCGTCCGGCGCTCTGTCCATCGTGGATTGGGATGCCGTTACCAGCGCAGCACAGGCTGCATACTTGGATCTGTAAGGAGGAACTACAATGGCTGAAAGTTATGGCTGGGCAGGCAAGATCCTGCGCGTCAACCTGACCACCGGCGAGATCACCACGCAGGATGACGAAAAGTACCATAAGTATATCGGCGGTATGGGCATGGCCTACCGCATTATGTATGAGGAAGCTCCCATGGAGCTGGACCCCTATGACGAGAAGGCTCTGGTCATCTTTGGTGTCGGCCCCCTGACCGGCGCAGGCGTGCCCTGCTCCGGCCGTATGAACGTGACCTTCCGCTCCACCTGGTCCAAGGGTCACTCTATCATCGACGCACACATGGGCGGCCACATCGGCTCCATGCTGAAGTATGCCGGTTACGACGGCATCGTGGTCAGCGGCATCTCTGAGAAGCCCGTCTATCTGCGCATCGAGGACGGCGCGGTCTCTCTGGAGGACGCAACCGAGATCTGGGGCAAGGGCACCTTTGCTGCCAATAAGTGGATGGTAGAGCAGAACGGCCGCGAGTTCGAGACCGCTTCCATCGGCCCTGCCGGTGAGAATCTGGTGGATTACTCCACCCTGAACACCAGCTTCGGCAACTCCGGCGGTGCCGGTCTGGGCGCTGCCATGGGCAACAAGAAGCTGAAGGGTCTGGCCATCCGCGGCACCGGCAGCGTCAAGGTCGCTGACCCCAAGAAGGTGCTGGAGCTCTCCAACTACATGATGGGCAACCTGATCGGCGGCAACAACAACCACAACGTGCCCGCACAGCCCCAGAGCTGGGCAGAGTACAGCGCCACCTCCGGCAAGAACCGCTGGTCCGGCGCCCCCGGCCGTATGTGGAAGAAGGCTCCCGGCGGCCCCGTGGATACCGGCGAGCAGCCCTACAACGATATCAACAAGGTGGCTCTGCGCTGCTTCAAGGGCTACTTCGACTTCGGCGCTCCCGCTGCCGAGTACACCGTGAAGAACGGCGGCTGCTCCTCCTGCCCCATCCGCTGCTACACC
>ONZT01000619.1_pt1 | contig 27155 bp, 17 predicted proteins | sample 1671571 | NCBI WGS metagenome assembly ONZT01 (sample SAMN06348170, study PRJEB24527) | human gut metagenome | biome: human gut; feature: ankylosing spondylitis patient; material: feces | host: Homo sapiens | place: China | collected 2015-10
TGCGTTGTACCGCCGCTGCCGATGTCAACAAGGAAATCGCCGGGGCGGATGCCCTGCGCAGACAGATAGGCTGTGACCGCGTCGGCGGCGTCCGGGCGGGGCAGTTGCCGAAAAAAGGCGTGCAGCGCTTCCCTGTCCGGCTGCTTCAAATCAAACTGCCTGTGCGCCAGCTCCGGCGGGCAGGTCGTGCCGCAGTATTCGGCGATCTGCGCACCGGTCAAAGTCTGCCGCGGCAGGGCAGCCAGCATTGTGGCCCAGTCCCCCGCCGCCAGAAACGCCGGAGCCAGGCTGCGGCGGGAGACCTGTAAATAGCCGGTCTCCTCCTGCGGGTAGAGCGTGTGATAGACGTCCCGCATCAGGTACATATCGCGGGCGAGGAAATACAGCCGGGCCTCCGGGCGGGCGGCACGGCGCGCGTGCAGCCATTGGCAGAATGCCGCTGCCAGCGGTCCCAGCACAGAAAAGCCGAGGGACTCACCGTCAGATCGCTGCTGCGGCAGACGGTTCTCCACAAAAGATCGGAAGAGCGTCGTGTAGGGAAAGAGTGTAGATCTCGGTGCAGGCGGCGTCGGCAGATGCCAGGCGGTGATGCCCGCCAGCGCGGCACCGGCCACATCGGCGCGCCAGCTGTCACCGATGAAAAGCAGCTGCTTCGCCGTGAGGCCGGTTTCCTGCAAAAAGCGCTTGAACAGTCTGCCGCTGCGCTTCTGCACGCCGTAAGTGCAGGAGACAAAGCCGCCGTCAAAGCAGGGATAGCCGCAACGGCGCAGCATCGCGTCGATCTGCGTCTGCGGCAGGTACATATCGGAGATATAGTAGAGCTTTTTCCCTTGCTTTTTAAGCGTTTGCACCGCATCCAGCACGGGCTTGTTCGCCGCACAGGCGGCCAGCTCTGCAGCGCACTCCGCCGCTGCGTCATAGCGGGCAAGGCAGGGGCGGGCGTAGATTTCAGCCAGCGTTACCTCCCTGCTTTGGGCGGCGCGGGCCTCACGCTCGGCCCGGATGCGGGCAGCGTAAAAATCGTCGCCCATCAGGCGGAAAAGCCCTGTCGGCACAGCAACGTCGCGTTTTATAAGCGTGTCAAACACGTCAAAGGCGACGGCGTCAAAGTGCGCAGCTTTATGGCAAATTTGTTTTGTCAGGTTCATGGCAGGTACGGTATCTGCGGGCGGAACCGCACCCCGGCGGCAAAGCCCTTCCAGATGATTTTTATGCGCTGGGCGCGGCAGCCCTGCCTGTCGCGCAGGACCTGTACGGTGTGCCAGCTGTCCTTGGCCAGCAGCCACAGCCAGCCAGACAGTCCCTCCCGGCGGTAGAGCACCACATCGTTGCGGTAAAAATAGCGGTAGCGTGCCCAGCGGGCGGGCACATCCCTGGCAATGTTCACGACGCCGGGGTTCTGCATGGCGTGCACGACCCGGCTGGCCGGGATGACATAGCAGGGCTTTGCGCGGGAAATGCGGCGGGTGTACTCCCAGTCGTCGGACCAGATGAAGAACTCGGCAATCGGCAGGCCGAACTGCCGCACGGCTTCGGTGCGCAGGAACAGCGAGACAAAGCTCGCCATCACAGCGGGAACCTCCGCTGCGTCGAAGCCGTCAATATCGCGGTACATCGTTTTGCGCTGCAGGTTCATCGGCTGGTCGGTGCCGTCCGGGGCGAGTGCCCTGCTGGACAGCCAGCCGCAGCCGTCGCCGTGGGCGGCATCGGCGGCCAGCAGGGCGGCCAGCGCGTCCGGCTCGGGCAGCGTGTCGTCGTCCATGATCCAGACGGCCTCACACCCCAGCTCCGCCGCGGCGCGGATGCCGTAGGCAAAGCCGCCCGCACCGCCGAGGTTTTCCCCCGGATTGCGGCAGACCAGCCCCGGCATTGCCAGCGTCTTTATATAGTCCGCCGTGCCGTCAGTGGACGCATTGTCCACCAGCAGCACCGTGAAGCCCTGCACGGTCTGGGCACGCAGGGCGGCCAAGCATTGCTTCAGCAGCGGCAGACGGTTGTAGGTCACGACGATGGCCGTGACATTTCTTGCGTCAAGCATCTTTTTTCGGGAAGAATTTGCGCTTGAGGAAGGCTGTGCCCTTGTGTAGCCAGTTCTGGTGCTCCATGTAAACGATGCTCAGTTCCTCAAAGCTGATGTTGTTCGTGGTGAGCCAGGCATCCAGCAGACGCTCGCTCACAAAGCCAAAGACCCGGCGGTCATTGACCGTGTAGCCCGTCATGTCCAGCTCCCGCTCAAGCTCAAACAGAATGTCGAACAGCCAGGTGCAGTAGTGCTGCAAAAGTTCCTTCTTCATGACGAACATGTTGAAGTGGTGGCCGTGGGTCTTGGACATATACAGGTCATACGCGGGCAGGTACTCGGGGCATTTGCGCGCAATGATGGCGCGGGTCACCTCCAGATCCTGCTTGTGATGGGCGTGGATATACTGGGTGTAGTTCGTCTCAATAAAATAGTGGCGCTCCTTCGGCAGGACGACGTTCGTCGTAGCCAGAATGCTGCAGAGCTCCTCACGGCTGATGACACGTGACTTCTTGTCCGCAAAGCGGCTTTTGCGGCGGCTGGCAAAATAGCGGCGGTAATGCACGATGCCGATATAATCGGAATCGATGTTGTGCGCCGCCCAGTACAGGCCCGTCAGCTCGCAGAAATTTGCGTTGCGCTCCGAGATATTGTCGCCGGTATCATCGCCGATATAGCCGCAGGCCGGGTGGACGGCATGGCCCATCTGTACCGGAAGGTACATCGGGTCATCCGGCACCCAGTACGGTTTATGCGTTGCTACGATAATGGTGGTCTGCAATGTGTTCTACCCGCCTTACATACTTTCCTGTACTCTTTTTCCTAGTGAGCTTGCTAAACCTATAGTATAGCGCTTTTTGGCAGGAATACAAGTTACAGAACGGTAAAAAGGTCATTCGCCCTCGTTTTCAAAGGTTTCCTGCTCCTCGGCCAGCTTTTCCCACTCGTCGTAGAGCTCCTGCTGGTGGAAGCGAGCGTCGTCAAGCTCGTCGCATTTGTCGCGCAGCAGCAGATGGTCGCGCAGGACCTCGGGGTCGTTGATCTCATTTTCCAGCTCGACAATATGCGCACCCAGCTCCTCGATCTCGCTCTCCACCTTTTTCAGGCGGGCGCGGACCTCGGCGCGGCGCTTGCGCTGCTCCTTGCCGTATGCCTGCTTTTTGGCAGTGTCCTCGGTCTTTTGCTGCTCCTGGGTTTTACCGGCGTCACGGTTTTGCAGGGCGGCAAAGTTCGGGTAAAACGTCGCTTTGCCGTCCTCCAGGTACATGATCGGGCAGCCCAGCGTCTGCATCAGGTAGCGGTCATGGGTGACGAGCAGCAGTGTGCCGGTGTAGGCCGCCAGCGCCTGGGTCAGGCTCTCGCGCATGTAGATGTCCAGGTGGTTCGTCGGCTCGTCCAGGAACATCAGGTTCGGGCGCTCGAGCGCCAGCTCGGCAAAGCGCAGGCGGGCCAGCTCGCCGCCGGACAGCGACGCACAGTCCTTAAAGACCTCCTCGCCGCGGTAGCCGAAGCGTGCCAGATGGCTGCGGACCTCGAGCTCGGTAAAGCGCGGGTACTGGTTCCAGATGGCGTCAATGACGCGGCCTGCGCGGCGGGCCTGCTGCTGGGTGAATACGCCCGGCTTGGCGCCGCTGCCCAGGCGGACCATACCACCCGACGGGCGGCGCTTGCCGTCCAGCACCTGCAAAAGCGTGGACTTGCCCGCGCCGTTGGGACCTGCAATGACGAGCTTGTCCCCGCGGTGAACGACGTAGTCCAGGGCGTCGATGAGGGTGCGTTCACCGATATGGACGCTCAGATTCTTCATGATGACCAGCTCGTCATAAGGCTCAATGTCGTACTCAAAGCGAAAGTTCAGCTCCCACGCCTCGGTGGTCGGGGCCTCGACGATCTCGAGCTTTTCCAGCTGCTTGCGGCGGCTCTGGGCCATCTTCGTCGTGGAGGCGCGCACAAGATTGCGGTCCACATAGTCCTGCAATTTGGCAGCTTTTTCTACAGCGGCGTCATGCAGCTTCTGCTGGCGCTCGTCAGCGGCCTCGCGCTGGGGCAGATAGGCCGAGTAGTTGCCGCGGTAGGTCTTGATGCTCTTGCCGCGCAGCTCCCAAATGCGAGTGCAGACGGCGTCGAGGAAGTAGCGGTCATGGCTGACAACGAGCACCGCACCGCGGTAGGCTTTCAGATAATTTTCGAGCCACTCCATCGTTTCCAGGTCCAGATGGTTCGTCGGCTCGTCCAGGATCAGCAGGTCGGGGCGCTCCAGCAGCAGCCGTGCCAGACGCAGCCGGGTCTGCTCACCGCCCGAAAGCACGCCCGCCAGCTTTGTCCAGGTGTCGGCGGGAAAGCCCATGCCGTTGAGCATCTTTTTGATCTGGGTGTCCATGTTATAAGCGTCCATCGCGTCGATAACAGCGGTGCAGTGGGCGATCTTTTCGGTCAGTTCCGCATTGTGCGGGTCTGCGGCCAGCTGCTTTTGCAGCGCGTCCATCTCCTGCATGGCGTCAAGCGCCGGGGTAAAGACCAGCCGCATTGTGGCATAGATGTCCAGTGACGGGTCCAGCCGGGCGTTCTGCTCAAGGTAGCCGGTGGTCACGCCGGTGCCGAACGCGGCATCTCCGGCGTCAGGCAGGCTCTCGCCGCAGAGGATCCGCAAAAGCGTCGTCTTGCCGGTGCCGTTGGCACCGATGATGCCGATACGGTCCCCGCGCTCGACACCTGCATTTACATCACGCAGTACCTCGTGTTCGCCGAAGCTCTTGCCTAAGTTTTGAAGTTCCAACAACATAGCGGTACATCCTCAATTCCAAAATGATGCCGCCGCCTGACAAACGGGCAGCGGCAGTGCGCCCTTGCCTTACAGCAGGGCTTCGTTGCTGTGGCGGCGGTTGCGCACGCCGATATTTTCCAGCTCCTCCGGCTCCATCACAATGCGGTAGAGCTCCTCATAGGAGCTCACCGTATATTTGGGCGTGATGCCGGACTTGTTTTCAAGATTGCCAGGGTTGAACCAGCAGGTATCCACACCGGCGTTCAGGCCGCCCTTGATGTCGGCCAGCAGATCGTCACCGACCATCAGCACACGGCTCTTGTTCGTGATGCCGAGGTCACGGAAGGCGTGCTCAAACAGCTTGGCGCTGGGCTTGGCCGCGCCGACCTTCTCGGAAATATAGATGCCGTCCATGTACCTGTCGATGCCGGAGGCCGCAATGCGGGACTCCTGCACGGCAATGGCACCGTTCGAGACGAGGGCCAGCGTGGCTACCTCGCTCAGCTCCTCCAGCGCGGTCAGTGCGCCGGGCAGCAGGTCGGCATGGGTCGCCAGCAGCTCCTCATAGCGATCATTCATGGCCTTGCCCTTGCCGTTGTCGGGCAGCTGCATGGTCTGCATGAAGCGGGAGAAGCGGATCTGGAACAGCTTCTGTTTGTTCAGCTGGCCTTTGGCCAGCGAGTCCCACAGCTCGCGGTTGACCTTGTGGTAGGTATCATAAGCAGCCTCGTCGTGGGGCAGCTCGTACTCGGCGAGCATATCGGTCAGGGCCTGGCGCTCTGCGGCGTCAAAGTCCAAAATCGTATTGTCAACGTCCAGCAGGACGCAGGTATAAATTGCCATCTTCGTAACCTCGTATGCTTATTGCGGTGTGGAATCGGCGGGGGTCGGCTCCGGCATCGGCGTGGGCACAGCGGTGGGTTCCGGCGTAGCCGCGGCGCTGACAGTCAGCACAAAGACGCTGTCCGCACCGTTGTTGGCCGCGTGGATGTGGTAGGTGCCGGGCTCGTTGGCCGTGAAGGTCACCTGCGTGCCCGTTGTGCGCCAGGAGGTCTCCTCGCAGCCCCAGAGCGTGTCGCCGCTGCCGTTTTCCACGGTAGCTGTCAGCGTCGTACTCTGGCCTGCGGTCAGCGTGCCTGTGCCGCTGATGTTGATCGTGGTGGCCTCGGCCTCGACGGTGACGATCAGCTGTGCCGTCGAGAAGGTGCCGTTGATCTCAATGCCCGCCTTGATCGTGTAGGTCCCGGCGGCATCGGGCTTGAAGGTCAGGCTGCTGCCGTTCTTCTCCATCTCATCGTTGATGGACCACTGGACGTTCGCGGCGTCGTAGGCCTTGTTGCCCAGCTTGACCGCGGCATTGACAGTCAGGCTCTCGCCCTGCTTGATCGTCGTATCGCCCTTGTCCAGCGTCAGCTCGACGCGGGCGTCGTTGAACATGGCCTTGACGGAGATGTCCTTGGTAATATTGTCATAGCGGGTCGCGGTGGTGACGCCGTCGCTCCACTTGTAGAACACAAAGCCCTCCGCCGCCACTGCCGTGACGTTGACGCTTGTGCCGGAGTCGGCCTGAATTTCGACGCTGGACACGCCGGTCTGGCCGTTGCCGGTCAGCGTGCCCTTGGCGCTGTCCTCGACCTCATAGCTGGCCGTGAACTTCGTCGGCGTCGAGGTCGGCACCGGCGTGTTGCTGCCTGCGGAGGCCGACGCACGCTGCGGGATGTCCGACGTGTCGGGACGGCTGTCCATCGTATTGCAGGCGTGGCTCTTGGCGTACTCCAGCAGGGCGCGTGCGCCGGAGGTGCTGAAACCGTTGGATTCAAAGTAGGTGCCCTCGCCGTAGCCGCGGGTGTTTTTAAGGGCCTCGGCGGTGTTCAGGTACTTGAAGCCCAAATCGCTGCTGGCCGCTGCAATGGCCTGGTTGAACTGGTCAATGCGGGTCTGGGTCTCGGCAGCGTTCGTGCTGTCCTCGGTAACGGGCGGGATGCCCACCGCGATGATGTCGCAGTAGGCGTAGGCCGAGCGGATGCTCTGCAGGAACTGCTTGTAGTCGGCAATGAAGGAGTCCACACTGACCGAGCCGTCCACATCGTTCGCGCCCAGCATCACAAAGACGCGGCGGGCCTTCATCTTGGGGATGGCCTGCGGGATCGTGTAGCTGCTGGCGTCCGATGCAAAGTTTACGCAGGAGGTGGACAACGCCTTGGAAATCTGCAATCCCTCCTGCCCGACAAACTGATTCAGCGTGATGCGGGTGTCCTTCTGCAGCGTCACGGCGTACTGGTCACCCGCAAAAACGCTGGCCGTAATGTAGGCGTCATCCGCCGCGCTCTGCGGCAGGATGGAATCCAGCGTCGTATCCAGCGGGTAGGCGTCCGGGTCGTAGGAATCCTTCCCGCCTGCAAACAGGCCCAGCTTCGTCGGCAGCACCCATGCCGCCAGAATGCTCATCACAACGGCCAGCGCGCACAGCGCCAGCACCACACACGCTTTGCGCTGTGTCGGGCTCAGGCCTTTTTTCTCCTCATTACGTTCTCTGCTCATCGGGAACGGCAACCTCCTTAATTATCGAAAGCGGGCGTACCCATGGCCACAACCCACCTAGTATACATAGTATAGATTATATCATATTTGCCGGGCTTTGAACATGGTTTTCAAAAAATTGTCACGTATTACAATTTTATTACAAGCAAAAAGCCCGGGATTTGACATCCCGGGCAAAATTGGGTTCGATTTCAGGAAAGCAGCATTCTGTCGTTGGCAAACTCGCCGTCGCTGACCTGCTCAAAGCGCTGCAGCAGGTCACTGACCTGCAGGTTCTTCTTTTCCTCGCCGCGCACATCGTAGATGACGTGGCCCTCGTACATCATGATCAGGCGGTTGCCGTACTTGATGGCATCCTTCATGTTGTGGGTGATCATCAGGGTGGTCAGGTGGTTTTCCTCGACGATCTTCTCGGACAACGTCAGCACCTTGGCCGCGGTCTTGGGGTCAAGGGCGGCGGTGTGCTCGTCCAGCAGCAGGAGCTTGGGCTTTTTGAGGGTCGCCATCAGCAGCGTGACAGCCTGGCGCTGACCGCCGGAGAGCAGGCCGACCTTGCTGGTCATACGGTTTTCCAGCCCCAGATCCAGCGTTTTGAGCAGCTCGTAGTATTCGTCGTGCTCCTTCTTCGTGATGCCGATCTTGAGCGTGCGGGCAAGACCCCGGCGGGCCGCCAGGGCCAGGTTCTCGTCGATCTGCATCGTCGCGGCGGTGCCCATCATCGGATCCTGGAACACGCGGCCAATGTACTTGGCACGCTGGTGCTCGGACAGGCGGGTCACATCCTTCCCGTCAATAATGATTTTGCCCATATCCACCGGCCAGACGCCCGCGACGGCGTTCAGCATCGTGGATTTGCCCGCGCCGTTGCCGCCGATGACCGTGACAAAGTCGCCGTCCTCCAGCGTCAGATCCAGTCCCTTCAGGGCGACCTTCTCATTGACGGTTCCTGCATTGAAGGTTTTGTATACATTCTTGATCTCAAGCATTGTCCTTGCCTCCCTTTTTCACGGGTACTTTGGTGAAGTATTTGCCCTTCCAGTACGGGATGGTCAGGAACACGGCCACGACCAGCGCGGTCAGCAGCTTGAGGTCATCGGTGGACAGACCCATGCGCAGCACGAAGTTCATAACGATGTAGTAGATGATCGCGCCGATGACAGCGGCGGTCAGCTTGAGCGCAAAGTTGCGGAAGATCTTGCCGAAGATGACCTCACCGATGATGACGGCGGCCAGACCGATGACGATGGCGCCGCGGCCCATGTTGATGTCCGAGAAGCCCTGGTACTGGGACAGCAGACCGCCCGCCAGCGCCACAAGGCCGTTGGAAACCATAAGGCCGAGCACGATGGTGACGTTCGTGTTGATGCCCTGGGCGCGGGCCATGTGCTGGTTTGCGCCGGTAGCGCGCAGCGAGCAGCCAAGCTCCGTGCCGAAGAACCAGTACAGCACGCCGATCAGGATCGCGCAGAAGATGAGCAGCACGAAGATCGGGTTGTTGAGCGCCAGCGCGCGGACATAGCGGGCCGAGACCAGCAGGCTGTACTTGTCCACACTGATGGGCAGGTTTGCCTTGCCGCCGCCCGTGCCGGTGCCCATGATGCGCAGGTTGACAGAATACAGCGCCAGCTGGGTCAAAATACCGGCCAGAATTGCCGGGATGCCGCAGGCCGTGTGGAACAGACCCGTGACAAGGCCCGCCAGCATACCGGCCAGCGTGGCCGCCACAAGGGCGACGCCCACAGGCACGCCGTTGAGCACCAGCACCACGCAGACCGCGCCGCCCGTGCCGAGGGAGCCGTCAACGGTCAGATCGGCCACATCCAGAATTCGGTAGGTAATGTACACGCCGATGGCCATGATGCCCCAGATGAGGCCCTGTGCCACAGCACCGGGCATGGAGTTTACCAAAGAGGTCAGGAAATCCATAAAAACATCCTCATTTCGTAAAGCACCAAAACAGCGGGGAAAGAGAGTAACCTTCCCTTCCTCGCTGTTATGATGATTTTCAGTCGCTGTTCAGTTCAATCAGCCGATAGCCACGTAGTCGGACGGCGGGGTGATGCCCAGCGCCTCGCAGTTGGCGGCGTTGTACTTCTTGGTCACGTTCGGAGCGAACTCAACGGGCATCGCAGAGACGTCCGCACCGTCCGCGAGGATCTTGGCAGCCATCTCACCGGTGGCGTAGCCGAGGTCGTAATAGCTGATGGAGAGCGTTGCAACGCCGCAGCCGGCGCAGATGCCTTCCTCACCGGCCACAACTGGGACCTTGGCGGGGATGACAACGTTTGCGATGGCCTCGGTGTTGGAGGCTGCGGTGTTGTCAGTGGGGATGTAGATGACGTCGGAGTTATCGGCGGCAGTCTGGGCCACGGAGGTGACGTCGTTCGTATCGGTGAAGGCATAGCGGGCAACGGTGTAGCCCTCCTCGGTCAGGTAGCCTTCAATGACGTCGCACTGGTAGACGGAGTTCGGCTCTGCACTGCAGTAGAGCAGACCGACGCTCTTGGCATCCGGGAAAAGTTCCTGGATCATGGCTGCCTGCTGGTCCAGCGGAGCCAGGTCAGAGGTGCCGGAAATGTTGTTGCCGACAGTGCCGGTCCAGTCGCTGATGTCCAGCGCGGTGGCGTAGTCAGTGATGGAGGTTCCCAGCACCGGGATGTCGGCAGTCGCCTGTGCGGCGGCCTGCAGCGGTGCGGTGGCGTTGGCCAGGATCAGGTCAACGCCGTTGGAGACAAAGCCATTCACAATGGTGGCGCAGTTAGCGGAATCGCCGGATGCGTTCTGCTCGTCGAACTTGACGCTGCCCTCGCCCAGCTTCTCGACCAGAGCATCCTTGAAGCCCTGAGTAGCGGCATCCAGCGCTTCATGCTGGACAAGCTGGCAGATACCGATGTTATAGACCTTGCCATCCGCAGCGGCGGTGCTGTCAGCAGTGCTTGCAGCAGCCTCGGTGCTGGAGGCGGTGTCCGCAGCAGAAGCGGCGGTATCGGTGGATGCGGTGGAGCCGCAGGCGGCCAGACCCATGGTCATGGCGGCTGCCATCATAAGGGAAACTGCTTTTTTCATGTCTATTCCTCCATAGTACCTGCTGCGCAACCTTTTTGTTTCAGGTGTACACCCGCGTCTCCTCACGCGGGTCCCTCCTGCGCAGCCGGTTTAGTGCTTTAAAGTATAACACGCTTCACCGGTTTAAAGCAAGTGCAAATACGTATAATGCGTCGTGCGATTTGCGGCGTTTTTTAGTTATATTGACGAATATTCAAATCGATGCCCCGTAGGGGCGGATCCCATATCCGCCCGCGGTTGTTACCGCAGGCTGCGCGAGCGCATATAGAATGCGCCCCTGCGGAGGCAAACAAAAAGCCCCAGCTTACAAATAAGCTGGGACAACTTTCGGTTTTATTCCGCAAAGCAGGCGTTTTCCGCCTTGGCGATCAGCTCCACAAAGCGGTGGGGGTTGCTGGCTGTGCGCAGGCTTTCCACAAGGTCGCTGCGGCTCATAAGGTTTACGAGCCGCGCCAGGATCTGCAGATGCAGGCTCTCACTGCCCGGCGGAACAGCGATCATGAACACAAGATCCACAGGTTTCCCGTCCGGTGCGCCCCAGTCAACACCGCGGCGCAGCAGCAACGCCGAGATGCCCGGTGCGGACACGCCCGCGTTGCAGGCGTGTGGCAGCGCAATGCCGCCCCCGATGGCCGTTGTGCCGCCGAACATTTCCCGGTAGCTGACCGCATTGTAGTAGGCATTGCCGTTGGTGATAACGCCGATGCCCTCCTGCAGCTCGACCAGAATGCCGAGCGCGTCGGCAGAGTTATCGATCTTTGCATAGAGCAGTACGCCCTTGGGGTTCATCAGTTCGCTGACCTTCATCGTCAAACCTCACGTCCTTCGGCCCTGCCGATCAGGCTGTACAGATACTCCCCCACTGCGCCCTCGGCGCAGGTGCAGGTCGTCACATGGTCGGCGGCAGCCTTGACCTCTGCCGGTGCGTTGGCGACAGCCACGGCGTAGCCGGCCTCCCGCATGATCTCCAGGTCATTGTAGTAATCACCGATAACGACGGTGTTCTTCATGGATTTGCTCATGAGGGCGCACAGGTCATGCAGACCGCTGGCCTTGCTGACGCCGCTGGGCATGATCTCTAAGTAAATGCTGTTCGTGGCCAGGAAGTAGTTTTCCCGCCCGTAGTACCGCGTCTTGGCGTACTGGCCCAGCTTGCGGATGCTCTCCGGGTCGGAGGCAAAGACGACCTTGACCCAGCCGTCAGGCACGCTCTCCACCGGGCAGGCAATGCTGCCGAGGTGCTCGTCCACCTGATGGGCGTGGGTCACCTCATTGGCATGGATGACGAACATCTCGCCGTTTCCGGCCATAACCTCCACGCCTATATGCGGGAACTTGTTCAGGATGTCAAGGATGGCCGTCGTCGCCTGTTCGCGGTTCAGCGTCGAGCGGTGCAGCACCGACTCGGCGGAGAAATCATACAGCAGCGCCCCGTTGCAGGAGATGGCCGGCAGCGACAGGCGGATGTTCCCCAGCGCCGCGCGGATGGACTCCGGCGGGCGGCCCGTTGCCACCGTGAAAAGCCCCCCCATGCCGGTGTACAGCTGGATGACCGCGCGGTTGCAGGCGGGGATGCCCTCCTTGGCCGTCAGCAGCGTATTATCCATATCACAGATCACAAGGGTATCGCTTAGGGGTGGTTTCATGCGCGATGTTCCTTTCTTAACCGTGTCAGAAACTCTGTAAAATAGGGCGGCAGGGGCGAATCAAACTGCATCCACTCCCCTGTCCGCGGGTGGATAAAGCCCAGCTCCTTGGCGTGCAGGCACTGGCCATTCAGCGATTTGATGCAGTTTTTGGGGCCGTACACAGCATCCCCTGCCAACGGATGCCCCGTCGAGGCCATGTGTACACGAATCTGATGGGTGCGCCCGGTCTTTAATTTGCACGCAATGTAAGTGAAATTGCCGCAGCGTTCCAGCACCTGCCAGCCCGTGTAGGCATACTTGGCTCCCGCCGCGTTCTCGGCCAGGACGGCCATTTTCTTGCGGTCCCGCGGGTCGCGTCCGAGCCACTTTTCCACAAAGCCCTCGTCCTCCTTGAGGTTACCGTACACCACGGCATGGTAGACGCGGTGGATGCTGTGTACGCTCATCTGGGCGCTGAGCGCCTGATGGGCGACATCGTTTTTGGCAACGACGAGAAGGCCGCTCGTGTCCTTGTCAATGCGGTGGACGATGCCCGGGCGGATGGCCCCGCCGATGCCCGACAGCTGCCCCGCGCAGTGGTAAAGCAGCGCGTTGACGAGCGTGCCGTCCGGGTTGCCGGGGGCCGGGTGCACGACCATGCCCTTAGGCTTGTTGACAACGAGCAGGTCGTCGTCCTCGTACACAATGTCCAGCGGGATGTCCTGGGGCCGGGCCTCGATGGGCTGCGGGTCAGGCAGGTCGATGGCGTAGACTTTGCCGGGCGCCACCTTATCCTTTTTGTTGACGGGCACGCCGCCGCAGGTCACAAGCCCCTGCTCGATCAGATTTTGCAGCGCACTGCGGGACAGCGTCGGGCACTGCCCGGCCAGCCAGGCGTCCAGGCGTCCGCTGTCGCCGGGGGCTGCGGTAAGCTCAAGCCGCTCCATCTTCGTCCGCCTTTGGCTCTGCGGTCTTATCCTTTTTGAAAGAGTCCAGCAGCACGGCGAGCATCAGCAGGCCGACGCCGACACAGACGCAGATGTCCGCAAAATTGAAGATGGCAAACCGCATGAACAGCACATTGATGTAGTCCACGACCACACCGTTGAGCACGCGGTCAATGAGGTTGCCCACGCCGCCGCCCAGTACCAGCGTCCAGGCTGCGCGCTCTGTCAGCGGCATTTTGCGCACGAACAGCATGATAAGGACAGCCAGCAGCATGACCGACGTCATACCGATGAGCAGTCCCTGCTTACCGGCCAGCATCGAAAACGCCATGCCGTCATTCAGGCAGTAGCGCAGCTCCACAACGCCGGGCAGCACATCCATGCTGCCCACCGGCAGCAGCGCCGCCGTGGCCCAGTGCTTGATGAGCTGGTCAATGACGACCAGAATGGCCGCTCCTGCCAGCGATAACAAACCAGAAATCATACAACACCTTATCCGAAAAAATCAGCGGTGCTTAAACGTATAAGCACCGCTGACGGTAGAGTAAATTTACTGCTTCAAGACCTTAGCGCAGCGCGGGCAGAGGCCGTCCTCACCGACGGTGGTCTCGTACTTCCAGCAGCGCAGGCACTTGTTGCCAGCCGCATGGGCAGCGCTGACGCCGAGACCCTCGACCAGGCCCTTGACGCCGCCCTCACCCTCGACAAGGTCAACGTGGGAGACGATGAACAGGTCAGCCAACTCATCCATCGGGATGGCGTTCAGGAAGTCGTAGACCTCCTTGCTGCAGTACAGCGTCAGACCGGCCTCCAGCGCAGAGCCGATGACCTTATCGGCACGGGCCTGCTCCAGCACCTTCTTGACGTCGTCGCGGATGGCCATGATGCGGTCCCACTTAGCTTCAAACGCCTCATCGGCGGCAGCCTTGGCCTCGGGCATCTGCTCAAAGACAACATAGTCCTTCATGCCGTCCAGCTTCGGGATGTAGCTCCAGATCTCCTGGCTGGTGAAGCACAGGATGGGTGCCAGCAGCTTGGTGAAGTCGACCAGGATGCGGTACAGCGCGGTCTGGGCACAGCGGCGTGCGTGGTCATCTGCGCAGTACAGACGATCCTTGATGACGTCCATGTAGAAGTTGGACATATCAATGACGCAGAAGTTGTACAGCGCGTGGTAGGCACGGCTGAAGTCGTAGTGCTCGTAGGCATCGCGCATGGTGGCGGTCAGCTTGTTGCAGGCCTCGAGCGCCCAGCGGTCGATCTCGAACAGCTGGTCATCATCGACCATATCCTTCGCGGGATCAAAGTCGCTGATATTGCCCAGCATGAAGCGGGCCGTGTTGCGCATCTTGCGGTATGCCTCGGACAGCTGGCGGAAAATTTCCTTACCGGCGCGGACGTCGACGGTGTAATCGCTGGAAGCGACCCACAGACGGATGATGTCAGCACCGTAGTCGCGGATGATCTCACTGGGCTCCATGCCGTTGCCGGCGGACTTGTGCATCTGCTTGCCCTTCTCATCCACGACCCAGCCGTGGCACAGAACCTCCTTGTAGGGGGCAACGCCCTGGGTGGCGACGCTGGTCAGCAGACTGGACTGGAACCAGCCGCGGAACTGGTCGGCACCCTCCATATACATGTCAACAGGCCAGCGCAGCTCGGGGCGCTCACGGCAGACAGCGCTCCAGGTGGAACCGGAGTCGAACCAGACGTCCATGATGTCGGGGTCCTTCTCCCAGTCGGAGGCACCGCACTCGCAGACCTCGGTCTTGGGCAGGATGTCGTTGGCATCGTACTTGTACCAGGCGTCGCTGCCCTCCTTGCGGAACAGGTCGGACACAGCCTTGATGGAGGCATCGGTGATATGGTACTTGCCGCACTTCTTGCAGTAGAATACCGGGATGGGCACACCCCAGACGCGCTGGCGGCTGATGCACCAGTCACTGCGGTCACGGACCATACCGGCCATGCGGTCATGGCCCCACGCCGGCTGCCAGTGCACGCTGTCAATGGCCTTGTAGACGTCCTCCTTGAAGGCGTCGATGGAGCAGAACCACTGCTCGGTAGCACGGAAGATGATGGGATGATGGCAGCGCCAGCAATGCGGGTACTGGTGGGTGATGTGCTGCACACCCATCAGATGGCCGCTCTTCTTGATGTGCTCCAGAATGACCTTGTTGGCGTCCCAGACCTTGAGACCGGCAAACTTCTCGCCCGCCTCGGCGGTCAGGCGGCCCGCGTCGTCCACGGGAACGACAACGGGAACCTGCGGATAGTGATTGACGCAGACCTCAAAGTCCTCAACACCATGGCCGGGAGCGGTGTGGACGCAGCCCGTGCCGCCTTCCAGCGTGACGTGGTCGCCCAGAATGACCAGACCCTTGCGGTCAAGGAACGGATGCTGATACTGCATGAGCTCGAGCTCACTGCCGAGAACAGTCTCGGGCAGGACCTCGTACTCGTCGATATGGCAGCCCTTCATCGTGGACTCAACGAGCTCACGGGCCATGATGTGGTAGGCGTCACCGATTTTGACGAAGGCATATTCCAGATTGGGGTTCAAGCAGGTCGCGACGTTGGCGGGCAGCGTCCAGGTGGTGGTCGTCCAGATGACGATCCATGCCTTGTCCAGCGGGATGTTATGCTTGGCCAGCACGCCGTTGGGGTCGTCGGTCAGCTTGAAGCGGACATAGATGGAATCGCACTCGTCCTCGGCGTACTCAATCTCAGCCTCGGCCAGGGCGGTGCGATCCTCGGGGCACCAGTACACGGCCTTCATGCCCTTGTAGATGTAGCCCTTCTTGGCCATCTCGCCGAAGATCTCGACCTGGCGGGCCTCAAACTCGGGGCGCAGGGTCAGGTAGGGGTTCTCAAAGTCGCCCTGCACGCCCAGACGCTTGAACTGCTCGTTCATGACGCCGATGTGCTCGGTGGCAAACTCTTTGCAGATCTGGCGCAGCTCCAGCTTGGAGACACCGGCCTTCTTGTCGCCGAGGGAGCTCAGCGCCTTCAGCTCGATGGGCAGGCCGTGGGTGTCATAGCCGGGCACGTAGGGTGCCTGGAAGCCGGACATATTCTTATAGCGGATGATGATGTCCTTGATGATCTTGTTCAGGGCCGTACCCATGTGGATATTGCCGTTGGCATACGGAGGGCCGTCGTGCAGGATGTACTGCGGCTTGCCCTCGTTGTTCTTAATCATCTGCTCATAGACATGGTTCTGCTCCCAGTCCTCGAGCATTTTGGGTTCCTTCTTCGGCAGACCGGCCCGCATTTCAAACGGGGTCTGCATCTTATGGATGGTGTCATTGTAGTTCTGCGCCAAAGTTTCCTACTCTCCTCTATTTATTGGATTCTTTAGTTATATCACATCGGGCGTCAGCTGTCAAAGTCAACGCCTTCAAAGTTATCGAACGCCGGGGAATTCAGCTCCTCCTGCGGTTCGTCACTTGCCTTTTTGCGGGTCGTGCGCCTGGTCGTACCGGCCTTGCGGCGGCGGGCAGGCTTGGCCTCCGGCTCGTCATACAGGCCGGAGACATCCTGGAGCCGCGTCTCGTCGATGGCGGGCTCCTCCACGGGGATTGGGGCGGGCTCGGCTTCCTCCGGCTCCTCCGGGTGCGGCGCGATGGCAAATTCCACCGTGTCTACCTTTTCGCCCTGAGCCCGGGCACTTTCCGTCGGCTCCGGCACGGGCTGGGCTGTGGGCGGCTCATAGTAGGCCGTCTCCTGCATGGCGGGCATCTGGGCTGCCTGCTGTACCGGGGCCGGTTCCGGCACAGGCTGGGCTGCGGGGGCCGTGTAGGCCGGGGCCTGCGCAGCGGGCTGCGGCTCTGCCGCAGGGGCAGTGGCCTGCTCCGGGGCCGGGGACGGCGGCGGAACGGGTTCATCCTCGGGCCGTCTGGTGTAATCGGGCAGTTTATTGATAAGGTTGATATGCTTGCGGTACATCTCGATCAGTGAACGCTTGAAGCTGTCTGCCTCACCCTTGAGCGTGACGATCTCCTGCTTGGCCAGCTCGACGTCATCGCGGGCGCGCTGCTCACGGTCCTCCGCCTTGATGTTGGCCGAGCGGATGATCTCCGCCGCTTTCTGCTTGGACTCGTGGATAATACTGTCCCCCATGCGCTGGGCGTTGATCATCGACGTACTCAGGGAGTTTTCCATCGTTCGGTATTTTTCAATGCGCTGGGCCAGCATGACGAGCTTTTTCTGCAAATCATCATTCTGGGCAGCCAGGTCGTCCATTGCCTGGGCGACCTGCTTGAGATAATCATCCACATCCTCACGGCGATAGCCCTGGAACGCTTTGTCAAATGTGACGTGGCGGACATCCTCGGAAGAGATCATGACGGCTTTCCTCCTGTATGCGGGGCGCACGGCCCCGTTATTCCCTGCCCGCAGCGCTGCGGGCGATCCTGCGCTCAATATTGGTAAAAGGATATGAACAGACGATCCTTGCGGCTTTTGCCGCCGATGGCCGCCAGCTTGAAGCGCCCCACGCCGCGCACTGTGAAAATATCCGCGGCGTAGGCGGTCTCGTGGGCGGCCTTCAACGGCAGGTGGTTGATCTCCACACGGCCCGCGGCGATATATTCTGCCGCGCGGGTGCGGGAGGTGTGCAGCATGGCTGCCAGCACCGCGTCCGCACGCAGGGACGGCACGGTAGCCTCCTGCAGGGTGCGCTCGCGGCTTTCGGCCAGACGGGCGGGCAGTGCGTCGATGCACGCAGTATGCACGGTGCAGTGCCCTGCGCCGGTCAGCTCCGCGTTTATAAATTCCTGCTTGTCGGCGAGGATCACCGCGTAAAATGTGTCCTCACGCTCGGGGTCTGCCAGCAGGTCCCCCACGCAGCTGCGCTCAAGGCCAAGGCCCAGAATCGCACCGAGATAATCCCGGTGGGTCGGCAGCTTATCCCCGTAAGCGGTGCATTGCAGGTAGGCCAGCGGTTCTTCCTGCCAGGCATCGGGCGGCTCAATACAGAGCACCCGGCGTTCTGCCGCGTCAAAGCCGCCCCAAAAGCGGATGCAGCTGCACCCGGCCTTGTTGCAGGCGGCCTGCGCCAGGCTCTGCTCCCGGTCCGAGAGAAAGCCCGTATAACGCGGGATGCCGCGGCTTACCGCAACGCGGCACAGCTCCTCGACACGGCGCATCAGGCGGCGCTCGTCGTCATTCTGCGGCGGCACAAAGCCGCGCACCGCATTGGCGGTATCAGAAGAAGACGCCATTGTTTTCCAGCTCGTCGAGCAGGTCACCCATAATGTCAACGTTGTACGGCGTAATAATGAAGGTACTGGTCGCCACGCGCTTGATCTGGCCGTTGTTGGCATACGCTACACCGGACAGGAAGTCGATCAGACGGCGGGAGACCTCTTTGCTGGCAGACTCCAGATTCAGCACCACCGTATGCTTGGCGTTGAGCTGGTCCGCAATGCTGGACGCATCGTCAAAGCGCTCCGGTTTGACCAGAACGACCTGCAGCTGGGTCGTCGCGTTGATGTTCACGACCTTATTGCTGTGCTGTTTGATCTCCTGCTGCTGGGTATACTCCTGCGCAGCTGCAGCCCCCTGCCCGCCGGGGAAAACATTCTCTTCAGTGTCATCTACATAGGAATCTGCTTCGGGGTCGATACCGAGCTTGCTTCTCAAACTGTCAAGCATGGACATGGTCGTAAAACTCCTTTGATTAGAAAGCGCCGTTTACGTCAGCGCGTCATTACAGCGATATACATTAAATATTATCTTCTTTTTTGGCAGTCTTGTCAATACAAACGGCGTATTTTCGTTACAATAGTTTGCCATCCTCCAAATTTGTGCCCTGCACGATGATCTCATCATAGAGGCGCACCTCATTTGCACTGCCGAGCTTGCCGTCCTCCGGGACAAGAATGTAGCTGTCATTCTCATACAGCGTTGTGATCTTCAAAAAGCGCTGCAGGTTGCCGTACTTGACATAGACACCGCGCTGGCCGTTCACGATATGCAGCGCCGCCTTGTCGATGCGGATGCCCTCGTAGGTTTTTAAATCGACCTGCACGGTCTCGCAGCCCAGGCCCAGGACCTCGGCGCTGATGGTCTGGCATTGCAGCACGATCTTGGCAATGCCGTTGTCCTTGTCCTCGGTGACTTCCTCCACCGTGGCGGAAAGCGGGGTGTTCTGCTTGCCGGGTACGCTGATTTTCACCGTGGACAGACCGTCGAACCGTGCGGCGGTATCCAAATCGCAAACCGCGTAGAATTTCCAGCTGAAGCCCGTCGCGATCTGTCCGGCGCGGTTTGTATCCGCTGCCGGGAAGCCGTCTGCCAGCATTTTTTGCAGCGTGGCCGGGTCGGCATCGGCCAGCGCCCGACAGTCCGTCCGGATGTCGGGCGAGGCCTCCGTGCGGCTGAAATAGCCGTTCGTTGTGGCGGTGACGGTCTGCAGCGTGTCGAGCTGTGCCTTGATGCCGTCGTACTCGGTCTGCAGCGCTGCGATGGACTGGGAGAAATCCGCCGTCTGCCCGGTGCTGATCTGCAGACGGTTCTGGGCCAGCAGAAAGCTGTCCTGCGCGTCGGAGATGCCGGTATACTGGGCAGTGTCCAGCTTATCCAGCAGGTTGTACAACGCCTGCTTCGTCTGGTTTGTCAGCACCGAAAGCTCACTGCCGGCAGAATTCTGCGACTTCGTAAGCAGCGTGATGGAGCGCTCGAGCCGGTCCAGACGCTCACGCTGCAATCCTTGGGTGTCATCGGTGTAGCATTCGGCTACCACCGTGCCGTTCGTCACGCGTTCGCCATCCTGCACAAGATAGCCGAGATTGCCGCTGCCCGGCACATCCACAGCGTCAAATGCCACAACGCCGGTCAGGTTCAGGCTTTCGGCCAGCGTGTAGCGGATAGCGGTCTCGGTCTTGTAGGACCGATGGAAGATCAGCACGAACTGGACGGCAACATACAGCAGGAAGAGTGCCAGTGCCAGCAGACCCAGCGCGTGTAAAAGTTTTTTTGCCAGCGGGCGGTCCTGCCGGTTGCTCACGGTGCACCCTCCTTTCCGTTATTCCTCGTTGTGCAAAAAGGCCCGCACCAGCGTGCAGGCGCGCTCGGTGACATCCTCCTCATCCAGATAGAGCCACACCGCGTCGTTCTGGCGGCGGAACCAGGTCAGCTGGCGCTTGGCGTAGTTGCGCGTTGCCTGCTTGAGACGCTCGGTGCATTCAGTCAGACCGGCCGTGCCCTCAAAGTACGGGAAGAATTCCTTGTAGCCGATGGCCTGCGCCGCCGTGCGGTAGGCATCGCGGTGGTCGTAGACCTGCCTTGCTTCGTCCAGCACACCGTTTTCGACCATTTCGTCCACGCGGCGGTCAATGCGGCTGTACAGCACTGCGCGGTCCCGGCAGGTCAGGCAGAGGCAGAGCGCATGGTAGGGTGCCTCGGCGGGCCTGGCCTCGCGGCGCTGGTCGCTCATGCGGCGGCCTGTGGCTTCAAACAGCTCCAGTGCGCGGATGACGCGCGGCAGGTTGTTGGGGTGGACCTGAGAGGCGTAGTCGGGGTCGATCCTTTGCAGCTCGGCGTAAAGTGCCGCGCCGCCCTCGGTGTCCGCCCGCGCCTGTAATCGGGCGCGGATGGCGGGGTCAGTCTTTTCCGGGGCAAACGCCATACCACTCAAAAGACTGGTGATATACAGCCCCGTGCCGCCCACGACGAGGGGCAGTCTGCCGCGGGCCGTGATGTCCCGTATCAGCGGGTCTGCGGCGGCGGTGAAGTCCGCCACGCTGTAGGGGGTCTCCGGCGACAGAAAGTCCAAAAGATAATGCGGTATCCCCTGCCGCTCCTCCGCACTCGGCTTCGCCGTGCCTACGTCGAGATTTTTGTAAATCTGCATCGAGTCGGCGTTGATGATCTCGCCGTCAAAGGCTCTGGCCAGCGCGACGGAAAGTGCGGTCTTGCCGCTGGCCGTCGGCCCGCCGACGGCGACGACGCGGGGTTTAGACAAGTCGGCCAAACTGCTTTTCCAGCTCCTTCCGGGTGATTTTCAATACGCAGGGCCGCCCGTGCGGGCAGAACGGCGGGACCGTGCCGTCCATGATGCGCTGGGCCAGCGCGAGCATCTCGGCGGCGTTCGTGCGGTCCCCCGCTTTGATGGCCGCGCGGCAGGCGATGGAATGCAGCACCCACTCGGTCTTTTCACGCAGGGCGTCGCGTCCGCCGTCGGCGAGCTTTGCCGCCAGCTCCACGATCATATCCTCTACATCGTCCACCGGCACGTCCGCAGGCACGGCGCGCACGACAACAGTCGAGCCGCCGAAGTCCTCGGCCTCGATGCCGGCATCGGTCAGAAGGTCAAGGTTCTGCAAAACGGCCTGCTTTTCCGCGGCGGTCAGATTGACCTGCACGGGGACGAGCAGCATCTGGGACGGCACGCTGCCGTAGTCCCTGGCCAGCTGTTCAAACAGAATGCGCTCATGCGCAGCGTGCTTGTCGATAAGGCAAAGCTCACTGCCGCGCTCGGTGATGATATAGGTCTTGAACACCTCGCCGACAAGGCGCAGCGGCTCGCTTGCAGGCGGCGGGGTCAGCGTCGTCTGCTCGGGACGTGTGCTGACCATGTCGGGCAGGGCGCTTAAAGCATGCGGGTCATTCCGAACGTAATCCGTCTCGTGGTCTGCTGCGGGGGCCTCGTCGGGCAGCTCCGGCAGGATGTCCAGCACCGTGTCATCGCTGACGGCGTGGGGCATCGGCTGCGGGGCGGGAATCGTTACGGGCTCCGACGCGGGCGTTTCAACCGCCGTCACCGGCGTGACCGGGGTCAGCGGTCTCGGTGCAGGTCCCGCCGTGTAGGCGGGCTTCGGGGACTGTGCCTCCAGCACGCCCGGGACAGGCTGTGTGCCCTGTGCATTCTGAACGCCTTGCGCCGTCGGCAGCGGGCGCGCAGGCACGGGCGCGGCCAGACCGTTCAAAGCGCGGTATTCTGCCGCGGACAGCGTCGTGAAGCCGCCCTTTTTCGGCTGGGATGCAGCGGGCCGCGCGGCAGGTGCCGGGGCGGCGGGCTGCATCACGGTCTGCCCGGGCTTTTCTTCGGGCGCGGTGTGGCCCATCTCAAAGCGGCACTCGCCGCTGCCGGGCGTTGCCAGCGCGGCGCGAACAGCGCGGTAGACAGCGTCAAAGACGTCACTCTCTTTCGCAAAGCGAATTTCGGTTTTCGCCGGGTGGACGTTGACATCGACCATGTCGGGCGGCAGCTCCAGCATGAGCACCGCGCCCGGGAACTTGCCCTGCATCATCGTGCCCTTGTAGGCGTTTTCGAGCGCCGCCATCATTGTGCGGTTTTTGACGTAGCGGCCATTAACAAAGAAATGCTGCGCACCGCGGCTGGCGCGGCAGGCACGCGGCGGCGTGACCAGGCCGGTCACATGGTACAGCTCGCTGCCGCCGTCCACGGGCAGCAGGTCGCGGGCAAATTCACGGCCCAGGACCGCGTAGACCGCACTGCGCAGGTCGCCGTCGCCGGGGGTCACATACTGCTGCTTGCCGTCGCGCAGATAGCGGAAGCTGATCTCCGGGTGGGACAGCGCCGCGTGCAGGACGGTCTCAGCCACAAACGTGCCCTCGCTGGCGTCCTTTTTCAAAAACTTCATGCGGGCGGGCGTGTTGTAAAACAGGTCACTGACCGTGATGGTCGTGCCGACGGGGCGTGCGCCGGGCTCCATCCCACGCTCCTCGCCGCCTTCGATGCGGTAGCAGCAGGCGTACTCGTCGGCCTCTGTGCGGGTCAGCACCTCGACGCGGGCAACGCTGGCAATGGAGGCAAGTGCCTCGCCGCGGAAGCCCAAGGTATGGATGTGCCCGAGGTCCTCCGCCGTCGCGATCTTGCTGGTGGCATGGCGGATAAACGCTTTATCGATATATTCCGCTTCTATGCCTGAACCGTTATCTACGATTTGCAGCTGCTGGATGCCACCGCGCACCGCCGACAGCGTGATCTGCGTCGCGCCTGCGTCGATGGCATTTTCCAGCAACTCCTTCGCCACGGAGGCGGGCCGTTCGACGACCTCGCCCGCCGCGATCAGCTCTGCGGTATGCTTGTCCAGTACACGAATTTCCGCCATGGTTTTCACCTGCCTTTAGTCTTTGTCCAGTGTATTTTTCAGCTCGTACAGGAAGTTCAGCGCCTCCAGCGGGGTCAGTGTCTCAATGTCTACATTGTGGAGCTTTTCGACGACCTCGCTGGGTACGCTGGGGTTGTTGTAAGCCTCGACGGTGTCAAAATCGAGCTGCATCGTGTTATTGCGTCCCGGTGCGCTTGCCTCCAGCTGGCGCAGCACGGCGTGGGCGCGCTTTGTCACGCTGCCGGGCAGACCCGCGAGCTTCGCGACCTCGATGCCGTAGCTGTCGTCGGCGGGGCCTGCCACAATGCGGCGCAAAAACGTGATGTCCTCGCCGCGCTTTTTGACGGCGATATTATAGTTTTTGACGCCGTGAATATCCTGCTCCATGCTCGTCAGCTCGTGGTAGTGCGTGGCGAACAGCGTCTTGCAGCCGATGTTCTCGCAGATAAATTCTACCACACTGCGCGCAATGCTCATGCCGTCAAACGTCGAAGTGCCGCGGCCAATTTCATCCAGAATCACCAAGCTGTCCTTCGTCGCGTTTTTCAGGATCTCCGCAACCTCGGTCATCTCGACCATGAAGGTCGACTGCCCGGCGGCGAGGTCATCCGACGCGCCGACGCGGGTGAAGATGGCATCCACCACGCCGATATGCGCCGCGGCGGCAGGCACAAAGCTGCCGATCTGCGCCATCAGGGCAATCAGCGCATTCTGGCGCATGTACGTAGATTTACCGGCCATGTTCGGGCCGGTGATGAGCAGCATCCGGTTCTCGTCCTCGTCGAGCATCGTATCGTTGGGCACAAACAGACTGCCCTTGAGCATCTGTTCAATGACCGGGTGGCGGCCCTCCTTGATCTCCATAACGCCGCTCTCATCCACGTTTGGCATGACGTAGTTGTTTTGCAGCGCCGCCTCGGCAAAGCCTGCCAGCACATCGAGCTGGGCCACAGCCGATGCCGTGCGCTGAATGCGGACGACCTCGGCGGAGATCGACGAAAGCAGATCGGCAAACAGCTGGTGTTCCAGAACCAGCAGGCGCTCGTTTGCGCCGAGGATCTTATTTTCCAGCTCCTTCAGTTCGGGCGTGATGTAGCGCTCGCCCGTCGTCAGCGTCTGCTTGCGGGTGAAGGTATCGGGCACCGAGTCGGTGTAGGAGCGGCTGACCTCGATATAGTAGCCGAACACCTTGTTGAAGCCGATCTTCAGCTTGGGGATGCCGGTCTCCTCGCGGTAGCGGGCCTCAAGGTTTGACAGATACCCCTTGCCGCCGTGCATGATGTCGCGCAGCTCATCGACCTCGCTGTTGAAGCCCGCGCGGATAGCGCCGCCGTCCTTCATGCTGGCGGGCGGGTCATCCACAAGGGCGGTCTGGATGTTCTGCAAGACATCCTCGAGCAGGTCGATCTGGTCAGCCAGCTGCGTCAGCAGCGGCGCACCGCAGGCCGCAGCCTGGGCCTTGACCTGGGGCAGCATGGCGCAGGTATCCCCCAGCGCCTTGACCTCGCGCGGGGTGGCGGAGCCATAGAGAATGCGGGTCGTCAGCCGCTCAATGTCAAAGACATGGCCGAGGGCTTCTTTCAAATCGGCGCGGGCAATGCTGGCAGAATAGAGCGCCTGCACCGCACAGAGCCGCGCGTTGATGGCCTCGGCGTCCACAAGGGGCTGCTCGATCCAGGAGCGCAGCAGGCGCTTGCCCATCGAGGTTTCGGTCTTGTCGAGCACCCAGAGCAGCGTGCCGCGCTTCTCGCGCCCGCGCATCGTCTCGGTCAGTTCCAGATTTGCGCGGGTCACAGGCGACAGGCGCATATACTGTGCGTCAGCGTAGTTCTGCACGGTCTTGATGCGCTCAACGCCGTGCTTTTGGGTCTCGTGCAGGTAGTTGAGAAGCGCCGCCACAGCATACGGGACAAGCGCGTCCTTCTCATAGCCGAGGGTCGTGCGCCAGTCGGCGCCGAACTGGTCGGCCATGGTCTGCTCCATGACGGCGTCCTTAAAGCAGGCATCCTCGCGCAGCTCGACCAGGGCGTTTGTGTGCTGCTTGATGTAGGTCGTGACATCTTTAAAGTCAAGCATCGGCGGGCAGATCAAAATCTCGCTGGGCATATAGCGGCACAGCTCGGTGATGATGGCTCCGCCGATTTTTTCAGCGTTCAGCTCTGTGGCGTAGGCCTCGCCGGTGGAAACGTCCGCAAAGCAGACGCCCGCACGCCAGCGGCCGCGGGTGCGCTTGCAGTAAATGCTCGCCAGATAGTTGTTTTTATCCTCGGACAGCATGCTGCTTTCAATGACCGTGCCGGGCGTGACAACACGGATGATGTCGCGCTTGACAAGACCCTTGGCGAGGGCAGGGTCCTCCATCTGCTCACAGATGGCGACCTTGTAGCCCTTGGCGACCAGGCGCGCCATGTAAGTCTCGTAGGAGTGGAACGGCACGCCGCACATAGGGGCGCGTTCTTCCTTGCCGCAGTTTTTGCCGGTCAGCGTCAGCTCCAGCTCCCGCGAAGCCGTCAGCGCGTCGTCGTAGAACATTTCATAGAAGTCACCGACGCGGTAGAACAGAATCTCGTTGGGATGCTGTTTTTTGATTTCAAAATACTGCTGCATCATGGGCGATACTGCTTGCTCGGCCATGTTTCACACTCCTGTTGATTCTTGTTGGTATGTTGTTCTTGTAGGGGCGGATTCCATATCCGCCCGGAAGGTATGCGGCTGCGTACAGCGCTGCGGGCGCATATAGAATGCGCCCCTACGGCCTCTCTGCCCCGCGCCTCAATCTTTAGTGGCAGCCGCCGCAGGTGGAGCAGCTGCCGGTGCAGCCGCCGGTGGGGGCCTGCACGGTCATGGGGTCGCCGCCGTTCATAGCGGTGTTGATGATGGCGTCAATGTGGCTGACCATTGCCTCGCACTCGGCCTTGGCGGCGTTGTAGCGGACCATGCCCTCGCTGGCCATGATCTGGCTGTACAGGTCGTTGACGCGCTGGTTCAGCTCGGCCACGCGGGCGGCATCGGTCTCGGCCTTGGCACTCTCATTGTTCAGGTCGAGGCGGGCGAGGTTGAACTCCCCGATCATGTTCTGCAGCTCCTCGTCCATGTCGTTCTCACGGCGGGCAGCGTCCAGCTCCAGGTAGCGGGGGTCAGTCTGCAGGGCAGCGGCGGCTTTCTTGAAAAGATCAATGCAATCCATTGTAAAATTCTCCTTATAAATATAATGTATAGGTTTATTCAGCAAGCTCGCCCACCAGCAGTGCGGCGCGCGAGCCGGTGATGTGGACGTCGGCCCACTGGCCGATAAGACTTTCAGGAGCCTTGAACTCCACGACCAGATTGTTGTCGAGGCGTCCGTTGACGGTGCCCTCATTGCGGCCAGCAGCCTCGACCAGCACGCGGACGGTCCGGCCTGCCATGGCGGCGGTGGCGGCAAAGGCGAACTCCTCCTGCGTTTTCAGCAGGCGGTCCATGCGGGCGGCCTTCTCAGCGTGGGTCGTTGGGTCGGGCAGCTTGGCCGCCGGGGTGCCGGCGCGCTTGGAATAGATGAAGGTGAACAGCTGCATATAGCCCACCTCGCGGATGAGGTCGAGCGTTGCGGCAAAGTCCTCCTCCGTCTCGCCGGGGAAGCCGACGATGATGTCGCTGGAGAAGGTCACGCCGGGAATTTTTTCCTTGGCGTAGCGGATCAGATCCATGTACTGCGCGACGTTGTAGTGGCGGTTCATCTCCTTGAGCAGCCGGTCCGAGCCGGACTGCACGGGCAGGTGGATATGCTTGCACAGATGCTCCTGCGCGGCAATCGTGTCGATGAGCTTGCGGCTGGCGTCCTTCGGGTGGCTCGTCATGAAGCGGATCTGGTAGTCGCCGGGGACTTCGCACAGCAGGTTCAAAAGGTCGGCAAAGTCGATGGGATGTTCCAGCCCCTTGCCGTAGCTGTTGACGTTCTGGCCCAGGAGGGTGATCTCCTTATAGCCCTGCTCGACAAGCTGCCTGAACTCCGCCAGAATTGCGGCAGGCTCGCGGCTGCGCTCCCGCCCGCGGACGTAGGGCACGATGCAGTAGGTGCAGAAGTTGTCGCAGCCGTACATGATGGGCAGCCACGCGCGGAAGCCGGAA
>ONZT01000645.1_pt1 | contig 26281 bp, 15 predicted proteins | sample 1671571 | NCBI WGS metagenome assembly ONZT01 (sample SAMN06348170, study PRJEB24527) | human gut metagenome | biome: human gut; feature: ankylosing spondylitis patient; material: feces | host: Homo sapiens | place: China | collected 2015-10
TTTCAGTGACCTACTTTATATGGCGCGAAAAAAGTTCCAGAAGAACTTTGGCGATATTACGGCAAAATCCCTCTTCTCTCACCTATCATCAGATTCTTTTTAATCCGGCTATTTAAATAGACCATGAGTCCATATTGATTAAATAGTTTCTTTACGAGCATAAATTTACTTTCAGATGTTATTCTCCTTATCCGGTATCCAACTTAGGTCATTTAAGATTTTCCTGTTTAGCTCCTTTGCGATATTCCATCGGAGTAACGTTATATTGGTTTTTAAAACAACGACTGAAATAGCGCGGAGAACCGAAACCTAACCTATCGGATATTTCTGCTACCTGCAAATAAGGTTCGTTCTTCAACATCAGCGATGCTTTTTTCAATCGGTGATTTAGAATAAATTCATTGGGTGTCATTCCTGTCAATGCTTTGAATTTTGTGTGCAACAATGTCCGTCCCATTCCAAGTTCCTGACATAATATACCAATATCAAAATCCTCATTATCAACATACTTATCTACCACTTTGATTACTCTATCCAAGAAACTTTTATCTATCGGATTAGCAGCCAACAGGTTGACTTCCGAAATCTGATCTTTAGCAAAACGGCTTTGCATCAACAAGCGGTTACGGATCAAATTATTGCAACGGGTTATTAAGATTTTTGCATTGAATGGCTTGGTGATATAGTCGTCTGCCCCACGACGTAGTCCTTCAATATTTTGGTCTACAGTGTCAAGTGCAGTCAACAATACAATCGGAATGTGACACAGGTTTATGTTATTCTTTATTTTCAGGCACATCTCCGTTCCTGTCATTACCGGCATCATAACATCACTCACTATCAAATCGGGAACTTCTGCAAAAGCCTGTTTTAATCCCTCCTCGCCATTAGCTGCCGTCACCACCTGATAAAGTGATGAAAATATTTCTTTGAGTACATGCAGAAGTTCCACATTATCTTCTACCAACAGAACTTTCCGTTTCCCTTCCCGCCCATCTATCAAGGGAGTTTCGAACATAGAATCATCCTTTTCCATAAAGTTCTCATCCGGTATGGTACTCTCTTGTATCATAGGCTCTTTTTCTGGAGATTCCAGAAAAACGACTTCAGTATCCTTTTCAAAACAAGCACGAGTTTTAGGTAACTTCACAATAAAACAGCTTCCTTCATTTAACTCACTTTCTACCTCAATTGTACCATGATGTAGCTGAATAATACTTTTCGTTAATGCGAGCCCGATACCAGTGCCAACATGAATCGCTTTATTCCGATTGTCTGCCTGATAAAAACGGTCGAATATCCGCTCCTGTTCTTCTTTACTAATGCCATTTCCGGAATCTTTAACCGCAATAATTACCTGATCCGGCGTAGTAGAGGTCAATATATTTATTTTTCCTTTATCCGGAACATGTTTAAAAGCATTCGAAAGCAAATTAAACAGAACCTTTCTCATTTGCCAGTCATCTATCCAAATAAATACATCCTGCTCCAGTAGCTTCAGATGATAAGAAATAGACTTCTGAGAGGCATAAGCTGAGAAAGACAGATAGACCTCCTCCAAAAATGTATTCAGACTTTGTTCCGATAGTTTTAATTGGATATAGTTTTGATCGAATTTCCGGAAGTCAAGTAATTCTGAGATTAGGAGTTTCATTTGTTGGGCATGCTTCCTTATCCTGAAAATACTGTTGTGCAAAGATGGAGGTATTGTATTCTTCTGTAACATAAGTTCTACCTGACTTATAATGAGAGTTAAAGGAGTACGGAACTCATGGCTCACGTTGGTAAAGAATCGTAATTTAGCTTGATTCATTTCTTCAATATGTTCCTTTTCAATACGTTCTTTCTCCAGCGACATCGCCAAAGTTCTTCTGGAACTTCTACTGAGTTAAGAACAATTAGTGCCTATACTGCGAACAAAAATAGCATAGAGAGGTCTGCTTCACGACATAGTCCGATTCTTTCATTTGCTTTTTGTAAAGTTTAATAGTATACGGATCATGAAAAAGAACAAATTATGCCCAAGATTCCTATTCAATTTAGCATCTTATCACAAAATTTTGTACATAAAACCATATGGAAAACACGGATTAGGACAGATTCCAAATAGGCTCTGAATAATTAGTGCCCCTATTGAGAATAAAAGTATCACATCGGATCAGATCAGTTACCGTAGTTTTGCGATGTATTTAACACTTTTATTAACTCAATCTAAAGTATTATGAGAAAAAGCAAATTACATTTGCTACCCTTATCTTCTAAAAGGGTACTTGTAAGTACATCGTTAATAATGCTTTTAAGCGGTAGTGCCTGGGCTGTTTCTTCACAAGAGACAGTTGAAAACGGAGATGCGATCACAGCAGTCCCCCAACAGCACAGAACGATTAAAGGTATTGTAAAAGATGCAAATGGAGAACCGATTATCGGAGCTAACGTCATTGTAAAAGGTAATAAAACTATTGGCGTCATCACAAACCTGAACGGAGAGTTTAGTCTCGAAGTACCGTCCAACGCAACACTGCAAATCTCTTACATCGGCTATCTCAATAAAGAAGTCAAAGTAAGTGGCAACCAGGTGTCTTTCAACATCCAACTGGAAGAAGACAGCAAAACACTCGACGAGGTAGTAGTGGTAGGGTATGGCACACAGAAGAAAGCAAATTTAACAGGTGCCGTATCTTCCGTTGATTTTGAAGAACAAACTAAATCACGCCCCATTACGACAGTATCTTCGGCATTAGCCGGTCTAAGTCCAGGACTTCAAGCCAGCTCAGGCTCGGCAATGCCGGGAGAGGATAACACAACCCTACGGGTACGCGGTAACGGTACAATGAATAATGCCTCACCTTTGATTATCATCGATGGCATGGAAGGTTCATTGAATGCCATTAACCCTCAGGACATAGAAAATATCTCTATTCTAAAAGATGCAGCTTCTTGTGCTATTTATGGTGCCCGTGCTGCCAACGGAGTCATCTTAGTCACAACAAAAAGCGGCGATCGCGACAAGATACAGGTAAACTATAGTGGACGCGTCTCTTTCAACAGCCCGACACGCATGATAGAAACTATGAGCAACTATGCGGATTATATGGAATTAATGAACGAATCTTGCGAAAATGTTGGCTCCGGAACTCTTTTTGACCAAAAGTATATCGATTTGTGGAGAGAGAAATCAAAAGATCCCAATGGAGTAAACGAAAACGGTGTTCCTAATTACATCGCATACCCAAATACCAACTGGCTGAAAGAGCTATACTCAGGAGGTATGATACACGAACATAATCTTTCGGTTTCAGGAGGATCTAACAAAATTCGTTTCTTATTGTCAGCCCGTTATCAGGATAATGAAGGTATTGTAGACAATACAGCCAACAAAACCTACTCTGTACGTGCCAATATTGAAGCCAACCCAACTCAATGGTTGACTTTAGGTACGCGCACTTATGCCTCACAAATGGACCGTGAAGTGGGTGACTTTAGCAATGCCAATACTTTCCTCCGACAATCTACAGCCGGTACTTATCCTGAATGGAACGGAAGTTTCGGCTACCCGGAATGTCCGGACGAACGTGCAACAGCCAATAACCCACTATATAAACTGGCACGGAATGATGGCTTCAAACGCTACAACCGTTTCAACACGACCCTGTTTAGTAAGGTCAAGTTCTTTAAAGATCTAAGTTGGGATTTCAACTTCAATTACAACCGTTACATCTACGAAACCCGCCAATGGGGAGTACCCGCTTATCAGACACGTTTCAGTGACGGGGTAATTGTCGATGGTATCACTCCTCCTTCTCAATTAAGCACAAGTTTCGGTTATGAATCCAATTATTCTTATACATTGGAAAACCTGTTAAACTACCATCACACATTTGCTCAGAAACACGATGTATCCGCATTGTTAGGTTATCAGGAATTCTACAAGAATTACTATACCGTAGATGCCGCAAAGAAAGGTTTGATCGACGAATCACTGAATCAGTTTGATGAAGCAACCGAAATGACAAGTACCAAAGGTGCAACCCAGGATTATGCCACACGTTCTGTATTCGGACGCGTGAACTATGCATATAATTCCCGGTATTTATTTGAAGCAAATTTCCGTTATGACGGATCCTCACGTTTCCACAAAGATCATCGTTGGGGATTCTTCCCTTCCTTATCAGGTGCATGGCGCATCTCAGAAGAAAGCTTCATGGAAAATACCCGTACCTGGCTGGATAACCTGAAAGTCCGTGCATCCTGGGGTAAATTAGGTAACTCTGAAATTGGTAACTACGAATACATGTCGGTATACAGTACCACCAACGCAGTATTTGGAAATGCCTTAAATTCTGCATTGTATATGGGTGCCATCGCCAATAGCTTACTGAAATGGGAATCTACCACCTCTGTCAACTTTGGTATTGATGTTAATTTATTAAAGAACCGTCTGAGCATAAGTGCCGACCTGTATCAAAAGAAAACTGACGGTATCTTATACCGCCCGACTATTCCTTATGTATTCGGAACAATGACTGCCCCCCGTCAGAATCTCGCCAAAGTGAGCAATAAGGGAGTCGAGTTATCACTGGGATGGCGTGATAACATAGGAGGGGTAAGCTACTCTATTAACGGCAACTTCTCATACAACAAAAGCAATATAGATGCCTATAACGGCTCTTATGAAAGAACATGGGTAGAAGATCCGAGTAACAAACTGACCGGTGGTAAATGGGAAGATAATATCGGTAAAGTGTCCAGTGGTGGCACAACACCTATTGTTGAAGGCCGCATGATGAACGAATACTATTTACGGAACGTTTATCATGGCAATGGCTCTTACTACAATGCAGATGGCAGTGTAAACCCTCAAGGAGGACCTAAGACCGGTATGATCCGTACAGAAAAAGATATGGCATGGGTGAAAGATATGATCGCAGCCGGATATGAATTTCAGCCGGGCAAGACGGTTGCCAAAAACAAGATCTGGTATGGTGATTACATCTATGCCGACTCCAATAATAATGGAGTATATGGTGACGATAACGACTATACTTTCCAAAAAACATCCAATAAGCCCAAATACAATTTCGGTTTTCAGGCCTCTGCCGCATGGAAAGGATTCGACCTCTCTATGGTATGGGCAGGAGCTGCCGGATTCAGCATATATTGGGGGGCAACCACAGGATACAACGCCGCATCTACAGAATGGGGTAGCACTATCGCACAACGGGTTGCTGAAAATCATTATTTCTACAATCCCGAAAACCCGGACGATCCACGTACCAACATCAACGCGAAATATCCGCGTATGGCCTATATAGACGGTTATGTACAAAATCGTCATGGAAATACAACTTTATGGCTATACAAAGGTGATTACATCAAATTGAAGAACCTGTCTTTAGGTTATACTCTACCGAAAAACTGGGTTTCAAAAATCGCTATGCAGAATGCACGTGTTTACGTTTCAGCTGAAAATCTGCTGACAATTACCGGATTTGAAGGCCAAGACCCGGAATCTGCTACCGGTATGGGCTATTCTCCGTTTAGAACAATTGCAATAGGTGCCAATATAACATTCTAAATAAATCTTGAAATCTTATGAAACTATTAAATAAATTATTCATATTAACAGCCACAGCAATTGCTATAAGCAGTTGCCAGGGAGATTTACTGGACACAAAGCCATATGATAAAGCATCATCGGGCAGCATGTGGAGTAATGAAAACTTTTGTACTATGGGAGTAGCATCTATCTACGCCACCCTACGCGAGGGATATGTAGCAAAAGAAGCTTATCTAATGGAGGCATTCAGCGTGGGTGCAACCTGCCGCGACAACGATTATCCACTGCTGGCCGGTACAGCTTCTATCGGTTCCGGAATATTCTCAGACTATTGGAAACAACATTATGCAGGTATCTATCGTGCCAATGATGCCATTGTACATCTACCCGATGCACCGATAAGTGAAAGCGTAAAAGGTAAATTATTATCCGAAGCAAAAGTATTGCGTGCGTTTTATTATTACAAACTGAATGCAGTCTTCAGGGGTGTTCCTTATTATAATACGCCTATGGAACTTGATCAAGCAGACAAACCACGTGAAAGCGAAGAGAATATATGGAATTTCTGCATACAAGATTTAACCGACGCAATAAATGATCCGAATTTCCCCGACCGTATCGCTGCCGGTAAAGCAGAATGGGGTCATGTCACCAAATCAGTGGCTTATGCACTGCGTGGCAAAATCTATCTATGGACCAAAGAATGGAGCAAAGCGGAAGCAGATTTCCGTAAAGTAGGTGAACTGGGACATTCATTATTTCAGGATGGCTACAAGCAACTCTTCAAAGAAGCTAATGAACAGAGTGATGAAGCTATCTTCTCTTTGCAGTGTATCGATAACAATGGCAGCACTTACGGAAATTCCATGAGCTTCCGTTATGGTGGCCGTACTACATTCGGTTCTTGCTGGAACACCATGTTGGCCAGTGTGGATTTTGTAGAAACCTACGAAAATATAGACGGCAGTAAATTTAACTGGGATGAATACATTCCTGGTTTCTCAAGCTTAGATATTAAAGACCGTGAAGTATTCTTCTTGCGTAATACTGATCCGGCAACAGTAAAAGCACAGTATCGCGAAATCGGCTTTGACGGTACGGAAGAGGCATTGGACGATATGGTAAAAAAAATAAAAGCAAAAGTAGACGGACGTCTGGAAAAGCTGAGTGACAAGGCAAAAGCATTCTATCTGCCGGCAGGAAACGAGGCCCGTATTAAAGCTGCTTATGACAGCCGAGATCCTCGTTTAGCCCAGACTATCATCACTCCATATGCTACATATGATGGTTCCGGAAACAGCGTAGACCACACCTTCACTTCACGCTGGCCTTATTATGGTGCCGACACCGATTATCCTTATGACTTACGCACTGACACCCAGAGCCATTTATACTATTTGTTCCGCAAATTTGTTGCCGAAGGTTCAAGTGAAATGACCAATCGCGAACAATCTCCGATTGACCTGCCAATTATCCGCTATGCAACTGTCGTCATAGGATTGGCTGAAGCATTGAATGAGCAGGGCAAAACCGACGAAGCCATCGAATGGTTGAATAAAGTACGCCAACGTGCCGGTGTTGCACTGTTGAACAGCAATACTGCCACTATGGTCCAGGGACAGGAAGATATGCGCATTCGCATCCAGAATGAATTCCGCTGGGAAACAGCGGGTGAGGGGGTTGACTTTTACGAAGAACTCCGTTGGAAAACATGGAAAGAAAGTAAGTTTAATAATGCTGATGGTACAGCCGGGATGAAAGATGTATGGGGTACTGTCACCTATCCTTATACATGGGGAGGAGACCAATATTATGTATGGCCAATCCCAAAACATGAAACTGATATGAACAAATCACTGACTCAGAACTCGGGCTGGAATTAAACAAATACGTTTAAGCTACTGATTCTTATAAACCAAAGGGCTGTGTCAAAACTCTTTTCGCCACAGATTACACGGATTATCACAGATTATCAACATAGATAATCAATGACTTAAAATTCACTCTGTGTTACTCAGTGTCTTCTGTGATGAGTTTCGACACACGCCCTCTATTCCATCTGAAAAGAAAGTTCTAAATAAACTCTCTTATCGACTTTTCCTCTTTTGAGGATTGACTCCCTCAAATATCCAACTAAAATAGAAAATTTATATAGCATTAAGAACCATTTAGTAAGATGAAATAGCAATAAATTTTGTTACTTTGCCTACGTTAAAATCTTAATTTTATTACGATGAAGAAATTATTAATATTCACTCTCTTGCTATGCTGTACTGTAAGAGCCCTCAGCTATACAGAACGGAACTATCTTCAAAAACAAGCCAGCGTAAGCAGTTTGCAGGAAGTGCTTATATTAAATCAACAATGGGTCACTTATCCTGCCTATACCGACCGAACCGGATGGGACACTTTTTTAGGCTCTTTCAAGAATGAATGTATCCTTCGCGGAGAGAAGCAGCTGAATTATCAATGGCAGGTTGTGAAAGCTACTGATTATATGGAATTTGAACGCAGCGGCAACCGTAGCGTTATGGAAACTCCCTTCGCCAACAATAACAATGCCATAGCCGACCTGCTACTCGCTGAACTCGCAGAAGGGAAAGGACGATTTATCGATCAGCTGATCAACGGTGTATATCATTCCTGCGAGATGACTTCCTGGGCATTGGCCGCCCATTTGAATGCACAACAGTCTCACCGCTCACTACCCGATTTTAAAGAAAACATCATAGACCTGACAGCAGGTGACCTGGGCTCTTTACTCGCATGGACCTATTATTACATGCATCAAGAATTTGACAAACTCAATCCTGCCATATCCGAACGTTTACGGCATACGCTCCAACAGCGTATACTGGATCCTTACATGAATAACGATCACTTCTGGTGGATGGCAGTGGACTATAAACCGGGAATGATGGTCAACAACTGGAATCCTTGGTGTAACAGCAACGCCTTAATGTGTTTTATGCTGCTTGAAAATGATAAAGAAATGTTAGCGAAGGCAGTATACCGCAGTATGGTTTCGGTAGATAAATTCATCAACTATACCCATACCGACGGTGCATGTGAGGAAGGTCCCTCCTACTGGGGACATGCCGCAGGAAAAATGTTTGATTATCTGGAATTACTGTCAGCCGTTACCGGAGGAACTGTCTCCATCTTCGATAATCCCATGATAAAGAATATGGGCGAATATATATCACGTTCATACGTGGGCAAAGGATGGGTGGTTAATTTCGCTGATGCCTCGGCGAAAAGCAGTGGAGACGCTCCCTTGATATTCCGGTATGGCAAGGCTGTAAACAGTAACGAAATGAAAGGATTCGCTGCTATGATTAACACCAATAAGCTTCCTTCCGGACGCGATATATACCGTACGCTTGCTGCTATAAAAATTGCGAACGAACTAAAAGAAACTCAAGCGGCACATCTCACTCCCCCATTCTCCTGGTATCCGGAAACCGAATTCTGCTATATAACTGACAATAAAGGAAACTTCCTGGCCGCTAAAGGAGGATATAACGACGAAAGCCATAATCATAATGACGCAGGTACCTTCTCATTCTGGATAGACCAAACTCCTTTTCTTATTGATGCCGGAGTAGGGACTTATACACGCCAGACATTCAGCAAGGATCGCTACACCATTTGGACCATGCAGAGCAATTATCACAATCTCCCCCTGATTAATGGCGTCCCCCAGAAATACGGAGCAACATATAAAGCAACACAAGTACAAGCTGACAAAAGGAAAAACACATTCACAGCCAATATAGCGACAGCCTATCCGGCCGAAGCAGAAGTGGAATCATGGATACGTTCCTATTCACTTCAGAAAGGACAATTACGGATTTCAGATTCTTTCCGTCTGAAGACAGCCAAACAGCCCAATCAAATCAATTTCATGACATGGGGGCAGGTGTGTACGGAAATACCGGGAAAAATTCAATTGGAAGTAAAAGGAAAGAAAGCCGTCATAGAATATGATAAACAACTGTTCGATGTGAAAACAGAAATAATCCCACTAACAGATCCCCGGCTATCCAATGTATGGGGTAAATCGATTTGTCGCATTACACTCACAGCAACAAACATTTATAAAACAGGAAATTATTCTTTTACCATAAAAAAACAATAAAACATGAACTTAAAACCCTTATTGGGAGCAGCCTGCGCAATGATATGTGTGGCTTGCTCAAGCCACAAACCCACAGTACCGTCTTTTATAACAGAAAATGTAGAATTTGCCAAAGCACAACTCGGTTTGGCCATCGACACCATCGAGGCCAGTGGAAAATGTCTCAATCCTGTAACTCTCAATAGAGATGGATCTGTATATTACTGCAGATATGCCGATTGGCGCAGTGGATTTTTTCCCGGTAGCATCTGGTATCTGTACGAACTGACAGGTGACACCAGCTACCTCCCACTGGCCAGAAAATATACTGAAGCCATCCGCCCGGCCGAGCACCTGACTTGGCATCACGATATAGGATTCATCATTAATTGCAGTTTTGGTAACGGCCTGAGGCTCGCTCCCGATACAGCTGCATATAAAGACGTAATGGTACAGGCAGCCAAATCACTTTGTACGCGTTTCCGCCCCAATGCCGGAGTCATTCAAAGCTGGGATGTAAAGGGTAATAGCTGGCAAAGTGAAAGAGGCTGGGAATGTCCGGTTATCATTGACAACATGATGAACCTGGAACTTCTGTTCGAAGCAACCAAACTATCCGGTGATTCCACTTTCCATAAAGTAGCCGTAGCACATGCCGACCGTACTCTTTCCGAGCATTTCCGTCCTGATGGAAGTTGCTATCACGTAGTGGACTATAATATTTCGGACGGCTCCGTACGCCATAAACAAACAGCACAAGGATATGCTGATGAATCGGTTTGGTCACGCGGACAGGCATGGGCCATCTACGGCTTCACTATTTGCTATCGTGAAACGAAAGACCGCAAATATCTGGATCAGGCACTGAAAACATTCAATAGGATGAAAAATGATCCGCACATGCCCGAAGACCTGATACCTTATTGGGACATGGACGCACCCAATATACCCGATGAACCCCGGGACGTCTCTTCCGCATCCTGCATCGCTTCTGCCCTGTACGAGATCAGCACATATGACGTCCCCGATGCCGCTTCCTACAGGGAATATGCAGACCGCATCATGCATAGTCTCGCCTCACCTGACTATCGGGCCACATTGGGCACTAACGGCAATTTTATCCTGATGCATAGCGTAGGCAGTATTCCGCACAATAGTGAAATCGACGTACCTCTGAACTATGCAGACTACTACTTTCTGGAAGCCTTGAAGCGTAGAAAAGATTTAGATAAATAATTTTATTATAAAAAAGTATCATGAAAACACAAGTGTTTAAATTAGCCTGTTTAATTATCTGTTTATTAACGATAGTTCCCAATTGCCATGCCGGCAGCAAGTGGAAAGCCAAACATGTAGTTTTGATTGGGTTGGACGGCTGGGGTTCCTACAGTGTAGAGAAAGCTAATATTCCCCATATCAAACAATTAATGAATGATGGTTCTTATACACTGACCAAACGCTCTGTACTCCCTTCGTCCAGTGCAGTGAACTGGGCATCTATGTTCATGGGAGCAGGCCCGGAGCTACACGGATACACGACTTGGAATTCAAGCACTCCGGATCTTCCTTCGAAAGAATTAAGTAAAGATGGCATTTTTCCAACTGTATTCCAATTGCTCCGCGAAGCTGACCCGAAAGCTGAAATTGGCACTCTCTACGAATGGATCGGCATCAAATACCTGGTAGATACGCTGGCAGTAAACAAATACAACCAAGGGATTAACTACGAAAAACATCCTACGGAACTATGCGAAACAGCCGTGAAGTATATTAAAGAGAAAAAGCCGGCTTTGACACTTATCGCTTGGGATAATCCGGATCATGTAGGACATAAGGAAGGACATGACACACCGGCTTATTACCAGAAGCTTGAAGAAATAGACGGATACATCGGCAAAGTGATTAACGCGGTGAAAGAAGCCGGAATGCTGGATGAAACGATTTTTATAGTAACATCCGACCATGGCGGAATCAATAAAGGGCACGGAGGAAAGACAATGCTGGAGATGGAGACTCCGTTCATCATCTCGGGGAAAAATATCAGGAAAGGGCATGAGATTCAGGCCAGCATGATGCAGTTTGACGTAGCCGCTACCGTGGCTGCCATTTTCAAACTGAAACAGCCACAAGTATGGATCGGAAGGCCTACAATGGAAGTATTTAAGTAAAAAAGAATGCTAACAAGTTAAAGACATAGGATGAAACGAACCAACAGACCATTATTCATTCATAATACAGCAAGAGGGAGAATAAAATTTCTTCTTCTTGCTCTATTTGCTTTTCAAGGCTTACAAGCACAAAAGCTATTCCCCGCTCCTTCTGCGATAGAGACACATAAAGGCACATTCTCTTATGACGAAATTTCGGCTAAGTATGTACGAACTACTATCTCTAAGTCTCTGCCTGCCATCGGTACAGCATATTCGGATGAAGCATATCAACTGGAAATTACGCCGGATTCTATCTTCATTGATGCCACTTCTGAGAAAGGCGCATTTTATGCCGGCCAGGCCATCAGACAACTGGCACAGCACGGACGGGGCAAAATCCGCTGTTGCCGGATTTACAGTTCGCCACGCTACACATGGCGCGGATTTATGCTCGATGAAAGCCGCCACTTCTTCGGCAAAGAGAAAGTAAAACAATACCTCGACCTGATGGCGAGACTTCATCTCAATGTATTCCACTGGCATCTGACAGACGAACCGGGATGGCGCATTGAAATCAAGAAATATCCTAAGCTGACGGAGATAGGAGCCGCCGGTAATTGGCATGATGCCAAAGCAGCTCCGCAGTTCTATACACAGGACGACATCCGGGAGATCGTGGCCTATGCAGCCGAACGCCAGATTATGGTGATTCCGGAGTTCGATATGCCGGGACATGCCACGGCAGTCTGCCGTGCCTATCCGGAGGTATCGGGGGGAGGTGAAGGACGCTGGAAGCATTTCACATTCCATCCTTGCAAAGAAGAAACTTATCGTTTTATCAGCGATGTGCTCGATGAAATAACCGCCCTCTTTCCGGCTCCCTATATCCATATCGGAGGTGACGAAGTGCACTATGGTAACCAGAACTGGTTCACAGATCCGGATATCCAGAACTTCATAAAGGAAAAAGGGCTGGTCAATGAAACCGGACTGGAGCATTACTTCATCCGCCGTGCCGCCGATCTGGTAGCAGCCAAAGGCAAGAAGATGATCGGTTGGGACGAAATAGTGGATGCCGGTATCTCCCCCTCGAAAGCACTGGTGATGTGGTGGCGTCACGACCGCAAGTACCAGTTGCTGAAAGCACTTGAACAGGGCTATCAGGTAGTGCTGACTCCGCGCCGTCCGCTGTATGGCGATTTCGTACAGGATGCCTCACATAAAGTGGGACGCTATTGGGATGGATTCAATCCGTTGCAAGATGTCTACGCTTTTCCCGAACCGGTCAGTCATCTCTTTAAAGGATACGAAAATCAGATACTGGGTATGCAGTTCACACTCTGGACCGAACGGATCGCGGATGCCAAACGACTGGATTTCATGACCTTCCCGCGTTTGATAGCCTTGGCAGAATCGGCATGGACTTCACCCGGCGCAAAAGACTGGAGCCGTTTCTGCATGCGGTTGCCGTCCTTCCTGGACTATCTGAAGGAACAAGGCATCTATTATTTCGATGTGATTCACCCACAAGAAACTCCCGAACCGGGCGGACCGGAGAAAGCGGACGTATTACAAAACGGATAGGGAAATACAGATGATCTCAATAATAACATCATTAATCAATGCATAATCAAGAACATATGAAACAGCAGAAATGTAACTATTTTCCCTCCTTATGGCGGAGGGGCCGAGGAAAAGGTTTAAGCCCCTTTCTTCTCCTACTTCTCTTCTCTCTCTCCCTTCACGCCCAGCGTCAGGATATTCTACTCAACAATAACTGGAATTTCCGTTTCTCGCATCAGGTACAGGGAGACACCCGCAGGGTAGACCTGCCGCACACCTGGAATGCACAAGATGCGCTTGCCGGCAAAACAGACTACAAACGGGGTATCGGAAACTATGAAAAAACTCTATATGTTCGTCCCGAATGGAAAGGCAAGCGTCTGTTTCTTCGCTTTGAAGGTGTGAACAGTGTAGCCAACGTGTTCATCAACCGCAAACACATTGGCGAACATCGGGGCGGATACGGGGCCTTTATATTCGAAATCACAGACTTAGTGAAATACGGAGAAAAGAACTCCATTCTGGTACGTGCCAATAACGGTGAGCAACTGGACATAATGCCACTCGTAGGCGACTTCAATTTTTACGGGGGAATCTACAGGGATGTACACCTGCTGATTACGGACGAGACTTGCATCTCGCCTTTGGATTATGCTTCACCGGGAGTTTATCTGGTGCAGGAAGCCGTCAGCGCCCAAGAAGCAAAAGTATGTGCCAAAGTGAACCTGTCCAACCGGGCAACCGATGGAGCGGCCGAACTTCGGATCCAAGTGACGGACGGCTCTAAAGTGATTTGCAAAGAAAACCGAAACATATCGCTGAAACAGGAGACCGATATTCAGGAACAGCTTCCTTTACTGATTCAAAAACCGCGTCTTTGGAATGGTTGTGAAGACCCGTTTATGTATCAGGTCACTGTCAGCCTCCACAAGAACGGTAAACAGATCGACAGTGTAACACAGCCATTAGGTCTACGCTATTATCATACCGATCCGGCTCAAGGATTCTTCCTGAATGGCAAGCATTTACCACTTCATGGGGTATGCCGCCATCAGGATCGTGCCGAAGTGGGTAACGCACTCCGTCCCCAGCATCATGAAGAAGATGTGGCACTGATGCGCGAGATGGGAGTCAACGCCATCCGCCTGGCACACTATCCGCAGGCAACTTATATGTACGATTTGATGGACCGGCACGGTATCGTCACTTGGGCTGAGATTCCGTTTGTCGGTCCCGGAGGATATGCGGATAAAGGTTTTGTCAACCAGCTTTCCTTCCGTGAGAATGGCAAACAGCAACTCATCGAACTGATTCGCCAGCACTACAATCATCCCTCTATCTGCTTTTGGGGCCTGTTCAATGAACTGAAGGAAGTCGGGGACAATCCTGTAGAGTATATCAAAGAACTGAATGTACTGGCGAAACAGGAAGACCCTACCCGTCCGACAACTTCCGCCAGCAACCAGAACGGTGATTTGAACTTCATTACCGATAACATTGCCTGGAACCGTTACGACGGTTGGTATGGAAGTACTCCGAAAACATTGGCAACCTTTCTGGACCGTACACACGAGAAATATCCCGAAATACGTATCGGCATCAGTGAATACGGGGCAGGAGCCAGTATCTACCACCAGCAGGACTCGCTCAGGCAACCGTCCGCTTCGGGATGGTGGCACCCTGAAAACTGGCAGACCTACTATCATATGGAGAATTGGAAAATCATAGCCGAACGTCCGTTCGTATGGGGTACATTCGTTTGGAACATGTTCGACTTCGGCGCTGCCCATCGTACGGAAGGTGACCGCCCGGGTATCAATGACAAAGGTCTCGTCACCTTCGACCGAAAGGTGAAGAAAGACTCCTACTACTTCTATAAAGCAAACTGGAACAAACAGGAGCCGATGATTTACTTGGCAGAGAAGCGATGCAGGCTTCGCTACCAACCGGAGCAGACTTTCATGGCATTCACCACTGCCCCGGAAGCCGAACTGTTTGTAAACGGTGTCAGTTGTGGCAAACAAAAAGCAGACACTTACTCAACAGTTGTATGGAAAGGGGTCAAACTGAAGGCAGGAGAAAATACCATTCGTGTAACTACTCCGGGGAAAAAGCCACTTACGGACGTAGTGGTAGTGGAATATAAAGAAGACGGATCGCTTCAATGAAACGGATCATCTTAATTATTGTATGGGGATTGCTGGCCGGAGGATGGCCGGCAGTCCCCTGTCTTTGGGCACAGTGCCGGCCAGGAACTGCCGACCGGGATGTCTGGGTAAAGACACTTGTCCGCCTGGTCGATCCGGTACTCAGTAATCTGGCTAACGAAACACTGAAGAAAAGAATGCCATACCAATCGCTTGCCCCCGACCGGCAACGTTTCTCTTATCTGGAAGCAGTAGGACGTACAGTTTGCGGCATGGCTCCATGGCTGGAATTGGGAGCGGACGATACGCCGGAAGGACAGTTACGCAAGAAATACATCGAGCTGACTGTAAAAGGAATCAGCAATGCCGTTAACCCCTCCTCACCCGATTACCTGATTTTCGGAGAACCTTCGCAGCCCTTGGTAGATGCCGCATTTCTGGCAGAAGGATTGCTGCGCGCCCCCAAACAGTTATGGGGTAATCTCTCTGCATCTGCCCGCAAGCGGGTAGTGACGGAGTTGAAGCGAAGCCGTGCCATTAAACCCAACGAAAGCAACTGGTTGCTGTTTGCCTCTATCGTAGAGGCTGCATTGCAAGAATTCACCGGTGAGTGCGACACGGTACGCCTCAACTACGGAGTACGCAAGTTCAGGGATCTTTGGTATAAGGGAGATGCCCAATACGGTGACGGGGCTGACTTCCATCTCGATTATTACAACAGCTTTGTGATTCACCCCATGCTAACTGACATATTAATCGTCATGCAAAAGCACCGGATGCCGGGAGCTGAATTTCTGAAAGTACAGCAGAAACGCTTGGGACGCTATGCCGAACAGTTGGAACGGTTTATTTCACCGGAAGGAACTTATCCGGTAATCGGACGGTCTATCGTGTATCGTACCGGAGTATTTCATGCGTTAGGGCAAGCTGCCCTACTACATCTGCTTCCCGAACATATTACTCCCGCCCAAGTACGTTGTGCAATGACCAAGGTCATTGAAAATCAGTTCCGGTCAGCCGACAATTTTGATGCAAACGGTTGGTTAAGGATAGGTTTCTCCGGTAATCAGATAAAAATGTCGGAAAGCTACATCAATACGGGAAGTACTTATCTGTGTCTGACCGGGTTCTTACCACTGGGATTACCTGCTGATGATGCCTTTTGGTCAGCTCCTCCCGCCGAATGGACCAACTTGAAAGCCTGGTCGGGGAAAGAGGTGCCGGCAGATCATTCATTATAAACCGGCAACCGGACGAAATGGGGTGTGCCGGAACTCGTATTCACCACAGATTACACTGATTTACACAGATAAACACTCAGTAGTTATCAATAGATCAAGTTCGCTCTATGGGACTCTGTGTTACTCTGTAGTGAATAATGACACATCCCCATTCAAAAACAGAAAGGTGTAGCTACCACTGCGGATAGCTACACCTTTCTGTTTTTATCTTTACCAGAAGTCCTAACTCTTAGTTAGCACCACCTTGACCACCCTGGCCACCGCCACCTTTCACATCATCATTATTGATACTACGGGCAGCTTTCTTCACGCTGGCTTTCAACTCACCGATACGATAGCTGAGGCTGACACCAAAGCTACGGCTCGGATAGCGGCTGCTACTCTTAGACAAGAAGTTTTCACCGATAGTAGTGTTGTTAAACGAACGATATTTCTCGAAGATATTGCTAACATAAGCACTTACCGTAAAACGATCTTTGATGAATGAACGGTTCACACTCAGGCTATAGTAATAGTAACCCGATCCCTTACCCTGCAAGCTAATGTAAGGAGTACTTCCTCCGGCATTCAGACTGGCGCGTATTTTCAATGGGAAAGTATGCTGAATGCCGCCATACATAGAAGCGCTCCATCCATAATTATGTAATCCTTGGGCCGGACTCTTAATATCAGCGTAGCTACCATCACCATTCAGATAGATACGAGTATTGGGAGAAGCATTCCAGTTAGCATAAAGGCTCAGACCTGTATTACGGTTCTTACCGATATTTTCGTACGTGCTGTACAATGCACCTTCGGGAGCATGATGTCCTCCGGGGAAGTCCTCACCGCCTTTACCGATCAGACGGCTCACCCGCTCAATACCATTGTTTCCAAATGAGTGACGCAAAGAAACATTCACATTGAACTTCATACTGAACATACTATAGCTCAGATTGAACGAGTGGCTCTTTTCACTTTCCAGATTCGAATTACCCTGGCTGATAAACATCGGGTTACGGTCGTCAAAATAAGGATTCAAGTTCCAGATACCCGGACGCCAGATACGCATGTTGTAACCACCACGCAAGTTCTGTGTCTTACCAATCTTAATACCCATCGTAACAGATGGAACAAAATCATTATAGTTGGTGCTGAAATCTGCTTCCGGACCGATAGCTCCAGCCAAATATTTTACATCCTGAGCGGTATATTCATAACGTACTCCCGGTTTAAAAGAGAAGCCCTTATAACGAAGAGTGTATCCTAAATAAGCAGCAAGAATGTCGTTCATATGCTTGTACTTACTGCTACGGTCGTTGTTGTATTCATAATCGTCGGTTGCCCCTTTAGCTTCGAACAACTTATTATCACTTAAATTATTACGGATAATATATTTGCCACCTACTTCTATCGTATGTAACTTTCCGATAGGGGTGGTGTAGTCCACCTGGAAGGTATGTTCAGTAGTATTCGTTTTTCCATCCGAGTGAGAGTTGTTTAATAGGAACTTCTCAATAATTTCCAATTCAAAAGGATCCTTTATATCTCTATACTTAGTGTAGTAATCCGAATTCTGGGGTTGAGTGCTGATCTTGTAGGAAAGAGTAATCATACGGTCCTTATTCTTTTTAGACGTACGCTGGTAGTCGACATTACCCCGCATCGAATACCACGAACCGCTTCCATCACTCAGAGAGCCATATTGATAAGCCAACACATCTCTGTTTGCATTCCACATCGTAGTCAGTCCGTCACTGTTATTATCATTACTACCTCCATACATACCGAAAGAAGCAGTCAGCAGGCGTAATGTATCAATTTCGTAACTGGCTTCCAGATTACCGTACTGGAAACTACCGTCATAATCGGAAGTACTGTTTGATTCCAGATATTTCTGATCTTCCGAGTCGAAGTTTTCACGGAAACTATTTGAGTAGCTCTTCGGAGTTGTATTATAATTGTAGTTATAGTTACCGGTCAGAGTCAGTTTACCCGACTTAATAGTGGCATATCCGCCCGCACCGGCACCACGGTTACTGCCACTGGCACGGAAAGTAGCGGTATACCCTTCAAAGCCACCGCCTACAGTAACGATATTCAGGATACCGCCTACACCTTCTGCATCATATTTAGCTCCCGGAGAAGTGATTACCTCGATATGCTTAATTGTATTAGCAGGCATACTTTTGAGCACATCTTTCGGATTATTGCTCATCATGTTATTCGGCTTACCGTTTACATGGATTTTAAAACTGCTGCTGCCATTCACCTTAATGTTGTCTTCACCGTCCACTGTAACCAACGGGACTTTACGAAGCATTTCCATCACTGTGTTGGTCTTTGAGTCCGGGTCGTCCTCAATGTTATATTCAATCTTGTCCACATCCACCTTTACCAATGGTTTCTGGGCAACGATCTCTATGCCTTTCAGTTCGTTAGTAGCCTCAGCCATATTCAATTGTCCGAGGTCAATTACTTTATCTCCTGCCTTTACGGTGAAGTCTTTCACCAATGTCACTTTACCTACAGATGAAAAAGTAGCGACATAGTTTCCGGGAGCGACAGTCAATTTTTCCTGGAATTTACCATTCAAGTCAGTTACGGCCATTTTCAAGGCTTTTTGGGGAGCACTCTTTTTCACGATTTTGATCGTAGCATAAGGTTCTCCCTCTTGGGTCAGCGAGTCAAGAAGCACGCCTTTCAATGTATAAGATGGAGCTGCTGTACGTTGCTGGGTTTGCTGAGGTTTCTGCTGTTGAGCATACATCATGCCGGATGTTATAAACATCAACAGCAATAATAGTAGTAGTTTGTTTCTCATGTGAAGTTATGTTTTAGTTTATAGTCTATCAGACGCAAAATCATAGTATTTGTTACAGATTGGCAACGAAAATATCGACTTTATATTCGTTTACGAAACCCTCGGAGTTAAGAAAGGTGAAATAGGGCAATTTTTATTCTTTTTTATCAGAAGTTGTTCGATAACGCACATTAAATCAGATAAAAGAAAAAAAGTACGACAACATTTGCCACAATCACACAGCCGAAACCGCCTAATATCCATGAGCGCAACTTACTCTGTTTACCCGAAAAGAAAAGTGCATAACACATATTCACCACAATATTGCTGATAATGGCCTGCATGGTACAAGCCATCACAACAGTGGCCGCCACACTCCCGGTTCCCTGCAATAAGTTCAGGATGAAAGGAGTAATATCACTGAATCCGGACACAAACGATAATAAGTTCAATCCTCCGGTACCGGCATAAATCAATGTGTAATGTGTCAACACAGTAAAGATAACGAATAGTCCGGCAAAAATCAGTGCTACTTTGAACTCCAAAGGGTTACTGCTGTCATCCTCTTCTTCCACAAGATCAGCACCAGGCGTCCGTTTCCGCCGGCAGTGGATAAACCAGGCAACGCCGGCTGCAACAGCAGCCATAATCAAAAGATAAGGATAGATAGAGGCAAAGATGGTGGAACTGAAAATAAGAATTAAAATCATAAAACGCAGAAACATCATACTCACAGCCAACAGCATGGCAGCAACGTATTCGGGTGCTTCCTGCGAGTGGATATTCCTGCTTTTACGCGCCAATACTGAAATAGTGGCCGTACTGCTATACAATCCACCGATGATACCGGAAACCAATACTCCCGATTCACGAAAGACATATCGCTTCAACAGATAAGAAAGGTAAGAAATGCCCGAGACAACTACTGTAGCCAGCCAAATGGTATAGGGGGTCAGGTTGATATCCGGAATGATATTCTCATTGGGCAGCATGGGGAGAATAATTCCACTGATAGCCAAAAATTTGGCAAGTGTGATCATTTCATCGTTTTTCATTCGCTGTGCAATCTCCGTAAAGGTATGCTTCAATTCAGTGAATAATAAAACGGTTACAATCACCATGACATAAAACCAGGAAGGCTGTGTAGAAACAATAGGAGCAATGCAATAAGTGATCAGCGCAATGATGATGGTCGTCACCCCGAATACGTGAAACTGGGCTTGTTTTACGTAATAGTTCAATCCCAGAAGCATACCGAGTATCAACCCGCCTCCCATAAAGAGCCGCATCTCTTCCGGATCGAGGATATACAAAAGGTACCCTAACATTCCAATAAACGTAAAGGTGCGGTCCGTACCGAAAAGAGTGGTTTCTCCTTCACGCTTCAGACTGATCTTGCGTTGCGAGAGTCCTATTAAAAGTGAAAACAAGGTGACCAGAACAAAGGTCACCAGCTTTTCCGGCAAGTAGTTGTACAGTTGTTCCATATATCTTTATTCTTGAGCCCGTAACTAAAGAAACAAATATACGGATTATTTGTTAGCTACGGCCAGGTAGTATACGGTTTTTTCATTAACTGGGAATTATAGTAGCGAACATCCCCAGTTACCTCTTCCCCGATAAAGTCAGGTTTTACAAACATTTCATCCTCTGCCCCCAATTCAACCTCAGCTACTACAAGTCCTTCATTCTCACCGTAGAATTCATCTATTTCGAATACGTGTTTCCCGCTACGAACCAGGTATCGGGTTTTATCGATCACTCCCGGTTCACAAAGTTTCATCAGTTCCTCTGCCTCAATAAGCGGCAGTTCTTTCTCCCACTCATAGCGGCTCAACCCCGAAGCATCGGAGGCTCCTTTAATAGTCAGGTAACCTTTTCCATCGCGGATACGTACCCGGACCGTTCTTCCACGGGCACTGCTGATATAGCCTTGAACAATGCGACTCTGCGCAAAAGCCTGTGATTTATAGTCTCCTTTAACGAGAAACTTACGTTCTATCTCTTGTGGCATATTTAAAAATTCAATTGTATACGGAGTCCCAGAATGCCATATGCATTCCCCCCCTTCCCCAACGATTCGTCTACTTCCTCGGGTTTGTAAGCAATCTCTCCGTTCGATTTATACCCCACCGCTGCCTGTCCGAAGGCATTGGCATATTTATCATTATCTACATACGAATAGTTAATCTGGAATTTAAGATTCCGGGTAGCATAATAATTCACCCCAAACGTCCATCCGTTGGCCGATCCGCCCATCACCTCTGTTCCGTTCAGGTCGATACGGTCAAAACGGGCTGCCAGTTCTATGTCGCCCCAACTACGCCCAAACGACGGCTGTGAAAAAGCGCCACGTGATTTACTATACCGCTGCTGTCCGCCAAACAGCAGATAAGCAGCCTGTACATAGAAACCATTGAACTTCTCCGTCGCTAATCCTTCCATACGCACTGTGTTGTTCATAATGTATTCTCCCTGAAAACGAAACCCTCTGTAGAATCCGGCCAACTCGGCACCCGCCAGCCAGTCGTGACTGACCGAGGCAATAGGCGATGTATCCAGAAACTTGATTTTATTGATATAAGACAGCGACCTTGTACTGTATCTCACCGTATTTGGCATCAGTGAACCAACCGTAGTCTTCGGAGTGCGATAAGATGCAGCAATTCCCAGATGAAAGCCTTTCACTTTATCTGCCGAAACAGGTTGCCAAACCGCACGGGCAGTCACCGATATTCCTTCATCTTCTCCGGCTTTGTTGTTACTTTCAGAATAATCTTTTTCTTTATTACCTTCAATTCGCTTGAAATGTACACCTGCTACCCCCAGAAACTGGTCATGTTCCCAAGTTCCCTGTACGCCAATATGATATTCAGGAGCAAATGCCGATACCACATTCGCTTTCTCCATAAACCATAAATCGCCCGAAGAAGTCATTGCAGCCATCCCAAAACTCTCTTTAAAATTACCTGCCCTAAAGTAGAGCCCGTTGGGAAAAGCATATTTAATAAAACAGTCTTTTAACGAAAATCCACCATCGGTCAGATCCATCTCTATTTTACCGGATAATCTTTTACCAAATGCAGCAGTGGCACCTAAACGTACACGCCTAAATCCGACACCATTGCCTATGGGCTGGTAATCCTCTCCAAAAAACACCGCTCCATCTGCCTGGATACGGCCATTGAAAGTCAGTTTAAACTTATTGTCCTCCGAACTGAAGGTTAATGATTCTTTCTTCACCTCAGGAAGAAAAGATTTAGACTCCTGGGCAGAAACCATCCCCAGACAAGTAATTGAGAAGATAGAAAAAATAGTAATCAGTTGCTTGTTCATCCGTCTTTTTAGTGATTAGCGATTAATTGGCAGTGATTAGCAGCTAATAACCGGTGATTAGTACAATTCATCTATACGGTACTAATCACTAATTGTCAGTCACTAATCACTCACTCTTAGCCCAAAAGAGAAAAACCGATAATCATAGCCAATGCCAGAATGACCAGCGAAACAAAAACTACCTTAACGACCTTTTTGGCTTGTTCTTCTTCTTTCTTGCTGTGTGTTACTTTTTTCTTATTCTTACTCATAATCGTTAGCTTTAAAGTTCAACGCTAACAAAGTAAGAACAAATCTTTTAACCAGCCAAAAATATGGAGAATAAAATGATGAGCAAAGAAAGGAAATAAAAAAACATCCTCCGGGGCAGAAAACCCCGGAGGATGTTACAATTCTGTTATGTTTAAGCCTCTTCGGACGAAAATTCCATCAGATAAGCCTTGATAAAGCCTTCTATTTTACCATCCATCACTCCGTTTACATCAGAGGTCTGGAAGTTGGTACGATGGTCTTTTACACGACGGTCATCAAATACATAGCTTCGTATCTGCGACCCCCATTCGATTTTTTTCTTACCGGCTTCCACTTTGGCCTGTTCGGCCATGCGGTGCTGCAATTCTTTATCGTAAAGAATAGAGCGCAACTGACGCATCGCATTCTCCCGGTTCTTAGGCTGGTCACGGGTTTCGGTATTTTCAATCAGGATTTCCTCTTCCTCTCCGGTATAAGGGTCCTTGTACTGATAACGCAAACGAACGCCGGATTCCACTTTATTTACGTTCTGTCCACCGGCACCTCCCGAACGGAAAGTATCCCAAGAGATACAGGCCGGCAAAATATTCACTTCAATGCTATCGTCCACCAACGGAGTGACAAACACGGAAGCAAAAGAAGTCATGCGCTTACCCTGCGCATTGTAAGGGGAAACACGAACCAAACGGTGTACACCGTTTTCACCTTTCAGATATCCATAAGCATAGTCGCCTTCGATCTGGATGGTACAGGTTTTAATACCCGCTTCATCACCTTCCTGCAAGTTGGCCATGGTTGCTTTATAACCATTGGTCTCGGCATAACGAAGATACATACGCATCAGCATCGATGCCCAGTCCTGACTCTCTGTGCCACCGGCACCGGAGTTAATCTTCAGCACGCAACTCATCTGGTCGGCTTCATCACGAAGCATATTCTGCAACTCCAGGTTTTCCACATGTTCCAGAGCCTTTGCATACGCCTCGTCCACCTCCTGCTCGGTGACCAGTTCGTCTTTATAAAAATCGAAAGCCAGCTCCAGTTCGTCTGCCAGTGTTTTGACTTCGTTGTAACCGTCAATCCACTTCTGTAATCCTTTCACCAGTTTCATTTGTGCTTCGGCCTTCTTCTGGTCATCCCAGAATCCCGGAGCCTGTGTTCTCAATTGTTCTTCTTCGACCTGAATTTTCTTCCCGTCGATGTCAAAGATACCTCCTCAGCGCATCAGTGCGCTCTTTCACGTCTTTAAGTTGTTCAATAGTAATCATACTTCTTATTTATGGTTTTCGTTAATAATGGGGAGCAAAGATATACAAAATTTCGTGTTCTTACTCCTCATACATTTTATCAATTACCTCTTTATAATTGCGTGCCACTACCGGGCGTTTCAGTTTCAGAGTGTTAGTCAGTTCTCCCTTTTCCATACTGAACGGTTCAGGAAGCAATGTGAAACGTTTAATCTGTTCGTAGTGGGCAAATTGTTGCTGCAGCGTGTCAATACGTGCACGGAACAAAGCAATAATCTTAGGATGCTCCAACAGTTCGGTCATGTCCTTGTATTCGATACCTTTCTCTTTGGCATACTGTTTCACAAAGCCGTATACGGGTACAATCAGCGCAGATACAAATTTACGCTGGTCGGCAATAATAGCTATCTGGTCGATATAACGGTCAATAACCAATTTGGTTTCCAATGCCTGGGGAGCAATGTATTTTCCATTCGATGTTTTGAACAGATCCTTGATACGTTCCGTCAGATACAACTGACCATTTTTGAAATAGCCGGCATCTCCGGTATGGAACCATCCCTCTTCATCAATAGCAGCTGCCGTAGCTTCCGCTTTCTTATAATATCCCTTCGTGATCGTTTTTCCCCGAAGCAGAATTTCATTGTCTTCCCCGATCTTTACCTCTACCTCCGGCATCACTTGTCCTACCGAACCGATATCATAACCGGTCTTCGAAGTACACGAAACAGTCGCAGTAGATTCCGTCAAACCATATCCCACCAACATATCGATACCTACGGAATGCACAAATTCACAGATTTCATCAGGAACAGCGGCACCGGCCGTCGGGAAGAAGTTACCATTCTCTATACCGATAGTCTTTTTCAATAAGGCATAAATAGTCTTTTCGTAGAATTTATATTTCAGCTGAATCATTTTGGGAGGCGTCTTACCTACCCGCAGATACTCAAGATTGTGGATACGCCCTACCTTGATGGCATCCAGCATCAACATTTTCTTGATACCGGTAGTCTCGGCAATTTTCTCCTGGACACCTGCATATACTTTTTCCCAAAAACGGGGTACACTGCACATCAACGTCGGACGAATTTCTTTAATCGTCGTCTGGATGTCGGCCGGACGGAGATTGATACATACCTGTACTCCTTTATGCACACAGAGATAAGTCCACGCCTTCTCAAACACATGGGTCAGAGGCAGGAAGTTCATCGAAACGTCCTTATCGGTCATATCCACCAAACGAATATCGTGAATGCGGAATGCTTCCAGATAGCAAGAATGATGTAACATCACTCCTTTGGGCTCACCGGTAGTACCGGACGTATACAATATATTTGCCAAATCATCAGCACCGGCACGTGCCGTACGTTCTTCCACCACTTCGTTGTGCGGCAAATCTTTTCCTTTAGCCAGAAACTCGTCAAAGTAGATGGAACTCATATCACGCGGGTCTCTTACTACTGCCGGATCGAAAATAATTAACTGGGTAAGTGAAGGGCAAAAGCCAAATACACTGAAAGCAGCATCGTATTGGAACTGCTCTCCTACAAATAAGAAACGTATCTGTGCATCATTGATAATGTATTGTGCCTGTGCCGGAGAGCTGGTTGCATAGAGTGGAATCGTCACCGCACGATTAGCAAAAGCGGCAAAATCCGTAAACAGACATTCCGGCTTATTTTGAGAGAAAATACCGATGTTTTCTTCTTCCTGTACCCCCAGTTCCACCATGGCATTGGCGGCCTGCCTTACAGTTTGCGAGAATTCATTCCAAGAGATAGGGATCCACTGTGCCTTCTCATAGTCACGGTATTTCAGAGCTGTCTTGTCGCCATACTTTTCAGCCTGACGATGAACCAAGACAGATAAATGATGATAAGTCA
>ONZT01000659.1_pt1 | contig 25919 bp, 23 predicted proteins | sample 1671571 | NCBI WGS metagenome assembly ONZT01 (sample SAMN06348170, study PRJEB24527) | human gut metagenome | biome: human gut; feature: ankylosing spondylitis patient; material: feces | host: Homo sapiens | place: China | collected 2015-10
GGCGGCAGCGGGGCTTGGCTGTGCCACGGCAGCGGCGGCGGTGCTGGCACCCGGACGGCGGGTGGAGACCCTTGCCGCCTACGCGGGCGGGTGCGTATCCGGGGTACTCTGCGTGCAGCCGCCCGGAAACGCCTTTGGACTGCTGTTCAGCGCCTGCGGCGGCATGGCGGTGGTCTGCCTGCTGCCCGGCGGCTGGCTGGCTCCGGTGGCGGAACCCTCACAGAGCGGGGAAAACGCCCCCGCGCCCGCCCGCAGTGCGGCGGCGTCCACCCGGCTGGAAGCCGTGGCGCAGAGCCTTTCCTCGCTGGCGGAGACGGTGAACGCGGTCTACGAGGGCTTGCCCCGGCGGCGGGAAGGTTTCCGCTGGGTCATAGATAATGTACATGATACCCTTTGTTTTAACTGCGGGCGGCGGGAGACCTGCTGGAAGCAGGAATACACTGCCACCATGGCGGGCATGGAAGCGCTGCGCCCGCTGCTGGAACAGAATGGCAGCGTGGAAGCGGCGCAATTGCCCGGGCAATTGTCCCGCTGCATCCACCCGGCGGCGCTGTGCGCGGCGGCGGGGCGCAGCTTTGCGCTGTACCGCAGCCGCAAGGAAGCGCGTATCCATTCCGAAGCCATGCGCACCGCCTTGACCGAGCAGTACAGCGCCGTAGCCGAGGCGCTGGGGGTGCTCAGCGAGCAGCTGGGACGCCCCGGCGACCCGGAACCCTATAAATCCAGCCGGGTGGCAGAGTTCTTCACCGGGCTGGGGGCGCCGCCGCAGGAGTGCGCCGTCACGCTGGACGACCTTGGCCGCACCCATGCCGCCGTCACGTTGCCGCGCACCCGGTTCACCCCGCAGGAGCTGGCAGCGCTGGCGGGGGAGGTGGGGCATATCTGCCGCCGCACGCTGGAGGTGCCGCAGGTGCTCTCCTGCAAGGGCATGACCACCCTGCTGTTCAGCGAAAGACCGGCGTTGCGGGCGGTGTTCGGTGCGGCGAGCGCAGCCGCCCGGGGCGAAGTTTCCGGCGATGCAGTGCAGCAATTTTGCAGCCCCACGGCGGCGCAGATGATCTTATGTGACGGCATGGGCACCGGACGCCCGGCGGCGGTAGACGGCAATCTGGCGGCAGAGCTGACCGCCCGGCTGCTTAAAGCGGGCTTTACCGCCGAGCTGGCGGCGCGGCTGGTGAATGTGGCGCTGGCGCTGAAAAGCGAGGACGAGAGCGGCGCAACGCTGGACCTCATCAGCGTGGACTTATACACCGGCACGGCGCGGCTGTTCAAGGCCGGAGCCGCCCCGGGGTTTCTGGTGCATGGCGGGCGGGTGCGGGCTGTGGGCGAAGCTACCCTGCCCATGGGGGTGCTGGGCGGGGTGAACGGGCAGAGCCGGGTGGTGCACCTGACCGCCGGGGACTACGCGGTGCTGGTATCGGACGGCTTGCTGGTGGACGGCGCGGGCTGGGTGGCAAAGCAGGTGGAGCTTTCGGCGGCGGCAGGGGACGCACCGGAAAAGCTGGCCGAGACGCTGGTACAGACCGCTCGCATCCGCGCGCAAAAGACCGGCCGCCCGGATGATATCACCGCCGCCGTGCTCCGGCTGGAAAAGAGCGGGTGACGGCGGCAGAGTTTCCGTTGCAATTTACGGGAAGGAGGGGTATACTGGAGACATATTTTTCAGCCCGGCAGCGCCGGGCGCAGGAGGCGGCTTATGCTTACCATCAACGTTGCACCCGACGGCAGCGGACAGTTTACCACCATTTCCGAGGCGGTGCTGGCGGTGCCCTACGACTGCCCTGCGGTCATCCGCATCGCGCCGGGTATTTACCGGGAAAAGCTGGTGTGCGAGAAAAAGGATATCACCCTTGCGGGCGCGGGCATGGATGCCACCCGGTTGGTATGGAACGATGGCGGCAAGCTGCCGCACCCGGACGGGCGTCCCACCCACACTTTCCGCAGCTACACCGCCTTTTTCAGCGGGGAGAAGCTGCGGGTGGAGGATATGACCATCGAGAACGATGCAGGCCCCGGCGCAAAGGCAGGGCAGGCCATCGCAGCCTATGTGGACAGCGCCCGGGCGGCGTTCAGCCGCGTGCGGCTGCTGGGCAACCAGGATACCCTGTTCTGTGCCCCTCTGCCGGAGAAAGAGCGGGAGAAGGACGGTTTTCTGGGTCCGCGCGGTCTGGCACCGCGCCGGGCAAGTGCGCAGTATTACCACGCCTGCGAGATCGCCGGGGACATTGATTTTATCTTTGGCGGGGCGGACGCCCTGTTTGAGCACTGCACCCTGCGCACGGTGAATAACGGCCTTGCGCACAGCTGGGTCACCGCGCCCTCCGGTGCGGCAGATGGGCTGGGCTTTGTGTTCTGGGACTGCGATTTTGTTTCGGACTGCCCGGCGGGCAGCGTGTATCTGGGCAGACCGTGGCGGCCTACCGGCAAAACGGCGGTGCTGGACTGCCGCCTTGGGGCGCACATTGCGCCGGAGGGCTTTGCCGGCTGGAACGACCGCACCGACACGGCGCTGGTCGGCTTTGCCGAGGCAGGCAGCACCGGCGCAGGCACAGGGGAGCGCCCCGGGTGGGTGCAGGCACTTTCGGTTGCCGAAGCCGCTGCGCTGCTGCGCGCTGCCCGGCAGAAATGCCGCATGGAGAATACGGAAAGGATAACGGAATGAAAAAATTACCCAATGCAGTAAAATGGCTCATCATTCTGGTGGTGCTGGGTGCCATGGGTGCCATGATGTGGGCAGTGAACGACCGCGCCTCCCGGGTGGAGATGCCCGCCCCGGACAACACCTTTGGCATCTACCATACGGCAGAGAGCGGAACATAATAAAAGCACCGGCAGTTTCCCGATTGGAAGATCTGGAAAACTGCCGGTGCTTTTTCTGTATCACAGGGGGTGCTCACTTGCCCTCAAAATCGTCCACATAGGGCAGATCGCTCATGACGAACCAGAAGGTGGTGCCCTTGCCTACGGTGCTTTGTACGCCGAAGCGGAAGCTGTGCTGCTGGAAGATGGCCTTGGTAATGGAAAGCCCCAGACCGGTGCCCTGCTTGCCGGCGTCCGAGCGGGAGCGGTAGTACCGGTCAAAGATATAGGGCAGGTCGGCGGCGGCAATGCCGGGGCCGTGGTCCTCCACCTCTACCCGCACGCCCTCAGAGCAGCGGAAGGCACGCAGGATAAAAATGCCGTCTTGGCCGATGTGGTGCATGGCGTTGCCCAGCAGATTGTGCAGCGCCCGCTGCATCATGTCCGGGTCGGCGTAGACCGGCAGCTCCTCCTCCGGCAGCTCCAGCTGCAATTGCCAGCCGTTCTGGGCGCAGACTGCGTCGTAGCGCTCGCTTACTTCATCGCACAGCTGCCCCATGTCAAAGTGCACCCGCTCGCACTTATAGGTGCCGCTGGTCACCTTGCTCAGCTCCATCACGCTGGACACCAGCGCGGTCAGGCGGTCGGCCTCGTCCACGATGATGTTCATCTGCTCGTCCCGGTGGGTTTTATCGTCGCCGGTCAGGTCGCGCACCGTCTCGGCGTAGCCCTTGATGAGGGTCAGCGGGGTGCGCAGGTCGTGGGAGACGTTGGCCAGCAGATCGCGCTGCATCTGCACCGCGTGCTGCACCTCCTCGGCCATGTGGTTAAAGTCCCGGGCAAGGTCGCCCAGCTCGTCGTTGCGGCGGTTGTCCACCTGCACGGCGTAGTTGCCCAGCGCCATCTGCCGTGCGGCGCTGGAAAGCTGGCGCAGCGGTTTTGTGAACCACTCGCTGAACAGCCACGCCGCCGACATGGCAAAGCAGAAAATCAGCGCCGCTGCCAGCGGCAGCAGGGTGCTGAGCACCTTGCTGGCCTCGGCAACGTGCACAAGGCTGGTGGTCACCAGCACGGTGTAGCTGCCGTCCGCCGTGGTGCGCCCTACCAACAGCTGCGCCGAGCCGGAAAGCCGGGGCGGGTTGAGCGTCTGCACAAAGCTGCCCACGCTGCGGCACTTGCGGCGCATGGCAAGGGCGGTGGCAATGATCTTATCGTTGTTGGCAGAATCCGAAAGATAGGTGCCGTGCAGGTTGCAGAAGGACTGGTTCTCGATCTTATAAATGGTGTGCAGGGTGGTGTCCGAGATATCCACGCAGAAGCTGTTCAAGGTGCCCTTGGTGTACAGTTCCAGCGTGAGCTTATCAAAAAAATCGCTGTTGACCGACAGCTGCCCGAAGGACCAGCTGGACAGCACCTTGCCCTCGGCAATCGCATCGTCCAGTCGCTCCACGATGCTGTCAGCCTGATTGGTAAGCTGAGTCTCGATGTGCTTGGTGTACAAAGGCTCCAGCAGCTGGGTGGACAGCAGCCAGAACAGCCCCAGCAGAAACAGGCAGATGAAGCACAAAAACCACATCAGCTGCCCGCGGATGCCAAGGGTATGCCGTGCTTTGGTGGTTTGCCGCATGAACCGCACGCTCCTTCAGTCAACGGGCGGCATCGGGGTCGAACTTATAGCCGATGCCCCATACCGTAGCAATGTAGCTGCGGCATTTGCCCAGATGGCCGCGTAGCATCTTTACATGGGTGTCCACGGTGCGGTCCTCGCCGAAGTAGTCGTAGTTCCACACCTTCTGCAAGATCTTTTCCCGGCTCAGGGCAATGCCCTTGTTGGAGGCCAGAAATACCAGCAGGTCAAACTCCTTGGGGGTCAGGGCCACTTCCTCGCCGGATACCCGCACGGTATGGCTGGCAGTGTCGATGGTCAGCTCGCCAAAGGTCATGGTGTCGGCGGCCTCGGTGGTGCGGGGCATGGTGCGGTTCAGCACCGCGCGCACCCGCGCCACCAGCTCCCGGGGGGAGAAGGGCTTTACCACATAGTCGTCTGCGCCGCTTTCCAGCCCGGCCAGCTTATCGTATTCCTCGCCCCGGGCGGTCAGGATGATGACCGGGGTGTTGATGTGGCGGGCGCGCATCTCCCGCAGGCAGGTCATGCCGTCCATAAAGGGCATCATCAGGTCTAAGATCACCAGATCAAACCCGCCGCCGGACAGCTGTGCCAGCGCCGCAGAGCCGTCCCCGGCTTCCTCGCAGATATACCCGGAATATTGCAGATGCTCGTGGATGAGCTCCCGGATGCGGGGCTCATCGTCAACGATCAGGATCTTTGCCATAAAACAGGACTCCTCCTATCATTTATCAGTATACAGCTCTATTTTAATGCGAGAATTGGAAAAAGCTGTGAATTTTAAGTGAATGGTTTGGAAAAACAAAACCGTCTGCACCCAGTATACCACACCGGGTGCCGAGGCGGCAATCTTTTTGCGGGAAAGCGGGTGCAAAACCTGCTGGGAAAGCTTGACAAGAAAATGCGAACTTTTGTAAAATAAGGTCGTAGAGATCGGGGTATTTGCGATGAAAAAGGAGGAACGGTCATGAGTATCCCCAAGATCATCCACTACTGCTGGTTCGGCGGCGGGCCCATCAGCCCGGAGAACCGCAAATGTATCGAAAGCTGGAAGAAATACTGCCCGGACTACAAGATCATGGCATGGAACGAGCAGAACTTTGATATCAGCCAAAATCGCTACGCACAGCAGGCCTACGAGGCAAAGCGGTATGCCTTTGTATCGGACTATGCGCGGCTGGCAGTGCTGTACGAGTACGGCGGCATTTATCTGGATACGGACGTGGAACTGGTGCGCCCGTTGGATGAGCTGCTGGAGCACAAGGGCTTTATCGGCATGGAGCACAGCGCACCCTCGCCCTACGGCCGCACATTGCTGGTAAACACCGGCTCCGGCGTGGGCGCAGAGCCGGGCTGCAAGATGATCGGCAAAATGCTGGCAGGCTACCGCAATGCCGCTTTTATTCAGGAGACCGGCGAGCCGGATCTGCGCACCTGCACCCAGCGGGATACCCCGCTGTTTACCAAGGCCGGTTTGCAGCAGAAAAACCAGCAGCAGGAGCTGGATGGCTTTCTGGTGCTGCCCACCGACTGCTTTTCCCCCTTTGATTATGTGACCGAGCGGATGCACCGGACACCGCGCACCTTTGGCATCCACTATTGTCGGGGCAGCTGGCAAAGCGGCGATAAGGCAAACCGCTGGCGCAAGCGCTTCAAGTGCACCAAAGTCGGGCGCTGGTGTATGTGGCTGCAGCAGTGTTCGCCCCGCTGGCTGCGGGAAAAACGGCGCAGCCTGCATAACCGCTGCCGCCTGCAATGGAAAAAATGGTTCGGCTGCCGCGGGCTGCAATTTGGCCGCTGCATCCTGCTGGACAAAGAGCTCAAGCTGCAGCTGAACAGCGGCTCCCGGGTGACGCTGGGCGACCGGGTGGAGAGCGACGGCAGAGTGTTTATCACCACCGGCTATTCCAGCCAGCTGAACATCGGCAGCGGGGTCTACTTCAACGATGGCGCGGTCATCAGCTGCCTTGGAAAGATAACCATCGGCGAAAACACCCTTTTTGGCCCCGGGGTGAAGATCTTTGATAATAACCACCGCTTCAGCCGGGAGGAAGGGGTCAGCCGGGCGTGCGCTGCGGGCTGCATCACCGTGGGACGCAGCTGCTGGATCGCCTCGGACGTGGTGCTGCTCAAGGGTGCGGATATCGGCGACAACTGCGTCATCGGCGCGGGCTGCATCATCCGGGGCGCAGTGCCCGCCGGTTCCCTCGTGACCCGCAGCGGGGAGCAGAGCACCCGCCCGATCGAGACAAGATAAGGCATCCCCTCTCGTAAAAATGCGTTCATCGCGGCCCGCAGGCCGCGATGAACACTCAAATTTAAAAAAATCATTCCGCTGTGCATGGCCAGAGCAACGCGGAGGCCATTTGAAATCGTTGTTCTTAGAAGAACTGTTGCACGATGCTGTGCGGCAGTTCTTTTTTGTCCCGCTTGCCCTTTTTGCGCAGGAATGCTATACTTTAGCGATAAAGGACAGTGCGCTGTCCGCAGGTTTTTCGGAGATAAGGAAAAGCGCTTATGCGAATCGGACTGATCGAATTTTTGCTCATACTGGCTATTGCGTCCCTCACGGTAGGGCCGCGGGTGGCTTTGTTCGTGGACCGGTGGATGCGGCGCGCCAACCGCGCCAACGCCATGGCGGCGCGCCGCCGGGCCGAGTATGCCGCCCAGATGGCCGCAGAACGGGACGCCATGCTCAAGCGGTTCCGCACCGCCAGCACGGTGTTCGGGGTGGGTATTTTGCTGGTGCTGGTGTATGCGCTGGGTTTCCGCCCCATCGCAACCCCGCCGCAGACTTATAAAGCCCCCGACCTCCGGCAGGAGACGGGCGCTCTGCAGACGGCAGTTTCCACCGACCGCAAGACCCGGCTGGAGCTGGGGGAGTATCAGGGGGTGGACTGCATCCGCGCCAAGGACGGCCTGTTGTATGCCGCCGCATGGAACGGCGCTGCGCTGAAAAAGCGCACCAGCGACCTTGTGCGCACCGATGGCGGGCACGCTGCCGCCATCCTGAGCGTGGAGGGGGAGTTGACCGGCTTTGCCTTTGATGCCGCCGGGGATGTGTGGCTGACCCAGCTGACCACCGCCGGAGGTACCTTGTGCCGCGCAAAGCACGACAGCTGGGGCGCAGCGGTGGAGCAGGTGGTCACCCAGCTGGACGGTGCGCCGCTGGGGGCGGTATCTGCCGTGGAGGTAAGCCCGGCGGGTAAGGTATACTTTGCCGTGGCTGCGGCGGCAGGCGCAGAGAACGGGCTGGAAAGCGCCCTGCGCACCGAGCTGCTGGCGCACACAGCCACCGGCTGCGTGTATGTGTACGACCCCGCCGCCCGCACAGTGGAAAAGGTGCTGGGCGGGGTGGCAGGCGCTGCGGGTCTGGCGCTCAGCCCGGACGGCAGCACCCTGTATGTCTCCGACCTCGGCAGCCGCTGCATCTGGGCGGTGGATGCCGCTGCCCGGGAGCTGACCGCCGGGGGACGGGGCTGCACCGCCGCCTTTGCCGGTCTGCCGGGCTATCCCGGAGCGCTGGCTGTGGACACGGACGGCACGCTGTACATCAGCTACCGCTGGGCGCGCAGCAGCTGGCTGGAAAAGAACGCGGACAGCACCCTGCTGCGGGGCATCGCCCTGCGGGCGGGGCAGAATACGCAGGAGCGGCTGTTCCGATGCACGGCAGACGCCCCCTGCGCCGAGGCAGTGAGCCTTGCCACCGGGGCGTGGGAGCAGACCTTTACCGGCCTTGCACAGGACAGCTGCGCGGCGGTGTGTCCGGTGGAAAGTAAAGTATATTTCGGTGCGGCAGGGGCGGACAGCCTGCTGGCTGCAAACCGATAAGCGAGGTGTTTTTGTATGACCGAAGTATTTGCAAAACAGATCGAGACCGAAGCGCGGCAGGCCATGACCGAGTTGGTGGCTGCGGCAAAGCTGAAAAAGGGAGATGTGCTTGTGGTGGGCTGCTCTTCCAGTGAGATGGTGGGCGGTCACATCGGCAAGGATTCCAGCTTGGAAGCTGCCCGGGCGCTGTACGCGGGCGCTGCGCCGGTGCTGGCGGAAAAAGGCATCTGGCTGGCAGCGCAGTGCTGTGAGCATTTGAACCGCGCCCTTATCCTTGAGCGGGAAGCCGCAGAAAAATACGGCTGGGAGGAAGTGTGCGTCGTGCCCCGTCCCCATGCGGGCGGCAGCTGGGCCACCACCTGCTGGAAAAACTTCAAAGACCCGGTGGCGGTGGAAGAGATCCGCGCCAACGCGGGCATGGATATCGGCGGCACCCTGATCGGGATGCACCTGAAGCGGGTGGCGGTGCCGGTGCGGCTGAGCCTTAATAAGATCGGCGAAGCAAACATTCTGTGCGCCTACACCCGCCCGAAACTGATCGGCGGCGAGCGTGCCCGCTATACCGAGGAGGACTGAGCCAGATGGCAGAAAAAACGTTGGAAGAGATGCGGCAGGCCGTGGCCGAGATCCGGGAAAAGATGGCAGCCGCCGCCCGGGAAGCCGGGCGCGACCCGGCAGCGGTGCAGCTGTGCGCCGCCTGCAAGACCCGCACGGCGCAGACCATTGCAGCCAGTGCCGCCCTGCCCATTGACGTGTTCGGCGAAAACCATGTGCAGGAGCTGTGTGCAAACTACGATGCCGGGGCTTACTGTGGTAAGCCCAGCCATTTTATCGGCCACTTGCAGACCAATAAGATCAAAAAGGTACTGGGGCGGGCAAGCCTGATCCAGAGCGTGGACAGTGAGCATCTGCTGCTGGCCATCGAGAAGGAGGCCGCCAAGGCCGGTATCGTGCAGGATATCCTGCTGGAAGTGAACATCGGCGGGGAAGAGAGCAAGACCGGCGCTGCGCCGGCGCTGCTCTGGCCGCTGCTGGACACCGCCGCCGCACAGGAGCATATCCGAGTGAAAGGTCTGATGGCCATCCCGCCTGTGAACGATGACGATGCCCAGAACCGCCGGTATCTGGCGCAGGTGTATCAGCTGTTCGTCCGGGCAGGGGAGCGCGGCTACCACAACGTGGAGATGCAGACCCTTTCCATGGGCATGAGCGGCGATTTTGAGAACGCCATCCGGGAGGGCGCTACCCTTGTGCGCATCGGTACCGCCATCTACGGTGAGCGGGATTACAGTAAAAAGTAACGATAAAAATGGAGGAACCATGCCGAAAACTAAGACCAACGACCCCGGGGCGCACCACGCAAGCAGCGGTGCGCTGATCCGGCGTTTTCTGCCGTATCTGGCAAACTATAAGATGGTGCTGTGCCTTGATCTGTTCTGCGCAGCACTGACCACCCTGTGCGATATCGTGCTGCCCAAGATCATGAGCACCATCACCAACTCCGCCATGGGGGTGGGCATCACCCTGACGGCGGGCATCGTGCTGAAACTGGCGGCACTCTACTTTGTGCTGCGCATCATCGACGGCGCAGCCAGCTACTATATGTCCAGCATCGGCCACATCATGGGCGTGCATATCGAAACGGATATGCGCCGGGATGCCTTTGACCACCTGCTGCAGCTGGATCATACCTACTACAACAACACCAAGGTGGGCACCATCATGGGGCGCATCACCAACGATTTGTTTGATGTGACCGAGTTCGCCCACCACTGCCCGGAGGAGTTTTTCATCGCGGGCATCAAGATCGTGGCGTCCTTTGTCATTTTGTGCCGTGCCAGCATCCCGCTGACGCTGGCGGTGTTTGCCTGCGTGCCGCTGATGGGCGTGGTGTCGGTGTACCTGAACGGACGTCTGCGGGCGCGGTTCCGCCAGCAGCGCGTCCAGATCGGCGAGCTGAACTCCACCATCGAGGACAGTCTGCTGGGACAGGGCGTGGTCAAGGCCTTTGCCGCCGAGGACGAGGAGCGGGAAAAGTTCGCCAAGGGCAACCGCGCCTTTGAGCAGATCAAGACCCTTGGCTATTACGCCATGGGCGCCTTCAACACCTCCACCCGCCTGTTTGACGGGTTGATGTATCTGGTGGTCATTCTGGCGGGCGGTCTGTCGCTGGTGTACGGTAAAATTACTGCTGGTGACTTGGTGGCGTATATGCTCTACGTCACCACCCTTATCGCCACCATCCGGCGCATCGTGGAGTTTGCCGAGCAGTTCCAGCGCGGCATGACCGGCATCGAGCGCTTTGCCGAGATCATGGACACCCCGGTTGCCATCAAGGACGCACCGGACGCCGTGCCATTGCAGCCCGGCCCCGGCGAGATCCGGTTCGAGAAGGTGTGCTTTGAGTACCCGGATGACCACAACAAGGTGCTGCACGACGTCAGTCTGGACATCCGCGCCGGAGAGCGTCTGGCGCTGGTGGGTGCCTCCGGCGGCGGCAAAACTACCCTGTGCAACCTGATCCCCCGCTTTTACGAGGTGACCAGCGGCCGCATCCTCATTGACGGGCAGGACATCCGCCGTGTCACCCTGAAGAGCCTGCGGCAGGATATCGGCATCGTGCAGCAGGACGTGTACCTGTTCAGCGGCACGGTGGCGCAGAACATCGCCTATGGCAAGCCCGGCGCTACCCGGCAGGAGATCGAAGCCGCCGCCCGTCTGGCGGGCGCGGAAAAGTTTATCCTTGCACTGAAGGACGGCTACGACACCTATGTGGGCGAGCGCGGCGTCAAGCTGTCCGGCGGACAGAAGCAGCGCATCGCCATTGCCCGGGTATTCCTGAAGAACCCGCCCATCCTGATTCTGGACGAAGCCACCAGTGCGCTGGACAACGAGAGCGAGATCCTTGTGGGGCAGAGCCTTGAAAAGCTGGCGCATGGCCGCACCACCCTGACCATCGCCCACCGCCTGACCACCATCAAGGACTACGACCGCATCCTTGTGCTGGGCGAGGAGGGCATCGTGGAAGAGGGTACCCATGCCCAGCTGCTGGAAAAGCAGGGCGTCTACTATCGCCTGTGGAACCAGCTGCCCGCAGAGGATGAGGAGTAAAAGCGCCTGAAATACAAAAAAAGACACCCGAAAGGGTGTCTTTTTTCGTATGGGCCAGGCAGGACTTGAACCCGCAGGGGGTGATTCTGAAAGGCTCACAGTCAGTTGGCGGATACGCCAACTGCTTTTGCTGTAATGCACAAAAGATTTTTATAATTTTGTGAAATACAGAGAAGAAAAAAAGCTTGTTTTCGCAAAATCCATGAAAAAGGTTATGCCTATCCAATTTTACGTGAGCAGAAGGTAGAAAGTAAAGTGGACACGGTTGTTAAAATCATCGAGTGGGTTTATAATATATATAAAGGCGCTGTATCTTATACGCAAGCGGCACATCCTTACCTTTCTTCACGAATGATGTTGAGAACTTTTTTGGAAATCGTGAATGAAGAACGGGGGAATGTGTGATGACTACATCTGAATTGATTGCATTGGCCGGACTAGTGGTCAATATTATTCATGTGATATTTCAAATTGCATGGGCAATTTATAACAATCACAAAGAAAAAAAGAACTAACCGTTAGGCTGGTAACTTTCCGGTTAGTCCTTCTCTGCGGATTGGTAAGGTGTTGTAGCCGCTTGCGCAAAAATACAACGCCTTTCCATTTGCATTATATTCAAAGATTATCAACTTGTCAAGCGAAGAGCATAGTATCATACCGCATTTTCCTCCTTTTGACAAGTGTTTTTTACAAAAATTTTCAAATTTTCGAAGGTAACTGAAAAATGTGATTGCGCTACGCTGTAAAATGTAGATGCCAGACGCGCTCAGCCCAGCACGACCCTTGCAATTTACACGCAGGTCTATGACATGCGGCGCAAAGAGATTCGCAAACAGATGAGCAAAGAACTGTACAGGTGAATCGTTTATTCATGCAAAAAGAAAAGCACGAGAGCAAAATCTCGTGCTTTTTTGTATGGGCCAGGCAGGACTTGAACCCGCGACCAAGCGGTTATGAGCCGCCAGCTCTGACCAGCTGAGCTACTGGCCCGTATGGGTGCTGCATTGCTGCAACACGCACTAGTATAGCAAAAACTGCGCAAAAAGGAAAGCATTTTCCGCAAAAATCATTTGGTGCGGTGAGCATCCAGCTTTTGCAGCATAAATTCGTCCAGCATGGCGGGCGGGAACAGCGGTTCCTTGTAGCCAAAAGCCTCCCGGATAAAGATCAAAGTCACCACGGTCTGGTGGCCGGGGTCCAGCCGCAGGGTGTACAAAGTGTCCAGCGGCTGCTGGCTAGGCTGGTGCAGCGTCAGGTGCAGCAGAAAGCTGCCGTCGTTCTCCCGGCGGCACTCGTAGGCAAAGAGGTCGGTGTCGCTGCAGGAGTCCAGACGGTCAAAGCACTCGTCCAGCGCAAGGCCGGTGCGGAACTCGGACAGGCCGGCGGGGCCGTACTGGCTGCGGCGGCTGTTCTCCCGCCGGGAGAGCAGATACACAATGATGCCCAGCGCACAGGCTAAAAGACAGACGGAAACGACAGCGTTCATGGAAAGACCCTCCCCAAAAGAGTTTTCCTTATTGTAACACAACCTGCGGGGGTTTGTGCTATAATATTTACAATTCTTTTTTAATTTTTCTGCAAGCCGGGCGCAAACGCCCGGGGGAGGGCTTCATGAAGCTTAAATTTACACGCAAGACATGGTATTTCTTTTTGCTGGCTGCAGCGGCGGTGTCCATGCTGGGCGGCTTTGCCGTGCTGGGCGGGATGGATTTTTCCGGGCTGGAAATGATCGTGTTCTGCCTTACCGGCATCGCAGTGCTGTTTCTGGCGGCGCAGAAGGGCGCACCGGCAAGGGAAAAACGCAACTACACCGGCGTGTTCGTGGTGCTGATGCTCAGCAAGCTGGGTGCCAGCGGCTGGGCGGGGGATATCTGCTCGGCGCTGGTGTGGCCTGCCTTGCTGGCAACGGAGTACGAGCGCGGCAGACCCATCCAGCGGCAGCTGCAGCTGGTGAGCGCCGCCGAGGTGCTGCGGCTGGTGTTCTGGATGCTGACCAAGTACGCGGGCATGAGCGGCCTTGCCTTCTGGACGAATATCATGTTCGTGCTGCTGACCTGCGCCCGGGGCTGGGCGGGGCTTACCCTGTATAAGACGCAGGAGGAGACCCTGTGACCCAGCGCCGCAGGACGTCTAAAACCAAGGCGAAACGCCGCTTTGGCCGCAGAGCTTTTCTGACCGGGGCGGGCGCAGCTGCCTGCGGGTTGGCGGGGTGGTATCTGCGGCAAAAGGGCAACGCGGAAAACACCGCCGCCTCCGGGCAGGATACGCCCCCGGCACCCAACCCTGCCCTGCCCGCCGGGGAGTGGCGGGCGGTGTGGGTGAGCTATCTGGACTGGGCGCTGCTGGATTTTTCCACCGAGGACACCTTCCGCGCCGGGGCGGCGCAGCTGCTGGACAACTGCGCCGGGCTGGGACTGAACACCGTGCTGGCGCAGGTGCGTCCCTTCGGGGATGCGCTGTACCGCAGCAGTTTGTTCCCGTGGAGCCATCTGTGCACCGGGGTGCAGGGCAAAGACCCCGGATTTGACCCGCTGGATGTCTTTCTGACCGAGGCGCACCGCCGGGGCATCGGGGTGGAGGCGTGGGTCAACCCCTACCGCCTGCGCTCCTCGGCGGCGATGCCGCCGAATCTGGCAGAGAATAATCTGGCCAACACCCACCCGGACTGGCTGTGCACCGCCGGGGAGGGGGTGTACCTGAACCCCGCCGTGCCCGCCGCCGCAGACTATGTGGTGCAGGGGGTGGCAGAGCTTTTGCAGAACTACCCGGTGGACGGCATCCACTTTGACGATTATTTTTACCCCACCACCGATGCCGCCGTGGACGCGGCGCAGTTTGCGGCAAGCGGCGCAGCCGACCTTGCCGCGTGGCGGCGGCAGAACGTTACCGCGCTGGTGGCGAAAGTGTACCGCACCGTGAAGGCGGCAGACCCCACCCTGCGGTTCGGCATCAGCCCGCAGGGCAACCCGGACAACGACCTTGACCAGCAGTACAGCGATGTGACTGCGTGGCTGGCGGCAGGCGGGGAGGAAAAGGTCATCGATTACCTCTGCCCGCAGGTGTACTGGGGCTACGGCTTTACCCTGCACTCCGGCAGCACCCGCTTTGCCTTTGAAAACATCGTCCCGGCGTGGCTTGCCTACCCCCGGGCGGGAGATGTGGCGCTGTACTTTGGGCTGGGTGCGTACCGGGTGGGCACCGGGGACGGCGGCGCAAACCCGGACAGTGTGTCCGGCTGGAGCACCGGCAGCGCGCTGGCGGCACAGGTGGAGGACTTACGGCAGCAGGCGGCGGGCGGCTGGGCACTGTACCGCTACGGCAGTCTGTTCGGGGCGGAGGCTCCCGCGCTGGCCGAGGCCGAGTGCGCGGCGCTGCGGGCGCTGAATGGGTGAAAATTTGTGCAGAAACAGGCGGCAAACCGCACAAAATAAAGATAGGTATCTTGTGCAGAGCGGCAAAATGCGGTATACTTACCCTGTATCTGCCCGTTGGCAGAGACGCACGAAAAAGAAAAGTTTCTTTGTTTCTATGAGGAAAGCTATGAAGATGAAAAAACAGCTTTTGGCACTGCTGCTGGCGGCGGTGATGGTGCTTAGCCTGACCGGCTGCAAGGAGACCCTGAAAAAGGTGGCGCAGAAGGTGACCGGCCACTCCGAGGAAGTGCAGGAGGAGGACACCACCCGCTGGGCGGAAGCCACCACCGACCCGCTGATCATTCAGGGCATTGCGGATGCCTCGGCAAAGTATGCCACCGCCACCGCAGATGGCTGCCTGTATGCGGTATTCAACGGCATCTGGAGCCGCAACACCGGCTACTTTACCGTGCCGGGCGGCAGTTTGAACATCATGGCCTGCGGCACCGCCGAGGGCACCCAGAAGTTCAAGGTGGCACTGTGGAAAAAGGTGGACGGCGGCGCAGAGTATGTGCCGGACAGCACCTACTATATCAAGACCGATGGCACCGACTACCGCTGCACCATTTCCGGGCTGGACCCGGCGGCGCAGTACCGTGTGACCATCTCGTATGATTCCAGCCGGTACTACCTGTACGGCCTGATGAAGGTGGAGGGCATTGCCGGATGACGAACCAGACGAAAAATTCAATGCTGCTGATGCTGTGCGCCCTGATCTGGGGCACAGCCTTTGTGGCGCAGAGCGCCGGTTCCGGCATGGGCGCGTTCTCCTTTCTGGCAGGGCGCAGCTGGATGGCGGTACTGGTGCTGCTGCCCACGGTCAAGGCGTTTGACGCCTTGCACCACCGGCAGGGCAAGCCGGATGGCAAGCCCAAAACGACGGCAGAGCGCAAGCTGCTGCTGAAAGCCGGGCTTATGTGCGGCACGCTGCTGTTTTTAGCCAGCGCGGCGCAGCAGCTGGGCATCACGCTGGACCCCTCCACCGCAAAGGCGGGCTTCCTGACCGCCATGTACGTGGTGCTGGTGCCGGTGTTCGGCCTGTTTCTGGGCCGCAAGGGCAGCGCACAGCTGTGGGTGAGCATGGCCATTGCCGTGGTGGGGCTGTACCTGCTGTGCATGAAGGACGGCTTTGGCAGCATCCAGAGCAGCGACTGGCTGCTGCTTTTGTGCGCGGTGCTGTTCAGCTTCCAGATCATGGCGGTGGATCATTTCTCTCCGCAGATGGACGGCGTGCGCCTGAGCCTTGTGGAGTTTTTTGTGGTGTCGGTGGAAAGCACCGTGGCGGCGTTTTTGTTCGAGCAGCCTGCCATGGCAGAGTTTGTCACTTTCGCCGGGCCAATCCTGTACTGCGGCATCATGTCCAGCGGCGTGGCCTACACCCTGCAGATTCTGGGTCAGCGGGACCTGAACCCCGCGGTTGCCAGCCTGATCATGTGTCTGGAAAGCGTATTCAGCGCCTTGGGCGGCTGGCTGCTGCTGCACCAGAACCTTTCTTTCCGGGAATCTTTCGGCTGCGTGCTGCTGTTTGCCGCCGTGGTGCTGGCGCAGCTGCCCATTGGCCGCCTGATGCGGAGCAAGGCCTGACGTGGCGGCAAAGCCGTGCACCCAGCTGCGCAGCGTGGAGGGCATCCAGTACGAGCTGGTGCGCAAAAAGGTAAAGCAGCTGCACCTGCGGGTGCGCAGCAACGGTACCGTGATGGTAAGCATCCCCCTGACGGCCAGTCTGGAACAGGCTGACCGTTTTGTGCTGCAAAACGCCCAGTGGATCCGGGATACCCGGGTGAAGAATATTACCAAGCGGAACAGGGACAACGCCGACCTGCCGGATAAAGCCACGGCGCTGGCCTACTTTACCGCCATGAGCGATAAGGTCTACCCGGCCTTTGCCGGGGTGCTGGGCGGGCAGAAGCCCGTTCTGAAGGTGCGCAGCATGACAAGCTGCTGGGGCGTGTGCTGCCCGGGCAAGCGGCAGATCACCTTTGCTTTGCAGCTGTATAACCAACCCCCTGCGGCGCAGATCTATGTGGTAGTACACGAGTACTGCCACTTTTTGCAGTTGAACCACAGCCCAGCCTTCTGGGCAGAAGTGGAAAAGCTGCTGCCGGACTGGAAGGCCCGGCGGGAGCTGCTGAAAAGATAATCTATCGTAAAAACGGAGGGAAATTCCCTTGGAAAACGAAAAAAAGACCGGCGATAAATATTCCAAGCTTGCCGGCAATACTTTGATCTTTGCGATCTCCAGCTTTTCGTCCAAGCTGCTCACTTTGATCGTACAGCCCTTTCTGACCTACGCCATGGCGGAGATCTCGGATCTGGGTCTGTCCAAGATCCTGAGCCAGTACGCAAACCTACTCATCCCCTTTGTGTCCATGGGCATGTCCAACGCCATCATCCGCTTTGGTCTGGACAAGGGCAACAGCGAAAAACAGGTGTTCACCAATGGCCTGCTCACCATTCTGGGCGGCTTTGGCATTCTGGTGCTGTGCTGGCCCATCACCCAGTTTTTGCCGGATATGGCGCAGTACGGCCTGCTGATCTACATTTATGTGCTCATGAGCTGCCTGCGCACCCTGTGCACCCAGTTCGTGCGCAGCCGCCAGTGGAATAAGCTGGTGGCGGTGGACGGCGTGCTGTGCACCGTGGCGACCATGGCGTTTTATGTGCTGTATCTGGTGAGCTTCAAGTGGGGCGCCAACGGCTACCTGCTGGCCATCATCAGCGGCGATTTGACCAGTGTGCTGTTCTTGCTGTTCACCGGCAAGCTGTGGAACTATGTGGAGCTGAAGGGCATCAACAAAAAGCTGTGGCGGCAGATGCTCAACTTCTCGCTGCCCATGATCCCGGCACAGATCAGCTTCTGGATCATCAATGCGTCCGACCTGTTCTTTGTGCGCGAGATGTGCGAAGGGCTGGACGGGCGCACCGGCAACGCATGGAGCGGTCTGCTTTCCACCGGCTACTTCCTGCCCACCATCCTGACCACGCTGGGTCTGATCTTCTACGATGCGTGGCAGCTTTCCGCCGTCACCGAGGAGGAAGGGCGTGCGCGGTTCTTTACCCAGATCTTCCGCACCTATTCCAGTGTACTGTTCTGCTGTGCGGCGGGTATTATCTGGCTGTGCCGCCCGGTGATGCACGTCATGAAGTCCAACTATTACTACGCATGGCACTTTGTGCCCTTCCTTGTGCTGGCTTCCACCTGCAGCTGCTTCAACCAGTTCATGAACAGCGTCTATGTGGTGACCAAAAAGTCGCAGCGCAGCATGGTCACCATGATGGCGGGTGCCATCAGCAACTGCATCATGAACTATTTCTTCATCAAGCTGTGGGGGCCTGTGGGCGCGACCTATGCGTCCTTCCTTGGCCTTGCGCTGGTGTTCACCCTGCGTGCGGTGGACGCCCGCCGCATGATCGGGATGCGCGTCCACCCGGTGCGGGTGCTGGCAAACGCCGCCGCGCTGGTGTTTGAGGCCTTTGTACTGCTGGCAGAGCCGCCGCTGTACGGGCTGTGGACGGGGCTGATCACGCTGGTTATCATCCTGTACAACTTTGCGGGTGTATGGGCCATGGCGCGGGTGCTGCTGCCCCGCCTGCTGGGCCGCCGGGGCAAGGCGCTGGTAGCCGCCGTGGACGGCTGGCTGAAGCCGAAAAAGGCGTAAAAATAATTATTTTAATTTTGGGGTTCCGAAAAGCCTATGGCTTTTCAGAACCCCTTTTTATGGAATGTTTTTACAATTTATGGAACTTGCTCAAGTTTTTTCCTTCTGCGGATTGACGGCATCTCCCTGAATCTGTATACTATAAATATATCTTGTACAAAAGTGTACAAACAGGATACAGACGAAAGGCGGTGGACATCATTCTCAGACGATCACTCCCCAAGCTGCGGGAAAAGCTTTTGGAGGCGCTGCAGGCGGTGCTGCCCATTGTGGCCATTGTGCTGGTGCTCTGCTTTACGGTAGCACCGGTATCGCCCAGCATCCTGCTGTGCTTTTTGCTGGGCGCTGCCATGATCGTGGTGGGCATCATGTTTTTTACTCTGGGTGCAGAGATGAGCATGACCCCCATGGGCGAGCGGGTGGGTGCAGTCATCACCCGCAGCCGCAAGCTGCCCCTCATCCTCGTGCTCGGCTTTTTGCTGGGTTTCCTTATTACCATCTCCGAGCCGGACTTACAGGTGCTGGCAGATCAGGTGCCCTCCATCCCCAGCGGCACGCTGATCCTCTCGGTGGCGGCGGGCGTGGGCCTGTTTCTGGTCTTTGCCTTCCTGCGTATGCTTATCGGCATCGCACTGCCGAAGCTGCTGGTGCTGTTCTATGGGCTCATCTTTCTGCTGGCGGCCTTTGTGCCCAAGGAGTTTCTTGCCGTGGCGTTTGACTCCGGCGGCGTGACCACCGGCCCCATGACCGTGCCCTTTATCATGGCGCTGGGCGTGGGCGTTTCCTCTATCCGAAGTGACCGCCACGCGGCGGACGACAGCTTTGGTCTGGTGGCCATGTGCTCCATCGGCCCCATTCTGGCGGTGCTGACGCTGGGCATCGCGTTCCGCGCAGCGGACAGCACCTATATCCAGCCCGTTCTGCCCGAGGTGGCAGACTCGGTGGAACTGTGGCAACTGTTCCGGGAGGGTCTGCCCACCTATCTGGCTGAGATCGCCCGCTCGCTGCTGCCCATCGTGCTGATGTTCGGGGCGTTTCAGCTCATCGCCCTGCGGCTGGACCGCCGCACGCTGGGGCGCATCGGTGTGGGTCTTGTGTATACCTATATCGGCCTTGTGCTCTTTCTGACCGGCGCAAACGTGGGCTTTATGCCCGCCGGTAACTATCTGGGACAGGTGCTGGCCGGCAGCGGGATGCGCTGGGTGATCATTCCCATCGGGATGCTCATCGGCTACTTCATCGTCAAGGCCGAGCCTGCGGTCTATGTGCTGAACAAGCAGGTAGAAGAGGTGACCGATGGCGCCATCTCGGCGCAGGCCATGGGTCTGGCACTTTCCGCAGGCGTGTCCATCTCGGTGGGTCTTGCCATGGTGCGGGTGCTGACCGGCATCTCCATCCTGTGGTTCCTTGTGCCGGGCTATGTGTTCGCCATCGGCATCTCCTTTGTGGTGCCCAAGCTGTTTACCGCCATCGCGTTTGACGCGGGCGGCGTGGCCTCCGGCCCCATGACCGCCACCTTCCTGCTGCCGCTGGCGCAGGGTGCCTGCGTGGCGGTGGGCGGCAATATCGTCACCGATGCCTTCGGCGTGGTGGCTATGGTCGCCATGACCCCGCTCATCACCGTGCAGATGATGGGTCTGGTGGCGCAGCTGCGCACCCGCAAGGCGCGGACGGCGCAGCCCGCTGCGGTGCTTGCCACCGTGTTTGCGGATCTGCCGGATGACGCCATTATCGAGCTGTAAAGGAGGCAGAACGTGAGCAGTTTGTTTTTGATGATCACCATCACCGACCGCCGCTCTACCGACGGCTTTTTGCAGCTGTACAAAAGCCACGGCGTAACGGTAAGTATGCGGACCGTTGGTTCCGGCACGGCAGTGCAGGAGACGCTTTCCACCCTTGGGCTGGAAAAGACCGAAAAAGCGGTGCTGCTGGCCGTGGTAACGGCAGAAAGCTGGCAGAAGATCCAGAAGGATCTGCGCCGCAAAATGCAGATCGATGTGCCGGGCACCGGCATTGCGTTCATTGTGCCGCTGAGCAGCATTGGCGGCAAACGGGCGCTGATGTTCCTTACCGAGCACCAGCCCCTTACATGGAAGGAGGAGAGCACCTTGAAGGATACCCGCTACGAACTGCTGCTGGTGGTGGCAAATCAGGGCTACACCGGCTCCATTATGGACGCTGCCCGCACCGCCGGTGCAGGCGGCGGCACGGTGATCCACGCAAAGGGCACCGGCATGGAGGGTGCAGCCGCCTTTCTGGGCGTGGAACTGGTGAACGAAAAGGAGTTGGTGCTCATCGTCAGCCGCACCAGCCAGAAAAACACCATCATGAAGGCCATTATGGAGGGGGCAAACCCCAAGGCGGGCGCCATCGTGTTCTCGCTGCCGGTGACTGATACCGCCGGTCTGCGGCTGATGGAAGAGGACGAAGCCCAGCCGGAAGCCGCCCTGTGACCCCTTAAAAATTGATCCCGATATCCGCATTTATCGCCGAAGGCTTGATAAATGCGGATATTTTCGTTATCATAGTAGAAGATACTTCAACTATAAACAAAGGAAGATGAAGATGACGCAATTAACACACAAGCAACAGCAGCTCTTCAACGCACTGTCCATTGTGGTGGGCAACGCGATGTATGCGCTGACTGTGGTATTATTTCTGATGCCCTCCGGCCTCATCACCGGCGGTGCTACCGGTATCGCACTGGCTTTCAACAAGGTCACCGGACTGCCGGTGTCCGCAGTGCTGTTCGTGGTCAACGTGGCCATGCTGCTGTTGGGCTGGTGGGTGCTTGGACGCCGCTTTGCCCTGAATACTATGGCAAGCACGGTGCTCAGCCCCTTTTTTATGGCGCTGTGGGAGCGGCTGCTGGGCAATCTTGTACTGACCGATGATCTGGTGCTGAACACCGTATTTGCGGGCTTTGGCATCGGCATCTCGCTGGGCATCACGATCCGCGCCGGTGCTTCCACCGGCGGCATGGATATCCCCCCGCTGGTGCTGAACAAGTGGTTCCACCTGCCGGTGTCCAGCACCATGATGGTTTTCGACTTTATCATTCTGGCGGCGCAGGCGGCGTTCAGCCCGGTGCGGCAGTCCCTGTACGGTGTGGTAATGGCGATCATCTACACCGTCGTGCTGGACAAGGTGCTCATGCTGGGCACTACCCGCACCGAGGTAAAGATCATCAGCGCCAAGTCCGACGAGATCTGCGCGGCCATTTTTGCGCAGCTGGATCGCGGCGTGACCATCCTGCACGGCGAGGGTGGCTATCTGCGGGAGCCGGAATCGGTGCTGCTGAGCGTCGTCTCCAACCGGCAGCTGCCAAGGCTGGAAAAGCTGGCACACGCCATCGACCCCACCTGTTTTATGATCGTGAGCCATGTTACCGAGGTGAGCGGGCGCGGTTTCTCGCTGGAAAAGGACTATCAGGCGGAGGAGTAAGCAGATTTCCCCAAGGCTCTTGCAAAACTGCCCCGGTTTGGGGTATAGTATAGAGGAACAGTAGGTTATACTGTATCTCACCCAAAACAGAAAGGAAAAGCTATCATGTTTGATATTTTCAATATGCTCAAGAAGGAGCAGCACACCGCACCCAAGCAGGTGACCCGCGATACCATCATCGGCGACATTCTGGATATGGACCAGACCACCGCACCCTACTTTATGGAGATCGGGATGCACTGTCTGGGCTGCCCGGCTTCCCGCGGGGAGACCATCGAGGAAGCCTGCGAAGTGCACGGCGTGAACTGCGATGAGCTGCTGGAGAAGCTGAACACCCATCTGGCAGCCAAGAAGGCCTGAGTGCTGCCCACACTGGATGCGCGTCTGACCGCAGCGGCCCAGCTGGTGCGCCCGGGACAGCCGGTGGCGGACATCGGCTGTGACCACGGCAAGCTGACGGCGGTGCTGGCGGCTTCGGGCAGATATCCGAAGGTCATCGGGGCAGACCTGCGCCCCGGCCCGCTGGCAAAGGCAAAACAGACGCTGGAAAATGCAGGGTGTCTGGACCGCGCTGAGCTTCGGCTTGGCGACGGTCTTTCTGTGTTGTCTGCCGGGGAGGTGGGCAGCATCGTGCTGGCGGGCGTGTCGGCGCAGACCACTTGGGAGATCATCGAGAAAGCGCCGTGGGTGTCCGTCGTGGGCGGGCCGCGCCTTGTCATGGTGCCTGCCACCCGGCACAGTGAGCTGCGCCGCTGGCTGTGGCAGCACGGCTTTTCCCTTGTGGCCGACCGCCCGGTGCAGGCCGCAGGCCGCTGGTATGCGGTGATGGCGGCAGAGTACACCGGCGAGGTGACAGAGCCCACCTTTACCCAGTGCTTGCTGGGGGATACCGGCCGCTGGCCGGAGGGCGCAGGCTACGCCGCATGGCAGCGGGCAAAGCTGCCCCGGATGCGGCTGGGCGTGCCGGACGGCAGCCCGCTTGCCGCAGAGATGGATGCCATTCTGAAAGAGGGAAACTGAAATGACCACGGTACAGCAGGTATACGAAGTAATGCAGCGGCTTGCCCCGCCGGAACTGGCAGAGCACTGGGATAACCCCGGCCTGCTGGTGGACTGCGGCGGCGAGGTGCGCCGGGTGCTGGTGACGCTGGATATCACCCCGGAGGTGGTGGCAGAGGCTGCGGCAAAGCAGTGCACGGTCATCGTGGCGCATCACCCGGTCATCTTTGACCCGCTCAAGCGGCTGTGTCCCGCCGATGTGCCCTATCAGCTGGTGCAGGCGGGCATTTCCGCCATTTGTATGCACACCAATCTGGATGCCGCCGAGGGCGGGGTGAACGATGTGCTGGCGGACCTTTTCGGCATCCGGCAGCGCACCGCCTTTGCAGACGGCTGCGGCCGGGTGGGGGAAATCGACCCCATCACCGTACCGGAGCTGGCCGCACTGGCGCAGCATAAGCTGGCTGCCCTGTGCAACGCGCCGGACACCGGCGCAGCGGTGCAGGTGAAGTTTGCCGACACCGGAAAGCAGGTGCGCCGGCTGGCGGTCATCAGCGGCGCGGGCGGCAGTCTGTTTGCCGAAGCCATCGCCGAGGGCGCGGACTGTCTGCTGACCGGCGAAGCCAACCATCACCATGCACTGGACGCCAAGCGGCTGGGACTTTCCCTGATTGCGGCGGGGCATTACGCCACCGAGTTTCCGGTAACTGCCGCCGTGGCGGCTGCTCTGCGCACCGCCCTGCCGGAGGTAGAGGTGCTGGTAAGCGCCGAGAACCGCGACCCCTATACTTATTTATAAAAAGAAAACCCTCTCCGTCATTGCTGCGCAATGCTACCTCCCCCGAAAGGGGGAGGTCTTTCAGCATAAACCGAAAAACTGGCAACGCCGCAGGCGACTGAGAGGGTTATAGATAAAACGAGGTAAACACTATGGCACTGGATGCCGCGACACTGGCGCTGACGGCAGCGGAATTGAAAGCCACCCTGACCGATGCCAAGATCGCAAAAATTTTTGAACCGACCCGGGATGAGCTGGTCATCACCCTGCGCACCCGCACCGATACCTACGCGCTGCTGCTGTCTGCCCGCAGCGGCTCTGCACGGGTGTGTCTGACCGAGGAGACCTTTGAAAACCCCGAGACGCCGCCCTCCTTCTGTATGCTCATGCGCAAGCACCTGACCGGCGGCAGACTGCTGGATGTGCACATGGAGCCGGGCGACCGCATCGTCTACTTTGATTTTCAGTGCACCAACGAGATGGGCGACCTTGTGCGCAATACCCTGTGCGCGGAGCTGATGGGGCGCTACTCCAACCTTGTGCTGGTGCAGAGCGGCAAAATTATTGACGCCCTCAAGCGGGTGGATTTTGAGGACAGTGACGTCCGGCAGCTGCTGCCGGGCTTGCCCTACACCACGCCTCCTAAGCCCGCCCGCCCGGATTTTCTGCTGGTGAGCAGCGCGTCCATCGTGGCAGCGGCCTGTCAGCGGGAACTGCCGGTGGCAGATGCTCTGAACAAGACGGTGGCCGGCGTAGGTCCGGTGGTCTGCCGGGAGGCCGCATGGCGCGCCTTTGACGGCGAGCACCTGCCCGCCAACGAGCTGACCGATGCCCAGAAGCGCAGCCTGATGGCAGCAATCGACGAGCTGAAGGAGCTGCACGCACAGGGCGGCTGTCCGTGCAGCGTCACCGCGCCGGACGGCAAGCCGGTGGAGTATACCTTCTTCCGTCCGCAGCAGTACGGCGAGCAGTACACCATCCGGGAGTGGCCGTCCTTCAACGCGATGCTGGAGGGCTACTATGCCGAGAAGGACCGCGCTGAGCGGCTGCGCACCAAGAGCAAGGAGCTGCACAAAGCGGTGCACAATATGTACGACCGCGCTCTGCGCAAGCAGGCTGCCCGGCAGGAGGAGCTTGCCGCCAGCGGCAAAAGCGAAAAACTGCGCCTGTACGGCGAGCTGCTGTCTGCCAACCTCTATCTGGCGCAAAAGGGCATGAAGAGCCTGACCGTGCCCAACTGGTACGACGAGGGCAAAGAGGTGACCATCCCGCTGGATCTGCGGTTCAGCCCCAGCCAGAATGCCCAGAACTTCTTTAAGAACTACAAAAAGAAGCAGACCGCCGCCCGGATGCTGGTAGACCTGCTGGCCGAGGGTGAAAAGGAAATCGCCTATCTGGAAACGGTGCTCTACGAGGTGGAAAGCGCCTCCGGCGAAGCCGCGCTGAACGAGATCCGCATGGAGCTGAAAAATCAGGGCTACCTGAAATACTACAAGCAGCGGGACAAAAAGCAGAAGCCTGCGGACTTCCTGCGCTATACTTCCAGCGACGGCTTTGAGATCCTGGTAGGCCGCAACAACGCCCAGAACGACAAGCTTACCCTGCACACCGCCCGAGGAAAGGATTTATGGTTCCATGTGCAGAAAGCGCCCGGCAGCCATGTTGTGGTCATGAGCCGGGGCGAGGACATCCCGGACACCACCAAGCAGGAAGCTGCGGAGCTGGCGGTTATCCATTCCAGCGCCTACAAGGCGGGCACCGGCGCCAAGGTGGCAGTGGACACTACCGAGGTGAAGAACATCTGGAAAGCAAACGGTGCCAAGCCCGGCATGGTGCTGTACGAGGTGTACACCACCGTCTACATTACCCCGCGTGAAGGGCTGGAAGAGCAGCTGAAGAAAAAATGATTTGAATTTTGGGGTTCTGAAAAGGCTGCGGTTGCGTAGCCTTTTCAGAACCCCCTTTTTCACGGGTGGAGCGCCTGAGAGGGCGCAGGCACGCTCCTTATATAATATGTATAACCCCCGCTCTTCCTGCCCATACTGATGCTGCAACGGGACGCGGGGGAGTTTTCCACCAGCAAAAAGCGCTGAGATTGTGCATCTTGCACAGAAAATACGGCCATTGACAAAACAGAGAAAATAAAAAAGAAAAATCGTAATTTTCTGCAAAAAACACTTGCCAAATAGACGAAGATGTGATAAAATATCTCTCGGCTGCAAAAGGCTTGTGCGATACAAGTCGTGCAGGCCAGCGAT
>ONZT01000677.1_pt1 | contig 25424 bp, 18 predicted proteins | sample 1671571 | NCBI WGS metagenome assembly ONZT01 (sample SAMN06348170, study PRJEB24527) | human gut metagenome | biome: human gut; feature: ankylosing spondylitis patient; material: feces | host: Homo sapiens | place: China | collected 2015-10
GGAGAACATCTTTGAAAACTCCGACTTCGTGTATATGCTCAACCAGGCAGGCGGTGACCGGCAGATTCTCGCCAAACAGCTGGGCATTTCTCCGCACCAGCTCAGCTATGTGACCCATTCCGGCGAGGGCGAGGGCCTGCTGTTCTACGGCGCAACCATCTTGCCTTTCGTGGACCACTTTCCGAAGAACACCGAGCTGTACCGCATTATGACCACCAAACCCCAGGAACTGAAAAAGGAGGATGAATGACCATGAAGCCCAATATGGAACTGAACTCTATGATGTTTTTTGACGCGGCGCTGGAGGAACAGCGCTCCAATCTGCTCTCCGACATGGCCGCTGCCGTCAGCGAGTGCCGTGAAGCGGCAGACCAGGCGGCTCAGCTGAGCAAGGACGGCGAGGCGGGCCTGCTGCGCCTGACGGAAATCTGGTGCGCTATGAACGGCATTCCCGTCATCGTCATCTTCGAGGGCGGACAGTCTGAACTGCTGGCCTCTGTGGTGGCGCAGATCTACGCCTATCTGATCCAGCACCCCTCCCGTGGTCCCCAGGGGTTGGCCCTCTATGTGGAGCTGCGCTACATGATGGCATCCCTGATGATGGGAGAATGGTTTGACTAAGGAGCCGCGCCTGCGCTTTACGGACGAGGAACGGGCTGACCCGGCGCTGGAAAAGCCCATCCGTAAGGCGGACAAGGCCGCCGCCAAAGAGGATAAGGCGCAGGCCAAAATTCCGAAAAAGAAGGTCCGGCAAAAGACGGTGAACCCGGAGACCGGCAAAGTAACCACGAAGCTGGTGCTGGAGGACAAGAAGAAGGCGCCCTCCAAATTGTCCCATACGGTACGGGATGCCCCTGCCAATGCTGCGCTGGGGAAACTCCACAAGGAAATCCAGGAGGCTGAACAGGACAATGTGGGCGTGGAGAGCGCCCACAAGTCCGAGGAGGCCGCAGAGACCGGCGCACGATTGGTTCGGGAGGGCTATCGCAGTCACAAGTTGAAGCCCTATCGTAAAGCAGCCCAGGCCGAGAAAAAGCTGGAAAAGGCCAATGTGAACGCCTTGTACCAGAAATCTTTGCAGGAAAATCCCCAGCTTGCCAGCAATCCTTTCTCCCGCTGGCAGCAGAAACGGACCATCAAAAAGCAGTATGCCGCTACCAAGCGCGCCGGTCAGTCTGCCGGAAGTGCTGCCAAGACTGCGGAGGCCACCGGTAAGGCGGCCAAGGAAAAGGCCCAGCAGGCGGGTGCGTTTGTCATGCGCCACAAAAGAGGTTTCATCCTCGTGGGGGTAATCTTCCTGATTGTCTGTCTGCTGCTCAACACCATGTCCACCTGCTCCATGATGGCGCAGAGCATCGGGTCTGTGGTGTCCGGCACCACCTATCCCTCGGATGACCCGGAGCTGGTAGAGGTAGAGGCCGACTATGCAGCCAAGGAAGCGGCACTGCAAGCGGAGATCGACGGCATCGAAAGCAGCCATCCGGGGTATGACGAGTACCGCTATGATCTGGACATGATCGGGCATGACCCCCATGAGCTGGTGGCCTATCTCTCTGCCGTGCTGCAAGGCTACACGCAGGCAAGCGCCCAGGCGGAGCTGGAGCGTGTGTTTGATGCACAGTACGAGTTGACACTTACCGAGGAAGTGGAGACTCGATACCGGACAGAGACCCGGACCGGCACCACCACATCTACTGACCCGGAGGCCGGCGAGGTCACAACGGAAGAATACGAGTACGCGGTAGAAGTTCCCTACGAGTATTACATTCTGAATGTGAAGCTCACCAGCAAGCCCATATCCTCTGTGGCTTCGGAGCTGCTGACTCCGGAACAGATGGAAATGTATCAGGTGTACCGCAGCACGCTGGGCAACAAACCGCTGATTTTTGGTGGTGGGTCTGCCGACACCAGCGATTCCGAGAGCTTGACCGGAGTTCAGTTTGTCAACGGCACCCGCCCCGGTAATCAGGCCGTGGTGGATATTGCCAAAAGCCAGGTGGGCAATGTGGGCGGTGAGCCTTATTGGCGCTGGTTTGGTTTTACCTCCCGTGTGGAATGGTGCGCCTGCTTTGTTTCCTGGTGCTATGGCCAGATGGGGCTGTCCGAACCACGCTTTTCAGCGTGTCAGGCGCAGGGCATCCCGTGGTTCCAGTCTCACGGGCAATGGGGTGGGCCTGATTATGCCAATATTGCCCCCGGCGACGCCATCTTCTTCGACTGGAACTCCGACGGAAAAGCCGACCATGTTGGCATCGTTGTCGGCACGGACGGCAGCCGGGTTTACACCGTGGAGGGCAATTCCGGTGACGCCTGCAAAGTCAGAAGCTATTCTTTGACCTACGAGTGCATCAAGGGCTACGGCCTGATGAACTGGTAAGGCTGATTTTTGAGAAAAGGAGTGATTGAAATGGCTAAAAACAAAATCAAGCGCATTGACCAGGAGATTGCCAAGGTACGCGAGAAAATCACGGAGTACCAGGACAAGCTGAAAACCCTGGAGGCGCAGAAAACCGAGGCGGAAAACCTGGAGATCATCCAGACGGTGCGCGCGCTGCGGCTGACCCCGGAACAGCTTTCCGCCTTGCTCTCTGGCGGCACGGTTCCCGGCATGGCCGCTGCTTCCGCCGATTACAACGAACAGGAGGATACCGACCATGAAGAATAAGAAAATTTTCAAAACCCTTTCGGCCCTCTGCGCCGCCCTGGTGCTGATGATGGGCCTTTCCGTGACTGCCTTTGCCCAGGGAACGGAAGAACTTCCGGCGGAGGATGCCACCAACGACAGTAATGTGGTCGTGGAGGAAACCGAGGACAGTCCCGCCCTGACCCCGGAGGGCAACGCTGCTCTGGTGGATGATTTCGGCGGCAATAAGCAGCTTATTACCGTCACCACCAAGGCGGGCAACTACTTTTATATCCTCATTGATAGGGCGAATAAGGACAAGGAAACTGCCGTACATTTTCTGAACCAGGTGGATGAAGCCGATTTGGAGGCACTGATAGAGGACGAGCAGACCACCCAGGAACAGCCCGCCACCTGTACCTGTACGGAGAAATGTGTAGCCGGTGCGGTCAATACGGCCTGCCCGGTGTGTGCCACCGATATGAGCGGCTGCATGGGCAAGGAGCCGGAACCGGAGGTGCCGGAGGCAACGCCTGCCCCCGAAGAAACCGAGCAGGAACCCGTGGGACTTAATCCGGTAATTCTGTTGGCGGTGCTGGCAGTGCTTGCTGGCGGCGGTGCGCTGGCCTACTTTAAGCTGGTGAAAAACAAGCCCAAGACCAAGGGCAACGACAATCTGGATGACTATGACTACGGCGAGGACGATACCGACCAGGAGGACGAGGACCCCTGGGAGACCGAGGAATCCAACGAGCCGGACGCTGACGGGGGCGGCGATGAAGAAAGCGAGGACAAGACGGTTTGACCCGTTTTACCGACAGCCCCTATGAACGCATGATGACACGCAGGCCGGAGGGCGGGAAGGAAACTTCCCGTCCTCCTTCTTTATCTCCCGGCCATCCCTGTTTTGGCTGTGGAAATTATCTCTATGGGCAGCCCTGCGTGGGATTCTGCCACCGACAGCTGACCGCTTGGTTGCAAGAAAGGAGGAACAAAAAACATGAAGCTGGTGATCGCTGAGAAACCGTCCGTTGCCCAAAGTCTGGCCGCTGTGATCGGGGCGGCCGCCCGCAAGGACGGCTACCTGGAGGGAAACGGCTGGCGGGTGAGCTGGTGTGTGGGCCATCTGGCTAGGCTGGCCGATGCCGATGCTTATAACCCCGACTACGCCAAGTGGCGCTATGATGACCTGCCCATTCTGCCGGAGCATTGGCAGATGGTGGTAAGCAAAGACAAGAAAAAGCAGTTTGATGTGCTGAAACAGCTGATGAACGCCCAGGATGTGACCGAGGTGGTGAACGCCTGCGACGCCGGACGCGAGGGTGAACTGATCTTCCGCAGCGTCTACGAGCTGGCGGGCTGTCAGAAGCCCATGAAGCGGCTCTGGATTTCCTCAATGGAGGATTCCGCCATCCGGGAAGGCTTTGCAAGCCTGCACCCCGGCGCGGACTATGACGGCTTGCGGGATGCGGCCCTCTGCCGCGCCAAGGCGGACTGGCTGGTGGGGATCAATGCCACCCGGCTGTTTTCCGTGCTGTACCACCGGACCCTCAACATCGGGCGCGTCATGTCCCCGACGCTGGCCCTCATCGTCCAGCGGGAGGCCGAGATCGACACCTTCAAGCCGGTGCCGTTTTACACGGTCACACTGGAGCTGCCCGGTTTCTCTGTTTCCGGGGAACGCATGGCGGACAAGGCTGCCGCCCAGCAGCTGAAAACGGCCTGCCAGGGTGCGGCTGCTACGGTGAAAAAGGTGGAGCGCAAGGACAAATCCGAGAAGCCGCCCGCCCTCTATGACCTGACCACGCTCCAGCGGGACGCCAACCGGCTGTTGGGATACACCGCTCAGCAAACCCTGGACTACCTGCAAAACCTGTATGAAAAGAAGCTCTGCACCTATCCCCGGACGGACAGCCGCTATCTGACTTCGGATATGGCGGCCAGCCTGCCGGAGCTGGTCCGGCTCACCGCTGGGGCACTGCCCTTTGCCGCTGGTATGGAACTTGTTTGCAATGCGGCCCAGGTCATCAATGACAAGAAAGTGACCGATCACCATGCGGTGATCCCCACCCGCAACCTCCAGGGCGCGGACCTGTCCGGCTTGCCGGTTGGCGAAAAGGCGGTGCTGGAGCTGGTGGCCCTGCGGCTGCTGTGCGCTGTGGCCCAGCCCTATACCTTTACGGAAACCGCCGTTGTTGTCGAGTGCGCCGGTGCGGAGTTTACCGCCAAAGGCCGCACAGTGAAGCAACTTGGCTGGCGGGCGCTGGATGCTGCCTACCGCGCTGGGCTGAAAAATGCGGAGCCGGACAAGGAAACCGAGGACAAGGCTCTGCCGGAGCTGTCTGAAGGTCAGACGCTGCCCCTCTCTGGTGCAGCCGTCAAGGAGGGCAAGACCACCCCGCCCAAGCACTTCACCGAAGATACGCTGCTTTCTGCGATGGAGACTGCCGGAAAGGACGATATGCCGGAGGACGCCGAACGCAAGGGCCTGGGGACCCCGGCCACCCGCGCCGGGATTCTGGAAAAGCTGGTGTCCACCGGCTTTCTGGAGCGCAAAAAGAGTAAGAAAATCGTGCAGCTCCTGCCGTCCCATGATGCGGTGTCCCTTATCACCGTGCTGCCGGAGCAGCTGCAATCGCCCCTTCTGACCGCTGAGTGGGAGTACCGGCTGGGTGAGATCGAGCGCGGCGAGCTGGCACCGGAGGATTTCATGGACGGGATTTCCACCATGCTCCAGGAGCTGGTGAGAACCTATCAGGTCATCAAGGGAACCGAGTATCTGTTCACGCCGCCCCGCGAAGTGGTAGGCAAATGCCCCCGCTGCGGCGGAGAAGTTGCAGAAATGCAAAAAGGCTTCTTCTGTCAGACAGAATCTTGCAAATTTGCAATTTGGAAAAACAACAAGTGGTGGGAGCTGAAGCGCAAGCAGCCCACCAAGGCCATCGTGACGGCGCTGCTCAAAGATGGCTGCGCCCATGTGACCGGCCTGTACTCCGAGAAAACCGGCAAAACCTACGACGCCACCGTGATGCTGGAGAACGATGGGAAGTACGCCAATTTCAAGCTGGCATTTGACCGGCAGAAAGGCGGCGGCAAATGAAACTGAGCCTTTATGAACAGGAAACCATCATTCTCTACAACCAGGCCGAGGCCGCCGCCGAGGTCTATACCCATGACCCCCGGCTGCTGGAGAAGCTGCGGCGGCTGGCGGAAAAGTACCCGGATCAGATCGTAAAAAAAGACCGGCAGACCTTCACGGTCCCCAAACGCTGCGTGTCCGTCCGGGAGCCGTACAGCGACGAGCGCCGCAAGGCGGCCAGTGAACGGGCCAAGGCTGCCGGGTACAGGCCGCCATCCCCAAATAAGGGCGACGAGTAAGCATGGCTGAGAGTGTCTTTGAGACCGTCAAGCGGTCCGTCACTGTCCAGCAGGCAGCGCAGATGTATGGGATCGAGGTCAATCGGGGCGGCATGGCCTGCTGTCCGTTCCACGATGACAAAAATCCCAGCATGAAACTGAATGAGGAATACTTCTACTGCTTCGGCTGCGGAGCTACCGGCGATGTGATCGACTTCACCGCCCGGCTCTACAATCTGTCTCCCAAGGAGGCCGCCGAAAAGCTGGCCCAGGATTTTGGCCTGGCTTATGACAGTCAGGCCCCTCCCCGGAGGCGCTATTTCCGGCAGAAAACTGAAGCGCAGAAGTTCAAGGAGGACCGGGACCATGCCTTTCGCGTCCTGGCCGACTACTTTCATTTGCTCCGCAAGTGGGAAACGGACTATTCCCCCAAAACACCGGAGGAAAATCCCGATCCCCGTTTTATGGAGGCAATCCAGAAAAAGGACTATATGGGCTATCTGCTGGACTTTTTCCTGGAGGACAGCCCGGAGGAACAAAAGCTGTGGATGGCCGAACATCAATCAGAAATCGCCAATTTGGAAAGGAGAGTGAAATTCATGGCTGATAAGCCCACCAATCGAGAACGGTTGCAGGAGATCACGGCGGGCATTGAACAGGGTATCAAGGAGCTTTTCGAGAGCGAAAAGTATATGCGATACCTGTCCGTCATGTCCAGGTTCCACCGCTATTCCGTCAACAACACCATGCTCATCTATATGCAGCGCCCGGATGCCACGCTGGTCGCTGGCTTTCAGAAATGGAAAAACCAGTTTGAGCGCCATGTGAAAAAGGGTGAGCATGGTATCACCATCATCGCTCCTACGCCCTACAAAAAGAAGATTGAGGAAATGAAGCGCGACCCGGACACCCAGGCTCCCATCCTGGATGCGGATGGCAAGGCCATCATGGAGGAAAAGGAAATTGAAATCCCCATGTTCCGCCCGGTCAAGGTATTTGATGTGAGCCAGACAGACGGCAAGCCCCTGCCGGAGCTGGCCTCCAGCCTGTCCGGGACGGTGCCGCACTATGAGGCTTTTATGGAAGCTCTGCGCCGTTCCGCCCCGGTCCCCATCGAGTTTGAGGCGATGGCCGAGAATATGGATGGCTATTTCTCCCCCGAGCAGCAGCGGATCGCCATTCGAAAAGGTATGAGTGAGGTGCAGACTGTTTCCGCTGCCGTACATGAGACCGCGCACAGCAAGCTCCACGACCCGAAAAAAAATAAGCCGGAGCCAACCTGGAAGATCGTCATGGTGAGTGAGGGCGGCACCAAGCACGATTATCGCCTGGATTTTGCCACCGAAGCGGAGGCAGAACAGGACGTTGCCGAGGATGGCTGGCGCTATGTGGACGAAAATCAGTTTGAGTGGCGGCTGGAGGTGGAGGAAGATCTGACGGCGGTGAAACAGGCCGCCAAGAACCGCAACACCGAGGAAGTGGAAGCCGAGAGCATCTCTTATGCGGTCTGTCAGTATTTCGGCATCCAGACCGGCGAGAACAGCTTTGGCTATATCGCTTCCTGGTCCGAGGGCAAGGAGCTGAAGGAGCTGCGGGCCAGCCTGGAGACCATCAACAAGACTTCCTGTGAGCTGATCTCCGACATTGAGCGCAACTACAAAGAAATCTGCAAGGAGCGCGGCATTGACCTGACCGCAGACCTGGAGCCGGAGCAGGTACCCCAGCAAGTTGCGGAGGAAAAGACCCCTGCAGAAGAAGTTTCTCAGCCCAGCGCTGAGTACCGGGAGGCGCTGCTGGTGCTGGACGATACCACATATCTTCATGTTCAGCCCTGCGACACCGGCTGGGACTACACCCTCTACGATGCAGCAACCATGAAGCAGTTGGACGGCGGTCAGCTGGATGGGCCGGACTTGGGCCGCTCCGCAGTGGTCAGCCATATCTGCGAGGACCTGGGGATGGGCGGCAAATCCATCAGGTATGCTCCGCTGTCTATGATCGAGACCTTGCAGGAACAGGCCAGCCAGCAGACCGCAGAAGCCGCAGCTGCCCAGCTGCCGGATGCCCAGGAGCAGGCGTTGGACGAATACCCCATGCCGGACCCGGCACTGACCCAGGATGATCTAGAAAAGTGCGGCTACATGGACAGCGACCTTCTGCCGCTCTCCAAAGAACGAGCCTATGAGCTGATGGAGCGGGACCTGACCGTTTACATTATCCAAGAGGGCGAAAACCCGGCGATGGCCTTTGATACCACCGACCTGGATGCCCATGACGGTATCTTTGCCGTGTCCCGTGAGGAATGGGAGGAAAGCCCGGAGTTTGATAGGCTGGTCAAGGATCGTATGAACCACCAACAGGAACAGGAGCAGGCGTTCCTCTCTCATAAAGGAGACTGCTACGCGATTTACCAAGTGAAGCACACTGACGAGCTGCGGGACATTCGTTATGAGGGGCTTGAGTGGATCAAGTCCATCGGGCGGACAGTTCAGCGAGACAACTATGATCTGGTCTACACTGCGCCACTTGCTCCCCGCGACCTGAAAGGTAGTGTGCTAGACAATCTCGAATACCGCTTTAATAATGAACATCCTGCCGACTACCGCCATCCGTCCATGAGCGTCAGCGACATCGTTGCCATTAAGCGTGATGGCAAGGTATCCTGTCATTATTGCGACAGCTTCGGCTTTGAGCAGGTTCCTGGATTCCTGCCGGACAATCCGGTGAAAAATGCGGAAATGACCGTGGAGGATGACTACGGCATGATCGACGGCATCCTTAACAATGGCCAGAAGGAACCAACGGTGGCCCAACTGGAACAGCAGGCCCGCACTGGCCAGCCGATCTCTCTCATGGATTTGGCTGCCGCCTCCCACCGGGAGGACCAGGAAAAGAAAAAGTCCGTCATTGAGCAGCTGAAAAGTCAGCCCAAGGCGGAACCCAAAAAAGCAGTGCCCAAAAAGAGCGCAGAAAGGGAGATTTGAAATGGGAAACTTCACCTTCGAAGAAATGAACCTGCTTTGCATTTATAATACCAACACCGGCAGCCGCACCGAGCTGATCGAGGCTCTGACGGAGATGCGCGGCGAGCTTTCGCCGGAGGAAGCCGAGCTGCGGGAGCTGACGGACAGCGCCCTCGCCAAACTGCGAGCTACGTCTGATGCAGAATTTTCCGAGCTGGACCTTCGCCCGGACTTTGGTTCTTAAGCTGTTGGGCCCAAAATATACTTAAAACATGGGAATGATTCAATTATGACGTATTGACGACAACTGCGGAATGAGATATAATTATAGGCAATTAATCCCTGATTCCAAAAGAACTCCTGTAGGCGGTGATTGGACTCGCACGTAATTGAGGTGTTATTTAATGTATTTGTCGGCACAAACAAAGGCGGCGCTCGAAAGGATAATCGGGACTACGCTTTCGCAAGTATCAAAAATGGATTTACCTCAGGAATTGGCTTATGTGAAGAAAAAAACGGGTAAGGATGTTAAGTTCTCTAAAAAAGTTGATTTTCGTATGAATAGCCGAGGCAATCCATTGATTGTTAGGAAGAGAATTTGTACAATGGAAGAGATCGATGATAAAATTGCGAGGTTGAAGTAAGTGAGTAATGCTCCGATTGACGTAGACACAGCATTTTTAGAAAAATATCAAGAAAGCATAAATGAAGTTTTTCGGATATATCACGAGGATATAAATCCTTTCATTGTTCAGTTCGAAATTCTTAAAAATGAGTTCCCGATTGAAATCCAAAACGAAATCCGAGCAATTTATGGCCATTTAGTTCGCGCCTCTATCGCAGACAACGATAAGGACGTTGAGAGAAACATAGCTAAAATGCGCTCGCATACTAAGCGCGCACTGTTTGATTGCTTCAAGTATAGTTGCATCTTAATTAGCGATAAATATCATGCCTTTTTTGAACGTTATCGGGGAATTGATTTAACCTATATAAACAAAGGGCATTTTCTCCATGATATCCAGCAAAGATATCGTCAGGCCACAAAACAATTGCAAGCTGCAAAAGAACTTGAGCTCTCAAATGCATCTGAAGACCAGCTGGTAGCAGAATATCAAAGAGCATACGAGTTGTTTGCAGATATCGATAAACAGTTGAACGAAGCAGAAAGCGATGCAGCATTTCTCAAGCATCGTGCGACGCGAAGAGATCTGCTTGCTATCGCATCATTTGTTGTAGGTGCTGCTGGTTTCATATATACTGTATTGTCTACCGCCCCAAATTTCATTTAATGACTGCATCACGCTAATAATCCAAATGCAGGTCACCTATTTAGGTGGCCTGCTTTTCTTATATCTGATAAACGAAGGGAGGACAGAAAACCATGCCATCCAAAGCTGAATTTTACCGGCAGATGGCCGAACAGGTATCGACCCGGCTTGTGGGCAGCTGGCAGGAATGGACGGCCTTTCTTTCCACGGCTGCCCGCCTCTACAAATACCCGTTCCATGAGCAGATGATGATTTACGCCCAGCGCCCGGACGCCACCGCCTGCGCCGAGTATGATTTATGGAACGAAAAAATGGGCCGGTATGTGCGCCGTGGCTCCAAGGGTATCGCCCTGGTGGACGATTCCGGCGACAGGCCCCGGCTGCGCTATGTGTTCGATATTTCTGACACCGGGACCCGTGAACATTCTCGAACCCCCTGGCTGTGGCAGCTGGAGGAACAGCACATCGGGCCTGTGTCGGCCATGCTGGAGCGCAACTACGGCATTGCCGGTGATGATCTTGCCCAGCAGCTTACCGATGTGGCCGGAAAGCTGGCGAGTGAGTATTGGGACGAGCATCAGCAGGACTTTCGCTACATCGTTGACGGTTCGTTCCTGGAGGAGTACGATGATCTCAACGTCGCAGTCCAATTCAAATCGGCGGCCACCGTCAGTATTGCCTACGCCCTGATGTCCCGCTGCGGTTTGGAGCCGGAACGCTACTTCCAGCACGAGGACTTTATGTCGATCTTTGACTTCAACACCCCGGCCACAGTTGGGGCATTGGGAGCAGCAGTCAGCCAGATCAACCAGCAGGTGCTGCGGCAGATCGGCGTCACCATCCAGAACTATGAACGTGAGCATATCGCGGAAAGGAGCATTACACATGGAGAACAACCTGACTTACACGAGGAACGGCGATTACCTGATTCCCGATCTGAGCCTGAGCGAGCAGCCGAAGAAGCCCCTGGGCAAGTACGGCAGGATGCGGAAAGCGTACCTGAAGGAACACCGGCCCCTGATCTACAACCATCTGCTGATGAGCGAGAAGCTGTACCCGCACCTGCTGGAGATCGAGAAAACAGCGAACAGCCGTCTGGAGCAGATGATGCCTCGGCTGGCGGAGTCGGCGGGCGCGACGGAGGAACTGAAAGCCCGCGATCCGATGCGCTGGGTGGGCCTGATGAACACCTGCAAGGCACAGGCCGAGGAAATTCTGATGGCGGAGCTTATCAACAGCTGACCCTAAACCTGTTCCTCTCCGAAGCTGAACAAATCCAAAGAATAGATGAAGCAGAGAATGTGAAAACATCCTCTGCTTTTTCTTTTACCCAGGAACAGCCGCAGCCGGAAGCTGCCGACCAGGAGGCAGAGGCGGCAAAGTCTACTCTGCGGGAGCTGCATGAAAAATACAAGCCCATCGTGCTGGAAGCTGTTTCCCAAGACATCCGATACCGTAACGCCTGCGGTCATAGTGATTATGAAAACGCTATGATCGAGTGTAATGCGGCTGTGCGCCGCGCCATTCTCGACTCTCATGATATAGAGCTGATCCGCCTGTTCTCTGATGTGCCGGAGTTTCGCCAGCGGTTGCACCGGGAAGTGGCAGACGAAACCTATCCCAAGCTCCATGAGCTGCTTCGCCCACTTTCGGACAATGACATTGATCGGGCTATCCAGGGCTGGAATGGTAAGATCGAAAGCAAACACGCCGTTGTCCGCTACATGAAAAAGCATGGGAGGGAAAAAGACACCGCCGCATGGCTGGCCCATGAGTTTGACGGGGGCGACGGCAAAACCCCGCTTGCGATCCGCCCGGAAAGCCCCAACGGAATGGCTCTGCCCTGGCCCAAAGTACAGCGCCGGATTGCCCAGCTCATCAAAGAGGACCGTTTCTACACCCAAGTTGAAAAGGACAATCTGGATGATGTGGACTCCATCGCTATCCGGGAGACCCTGGCTCAGCGAGGGATTGTAGACGGCCAAGTTGTGGACCCGGAAAAGCTGGACGGCGATCCCTCTGTGCAGCGGGTTATGGCCGATGCCCAGCGGATTGCTGCGGAGGAAACATCGGAACAGCCTACACCGCCAGATTTGTCTGGTCAGCCCATCACCCGCACGGGGGACACCATCACCATTGGAAACGGTGACCCGGTCCATGAGATTGACATCACTGTGTCTGATGAGGAATACGAAGCCATTCGGCAGACCATCCCGGATGAAAAAGCCGATGACCCATCCACACCGATCTACCATGTGGGCGACACAGTATATCTGGAAAATCAGGAGTATCGCATCACGGAACTGCGGGAGAACACAGTACAGCTGCTTCCCACCGGCATGAGCTACCCCATCTACCGGGCCGAGAGCCGGGAACGGTTTGAACAGATGCTGCGGGAGGATGCCCGCAATGAGGCGACAACCGAGTTCTTGCCGCTGAATCCCGAAACAGTGGACAAGGAGCACACCGAACCGCCTGCAGGAACTCTGCGTTCTGGTTCCGAGCAAGCCGGTGAGCCAGAAACGCCCCCTCAACCTGCGCCTGGGAATTTCCGCATCATGGATGACAACCTGGGCACAGGTGGGCCGAAGGAGAAGTTCTGGCGAAACATCAAGGCCATTGCCACCCTGAAACAGATCGAGCAGGAAAACCGTCACGCTACCCTGGAGGAACAGCACCTGCTTTCTCAGTATGTGGGTTGGGGTGGAATTTCCGATGCTTTTGACCCGGAGAAGCCTGCGTGGGCTGCGGAATATTCGGAGCTGAAGGAGTTCCTGACCCCGGAGGAATACGCCGCTGCCAGAGGGTCCACCCTCAACGCCCACTACACTAGCCCCACGGTGATTCGGGCCATTTACGAGGCCGTGGGCCGCATGGGATTTGAGACCGGCAACATTCTGGAGCCGTCCTGTGGTGTGGGCAATTTCTTTGGTATGCTACCGGATAGCATGGCTGGAAGCAAACTGTATGGTGTGGAGCTGGATTCCATCAGCGGACGGATCGCCCGGCAGCTTTATCCCCAAGCGGACATCACCGTGGCGGGATTTGAAAACACCGACAGGCGGGAGTTCTATGACCTTGCCATCGGCAATGTGCCTTTCGGTCAGTATCAGGTCAACGACAAAGCCTACAACAAGCTGGGCTTCAACATCCACAACTACTTTTTCGCCAAGGCGTTGGATCAGGTGCGGCCCGGCGGCGTAGTGGCCTTTGTGACTTCCCGCTACACGATGGACGCCAAGGATTCCACCGTGCGCCGGTATCTGGCCCAGCGCGCCGAGCTGCTGGGGGCGATCCGCCTGCCCAACAACGCCTTCCGCGCAAATGCTGGGACCGATGTGGTGTCCGACATTATCTTCCTCCAAAGGAGAGGGCGTCCGCTGGACATTGTGCCGGAATGGACGCAGACCGGACAGACCGAGGACGGCTTTGCCATCAACCGCTATTTTATCGACCACCCGGAGATGGTGCTGGGCCGACAGGAACCAGAAAGCACCGCTCACGGCATGGACTACACAGTGAACCCCATCGAGGGCCTGGAGCTGGCCGATCAGCTGCACGATGCCGTGAAGTATATTCGCGGCACCTACCAAGAGGCCGAGCTGCCGGAACTGGGCGAGGACGAAGCCATCGACACTTCTATTCCCGCTGACCCCAATGTAAAAAACTACTCCTACACCGTCGTGGACGGTGATGTGTATTACCGTGAAAACAGCCGTATGGTGCGGCCTGACCTGAACGCCACCGCTGAGGCTCGCGTGAAAGGGTTGGTGGGCCTGAGGGAATGTGTCCAGCAGCTCATTGATCTGCAAATGGACGCCGCCACGCCGGACAGTGACATCCGGGGGAAGCAGGCGGAGTTGAACCGGCTCTATGATGATTTCTCAACCAAATACGGCCTTATCAATGATCGCGCCAACCGGCTGGCCTTTGCCGATGATTCCAGCTATTATCTGCTCTGTGCGCTGGAAGTCATTGACGAGGACGGCAAACTGGAGCGCAAGGCGGATATGTTCACCAAGCGGACCATCAAGCCCCATGAGGCGGTTACTACCGTTGACACCGCCAGCGAAGCTTTGGCTGTATCCATCGCAGAAAAAGCCCGTGTGGACATGGAGTACATGGAACAGCTTACCGGCAAGACCGGTGACGAGCTGGTTTCCGAACTGCAAGGTGTGATCTTCCGTGTGCCGGGACAGGTGGAGAAAGACGGCACTCCCCATTATGTGACCGCTGATGAATACCTGTCGGGCAATGTGCGTCGCAAATTACGGCAGGCACAGCGGGCTGCACAGCAGGACCCGTCCTTTGCCATCAACGTGGAGGCCCTGAACGCTGCCCAGCCCAAAGACCTGGACGCCTCGGAGATTGAAGTCCGCCTGGGGGCCACCTGGATTGACAGGAAGTACATTCAGCAGTTCATGTATGAAACCTTCAACACACCGTACTACCTTCAGCGTGCCATTCAGGTCAACTACGCTGCCTATACCGCCGAGTGGCAGGTCACGGGCAAAAGCTCTGTATCCGAAAACGATGTGGCGGCTTATACCACCTACGGAACCAGCCGTGCCAATGCCTATAAGATTCTGGAGGATAGTTTGAACCTGCGGGATGTCCGTATCTATGACACCGTAGAAGATGCGGACGGAAAAGAACGCCGAGTCCTCAACGCCAGGGAGACCACTTTGGCCGCCCAAAAGCAACAGGCCATCCGGGACGCTTTCAAGGATTGGATTTGGAGGGACCCGGAACGTCGCCGGGCTTTGGTTCATCAATACAACGAGGAAATGAACTCCACCCGGCCCCGTGAATACGATGGGTCTCACATTACCTTTGGCGGCATGACCCCTTCCATTACCCTCCGTGACCATCAGCTGGGGGCCATCGCACATATCCTCTATGGCGGCAATACGTTATTGGCACACGAAGTGGGCGCGGGCAAAACTTTTGAGATGGTTGCCGCTGCGATGGAGGCCGAGCGCCTGGGGCTGTGCCAAAAGTCCCTCTTTGTGGTGCCGAACCACCTGACGGAACAATGGGCGTCGGAGTTTCTGCGGCTCTATCCCTCTGCGAAAATCCTGGTGACGACCAAGAAAGACTTTGAAACCCACAACCGGAATCGCCACCGGCGACTACGATGCCGTTATCATCGGCCACTCGCAGTTTGAAAAAATCCCCATCAGCCATGAGCGCCAGGAAAGGCTCCTTCAGGAGCAGATTGACGAGATCACCGAGGGCATAGCCGAGGTGAAGTTCAGCGGTGGGGAGCGTTTTACGGTCAAGCAGCTGGAACGCACCAAGAAATCCCTGGAAGCCAGACTGGAAAAGCTCCAGGCCGAGGGCCGTAAGGACGATGTGGTCACTTTCGAGCAACTGGGCGTGGATCGGCTATTTGTGGACGAGGCACACAACTACAAGAACCTGTTTCTTTACACCAAAATGCGGAATGTGGCGGGCCTCTCCACCAGCGACGCCCAAAAGTCCAGTGATATGTTCGCCAAGTGTCGCTACATGGATGAGATCACCGGTAGCCGGGGTGTTATCTTTGCCACCGGTACTCCTGTGTCGAACAGTATGACTGAGCTTTACACCATGCAGCGGTATCTTCAGTATGACCGCTTGCAGGAACTGAACATGACCCATTTTGATTGCTGGGCATCGCGCTTTGGCGAGACTGTGACGGCGCTGGAGCTGGCCCCGGAGGGCATCGGCTACCGGGCGCGCACTCGCTTCTCCAAGTTTTTCAATCTCCCGGAGCTGATGAACCTTTTCAAAGAGGTGGCGGACATCAAAACCGCCGATCAGCTCCACCTGCCCACGCCGGAGGTGGAGTACCACAACGTCGTGGCCCAGTCCACCGAGCAGCAACAGGAAATGGTGAAGGCACTCTCCGAGCGTGCCTCTCTGGTACACAGCGGCACGGTGGACCCCTCCCAGGACAATATGCTTAAAATCACATCGGATGGCCGCAAGCTGGGCCTGGATCAGCGCATTATCAATCAGGCGCTGCCGGACGAACCCGGCACAAAGGTCAACCAGTGTGTCGCAAACATCATGCAGATTTGGCGAGACGGCGAGGCCGATAAGCTGACCCAGCTGGTGTTCTGCGATATTTCCACACCCCAAGCAGCCCCTTCCAAAAAGGCGACCAAGGCGCTGGACAATCCCACGCTTCACGCTCTTGAGCAGTCTGTGCCCCTGGCCAAGCAGGAGCCGGTCTTTACCGTCTATGAGGACATCCGGCAAAAGCTCATCGCCCAAGGGATGCCCGCCGATCAGATTGCCTTTATCCATGACGCCAACACCGAAGTGCGGAAAAAAGAGCTGTTTGCGAAGGTCCGCACCGGGCAGGTGCGCGTCCTGCTGGGCAGCACAGCCAAGATGGGCGCTGGCACCAATGTGCAGGACCGACTTGTGGCGCTCCATGACCTGGACTGCCCGTGGCGGCCGGGAGACCTTGCCCAGCGCAAGGGCCGCATCGAGCGCCAGGGAAATCAAAACCTCCTGGTCCATGTGTACCGCTATGTCACCGAGGGAACTTTCGATGCCTACCTGTGGCAGACGGTGGAGAACAAGCAAAAATTTATTTCGCAAATTATGACCAGCAAAAGCCCGGTGCGCTCCTGCGACGATGTGGACGAAACGGCGCTGTCCTTTGCCGAGATCAAGGCCCTGTGCGCCGGAGACCCCCGTATCAAGGAGCGCATGGACCTGGATGTGGAGGTTTCCAAGCTGAAGCTGATGAAGGCTGACCATCAAAGCAAGCAGTATCGTCTGGAGGACCAACTGCTGAAATACTTCCCGGAGGAAATCGAAAAGCAAAAAGGATTCATCCAGGGCTTTGAAGCCGACCTGGAGACTCTCGCCGCCCATCCTCACCCGGAGGACGGCTTTGTAGGCATGGAAGTCCGGGGGGATACCCTGACGGACAAAGAGAACGCCGGTGCAGCCCTGTTGGATGCCTGTAAGGAGATCAAAAGCTCCGAGCCGGTACAGATCGGCAGTTACCGGGGCTTTGCTATGTCGGTGTTTTTTGACGCATGGCGGCAGGAATATACGCTCCTGCTGAAAGGCCAAATGACCCACCGGGCAAGTCTCGGAACAGATCCCCGTGGCAACCTGACCCGTATCGACAACGCTCTCACGCAGATGCCCCAACGCCTGGAAGCGGCCAAAGCCCAGCTGGACAATCTGTATCAGCAGCAGGCCGCCGCCAAGGAAGAAGTGGGAAAGCCGTTCCCCTATGAGGAAGATCTGCGGGTAAAATCTGCCCGTCTGGTGGAGCTGGACACGCTTCTGAACCTGGACGGTAGGGGCCGCTCCCAGCCGGAGTCTGTGATCGCCAAGAGCGCCCGGTCCTCGGTGCTGGATAGCTTGAAACGTCCAGTGCCGCCTCGCAACCCCGAAAAGAAACCGAAACAGCATGAGGAGGTGCGATAAAAACATGAAAACAAACGATTTGAATACTGCCATTTACCCTCACTCCGCTGCCCACGCGAAAGAGCATGGGGAGCTTGAGCAGTACCGGGCCTCCAACCGGGCCAATCTCCAATGCAAGGAGGCTATTGAAGCGGCGGTGCGGGAGCACTTCGACGGGATGTATCTCAGCCGTGATGCTGCCAAGGAAGTGATTGAGACCTACGGTATTGACCGGGTGATGTTTGTTCTGGCCAATACCGTCCAGCTCCAGGACTGGGATGGTCGTTACTCGCCCCGCAACAAGGCGTGGGCAAAGACCATTCCCAACGACAACTCCGATACTGTCCGCTACGGCTATGCCGTAAACAGCCATCCCGCCGTGCTGGATGGGTTTATAGATCTGGTCCGTATGGAACAGATGCGCCAGCCCTTGACGGCAGCGGACATCCAGGCAGAGGCAGAACGGATTCTGCGGGAGCTGCGCGCACCGGATGTACCGAACAGCCCTCACGGGACACATTACATGGCCCGCATTTCCCCGGAGTTTCTGAATCGTGCCGGGAGCAAAGACCATGACCGGTTGATGAATCTTCTGCCGTTCCGCAGCTTGGCTTTTACTGGCATGAAAGGGTTGCCTGGAACCTATGCCACAATCCTGGCCAGCGAAGATCGAACCAAAGAGCTGCGTAACCCCCGTGCCTCGGTTCGGGAACATTTGAAGCAGGAACCGAAACAGACTGCTGCCAAAGCTCTGACCCATAAGAAGAAGGAGCCGGAACGGTGAGCGCCCCGAAGCGCAAACGGGAAGTCCAGGTGAATTTCCGGGTCTCCTCGGAGGAACTGGCGCTGATCGAGCAGAAAATGTCCCAAATTGGGACGAGAAACCGGGAAGCCTATCTGCGGAAGATGGCCCTGGACGGTTATGTGGTGCAGCTGGACTTGCCGGAGCTGAAGGAGCTTGTGTCCCTGCTGCGCCGGAGCAGCAACAATCTGAATCAGCTCACCCGCCGCGTGCATGAAACTGGGCGTGTCTACGATGCTGACCTGGAGGATATAGCCCAGCGGCAGGAACAGTTATGGGAGGGTGTGAGGGAAATCCTGACCCAGCTCTCCAATCTTTCGTGACAGGGATAAATACCCCCCCAACTGCGGAGGGAGGAATGGCGTTCTTTTCGCCGCGCCTCCCTCCGCTTTTTCTTTTTGTCCGCATCCTTGATGTTAGGCAGAAAATAATTCATAATGGATTTAGAATACAACTGGAGGTGACGTTTTGTGGGTTTGCTAGTTGGTTTGATAAAACTGATTTTGAAGATCGTAGTTGCACCGGTGGTGCTGCTTCTCACCGTAACTATTTGGATTTGTGTGGGTCTGGTCTATGTATCCGGCTTGGTGTTGGGGCTTCTCAGCATGATGATCGCCCTGTTGGGCGTGGCGGTTCTGGTGACATACTCCCCGCAAAACGGCCTTATTCTGCTGGTGATTGCGTTCCTCATCAGCCCGTTGGGACTGCCGCAGCTGGCATTCTGGCTGCTGGGTAAGGTGCAGAATTTGAAGTTTGCCATACAGGATTTGGTCTACGGATAAAAACAGCGTCCTCCCCACGACGGAGAGGACGCTATTCCTTAAAGTGTCAGGTTAATTATAACAGTTATTTGCGATTTTATTATTCGGCAGAATCAGGCTCACAAGCATCTTCGATATATTCAATCAAATCTCCGGGCTGGCATTTCATGATGCTGCAAATTTTCCCAAGCGTATCAGTGGTAACGGGCTTATCGTGCCGTATTCTCTGCAAGGTTTGCGCATCGATTCCTTCATTGGCCAAGCGGTAGAATGAGATGTGATTGCTTTCCATGAGCTGCCGCATCGGACGAAAAGAGATCGGCACTGCATCACCCCATTTTTAAATATTATATGGGGCTTGCCGCTTTCCATTATAGTGATTATAATCACTATAATGGAGTGATGAAAATGACAGCAACTTTTTGTGGACACGCGCAGATTTCTCAGTCAGCAGATGTAGGAAAATGGCTGTATGCCGTGACCCTGCATCTAATTGAGCAAGGCGTAAACATATTTTATCTTGGTGGATACGGAGCCTTTGACAGTTTGGCTGCGGCAGTTCTACGAAAACAGAAAAAACAGCACCCAGAGATCGAGCTGATTCTTGTCCTTGCATATTTCGACATGAAACGGGATACTTCTGGCTATGACAGTACGGTATATCCGCCTCTGGAAACTGTGCCACGCCGTTTTGCGATTTCTCACAGAAACCGCTGGATGGTAGAAACCAGTGATGTCGTGGTGGCCTATGTTCTCCATGATTGGGGCGGAGCCGCCGCAACGCTGCGGTGCGCCAGAAAGAAGAAAAAACAGATTATTTCATATTTTGATGAAGTGGACAGCTGAGGCTGCCCACTTTTTTGAAGGGAGGGAAAACTCATGGCAACCACACGAATCATGCCGCTGCACGTCGGCAAGGGCCGGACCGAAAGCCGTGCTATCAGCGATATTATCGACTATGTGGCAAATCCGCAAAAGACAGACCACGGCAGGCTTATCACCGGCTATGAGTGCGACAGCCGTGTGGCCGACGCCGAGTTTATGCTGGCCAAGCGCCAGTATATCGCCGCTACTGGACGGGTCCGTGGAGCGGACGATGTGATCGCCTACCATGTTCGCCAGTCCTTCTGCCCTGGGGAGAACACCCCGGAGGAAGCCAACCGGCTGGGCGTAGAATTTGCCAAGCGATTTACCAAGGAAAAACACGCCTTTATCGTCTGCACCCACATTGACAAGGCCCATGTCCATAATCATATCATTTGGAGTTCGGTCAACCTGGACTGTGACCGAAAGTTTCGCAACTTTTGGGGCAGCACGAAAGCTGTCCGGCGTTTGAGCGACACCATTTGCATTGAGAACGGGCTATCTATTGTAGAGAATCCCAAACTCCACGGAAAGAGCTACAACAAGTGGTTGGGCGACCAGGCCAAGCCCTCCCATCGGGAATTGCTGCGTGTTGCCATTGACAACGCCCTGGAACAAAAGCCTGCCGACCTGGACGAGTTGCTGAAGCTACTCCGAAAATCTGGCTGTGAAGTATCCAAGCGCGGGAAATCCTACCGTTTGAAGCTCCCAGGCTGGAGCAAAGTATCCCGCCTGGACAGTCTGGGTGATGGCTACACCCTGGAAGACCTGTTGGCCGTCCTCGCCGGTCAAAAGGTGCATACGCCCCGTCAGAAGCCGGTCAAGCGGGTAGATTTGCCGAAGGTCAATCTGCTAGTTGACATCCAGGCAAAGCTCCAGGCCGGAAAAGGTGTCGGATATGCGAGATGGGCCAAGGTCTTTAACCTGAAACAGATGGCGCAGACCGTGAACTATCTCACCGAGCATAACCTGCTGGAGTATGCAGTGCTGGAGGAAAAGGCTGCTGCGGCCACGGCCCACAACAATGAGCTATCCGCAAGAATCAAGGCTGCGGAGAAACGAATAGCGGAGATTGCCGTCCTGCGGACCCATATCATCAACTATGCCAAGACCCGCGACACCTATGTGGCCTATCGGAAGGCTGGTTACTCCAAAAAATTCCGAGAGGAACATGAGGAGGGGATTCTGCTCCATCAGGCGGCCAAAAATGCCTTTGATGATATGGGGGTCAAGAAGCTTCCCAAAGTCAAGGAGCTACAAGCCGAATACGCCCGGCTCCTAGAGGAAAAGAAAAAGACATATACCGAGTACCGGCGCTCCCGTGAGGAAATGCGGGAGCTGCTGGCGGCAAAGGCCAATGTGGATCGGCTCTTAAATATGGAAATGGCATACGACATGGAAAAAGAAAAAGGTCACGATCAGCGGTAAGCTGATCGTGACCCAGTAGGTCGTATAAGTGGCTATCAGCACATAGAAATAGTTGATGCGGTGTCAGAGGCATCTTCCAAAACATGAGAGTTAACGATCTGGCTTCCTGCATACATCAGATACTTTATTCCACTTGCTATGGCCATCTCTTCTGCGGCTGCTTGCTTCGCTTTTACCACAGTATCGTCAATTTTATTATCTCCTTTGACTTCAATCAGCTGATAGGACCCATCCGCCATTTTTGCCAAGAAGTCCGGATAGTATTGACGGATTCTGCCCGATTCCGGGTCATAATAATGCACGGAAAGATCTCCCTGATTGGAGGTAAACATTCCTGTGAAGTATACTTCTTTGACTTTTCCACTGGTGATATACTGCATAAAACATTCTTTCTCTGGGATAGAATCGAAGCAGTAGGTATCAGCATGGAAACTTTTCTTGATTTGTTCCGGGGTAAAGCCGGGATAACGATTTGTAATGACCAGGTCATCCTTTGCAGAAAATTCGTAATATCCAGCTTCTTTGGGTTCACGCAGCAGGACCAGCTCTTTATCCTCCGTTTTCAGTTCCGCCGTGATATCAAAGAGCGCATGAAACACGCCTGGGATAATGTAGTCATCCAGAACTGCATTATAGCGGTTGACTGCATCCAAGATCACATCTGCGCCATCTACGGATTCCCTCAAGATCTTTGCCGCAAGGATACAGGAAATGTTCAAGTATCGTGCTACTTCTCCAGCAAGGGAGTATTCGCTGTACTTCATATTCTCCTGCAGGTAGTCAATGTTTTTTTCTTTGACTGTAGTATCCCGCGCAAGGCTGTCACGCTCATACATGGTGCTGGCGTATTTGGAAAGGTCGGCTCCTGCCAGTTTGAAGTCCACCGGCTGGGAGTATTCCTTTTCGTGGAGCGTATACTCGTGCCATACCCGCTTGAGCGTAATCGTCCTCGGAGGCGGAAGCACCCGTACCTGGTATTTGTGCCGGTCATCGTTGGATGGATTCTTGATGTCTTTGATCTCCATATTAAAGTTCTTGTGGAGTTCATCATCCAACGTGTCGTAGTTCTCCTTGGAGAGAAACACAGTGGCAGTCAACCGTTCGTTGGTAATTGCACGGAGGCAGCGCATCGTAGCTTGAAGAACGAATATTTTTGACTTTGGGCTACGGAAAAGAGCTACGCCGAAGAGAGAACGGCAGTTCCAACCTTCCTTGCCTTTCTCCACCAGGATAATAAACTGCTTTTCGTTTCCTTCCGAACCGGGAACATCAAGATTGTTGAAATCTCTGATATCATCATTTTTCGTGTATTTTGCATCGCCGACATTCAACAGAATCTTCGATGCAGGAATACCGAGATCAGATAGAACTTTCTCCAGAACTGGCTTGACTTCCGTTGCCGCCTCTTCTACGCCGGAAGCATAGATTGCGAGTTTCGGATTCAGTCCTTCATAGGTCTTCCCGCCGTAGCGTTCCCAGAAGGTTCTCACTACTGCGGTCAGGAACTCCTCGTTCTTGACATTTTCAAAGCCGATGGGATCGGCGTCCTTCAGGAAACCGTTCCAGATGGATTCACGCAGACCGTATGCATAGACGACCTCCGGCAGAAGCTGGTTCTTGACATACGGTGTACCGGTATAGTTATAGCAGGCCACGATGGAGGTGTTTTCCGCAAGCAGATTGATGGTGTCGCGCAGGCTGGTCTTATTGGCGCCGCTCGACCTGATCTGCTTTTCCAGATCTGCACCGAAAAGGTGGTGCGCCTCATCGACATAAACGCCGAGCTGCGGCAGACGGCAGAGCTTCTTGAAACGCTGGTTGTCCATCAGCGTGGTGTCATCCCACGCATCATCGTCATCGTTGTCTGCACCGTATACGGCAGAAAGCAGCGACCCGGTGCCGGCAAAGAGCGTCTCTGTAGGCGTGGATTCCTTGCGCTTTTTCTTTACGATGATCTTCTGCGTATTGGAAATGATGATATTGAAATCCGAGTCATCGATAGTGTGCAGAATCGTTCCGGCCTCGTCAAGAAAGTGAAATTTGATGTTGGAATCGAGCACACGGGCATACTCCGGCGGCACGACCTTCGTTTTGTCAAAGGTCATGATCTCACGGAGTGACTGGAGGACAGTCTTATCCGGTGCAAAGACCAGCGCATTATGGCAGAAACGCTTGTCCCTCGGATACTTTTTCGCAAGCAGAAATTCATAGAAGATGCAAGTGGCCATAAGGATGGTTTTGCCAAGTCCCATCGTAAGTGCATAGATATAGTTTGGATAACTCTCGCGGTACTTCTTCATTTGCTTGAAGATCGTATCGGTCTGCTTCTCCGTTGGAGCATCAAAAAGACGAATCTGACCGTTTCTTTCCAATGCATAATATGATGCATCCGAAAAGCGGTCTCGCTTATGACGCCAGTCATCGAACATCTCATAGACCTGCTTGTTATTCATGAATTCCTTCACAAAAACATACATCTCAAGAGCCTCGAACTGCGGCTTCCGCAGAAAGGCGTGGGGATTCTCCTCGCCGTCGTTGTAGGCGAGGAACTTTCTCGTGAGGTCATTATAACGGGAGCGAATTTTTCCACGGTTCGTTGAGTAGTAATACCACAGCTGCTCGTTGAAGGAAAAATTCGGATCAAATCCTGCGGGCATTTAACGCACCTCCACTTCCAGTGACTCGGAGAGCAGATCGGTAATTTTCACTTTGATGGTGCCAGCATTTTCAGGAATATCATAGATGCCGCTCACCATCTCGTTCTTGCCAGGAACATCGGTCACGACAGGCTGCATCACCACGCCATCGTAGTTCCAGTCGATCATGATGGAGTCAACCAACTGCCGCCAGTCCTCCACATACTCTTTCTGGAGAGAGAGTTTTTGCAGGAGATTCATCGGGTAGAAAGATCGGATAACCAGCTTGTCTCCTTCTCGGACGATTTCCGCCTCAGAGTCACGCTTGAGCTGGAGATCTTTTTTATCGCGGAGGATATCCACAATCTGAATATCTACTTTGTACTCGATCAGTTCCTGCTCCAGCGCGCCTTTCAGATCAGGTTCATGTCCCATACAAACGATGGTCATGCGTTCCACAGGTTGGTTCGGATTTTCTTCCTTGCGCTTCTCATAAGTTTTATAGGGAAGATTGGCAAGAATCTCCTTCAGATCCGCCTTTGTAGCGATACGGTTAACCGGCATGATTTTTACCATCCGGCCATCCAGTTCGCCGTCCCAAACATCGCTTTGCGGGAATGGCTGGATCTCCAGTGCAGAAATCAACAAGTCGCGGGCTTCCACTGGATTGCGGAAAAAGTCGTAATTATTGACATTGTAAACTTCAAAACCAGTATATTTGATATCACTTGTCGCTTCCATACTAGTTTGACCATTTTCCAAATCTTTGGCCACCGACAGCAGGCGCTTTGTTGTGGTTTGAATCGCCCCAAGGTTGATGTCTGCGCCGATAAAGCGTCTACCAAGTTTCATGGCTACAGCTTGAGTTGTACCACTCCCCATAAAGGAATCAAAGACAATATCTCCCGGTTTACTGAAAGAACGAATAATTCTATCCAAAAGAGCGGATGGTTTTTGTGTTGGATAGTTTAGTTTCTCATTCAAATCTTTGGGATCAACCGGTTTTATATCCTTCCAAACAGAATTTATGGATACGCTTTGAATTTCAAAAATAACATCATCGGGATTTGGCTGTCTGCCATTTTCACGAACCCATTTATTTAGTCGAGCAGTAAACCTTGAATCGTTAACAGGGTAATTAGCTCCTTTGATTTTATTGCCATCTACAACATAACTTTCCCATCTTTTATAATTGATGGAATTTTTATAATCATTGTCATATTGCATTTCATAGAAATATGTACCTGTTTTCGAATAAACAAACAAATTATCATGTTTTCGTGGAAAGTACTTTTTCACC
>ONZT01000686.1_pt1 | contig 25253 bp, 13 predicted proteins | sample 1671571 | NCBI WGS metagenome assembly ONZT01 (sample SAMN06348170, study PRJEB24527) | human gut metagenome | biome: human gut; feature: ankylosing spondylitis patient; material: feces | host: Homo sapiens | place: China | collected 2015-10
CGGTTCCCAGGCATTCCGGAATGTAAAAGCAAAATGCGTCATCACAATCAAAAGCCAAAAACTCAAAGCCGTTTCATCCAAAATTGACCAGGGCGTAAAGCAAATGACCGTCCGCGTCCCGAAGGCAAAGTATTCTGCTTATAATCGGCTTCTGCGTAAGAAATCAAAAAGCGTTATTATTAAGAAATTTTAACAGCAAACCTCCCCGTTCAGGAATACTGCCATTTACGGCAGATCCGAAGCGGGGAGGTTTTAGTTGAGATATTGGTTTAAGATTCGGTTGTAGCTCAGCCATGTGGGACGGGAAGTGAACCACACCCCGTCCCGGCTGATATTCATTTTTGAAGCAATGCGATCTGTTTTTTCAGTTCTTCAATAATGTGTTCTTTTTCTTTCATCTTTTCGTCCTTTTCCAATATCATTTTCTGCATCTCGCTGTCCTTCTTCTTCAACTGTTCTTGCTGTCCCACTATCATTTCCTTCTGCTCGTCTATCGTCTCCTGCATTTCATCTACCATATATCTCACAGTATTACGATTCATGATTCTCAGTTCTTCCGAAAATATCCCCATAACATCCTCCACATTCCGGCATATGTAATACACATGCTCATACATCTCCCTGAATTCCGGGTAAGTATTAATCAGTTCTATGATCTTCTCCGGTTCATCCATACCCAGAAATGTCAGCCATCCGTCCATTTTGTTCTTGATACCTTTATTTTCTACATTTTCTTTAAAGATGTCAAGAGGAATAAAAATATATTTTTGCAGTAAATCCATCTCCAATCCTGTATCTGACTGCTGCGTAAAGGTATGAATATAATTATCCACATATTTCTGAAAAACTACCGGGCTTTTTTGTACTGGCGGAGCAACAGATCTGAGGAATAACACGCACACCGCTCTCCCGGAAAGGCATATCCAATCTTCTGTACCTCTACATTGCAGTATGTCCCATCCTCAAAACGTACCAGGATATCCATGATCAGCAGTGACTGCTCGTCCGCAAGCCTGGTGGAATCTCCCAGCAGTACATCTACAATTTTCACTTTTCGATTCAACAGAAATCCAGAAATTCCTGTCTCTGCGCCTCCCTCCAGCTGTAAAATTTTTCTGTAAGTTTCACGGTCGCATCAATTTCTCTCAAAATTTCTTCCCTGCTTCTGAGCATGGGAAAATACTGCTGAAGTTTTGTTTGCATAAGCAGGCTTCCTTTCGTTTGGGCAATTTTAATAGATTTTTGCTTTGTTGGATTTCTGTTTCAGAACTGAAACATATAAGAATGCCCTGACGGGCTTAGAATTTAAGATATAATCAGTGTAGCACGATATGTACTTATACAGCAAGAAAAATCATTCGACAGACTTAACCAAAACCCTCCCCGTTTCCGGGACTGTCATGTTGTGACAGTCCCGGAAACGGGGAGGGTTTGTTAAATGTCCCGCATGGAATCAACCACGCGTGACAGGGAAAATGCCAGAAAACACCATCCCTACTGGAGAAATTCGGGTTTAATCTTTGCAAGAGTATAGATGATGTTATCGTCCTGTTGTGTGCCGCTCACTACAGTAGTTGCACTGCTTCCTAAAACTTCGGCCTGAAGAAAGACCTTGTAATTAGAATACATATGACTCTTGTCTTCGACATTGTCTATTTTTACTTTGAGCCGAATTGCCTGTGTTAAAATGTTTCCATTAAAGACAGAATCAGTCCTTACATTATCATCTTTCCAGTACGTCTCCTTTGGAACAGTCCATGACCAGCTTCCTGCTTCTCCATTTGTTCCAACAGTATATTCAACGGTACCAGAATCCTTTGATTTCAGTTCCACATCCAGATAATCCTTCGCATCTGCCAGCGCATTCTGATATTCTTCCAGTGATCCAGATGTATTCTTTGGCATCAAACTTAATGTAAATCTGATACCTCTGGAATTTTGCAGTTCTTTGTCTAGGTCCTTCATTGCTGACAAATCATAAACAGCTGTCGTATCTATCAGTGAACTTTCCTGAGAAGCATCCAGATACTGAAGATCCAATAAGTTGATACCCAGCTGGCTGATCTGGTCTGCTTCATAAGTAAGTTTTGCGCCTACCGGAGCATCCCTGTAATATGCAGTCTGCGTATCTGGTGCCAAAGCACGGTTTGTACTGTACGTAATACTCTGTTTTTCTGTGGAAAGCTGTGAGGAATATGTCAGCTTTGTAAAGTCTGTCGGTAAACTCTTGCCATCTTCAATCTTTGACTCCGGAATCGCATTCAGACCCGACGTTGGAATATTTACATCCATCTTAAGTTCCACATAAAAAGTACTACTACCAGCAGTTCCCTTTACCCGATCACGCACTCCCTGAAGACTGATTGCATTCTCAATCGTACCATCTGTTGATAACGGTAATTCCATAGTTCCGTTATTTGAAACCCACGCATATTCCGTAGCTGACGTTTCTCCTGAAGCTACACTCCATGAACCATTTGTATATTGATAGTATACTCTGGAAGTTCCGCTTCCTGTATAAACATAGAACTTTGCAGTTCCGGATGATCCACTTGGGAACTGTTGACCCAGAGTCTTTCCATTTACCGTATTTTGTATGCCACCCACGAACCTCTGATATAATTCATCATATGAGTTATACGTCTGTGTATTTGGAAACATGATTGTATCCACCACATCTACCTTCATAGTCGAGTCCGAAGCTGATATTTTCTTTGCCAGATCAGTTATATTTTCTTCTTTTACACTGTGCGTATATCCGCTTGAAATAACGTATGTACTTGCAGTACCTCCATGATCATCCTCCGTCCAATTACCTTTTTTTTTCGTTCGGTAGTTAATATTGTGAGGAATTTTGTCTGTTACTTCTGTCTGTATAGAGCCATTCAGCAGTCCACTGTTCGTACCTTTTGGAACGGTAACCACAAGATAATATTCCTCTGAAACCGCGCTCTTTGTTCCGGTTTTTAAACTGCTGTCCGCAACTTTAATGTTATATCCTCCGGTTTCTGTTCCCTGTGCCAGTCTGTAATAAGAATATGTTCCGTCTTGGTTCTTGATCTTAACTGTTGGTTTCGGATATTTTGTTCCATCAGAAACTTCTATATCTTCTGGTTTTCCATTCTGATCCACTTTTATAAACGTGCCATTCTCTGACGATTCTGCAACAGCTCCCATCAGTTCTCCAATACTTGGTGCCTGGTACGCTGTTCTATCTGAAGCCCTGAATTCACTCATTGCAATTTTATTCGCCTCAGCGACTGTAAGACTTGAGTTATCCGGAACTCTATAATAATATACCTTACCATTTGTACAATCCACCAGAGATAACTGTGTCCCTGCTGGAAGCTTTACATCTGTTCCCTGAGAAAATACGATCTTCTTATCCAATGATTCGGTTACGTCACCACCACCGTTAATGTAACTCTGCCAGCCATAATCTGTAAATGTTTCTTTCTCACTGTTATATGTGTATTTCAGATAAGCTGTGATCGAACTTCCGAAACTTTCCAGGACATGCCTTTCCAGACTTTCATATGTACTGCTTTGGAAGTTTGTTCCATAACTTAATGTCGCTGAAAAATCCAGCTCCAGCATACGGCGAACAACAACCGGAACCATCACATTATATTTGTGGACTGTTCCATTTATATCTGTTTCTGTAAATGTCACCATCAGAAGAGTAAAACGATCCCGTGTATTATCATATTCTGAACTGGTATTGAAGCTGAGTGCTCCGGTACTGTTTCTGGATATTCGAAGTGAAGAAGTTTCCGATGGCTTTCTTATAAATTTTCTGCTTGTCGTATCATAGCTGTATACATCTGCTCTTGCTGTAACATGTGCATTCTCGGAAGTGTTTAATGCATTCGCCCTTGAGAATCCTCCATTTGTAACAATATCCAGATATTTTGAAATTTCTGTCGCATCGTTTCCTGTAATCTGCAGTACCGGAAAATCAGAGTTCGCTTTTGTTGACTGATTCGCATTGTATGTAGAAATCATCTTACTGAATTCAAATGTAGTTATACCTGTATCCGCGTATTTGTACAGACCGGCATTTGCTGAACCAGTATTATTATAGTCGTTGTAAATTTCTTCAGCCTTTACTGTAAAATTCGATCCGTTTGTTTTCCAGGACGCCCCGTCTCCATAAAGGTAAAACTGTTTTGCCGGAGTCGTAGCAGTTCCTTTTGTTGAAACATATGCTGTACTTTTTGGGCTTGTCACCACATATGGTTTCACAGGTGTTTCTGCCGTATCTGTATCATTCGTTTTTTCAGGAATTGCCAGCAGTTTATCTGTTTTTCCATCTCCAACAGACTGTGCACCCAATGCTGCACCAGAATAATCAGCAAAGGCTATATAACTTTTGTTCTTTATTGTATTTGCAACACTTGAGTCATTGTTGATTACACCGTACAACTGTGTTACGGAATTCTTTTTCCCACTATTTTCATAATATGCCTCTGCGTTCTGAATACTCAGACCTGCTACCGATATTGCTCCCGTTTTGCTGTCAACAAGACCGATTACCATACCAACTTTATTTGACTGAGTACAATGAATACTTGTATTGTTCAATAATAAATTTGACGCCGTCAGATTTCCTCGAATATCGCCAGTAAAACCTCCCGCAGTTGTATTGTTTGTAGTACCCTGAATTTCAGAATCTTCTACTGCACAGTCAAACAAATACAGTGTATCCAGATTCGCCGCCCAGTCTACATCTCCCAGCATGCCGCCACATCCCCAGCTGTTGGAAATCATTTTCATGTTGCTGACTTCACACTGTTTCATTTGGATTTTTTTATTAGAAGCAGTAGATAATCCAATCATACCGCCTGCGGTTTCTTTTCCGGTTATTTCATACTTTTGATCTTCAGTTCCATTTACCACACAATTCTGTAACTTTACCGTTACTGCGGTATTTCCTACTACTCCTCCTGACTTTCTGCCTGTTATGGAAGTTTTCTGTACCTCACAGTCACTGATTGTGACCTCAGCCCCCTGAATTCGCCCCACAATTCCGCCATCGCCGCCGCTAGTACTTTCGACGCCTCTCAAATCTCTAACATTTATGGCAATAGTATCTGCCCGGCAATTCTGGAATTCACATGAATCATCAGTCCCATTTGCCCTTCCATTTGCCCTTCCTACAAGACCACCGGCATAGCCGGTTCTTGATTTCACAGATATAATTCCATTCGGTTCCGCATCGCTTCCTTTCACCACCGCTTTACGGATCTGATATCTCTTATTATCAATTTTTCCAATAAAGCCGCCGGCACACTCACCTGCCGCACTCGTAACTCCCTGCATCACAGCTTCATCCGTGTTCTCATCCGTATTGATTTTTATCTGTGTCCTTATATATCCAAAAGTGCCTCCGGCATATGTAGTTGTATTGTCAGCTTTCCCAATCTTTGAACTCCGTCCGACAACGTAGTTTTGCTGTGTTATGTTCAGGGAGCTGATAACACTGGTATTATCCTGGCTGTCCACATATCCCACAAAACCACCGGCGGAATTCGCAGCTTCAACCACAATATTGTTATACTGGGAATTTGTTATCTGTACTCCCACAGAAGTCCTGTTGTTCATCGTTGGTTCTAACAGGCAGGCAATATTCTTGCTTGCTGTATAGCCGACAGGTTTTGTCGTCGGAGCTGATTTTCCAGAACTGCCAAGCAGTCCTCCGGCATCAACAGATCCCTTTATGTGCATATTCCGAACATTTACCTGATCAAATTTAATATTTGCCGTACTGATACTTTCACTGGCAGAAATACTGGCAGTCGTACCGGCAAAGCCACCTACTCCCACATTGCTCTTATAGGTACCCCAATCATCAGAAGGACTCTCTATTTCCTCGCCCTCAGCGGTGTAATATTTCAATGCCACTCCGCCAGATACCGTTCCAGTTGAATTACTTCCCTGAAGTGTCAGATTGCTGATGGTTGTCGTCTTTCCAGGTCTAAGTAAATTAAATACTCCACCGATGGATGCAGAATGGAAATCGTCATCCGCGTATTCTTTTACAGTTGTATCCAGAATCAGAGTACTTCCATTTCCATCCATACTCGCTAATTCCGGTACAATGCCTTTTGCATCAGAAACCGTCGCATTCACAATCGCATTCGAAACATATCTTGCAGCAATTCCCTGATAACCACTTCCATAAGCAGTCATGTCATAATTTCCCTGTTGCAGATTAATAGTTGCAGATGCACTGCAGATCTTAAAGCTGTCTTCATTTCCATACTTGCTGAGCAGATATGGCAGATTCGTTGTTCCAGGTATGCTCTGGTCATCTGATTTTGCCAAGTTCTCATCCCCATCGGTTCCTGTTTTTCCAATGTGACTGTAGGATGCCTTCCTTACCTTTCCATACTTACCACCAAACTGAAACTTGTATGTTCCTGCCGTCTTGTTTCCACCATTTGTCTGTGTACTGTAAGCGTTGCTGCTTCCACCAGACACAGCACCACTGTTAACAGCTGCTGACAAAAGCAACAGTCCCTTTGCGTCTTTTACAGTCGTAGTTGTTCCCGTTGTACTGATCGTTGTACTGATACTTCCTGTATTATCTGTATCAAGCTGGTTGATCTTATAATTCTTGTCTGTATTATCAAGCACAATGCCAGATTCATTGAACGCAAATCCATCCAGTACACGTCCTACATACGGATTGACATACATGCTCTTTTTCGCACTGGCATCCACAGAAACCGCATCACCTGAAAGCATTGTATCAGTCAGTCCTGTCTTTGCAGATGTACCGTTTCCCATTCCGCGGAAGATCACACCTCCACCGCAGACAGAACCAACATAACCGCCTACTGGGATCAGATGTTTCTTCGTTCCTGTGACAGTCAGCCAACTATCCGCCATTGTTATCGACACATTGTCAATAATGTTATCCCCGCCAAGGACACAGCCAATCACACCGCCAAAACATGCATTCTGATAATAATCTGAGGTTTTCGTTCCATCATACGTCAGGGTCTTTCCAGTTTCCTCATAAGAAACTGTCAGATTTTTTACTACACTACCATAACTATACGGAATCAGACCATTTCCTGTAGTGGCACCTTCCAGTACCAGCTTAGTGCCACTTTCATTTGTACTGGTAAGCACACCACGGAACGGCCATGTATCATTTGAACCAAAGCCTCCGAAGTTCGTCAGACTCATCTGATATGTGCCATCGTTCTGCTTTGTTCCTACAATATCATAATATGCGTTCAGCATATACTGCAGGATTACTTCATTCTCCAGTGGTTCTGCGTCCGACACTTCTTCCCATACCGACTCATCCTGCATTCCTATATTCCGTACCTGCTTCCACTGTGAGCCATTAAACTGATACGTTACATCATATGTGCTATCATTCTGTCCTGTACAGAAAGCGCTCTGATTACTGGTGATCGTAACTCTCCAGTCCTTACGTGCCATACCAGTCGACAGATATTCTGAGATGATCATCATCTGACCTTCTGTCGTGATATTATACGGATGTCCGTAAGTTCCACATCCTTTTACTATGTCTGCAACTCGCTGGTTAACTTTTATTTCATGTGCCAGCTGGGTTTCATTATATCCTGCACACACATATGGAAGATATCCGGAAAAATCCACACTATTACTATTCGTGCCATCTTTTATGATTCCATCATCCGTTCCATGCAGTTTTTCATCATAATACCAATTCTGCAGAGCTGTGTACTCTGAGGAAGCAGATATTTCCTTTCCATAGGTCACATTTCTATGTTTATAACTGCCGTTCTCTCTGTCATCTGCCTGATAAAAGTTGTAAGTTGCAACAGAAGAAGAACCATTATGTTTAAATGATTCTAATAAAGTGGCATGTGTAAAGATTCCTCCCTTTCCGACGGCATGATCCGGAAGAGAAATATTCAGGAAAGACAGATTAATCTGTACTCCATCCGCAGATCCCACGTTTCCGATCAGACTGGAAGCTACCGCATTTTTGGACTCATAACTATTCGTTATTCCATTCACAGTCAGTGTTGTATAATTTCCAATTGTATTAATCAGAAGCGGTGCATACTCTGTTCTACAATTCGTAACCTTCAGATTTTCAAAACAAATATCATCTATCGTTACCTCAGCTTCACACGTTGCATTCTCTTTCTTGTTTCCACGTACATTTCCTGCAAATAACACACCCGAACCACTGTTGTTATTTACTTTTCCAACACTTCCTGAAAAAGTAACATCGCTAACATTCACTGTCATTTTAGCATCAGAATCATTTAAATGATTCAAAAACAGCCCACAGTGCATCGTGTAATGCTGTGTACGTGATGCATCGCTGTCTGCCGCAGTAGACTTATTGGTTTTACTGTTTTCAAATCCTTCAATTTCCTCATTGTGAAATTTTATAATGGCATTCTGCACTGTAATGTTACTATCCAGATCAATCGGATAATAACTGTACTTCTTCATATCCAACGTAATCTTTTCTGATGCACCACCGATTGTAGTACTGTTCGTTATATCTGAAATGTTGTACTTATTACCCTCTTTGTTGAAAAAATAGCTGATATTCGTCCATGTATAACGGTATACACTCCACAGAAGAAGTTCTTCCGAAGTATCTATATGCCCATCAACCTTCTTACTGTCTTTGTTTGCCTTATCGATGCACCTCTTCAAATCATAATAGTAACGACTACATCCATTTGTCTGATGCTGCTGTCCATATGCGGTCCGGTTTATATAAGTCGTGCATTCTTCTGCATCTACACCAACCCAATTATCTGCTCCACTCGCCTTGGTCGCAATAGAAACAACCCCGTTTTCACCATTTTTTGTAATTGAATCTGCCGATGCAGCTGTATAAGCTACAAATTCATCAAATGCACCAGAAGTGGTTACATTGATATCTACCCCAGAACCAATTCTATACGCAAATTCAGTTCCATCATCCCAATACTTTGTCGTATTCAGATACAGTGCCCCAAGCTCTGTGTTCGTGCCATCTATTTTTTCTGTTCCTTTTTCTCCGCGGCACACCAGCAATCCAACATTTTTGCCTGCCCGAATCTTCAGATTTTGCATATCAATTCCATAAGAACGGATTTCCCAGATTCCACTGGAACGATATGCCAGCCCCCCTACATTCTCTGCCTTCGGAGCATTGATCTCAGCCCTTTGCACCTTCAGCTTGGTATCCGTTCCATCATTATTGTCATTTTTTCCCATGAAATAAACGCCAACATGACTCCAGATACTGCCAAACAGTCCTCCACACATCTTTGTCGCATTTGGAGCATCTATCTTAAATCCATCAAATGTCACATTTTTTATTTCCATCCAATGATTTGCATCTCGTGTACTGTTCGCATTTTTAATAATTCCAACAAGACCACCTACATAGGCATACTCCTTTGCATCACTGGTGATTCTACCGCCGACTGTCAGGCTCTTACATCTCAGCTTGAATGTTCTGCTATCAACTCGTCCGATCACTCCACCGGCAAATACTCTTGTCTCAGCTGCTTCTGCCACATTTTGAATTGTAATCGTCGAAGAACCTTGAGTCTTATTGTCCAAAGTCAGATTTCCAGTCGCAGTTCCAAAAAATCCGCCAACAGATACACTATTGCTGCCGTTTGGGGCGTCTGCCAAAATTGTTTCCTGTACAATGATGCCCTGGGTAATCGCATAAGCAGTATCAACCCCATCAGCTTCCGCAGCAATACCTCCAGCCTCTATTGCGTTTCCTGCGTTACTCACATGAATCTTCCCTGCAAGAACAAGATTATTGAATCCTCCACTTGCAGATGACCGGACCTTCGCAAAAAGCCCCTGGCACTTGTGAAAATCTCCATAAGCATATACTTTTCCGCAACCTTCTGCTCCCTCACCAGCAGCCTGAGCATTTTGATAGCCAAATGTTTCACCAATTCCAAGAGTCAGTGTATGTTTATCAGTTCCACCAGAAAAAGTCCCTGTGTATACAGTTTCATCTCCCGCGTCACGACTCAGTCCGGTTATTCCTGTACCACTTAAATCTATATCTGCTGTAAGTGTGATGTTTTTTGCATAAAGATTTATCCAGTTAGAATTTGTAATACTGGAATCTGCACTGAAATATCCTCTGGAATTCATCGCTATAGACAATAATGCGAAATCGTCCGCAGAAGAAAGGCTGATAGCATCACTCCAATTCTCAGTCTTGCCCAATTTGACCTGATGCTCTTCGGTTATCGTAATCAAATTGCTGCTGAGTCCGGTTGTTGAAGTATTGTCTGCATTCAGGCGAATAATCTGTCCGTAATTTCCGATGTCGTTCACTGCCGAACTGTAGCTGGTAAAATTACTTCGCTTATATGTCCATCCCTTTCCCTTTCCATCCCCTGTTGCATAGATCAGTCCACAGTTATTATATCTTACTATCTGTGCTACCTGATATCTTCCCTGAAATTTCACATCTGTAAGATCTGTAATTCCTGATAATTCCAGTACACTCCCCTGACCGGCATATCCTAAAATACCAGCACCTTCCCACAGGCTTCTGTCACTTCCATTCGTCGATACAGTTACATCCTCTGCCTTGAGGATACTTTTTTTAGTCAAATAGGCTGTAATCCCTCCAAAATATTCACCTGCATGCGGAAGTGATATCGTCACCTCCACATTTTTTACTTCAAGATAAGTAGCCTTACTTTCTGTGTCATCACCCGTTCTTCCAATCAATCCACCGTGATACCTTGGTCTATCAGAACCCGAAGTAAAATTAGAGGTAACCTTAAAATTCTGAATCAGTAATGTACTTTCTTTTGCAGATGTCGTCAGCTGTCCTGCTATGGCTCCATATCCTTCTGCGTTTCCACCTTTTTCTTTATAGGTTGACCGAAATTGAAATTTATTATTTTCCTCACTGTTTCCGATTGTGTATTGAATTGCTCCCTGCAGATTCAAAATGCCAAAATATCCACCGGCATTTCCTCCACCAGGGCTTTGACTACCATGCACGAATACCGTTGGCGCATTAATTACCACCTTATCCGGCAATGTCTGATCATTTTTGACAACCTCCTTATTTAGTGTATAATTTCCGATAAATCCACCAGCCTGTGCACCACTCTTGCTTCCACCTACAGATGGTTCAGCTACTGTAACATTCCCATTCAGATTCTCTGAAGTAACGTTATCTACTTTGCCGGATACACCACCAGCCGCAGTACCTCCTTCAATCGTCATAGAAGTAAGTGTAATTGCAGCAGTACCATCTGTTTGAAGCTTTGTATCGAACGCCATGGTTCCTGCCAGTCCACCGGCCGCCCCTGCACTGGAGCTAACTGTTGTCGACTTAAAATTAACTGCCGCACCGGCAGATGTTATGATTTTGGCACCATTATTCGCTTTGGCACCCTCATTCGCCATTACTCCAGTCAGGCCACCGGCATTCGCAGATCCTTCAATTGTTACAGTATTACTAAAGCTAAGATTCTGTTTTATATTGATCACTGCGTTATCACTCAGTTTGCCTGCCAGGCCACCGGCATTTGCAGTTGCAGTCACTGTCACATTATCAAAGCTAAGAGTTGTTTCTATGTCAAGCTCTGTTCCGTTTTCCATCACACCAACAACACCACCGGCACTTCCTGCCGCTGATGTAATACTTACCTTATTCTCTGTCGAACCATTTGGATACGTATAACCATACTGAATGCAAATTGTTCCACTGCTCAGAGTGTTACAGATCAAACCTGTATTTCCAGTCGCAGAAGTTGCGTTGATATTAGTTCCATAAGTAATACCTGATCCAATATTTAATGTATGTCCTGCAACTCCCTGTACTGTTCCAAGCAGACTTCCCATCGTTGCTGAAGAAGCACCATTCACTTTGACCGGCAATACATGTGATGTCGAACCATCTGACATTGTATCAAACTGATATACCTCCGCCATCATCGGCATCGAACCATCCCCGCACCAGGTAATCGTCAGGCTCGCATTATCATACATCCCAACCGTTGCAATTGATGACAGGCCTCCAAAAAAGCTATGATCTACTCTCAAGGTCGCAGGAGCTGTTCCTGAAATCTTTCCCTGGAAAGGATTCGTTGCATCACCAATTCCCTGATATGAGTATTCCTGCTGCGTAATAAATATTTCTGATGTCTCAAGTGCCTCTCCTGCCCCCTCAGAATTTTCATTTGCAGAGGCTGCAGATGAAGATTCTGTAATGTTCTGTTCATCTGCAGTATCTTCCAGCTCTGCTTCTGTTACATTCTGAATCTCTGTATCTGTCTCTTCGCCATTATCCTGTATTTCCACCGACTCTGTGCTCTCGGTCTCGGCAACAGCCTCCTGCAGATTCTCTTCATCATTTACTGCAGCCACAGTCGTTCCATTCATATGGTCTGAAATGTCTGTATTTGCTTTTATGTTCGCTTTTGCAGTAACATCCCAGTCACCGGAGTTGTTAAACAATACAGTAATATTCTGTACTTCGCTCTGATCACAGTTTGAAAGCAAAATCAAATCTGTCGCATCAAAGAGTGTCATCGTCTTTGTATTTGCATCATAATGTTTGAGCTGTGCCAGATGCAGCTTTCCGGTGACAGCTGCCTGTACTGTCGGTACCTCTTTCTCCTGCACATCAGCCACAGAATCCGTCCCTGACTGTGTTCCATCAGAAAACATGTCCTCTTCTTCTGAAACAGATATCTCTGATTGGTCGATATCAGAAGTATCCTCACTGTTGTCTGTATCGTCTTCTGTAATTTCCACATCTGTATCGAAAAAATCTGTATCGTCTTCTGTCTCCGCAGACTCACTGGTACCCTCTTCTGATGCTGTTGCAGCTTCTGTATTTTCTGTCATCCCTACAGATACAGTATTTTCTGATTCTCCTGCTGCAGCATTTTCCGATTCTGCTGACAATGCCGTTTCTGTTGTATTTTTATCTTCCTGACTTTCTACGCTGGCACTGATTTTCACTATGCCTGTCGGCATTACATATACTGTTAAATTCATTGCCACAAATGCTGCCAGAACCTGTTTGTATTTTTTCACGAATCTCACTCCTCCAGAATTAAGATCTGCTATCTGATCTTCCGTCAGATATCTGTCATCAAATCTGATTTTGTGTTACTGCGTTATCTGTGTTGCAGTAAAACTGATATTGCTGTTCATTCCACCCCAGGTAGCCGGAATGGTAGATGTATTTTTGTAAAATGAAATCAGATAATCACCTTCTCCTTTTGTCTGATCCATCTTCATTGTAATCTGTTTCCACCCATAATGAGTTATACCTGATGAGGGCGTTAAATTATTAGTACTCAGGAAAAACTGATCTATTTCCAAAACATCAGGATTCCACTCAAGTACCGCAGTTGCCTCACCACTTGAAATAGAAATTTCATAATTAAATCCATCATAGTCAGTCGGATTTGCGTTTGTATCGTAAACAAATTTTCCCTCTGAACTGAATGTAGCCGTTGCCGTTCCAACGCACGGTGAAATCACTGCTGCCAGTTTCTGCCCATTCGTTACAGACAGATTGCGTGGAACCGCAGTCACTGTAATTTTCACCTGATCCAGATCACTGCCTGGGAAGTATATATTAAACTTATGAGATCTGGCTGTACGGCCCGTCAGAGTCAGATCTTTTACCTGAAATTTTGTTCCACTGCCACTAACGGTTCCCGCATCCGTGCTTATACTATATCCATTTTCTCCACCGCCGCTGAATGAAATGGTCAGATCATACGTAATATCTCTCTGACTTATCAGGTTTGTATTTCCATCTGTGTAGTTATACACATAATTATATATATCCAGCTCAACGTCTAATCGCTTTGAGTTTTTGTTGTCTTCCCCAAATGAAACAATTCTTGTCGCATATGAACTCTCTGCAGCATTAGAAGCACAACTCTGCAGATAATTTGAAGTAAAACGTACCGTTTCATTATCTCTGTTTCGTGCCACACCACGCTGAAAAGCCTGACTGGTGTATGCTGCAAAACTGCCTCCTGCAACTGCAAGCAAACCGATCAGGCAAATAACTGCCAGCACTGTTCTTTTCCATTTTGGTCTGTCTGTAAATCTCATTCTCTAACCTCTTACCCTGCTTTATTTATGCAGTTTGTGCCAGAATATAGAAAATATCTGTTTCTTTTGTTGTTTCTGTCCAAGTTACCTCGCAAACATAATAGGTACGGTGATTCTGAACACCATCAATCGTCACCTGATTCTCCTCTGTGCTTTTATCCGCATTCAGGGGCTGACTGGTCAGCCAGTACAAGGGTTCTGCATGCGTCTGGACACTCTGGTAATCTCCGTAATTGTTATTATGTTTAGATGTATTGGCATATTTATAATCCTTTTCATTGTAAAGGTTTATATACGTGCCCTCGATTGGATTTGCAGCGTTGTAACTGTACGTATATCCACTGTCGGTTCCATTCGAAGAAACCGGATACAGCTTAAATGTCAGACCTTTAAGGTTCGTTGTATGTGCAATTTCCAGCTTAAATTTATCTGCTGCACTCTGCACACAGATTACTCTCCGCACCGTCACGGTATTGCCATTTTTGTCTGCAGCTGTATAATTCAGATCCAACGATGTCAGTTCTGAGCCATTCGGTCCCAGGATTGTTATGTTTGATGGTTCTTTTATTGGCATCAGCGTTGCCATATCTGTCTTATTAAAAAACCATGCAAATGAAAATCCCACAAGCAATACTGCAACAACCACAAGTGCTGCGATCGAATAGTATAATTTTTTTCTGTTCACTGTTTTTTTCGTTTGTTTATCCTGCATTTCTATTTCTTCACTCATTTATTCATTCCCTGTATCTGACTGTTCTGATCTGCTAGTCTGCCGGATCCACCTGAATCTGCACATAGACATATCTTGCATTTTTGCCAATATACTCATCTGCCTGATTATAATAGTTACTGCAAGTATTTAATGTATCATCATTCATTTGGTTGTTTATATCAGCGGTAATTTGTGTATCATCTGTTGCTGCTACATCGTAAAAAAGTTTACTGCTGTTTACATTCTTCTGCTTATTTATAAAATCATTCAGGTTTGAATATTCGCTCTGCTCTACTACATTCGTAAACAGATCGCCCTGTGTACTTCTGTCCGTATAAATATAATTACGGAAATACTGAGGCCATTTCCAGTATAAAGTCACCTTATATGGCATGTCCTTTGTAAATGTTGCGGAGTTATCTGTTTCTGAACCCGGAGCATTCAATTTTAATTCCTCCTCATCCCCAATCCAGCCATAATAGCCTTTTTCATTATCCAGATGTCTAAAAAAGAGGATATGTCCATTAAGAAGACGCTGGATTTTGTCATTATCTAACTCTATTGCTTTTCCGCTGTTATCTTCTGTATAGCCTTTCAGATTTAACTTAACTGCAGCCGATGTAAGTCCGCTTTTCTTCGGTATCAGATAAAATTCCAGTTTCCCGCCTGCTCCTGGTACCAGACTTTCCTGCCCGTTAAGATACCATGCCAGACCACTTGTACCTACATGAAATTCCGGATTATTTCCATTCAGATCTTTTTCTAATGTTTCTTCAGTTCCCGTATATATATCTATATATTTTTCGTACTTTTGACTTGATGTTCCCGCTGAAAGAATATTTTTATTATTTTCCTTCAATTTATCTATTTCGACCTTCTGCCTTGATCCTATACTTGCCAGTTCAAACGGTACTGTGTTCTCCGCAGAAATCTGCGTCCCTGTCATGGTAACACGGTTATTTGCCACAAACCAGGCAATACAGACTGCGACAATTGCAAGCAGTGCTGTAAATGCAAATCTGAGGCTACGCTTCGCGTTTTTCTTTTCTTCCTGTATGCGTTCCTGCAGTTCTTCCGGCGACAGATTCTCCAGTTCATCTGGAATCTGATCTGTTTTATTTCCATCTGCCATCGGTACACCTCCATATTTATCATCAAAATTTCTTCTTATGTAATGTATACTCTGTTTTATGGTATCATAGCAGAATTTCAATTTCAATAAAAACTCTTTTTATCATGAATTATAACATATTTTTTTCGACATTGTGTGGCTGTATTGTGATTTTTTTGACCAACATCAAAAGTCGCGGCCTGCACTTCCGCCTGCCACGACTTTTGATAGAAAACTTTATTGCATTCCCTCGTGAACGCCACTCTCATATTTCTCTTCCAGTTCATCTTTGAATAACTCTCTTAATGCATCACACACAACGACATCTCTCCTCTTTCTTACTGTAAGAATAGCATATTGCAGAACTCGGTTCAATGGGATTCTGGGGACGGTGTTTTCGGCTCGTTTGATGTCCCAGTGGTTTCTGGTTTAGGATATCGACAGCTTCACAGTCAGATGATGATTTGTAAAGAGTTCCCTATCGGTTCATTTATTTCCAGCATGCACCTTCGCATACACTTCATTTATTGCCTCGATATAGCAATTATAGGATGAATGCCTGTCCGTATCCTGTCTGGAAAGATGCATGTTTTTTTTGACCAGATAAGTTTCCCTAACCTTCATCCAATGGGCAGGCTTCAGAAATTTTTCCTTGGAATTCAGATCTTTTATTGATATTCCCTGTTCCCAACAGTACTGATCTGATCTTGTGTTTCCTGTTTTCTTATGGATCAATCGATACCAATTCCCACAATCATCTTCTCTTACAATACAAAGATCAATGCGAAATGGCGTCTTATTTCCCTTCTCCAACTGTACTTTTTTTGTCGTAATAACTGATGTGGAATCATCGCATGTTTTCCAGTCATTCCTGACCAATATTTCATTGAAGGATTCTATGATTGTAGTTTTTAATTGCCTTGGATCATTCCATATATCAATATTTTGCGCCTCTTCAATCCACAAATTAAAGTCATAATCTATCGCTTCTCGTTCATTCTGTGTTACAAGCCCTCTTTTTTTACTGCCCGCCACAGCCATCCGTGCCTGTATCCCACGGCCTTTAAGATTTTGCACCAGTTGATTGACCATGCCGGCACAGATACGATAGGATTCTTTCAGATAGACTTTGTCTGTTACAAACTTATACATAATATTCTCCTTTCGAATCCCACGCCTTCCAGATAGCTTCGTTGCTAAATCGTTATAATATAACAAAATTCCGGTAAGTCTGCTAAGCTGGCGGACAGAAATACCGGAATGTTTTAATAACTGCAGGTATTGATTTCTTGTAAAAAGGTCAAGACGCTGAAAGTCCGAGGGGGAATTGCAAGATGTTTTTGCCTGAATTATCCTGAGAGCATCCACATCAGAAAGATGTACAGAAGAATGATGCTCCATGCATTTTTCGTCTGAATTACTATTGAGATAGTTCATGCATTCCACATGACTTTGAAACAAACTAAGAATTTTGTCGATATCTATAAAAGAAGCCTCCAAATCCGCATACGCATGGTAACTACTCCAGAAATATGTACCTGGTATCGTTTCCAATCCTGCGTGAAGTGGGTTTTGATGAATATATCGAAATATCGTTTTGAGGTGTCCCAGGTCATTTACCGGTTCACTTTTATATCGATCCTGAAACAGATTTCCTATGCGTTGATACCTCTGGTTGTACCATCTGACAAATTTTACTTCTATTTTCTGCATTATCATGCCGGGCTCTGTACTTGTATGCCCAATCAATAGATGTATATGATTATTCATAAGACAATAGGCATATACTCTGAAATTACAAATGTCTTTATAATAACGCAAAATGCTGATAAATTGCTGATAATCATATTCGTCTTCGAAAATAATCTGCTGATTAACACCTCTCAAAATGATATGGTTAATATTGAGAGCACTCTTTTTTCTGGCTTGTCTTGGCATAAATTGCTCCTTTCACAAATCACTGGGGGGGGACGGAGTTTTCCGGTTCAATTAGTGTCACTTATGGATACATCAAAAACTCCCTCCCCTATGATTGCCTGATTAGATTAGCATGTTCCTGACAGCTTTTACTTTATCTACAGAAACATGAAATACTTCTGCAATCTCTTCCATAGAGTATTTTCCTAAATCCAGCATTGACTTTATTCCTGTTTCAATTCCAGTTTTAAATCCAGCTTCTACTCCAGCTTCAAATTCTGCTTTGCGAAGTTTCTTTTCTTCCTCTTCCTTGTCATATTCAAATATGCTCATAGCAATAACCTCCGCTCGATTTTTCCTTAGAAATTCGACAAGAATTCCCTCATGGATGCATTCGTTTACAGCACGTTCCACGGCTACATCCAACTTCATTTCTTTTGTGTAATTTCGTACTTTTGCCACATACTGTGCATACTCCTTTAGTATCAGGCATTGTTCCATCAGTTCCTCGTTGTGCCCTTCATTGATATTTAAAGTGAGTACTTTTAATTCCAGATTTGGTATCTCCGTCAGGTTCTCATATGCATCTAACAGCAAATCCTCCCACCTGTCTTCTGGTCGTTCTGTCCCATTATAGAATGCAAAAAAATTGGGGGGGGTGGTATCTTCTGTAAGGTTGAAGAATATAATAGTACCTCCTGTTTTTGCAGGAGTCCAAAAATGTAGTATGTTGTTTCTGCCACCATGTCAAACTCCTGCTTTTGATTTTTGTTGGGTTTAAAAGCATGAATTTCTGAAATGATTTTAGAAAAAAACAAATAGACGGCATAGATGCCTGGAATAAAAAGAAATATACTTTGGGTTTATGGTAGCATTCTTTCTCTTCTGATTCAAGGTATTTTAAAATATTTTTCCATATTACCACCGTGGGAAGTGCATTATAACTCACATTGATTCAAAAAACACTGTAACACCAAACGAGTCGGAAAACTCCGTCCCTAGTGGTTTCTTCTAACTTCACCAATTGATAATCCCAGAATTTCCGCAATCTCATCAAGCGTATATTTACCCGTACTGTACATATACTGTATAATTTCTTTTTTTCCAGCTTCCCTGCCGGCCTCAAATTCTGCTTTGCGAAGTTTCTTTTCTTCCTCTTCCTTGTCATATTCGAATATACTCATTGCTATTACCTCCGACTTGTTTTTCCGAAGAAATTCTGTAAGAATATTATTCTGAATACAGTCATTCACTGCCTGTTCCACTGCAACATCTAATTCAGTCTCTCGAGCGTACTCCCTCACCTTTGCCACATATTGTGCATATTCTCTCAAAATCTGGCACTGCTCCATAAGCTCACCATTGTGACCTTCATTAATATTCAGTGTGAGTACTTTCAATTCCAGGTTCGGCTCACCCGACAGGTTTTGATATGCTTCTGAAAGATAATTTATCCAACTGTCTTCCTTCTTTTCTGTCCCATTATAAAATACAATAAAATTCGGTGCAGGAATTTTCTGAATCACTGAAGAATACAATGATCTGTGGTTTACAAACTTTTGGTATTCTGCTGATATGTAAAACAAATCTCTCAACGGCATATTAGGAGTATAGGTTGACTGATGTTCATACAAAAACAGTCCTGTATCTACAATAAATGCCAAGTCATTTTTCATTCCCATGTAGATAGCGTTTTCCAATGTTACAATTTCCAGCGCCGCTTCATCTTCATACGCACTTCCATTTACAGCATTATAAAGTGACAATAAATTCTTTCTGTCAGAAAACAGCATTCGAAATACAGTATCCTTATACTTTCTGTTTGCTGTCAGATTTTTTCTTACATTACAATTCTTCTTTACAGCAATTTTTCGATTCTTTCTTCTTGTCATAGATATACCTCCTGTTTTTTGCAGGAGTCAAAAAATGTACTGTTTTTTATCACTTCAAACTCCTGCTTTTATTTTGATCGGAATTTAAAAGTATGGATTTCTGAAATGTTTTTAGAAAAAATAAATAGACGGCAAAATGCCCTGAAAGTTTAAGAAATATGCTTTGATTTTATATTATCATTCTTTCTATGCGAGTTCAAGAAATTATTGACAGCGCAGGTTTTCAGATTAGCGTAACAAAGGTTCCTACGGTTACGCCAACGCCGACCGTTACGGTGACTCCGACTGTTTCTCCGATGCCTACTGTTACTGCAACTCCAGTTCCGACTGTTTCTCCGACACCAACCGTTACTGTAACTCCGACTGCTACTCCAAAACCAACCGCCACTCCGAAACCGACCGCCACTCCGAAACCGCGTACCTACCAGGTAAAATATGTCAAAAATACCCGGCTCAGTGTAGGAAGTCTTCCTTATGATAAGACCAAATACACTTCCGGACGAAATGTCAAAGTTCAGAAAGCACCTTACTGCACTTCCCGTTTCTTCACCGGCTGGAATACCAGAGCCGATGGAAAAGGTACACGTTACTTACCGGGACAGACCTTTAAGATCAAACAGAACATCACTTTGTACGCACAATGGAGCCTGAGTTATACAGCTTCTTCTCTGATCTACCGTGTAACCGGCAGGCAGACCGTCACCTGCTATGGAACTTCCAACAGTCGCCTTGGCAAGGCTGTCATACCACTCACCATCAAATATGCAGGCGTCACCTACAAGGTAACTTCTGTATGGACCAAAGCTTTTACCGGAAAGAAGAATCTTTCCAGCGTTGTGATCGGACATAATGTTTCTGCCATCGGAAGCCAGGCCTTCTATAACTGCCGGAATCTCAAGGCCGTCACGATCGGTACCGGACTGACACGCATCGGTTCCCAGGCATTCCGGAATGTAAAAGCAAAATGCGTCATCACAATCAAAAGCACCTGCCTTACCACCGTTTCCTCTAAAATCGATCAGGGTGCAAAAAAGATGACCGTCCGCGTTCCAAAAGCAAAATATTCAGCCTATAACCGCCTGCTGCGAAAACACTCCAGAACAGTCCTTGTGAAACGATTCTGATCAGTCCACCATCTGTGGCTGAACCAGTTTTGCCACTGCCCGAAGTACAAGTTCCGTATTCAGCGGCTTCGCAATGTGTTCGTTCATCCCAGCTTCTTTTGACCTTATTTTATCTTCCGTAAAAGCATTTGCAGTCATTGCAATGATGGGAATTGTTCTGGCATCTTTTCTGTTCAATCTGCGGATTCTTTCGGTTGCTTCATAACCATCCATCTCCGGCATCATGACATCCATCAGGATCGCATCGAAGCAGCCTTCCGCAGATTTTTCAAAAATTTCAAGGGCTTCCCGGCCATTCCATGCCTTTGTCACAACCGCCCCCGCATTCTGTGTGATAAATTCCACGATTTCCATATTCAGTTCATTGTCCTCAACCAGAAGGATATTCATCCCGGCAATGGAACATACAGATTTCTTTGCTTTCTGTTCTGCCTCTCTTTTTTCCGCATCAATTTTGAACGGTATCGTGATCACAAATGTAGTCCCCTTGTCCTTCTCACTCTCAAAAGTAATATCTCCGCCCATTCTTTTTACAAGCGCCATCGTAATCGACATTCCAAGTCCCGTACTGCCATATTTGCTGTAACCGCCGACCCTCTCCTGCGTGAACGGTTCAAAAAGATGTTCTTGGAATTCCCGGCTCATGCCAATTCCCGTATCTCTGCAGGTAAATTCGAACACTGCAGTATCACCCTCTGTAGAAATCTCTCTGCATCTCAGCATAATCTTGCCATGCTCCTTATTATACTTGACTGCGTTACTTATAAAATTCATCATGATACGTTTTACATAAACCGGACTGCCGATCAGATTCCAGTGGGCAACTCCAATGTTGTCCTGGATGATTTCTATTTTTCGTTCCTCCGCCATTTTTTCGATTACTTTAAGAACACTTTGTTCTATATCATGAAGGTTAAATGGAACCTCCTCCAGCATAATCTCACCGGATTCCAGTTTTCCCATATCAAGAACCTCATTGATCAGCTCCAGCAGAAGGTGAGAGGCATCCCTGATCTTTTCTCTGCATTCTGCCAGTTTATTTATATCATTATGGTAATAATCCGCGACCTCGAGCATCCCGCAGATTCCATTGATCGGTGTGCGGATATCATGACTCATTCTCCTGAGGAAATTTGTCTTGGCTTCACTGGCACGCTCTGCAGTATCCAGTGCTTCTTTCAGAAGCTTCTGCTGTCGGATTTCAGCCTCCACAACATCATCTACATTCAGGAATCCCAGCACAATGATCCCTGAATCCTCGTTTCTGATAACGCGGAACTGATAATAATGAATCTCATCTCCGTTTTTTACCCGGTAGTTGCCCTTGTACTCTTCTTTTTTCCTGATCCTCTTACGCACATTGCGAAGCCTCAGTACTTCATGCAGCATATCGCGGTCATCCGGATGCACCCGCTCTTCAATGTATTTTGCAAGAAACTTCTTATAAGAATAGCTGCCGTCCTCTTTCTTCTTCAGTCCATCTTCATTTCCCTCTTCCTCTTTGATGATCGAGAGCGTTTTTTCTCGGAGATTCAGAAGATATACATCCCTGTAATTACTGCTGAGTGTACGGACAATACTGACCTGCGTCTCATATTGCTCCTGTGACCGGGTAATATCCACTCCATACAAAAGTCCCTCCAGATGATTATTCGACGGATTTATCAAAAGCCGTACCACGTACTTTGAAATACGTGCAATATTGTCATCATAATAGCATCTCGAAATTCTCGTTATCTCCACCTGTCCCGCATTGTAGTTCTCAAGCATGGAGTTTCGACAGAAAGCATCAATGAAATCCTGTCTGTCCTGCTCCTTCGGAATATACTGTGCCGTATCCCGGACAAACGCATCAATCGTACAATCCGACTTCAGTGTATCCACGATCGCAGATGTTCCACCGGTTTTGAGTATCTTATCATCCGTGATATCCAGATGAAAATATCCCGCAGCATGAGAAATGGAACCGATCAGGGAATTCAGTTGATTTTCATATATTTTGCGTGCATTTACATCATTATCCTCGCATGCGGCAGCGATTACAAAATCCTGCTCATCCTCCGTTTCACCGTTTCTGGTAACCAGAAGATAGTAATAATGCGTCTCTTCTCCTGCACTCCTGAAATGCACCCTGAAGCTCGATGAATTTGCAAGTTTCTGTTCCAGATAATCCAGTTCCATTTTTTTCAGGACGTAGCTGCGGTCATCCGGATGGATATAGCGGGTAAGATATTCCCTCACTGTATCATAATCCGCATTATCTTTCACAATACTGTTGTCCGGATCATTTGTAAATTCAGAGCGGTAAACAGAAATTGTTTTCTGCTGACGGTTGACAGAATAAACTGCCACATAGTCCGAAGCAAGCCGATTGACTGCCCCCAGAAGACGCAGAGATTTCTCTCCTGTAGGAATCGCACTTGACAGTCTCTCTCCCTCTGCAACGGTACTGAAAACCAGTGCATGCCCTCTGCTGCCGTCCGGAAGGATGGTATCCACCGCATCCACAGTCTCGTAAATATGACGAATGGGATCCAGATACGTCTTTGGACCACAGATTCCATTGACCACCGGACACGGCGGACATGGTGCGTCCAGTCCCATCAGTGCTTTGTAACATTTCATTCCCATCTGAAGGCTCGGATAAATCTCCTTCGCTGTCTCATTAAACCCAATAATATTGTAATCCCCGTCAATACTGTAATATCCTGATGAATGTGTCCCCATAACCTTCCCTTTCCTGTTCCATTCTATTTCGTAACTGTTCAGCCCCCTCACAGTCGCGAGTCAAAATGCCTCGCGGGATACTGCTTTCTGAATAGTTACCTAACTGTTTAATACATCGAACTGCATAAACAGTATTATCAATAAGAGTATATCATTTTTTGAAGCAATTGGAAATCTGTTTATTTGTTGTGGGAAATATAAAAATTTATTACTAATAACCAGATGTTTAGCACAACTGAAGCATATGATATCATTTGTTATAGAATTTGATCAGGAATGCTCTTAGTTATAAAGTCGCGGCAGGTATCTTCGCATCTCATATACCCGCCACGACTTTGGATAAAAATTTAACGCATATTATGTTCTTCCAGTTCCGGAAAATCTTCATAAAGGTCTGCACGGAGCAGATATGCACCATTGTATTCCGGGAAGAAGTGCAGATCATCCTCCAGAGTCACCAGTCCAAACCGCTTATTCAGCCCGTCTGTGGAATACACGACAGTCACATCCATATTTCCCGACATACTTTAATCCGCGGTCGATTGTGTTATTCTGTCTGAAATCCAACCCGTATGTAGAAACAAAAGATTTACTCTGGAATACAATATCTGCATGCCAAACAAGATCGCTCTGAATCGCATTTTCGAAAATTTTTTCCATGATATCTGGAATTCACACACTGATAATGACAATCGCCACAATGTATTGTCCATGATCAGACATGCTATTCATTCAGTAGAGATTATAGCTGAAGTTAATTAACTAAGAGGCAGACCGTACGTCTGCCTCTTTTCTTTCCCATACACACCTGGAATTGAATTACAGCCAGCTTTCCAGAACATCATTCAGCTTATTCATATCCAATGGTTTTGCAATATGTCCATTCATGCCTGTATTTTTGGCCAGCTGTACATCTTCTGCAAAAGCATTGGCAGTCATGGCAACAATTGGCAGTTTTCCCTGTTCACCCGGAAGGCTCCTGATTGCCGCTGTTGCCTCATAACCATTCATAACAGGCATTTGAATATCCATAAAAACAAGATCATACAATCCTTCCGGAGAAGCTTCCACTTTTTCAACTGCAATTTTTCCATTTTCCGCTGTTTCCACTTCTGCCCCTGTCATCTGCAGAATTTCAACAGCAATTTCTCTGTTCAACTCATTATCCTCAACCAGCAGAATCCTTTTTCCTGTGTAATCTGCTTCAGACAGCTCATCCAGATAATTTCTTGCTGTTTTTTCTTTTCTGCCAGAAGTAAACTGCCGCAATGTAGCCGTTAGCCGGGAACGGAACAGCGGTTTTGCAATAAAAGCATCTACGCCTGCAGCCTTTGCTTCTTCTTCGATCTCGCTGAATTCATAAGATGTCAGTACAATAATGGTAATCTCTTTCCCTATCCGTTTCCGGATCTGTCTGGCTGTCTCTATGCCATCCATTTCCGGCATCTTCCAGTCCAGGATAACAGCAAAATAATCATTTTTTAGCTCATGACGTGCATAACAACGTTCAACAGCTTCCCTGCCAGAGAGGACCCATTCGCCTGTAATCCCAATCTCCTTCAATGTGGCAACTGTACTTTCACAGCATGTCTTATCATCATCCACAACCAGAACAGGCAGATTCATCAGATTTCTGTCCTGTTCTTTTTCTTTTTCCTGAAGTTCCAGATAAATTG
>ONZT01000708.1_pt1 | contig 24565 bp, 25 predicted proteins | sample 1671571 | NCBI WGS metagenome assembly ONZT01 (sample SAMN06348170, study PRJEB24527) | human gut metagenome | biome: human gut; feature: ankylosing spondylitis patient; material: feces | host: Homo sapiens | place: China | collected 2015-10
ACCTCCTACAGTGAAGTATGGAATCAAAATAATCAGCTTGACTATTTTACCAGAGATACAAAGAAAAAGCAAGTCTTTTTTTAAATTTCTTGCAGCTTTTTGCATTCCCGGTTCTGTGGGGCTTGTGCAGGGCACAAAAAAATAGTATTATAAAGGAAGAAATTCGTTTTGACAGGAGATTTACATGACCGCACAGGCAACCTATTATATCATCCGCGCACTGGTGGCACTGGTGGCCATCCCGTTCCACGAGGTCGGCCATGCACTGGCAGCATGGCTGCTGGGCGATGCCACCGCCAAACGTGAAGGGCGTCTTTCACTGAATCCCTTTGCACACTTTGACCTGCTGGGCACGCTGTGCATGGTGTTTGCGGGCGTGGGCTGGGCAAAGCCTGTGTCCACCAATCCCCGCAACTTCAAAAACCCCAAGTGGGGCATGGCGCTTACGGCGCTGGCGGGCCCTGTGGCAAACCTTGTGCTGGCCTACCTTGGCATGGTGGCATGGAAGGTGCTGTACTACTGGGCACCGGTCAATAACGCCACCATTTGTATTGCTATGTTTTTGCGGTATCTGGTGCTGATGAACGTGAGCCTTGCAGTGTTCAACCTCATTCCCGTGCCGCCGCTGGACGGCAGCCGCATTCTGCTGGTGGTGCTGCCGCAGCGCATCTACTTTGGTCTGATGCGGTACGAAAAATATATCATGATCGTCATGCTGGCAGCGGTGTGGGGCGGCTTTCTGGATGTGCCGCTGTACTACCTGAATAACGTGGTGTGGTCGCTTTTGGGCGCAGGCACCGGGTATATCGATAAGATCGCCTACGCCGTTTATGCAAGTAGCCTTGGGGCGGTGATCTGAGTGGCAGAGGAATTGACCTTCCATTTAGAAGATTTTGACGGCCCGCTGGAATTATTGCTGGCGCTGGTGGCCAAACATAAAATGGACTTGCATAATATCCCTATTTTGCAGCTCATCGACCAGTACACCCGCACCGTGGAGCAGGCCGACCCCGACCCCGAGACTGCCAGCGCCTTCATTGAGATGGCGGCGCATCTGGTGGAGATGAAAAGCTTTCTGTTGCTGCCCCGCAGCGAAGAGGGCGAGCGCATGAAGCAGGAACTCACCGGTCAGCTGATCGAGTACGACCAGTGCCGCCGCATGGCAGAGTTGCTGCGCGCAAAAGGAGAAGCCGCCCCGGTGTTCGTGCGCCGTCCTATGGAGATGGAGCTGGACAACACCTACGCATTGCACCACGCCCCGCAGATGCTTGCGGACTACTGGCAGGCGCTGGCGGGACGCACCAAGACCCGCCGTGTGCCCACCCAGCAGCAGTTTGAGCCGCTGGTCACCGCGCCTATGGTGTCGGTCACCAGCCGGGTGGTGTATATCCTGCGCCGGATGCTGGGCGGTACCGTGGCAAAGATGGAACAGCTGTTTTCCCGCAGCCAGAGCCGCAGCACCAACGTAGCTACCTTTCTGGCGCTGCTGGAACTGGTGCGCGGCGGACGCATCGCGCTGGACGACAGGGGAGAGTTGACCATGCGCCGCACCCGCCCGGAACGCAATAAGGAGAACCCATGAACCAGAAACAAACCCTTGCCGCCGTGGAGGCAATGCTTTTTGCCTGCGGCGACCCCATAACTGCCGATAAGCTGGCACAGGCGGTGCAACTGCCCCAGTCCAGCGTGGATGCCGCACTGGAGACCCTGCACACCCGCTATCAGCGGGAGGACAGCGGCCTGTGTCTGCTGCATCTGAATACCCGGTGGCAGCTGGCTACCAAGTCCCAGTGGGCGGACTGTGTGCGCCGCGTGCTGGACAGCCGCCGCGCTGTGCCGCTTGGCCCTGCAGCCATGGAGACCTTGACCGTCATCGCCTACAACCAGCCGGTGTCCCGCGCCTTTATCGAGCAGGTGCGCGGTGTGGACTCCTCCTCCAGCGTGTCCGGTCTGCTGGAAAAAGGCCTGATCGAAGAGGCCGGTCGTCTGGACCTGCCGGGTCGTCCGGTCAGCTTCCGCACCACCGATACCTTTTTGCGTGTGTTCGGTCTGTCCAGTCTGGCAGACCTGCCGCCGGTGCACAGCGATGCACCGGCAGATGATCCGACCGAAAGTGAGGGTTGACCCATGGGCATGGTTCTTTCCGCAGTGGGCGCTTGTCTGCTGTTCGTCCTCAAGGTGGTGGGCATCCTGCTGCTGCTCATTCTGGTGCTGGCGGCGCTGTTGCTGCTGTGCCCTTTCTGCGCGGATGTCTGCTGGCAAAACGATACGCTCACCATAAAAGCCGGGGCACTGGGCATCACCTTTCCGGTGTTCCAATACCCAAAGCCGGAACCTCCCGCCCAGCCGAAGGAGCCCAAGGGTTTTACAGGCAGACTAAAAGCAAAATTCCGCACTTGGCGTGCGGAGCGCAAGCGCAAAAAAGCTGAAAAAAAGGCTGTGCAGCCCGCAAAGCCTAAAGCCGCAAAGCCGCCGCGCCAAAAGGCAAAGATCACGCTGGATGTGGTCTGCACCATGCTGCGGGGCGTGGGTACGCTGCTGCGGGCGGTGTTTGGCGCGCTCCGCTTTACAAAGATCTCGGTCTGCCTTGGCGTGCGCGGGGACGACCCCGCCGCAGCTGCCCGCAATTACGGCAAGCTGCAAGCGTGGCTTTACCCGACCCTTGGCGTGCTGGACCACTTTCTCTTTCTGGAATTTGACCAGCTGCGTCTCCTGCCGGACTTCGGCAGCGTCCAGCCCACCGTGCAGGACAAGGTGTCCTTCCGGGTCAGCGCACAGGCGCTGTTCATCGTGATTGCCGCTGTGCGGGTGCTGTACGAGTTCTGGCGTAAAAAAGTATTGGACATTTTTATTTGAAGATGATACACTAAATCTATATCAGAATGCTTTCCGGCGGGCGAACGTCTGCACGGATGAATAAAGGAGAGTTGTTTTATGGCAGAGCATCCTATTCAGGGCCTGATGAATGTTACGATGGAAAAGATCCACCAGATGGTGGACTCCAACACCATTATCGGCAAGCCCATCACCACCGAGGATGGCATCACCATCCTGCCGGTGTCCAAGGTGAGCTTTGGTTTCGCTTCCGGCGGCACCGATTTTAACGGAAAGAACGCTGCCAACAAGGATCTGTTCGGCGGTGGCTCTGGTGCCGGTGTCAACATCCAGCCGGTGGCATTTCTGGTCATCAAGGATGGCTGCGTGCGCACCATCCAGCTGTCGGATAGCTCCAACAGCATCGACCGCGCCCTGACCATGCTGCCCGAGCTGGTAGAAAAGCTCACCACGTTGGTCAAAAAGGACGGCAAGACCCCCGCAGAGGAGCCCAAAGCAGAGTAACCCTTTATAGCAACCTAACCGCAGCCGCAGGCCTTTTTGGTCTGCGGTTTATATAGCCGCGCACCGTGCCCTGCAAAAGCAGGGGAGCGGTGCGCGTTTTGAGCGCCGTGAGGCGCACAAGGAGTAATAATTATGGCAGAAGAACGTATTCAGAAGATCATGGCCGAGCAGGGTCTGTGCTCCCGCCGCGCCGCCGAGCAGATCATTGCCGAGGGCCGCGTCAAGGTGAACGGCCACCCGGTAAAGGTGGGCGACAAGATGGACCCCAATCGTGACGTGCTCCATGTGGATGACGAGCGCATCTACATCCAGAAAAACCAGCAGCTGTATTATCTGGCGCTGTACAAGCCCCGTGGCTATGTGACCACCGCCAGCGATGAACTTGGCCGCAAGACCGTGATGGATCTGGTCAGCGACATCCCCGCCCGCCTGTACCCGGTGGGCCGCTTGGATAAGGACAGCGAGGGTCTGCTGCTGATGACCAACGATGGTGCCTTTGCACAGGCTGTCACCCATCCGTCCGGCGGCATCTCCAAGCTGTACCGCGTTACCGTGCAGCCCCGCGCCGACGAGGCCACCATCCTCAAGCTGAGCAGCGGCGTCGTGCTGGATGACGGCACCAAGACAATGCCCTGTGCCATCAACGTGGTCACCGATGAGCCCGGCCGCACCGTGATGGAAATGACCCTGAAAGAGGGCAAGAACCGCGAGATTCGCCGGATGTGCGAGAGTGTGGGTCTTGAGGTGGTGCGCCTGAAGCGCAACGCAGAAGGCGTGGTAAAGCTGGGCATGCTCAAGCCCGGCACCTACCGCGAACTGACTAAGGCCGAGGTGAACGGTCTGCGCGCCGCAGCGGTCAAGGGTCGTGCACAGACCCGCTCTGCTGTCCAGCAGTCCAAGGCTGCCGAGCGCCGTCCCCGCGGCCCTGTGGGCAAAAACGCACCCCGGAAGCAGAAGTAAGGAGTTACCAAATCATGGAACGAGAAACTCTGAAATCCCGTCTGGGCTTTATTCTGCTTTCCGCAGGCTGCGCCATCGGCATCGGCAATGTATGGAAGTTTCCGTATATTGCCGGGCAGGGCGGCGGCGGTGCTTTTGTGCTGTTCTACCTGATCTTTCTGGTCATTCTGGGTCTGCCCATCATGACCATGGAGTTTGCCGTGGGACGTGCCTCCCGCAAAAGCCCGGTGCGGGCGTATCAGGCACTGGAAAAGCCGGGGCAGAAGTGGCACATCCACGGCTATTTTACCCTCATCGGCTGCTATTTGCTGATGATGTTCTACACCACCGTAGCAGGCTGGATGCTGCACTATTTCTACATGACCGCTGCCGGAAAACTGGCAGGGCTGAACGCCGAGCAGGTGGCCGGTAAGTTTACCGAAATGCTGGCCAGCCCCGCCACCATGACCTTCTGGATGGTGTTCGTGGTCGTGGTAAGTATTCTGGTGTGCGCCAAGGGTCTGCAAAGTGGTCTGGAGCGTGTGACCAAGGGCATGATGATCGCCCTGCTCCTCATTATGGTGGTGCTGGCTGTCAACAGCCTGTTCATGCCCGGGGCAAAGGAGGGCCTTTCCTTCTTCCTTGTGCCGGATTTTGCCCGGATGCAGGAGGTGGGCGTGGTCAACACACTGGTCTCCGCTATGAATCAGGCCTTCTTCACCCTGAGCCTTGGCATCGGTGCCATGTCCATTTTTGGCAGCTATATCGGCAAGGAACACTCTCTGCTGGGCGAGTCTGTCCGCATTGTGGTGCTGGATACCTTTGTAGCCATCACTGCCGGTCTGATTATTTTCCCGGCCTGCTTTACCTACCATGTAGACCAGACCAGCGGCCCCAGCCTTATCTTTATCACCCTGCCCAATATCTTTGCCAATATGTCCATGGGGCGGCTGTGGGGCAGCCTGTTCTTTTTGTTCATGGCCTTTGCAGCCATGTCCACCGTGCTGGCAGTATTCGAGAACATCATCTGCTGCGGCATGGAACTGACCGGTTGCAGCCGCAAAAAGTCCAGTCTGGTGAACCTCGTGCTCATCATCCTTCTGTCCATGCCCTGTGTGCTGGGTTATAACCTGTGGACATGGGATGGCTTTGCGGTATTCGGCGGTGCTGTGCTGGATGTAGAGGATTTTCTGGTCAGCAACCTCTTCCTGCCGCTGGGCAGCTTGGTGTATCTGCTGTTCTGTGTTACCCGCTACGGCTGGGGCTGGCAGAACTACAAAAAAGAGGTCAACACCGGCGAGGGGCTCAAGGTGCAGGACTGGATGCGCGGCTACCTGACCTATGTGCTGCCGCTCATCGTGGTGTTCATCTTTGCGTTTGGCCTTTACGACAAATTTCTTGCGTAATTTTTAACAAGTGCGTTCCGCCTTTGATTGACGAACGGGCGGCACAAGTGTAATATAAAAGCATATACAGTGCTTCTCCCGGCGGGGAACACTGCTATATGCTTTTTTGTATTCAGAAGGAGGAAACAGCCCATGCACATTCTTATCTGTGACGACGATGCGGCGTTCGCTGCACAGATGGACGAATACATTTCGGAATGGTTCCGTGCCCGGGAAATTCAGGTGCAGAGCACTGTCTGCACCAGCGGCGAGCAGCTGCTGGCCACCCCAGAGCTGGGGCACTACCAGCTGGCGTTTTTGGACGTAGACCTGAAAACCACCGACGGCATTGCGCTGGGGCGCAAGCTGCGGCAGGTCGCCCCGGATATCATGCTGGTGTACATCTCGGCTTATCTGGAATTTGCCCCGCAGGGCTACACGGTCAACGCCTACCGTTACCTACTCAAGCGCGATATTACCGCCCAACTGCCCAGCTGTCTGGAGGATATCTTTGCCGGCATGACCGACCCTAAAAAGACGCTGGAGGTGCGCCACAACCGTACCACCAGCGAGATACCTCTCGACCAGATCTATTATCTGGAAAGTGATCTGCGGCAGATCAACGTCTACGGCGATATCCCGCACCAGCCCATCTGCACCTTTTACGGCAAAATTGCTGATCTGCCCGCCATGCTGTACGAAAACGGCTTTTTGCAGGTGGGGCGCAGCGATGTGGTCAATCTGCAATATGTGCGCTCCATCCGCAACTACAAGGTGGAGCTGCGCAGCGGAGTAGAACTGAACGCAAGCCGACAGGATTTTCCGGCTATCCGCAGCGCATGGCTGGAATGGAAGGGGCAATTCGGCAATGAATGAAGAATTCTGGCACTGGTATGTGTACGGTCACTGTGTCTGCCTGACCCAATGGCTCGGTTTTATCATGGTGGAATATGCCTACCTTGGCAAGGGCAGGGTAAAGCACCCGCTGGTATGGTCCTGCGTTATAACCGTGCTCACAATGATCCTCTCGGTCGTGAGCAACTTTGGCTTTTTTACGCCGATGGCAGTGGCATTCACGTTTCTTTTTCTGTTCATCACCGTCATGCTGTTTGGCGGCACACCATGGCAGAAGCTTACCACCTGCCTGATCAACGGTACCATGTGCTTGCTGGCGGAAAACAGTGTGCGGTATGTCACATCGTGGATGCTGAAGTGTGAGCTGCAGCAGATCCTACAGCGTGCGGACTGTCTGGTCATCATGTCATTTACGAATCTGGTGGTCGGCGCGGGCGTGTCTTTCTTTGTAGGCAAGTGGCGCAGATACAATGCGCTGGAGCCCTTGCAGGCGCTTACTATGAGCTTTTTCCCCGGCGTTGTGGTAGTGCTCAACATCCTGCTCATGCTCACAGACAAAGCCAAGATGGCAACCACGACCACGATGGGGCTTACCGTGGGGCTTACGGTGGCTGTCATGGTGCATCTGTGCATCGTGGCGATGTTCAATGATCAGGTCATGCAGCGTCGCAGCCTGTATTTTCAGGCCGAGCTGGAGCAGCAGCGGGCCTCGGCTCTGCTGGATTCCTACACCGCCCAGCGCCGTCTGACCCATGAGTTCACCAACCATATCAGTGCGCTGCGTGCCTTGCTGGAACAGGGAGATGTGGCTGGTGCACAGAACTATATTGCCGGTGTAGATAAAGCTGTGGCGGCCAGCACTACCATTATGGATACCCACAACCCGCTGCTGGATTCCATCCTGACCCGCAAATACGAGGAGGCTACCCGGCAGGGCGTAAGCGTGTATTTTGACCTTTGTGATTTGCGGAATTTTCCCTTAAGCGGGGTGGATATGGTCACCGTGCTGGCAAATTTGCTGGATAACGCCATCTGTGCCGCAGCGCAGGCGTACCCGCCGGAGGTCTATGTACGGGTGCGCAAAACGGGGGAGGAATACCTTCTCTCGGTGCGCAATCGGGTGCAACGGGATGTGGAGCTGCCGCCGGATGGGCAGCTGCCCCGCACCACCCGCAAGGAGCCCGGCCACGGCATGGGACTTTCCAACGTGCGGGACGTTCTGCTGCGTCACGGTGCGGAGTATACCCTGAGCTGCCGGGACAATTGGTTCCGCTTTACCTGTGCGGTGCCCACCGACAATTCATGACATCTGCACCGTCAGAATATGACAGTTTTTGTGCAACACAAGCGTAACTCTGCTATACTAAAGCCAGTAAAGGAAGCCTTCCGTGCGGACATTGTCACGTTGCGGTGGGAGGGTAACACCCTTCTTTTTAAGAGCTTTGTTGCTGGATGGAAAAACGGCCTGCGGTGCGTGTAAGCGGGCTGTCTACCTTTGCTTTTGGGTTGCGCAGAGATGCGCAGACCTCTGCTGACGGAACTTTCTGCGGCGGGCCTTTTGGGGGTTGCAGTCGATAAAGTTACTCGATGCGTCGCAATTCCGGCTCTGCTTGCTGTATGGAAATGGCGTAGGCAGGTCGGGGTATCGTGCGCTGCAAAGAGTTCCGTCAGTTTTCTTTTGTGCAAAAAAAGGACTGCTCTACATGGGTTTTGCCCAGTATAGCAGTCCTTTTTATATTTAAATCGTGAAAATGGAATATCGGAACGCCCATGGGCGTTTCGATATTCAAAATTCAAAAACTTATTCCGGTTTTACCTGCAATTCCTGCTCGCAGTAGATGCAGCGATACTTGCCGTTGGAGCTCAGCTCAAAGATCTGGTCGCACTCCTCTTCAATGCTGGAGATGCAGCGGGGATTCTTGCACCGCACAATGTTCACCAGACGCTTGGGGGGCTTGGGCTGCTCCTTGCGGACGGCCTTGCCGTTTTCAATAATGGTCACGCTGATGTTCGGGTCCAGATAAGCCAGCACATCCAGGTTCAGCCAAGAGGCATCGCCCTCTACCTTGATGATGTCCTTACGGCCGCTGGCCGTCTTTTTGCTGCGGGCGTTCTGGATCAGCGCCACGCTGGCAGTGCGGTTGCCCGCAATGCCCAGCAGATCCATCAGACCAACGGCAGTACCTGCCTTGATGTGGTCGATGACAATACCGTTCTGAATCTCGTCAATATTCAACATATCAGTTCTCCTCCTTCGGTGCTTTGGGGTCTGCAAGCCCCAGCAGGGTCATGATCAGTGCCATGCGGACGTAAACGCCGTTCTGCACCTGTTCAAAATAGGCGGCGCGGGGGTCGTCGTCCACGTCCAGCGCGATCTCGTTCACACGGGGCAGGGGGTGCAGCACAGCCATGGTGGGCTTGGCCTGCGCCATCTTTTCGCGGGTCAGCACATAGCTGTTCTTCAGGCGGATGTAGTCCTCCTCGTTGAAGAAGCGCTCCTTCTGCACGCGGGTCATATACAGGATATCCAGCTCCGGCATGGATTCCTCCAGACTGCGGGTCTCCTTGTAGGGGATGCCGTTGGCCTCCAGCACATCGTTGATGATATAATCCGGCACCCGCAGTTCCTCCGGGCTGATCAGCACAAAGCGGACGTTCTTGCAGCGTGCCATGGTCTTGAGCAGGGAGTGGACGGTGCGGCCAAACTTCAGATCGCCGCACAGACCAATAGTCAGATCATCCAGCCTGCCCATGCGGCGGCGGATGGTCATCAGGTCGGTCAGGGTCTGGGTGGGGTGCTGATGGCCGCCGTCACCGGCGTTGATCACCGGAATGCGGGAGTAGCGGGAGGCACGCAGCGGTGCGCCCTCCTTGGGGTGGCGCATGGCAACGATATCGGCATAGCAGGACACCACCCGGATGGTGTCGGCCACGCTCTCGCCCTTGGTGGCGCTGGACACGTTCTCGCTGGGGAAGCCCAGCACATGACCGCCTAAGTTCAGCATAGCCGCCTCAAAGGACAGGCGGGTGCGGGTGGAGGGCTCGTAGAACAAAGTAGCCAGCTTTTTGTGGTTGGCAACCTCCTGATAGGCAGCAGGGTCGGCGCAGATACGGTCGGCAAGATCAAGCAGCTGTGTGATCTCCTGCTGGGTAAAGTCCAAAGGGTCGATCAGATGACGCATAGATAGGATACCTCCGTTTAAAGCAGTTTGCGTAAAATGGAAAAATCAAAAAAGTTCGTGTAGTAGCTCAGCGAGCGCATCACCGGCCTGCACAAACGATTGAAACACACTTCGTCCAGCAGCAGCATGGCCTCGCCCGGGGCAAGCCGCATGGCTGCACGGATGGAATCATCGCCGCAGCTGGCCTTCAGGTGCGCCACGTTGGAAGAGATCTGCTGGTGGCACTCCTGCTCCAAAATTTCAAAGATGTCGCCGGTCAGGTCGATACGGGTGTAGTCCCGGTTGCCGAACAGGCTGCGGGGCAGGTAGTCGATGGAGTAGATCACCGGGGTGGTGTCGGCAAGGATACGCTTTTTGATGCAGATCACCTCTTCACCAACTTCCAGCGCCAGCGCATGCGCCATCTCTTCGCCTGCACGAAGAAGCATCACCTGAATGCCGTCGGCATGGGGGTAGCTGCCAAAGCTGCGGATCAGCGGGTAGTACTCCAGCTTCTGGTCCAGGCGGCTGCGCAGCCCCAGCACAGCGCGGTTCACTACCGTGCCAATGCCGCGCACTCGTTCCACATAACCGGCGCGCTCCATCTCGCTCAGCGCGTCACGGATCACGGTGCGGCTTACCCCCAGCTCGGTGGCAAGGTCTACCTCGGCGGGCAGACGGTCGGCTTGGGCATAGCGCCCGTTGGACAACTCCTCCAGCAGGCTTGCAACAACACGGTCGCTGATCACAGCGCCGCCCAGACGGCTGGACGATGCCAGTGCGGGATCTTTCATGGATGGTTCCTCCGTTTCCGGGCGGCAAGCCGCCCCGAACTTCATACAAACGGGCAGGGAGGATCCCTCCACAGCCCCTTCTCTCCTATTATAGCATAATTTGACATTTAGAAAAGCGTCATTTATACTGGAATCTGCTGAAAAGTACGATTTTATTTTGGAGGGCATAGTACAGATGGACTATTTTCTGCAAAAAGTATGCGGCAAGCCCGCCTGGCAGGCCATTACCCTGCGGCGCTGCACCCCTGCCGAAGCACCGGCGGTGTTCGCGCTGCAAAATGAAGTGCGCGCCGCCATGCCGCACCCGGAGCAGTTTGTGCCGGACACACTGGAAAATATTACCAGCTATCTGCGCACCGGGGTGTGCATTGGCGCATGGCAGCAGGGGCGGCTGGGCGCGTACCTCATCCTGCGCCTGTGCGGGCAGAGCAGTGAAAACTATGCCGCCTTTCTGGGTGTGCCGCAAAGTCAGTGGCAGCACTGGGCCAACGCAGACAGTGCAGTAGTGCACCCGGACTGGCGTGGCAACGGCTTGCAGCGCGCTATGCTGCAGGCGGCTCTGCCGCTGCTGCCCCCGCAGATCACCCATCTGGGGGCTACCGTCAGCCCGGATAACGGTTACAGCCTGCGCAATGCACAGGCCGGCGGCTTCGTCATCCGCTGCCGCCGGGAGATGTACGGCGGCTACGACCGCTATCTGCTGGAAAAGCAGCTGTAACTCCCGGCAGTTTTTATGTACAACTTTTTCGAAATGTGTTATACTATACGGTATGAATAACAGCGAAGGAAACAGGTGAAACCATGGCAGCATCTCTCGGGCAGGAATTCTGCACCCTGCGTGATACTTACATTGAAAAGCAATTCGGCCGCCTGAACGATATGCAGCGGCAGGCTGTGTTTACCACGGATGGCCCGCTGCTCATCCTTGCCGGTGCCGGCAGCGGCAAGACCACCGTGCTGGTCAACCGTATCGCCAACCTTATCCGGTTCGGCTCGGCGCACGGCTCTAAAGAAACGCCCCGTCCGGTGACCGAGGAGGACGTCAAAGCCCTGCGTACCGCCATCATGACCGGTACAGACACTCCCAGCTGGCTGGACGGGATGCTGCGCCGCAACGCGGTGCGCAGCTGGAACGTGATGGCCATTACCTTTACCAACAAGGCAGCAGGGGAGCTGAAAGAGCGCCTGCGCCGGATGCTGGGCGGCGAGGAAGGGGACGAAGTGTTCGCCTCCACCTTCCACTCGGCCTGTGTGCGCATCCTGCGCCGCTGGGCGGAGGAGATCGGCTACCCCCGCAGCTTTACCATCTATGATACAGACGATGCTCAGCGTGTAATGAAAACGGTGTATAAAGAGCTGAGCATTGATGATAAATTTCTGCCCATCAAAGCTGCCATCAACCAGATGAGCCGCTGGAAGGATCAGCTGGTCAGCCCGGAGCAAGCGCTTGCAGACCACGCCAGAGACGTGAAAAGCACCCAGACCGCCCGCATCTACGCAGCTTACGAGAAAAAGCTGAAGGAGGCCGGTGCGTTCGATTTTGATGACCTCATCTACCAGACCGTGCAGCTGCTGGCCGACCACCCGGACGTGCGGGAGTTCTACCAGAACAAGTACCGCTACCTGCTGGTGGACGAGTATCAGGATACCAGCGTGGCGCAGTTCCGTCTGGTCAGTCTGCTCACCGGGCCGGAGCGCAACATTTGCGTGGTGGGCGATGACGACCAGAGCATCTACCGCTTCCGCGGCGCTACCATTGAAAATATCCTCAACTTTGAAAAGCTCTATCCCGGCACAAAGACCATCCGACTGGAGCAGAACTACCGCTCCACCTCCAATATCCTCAACGCAGCCAACTGCGTCATCCAGCACAACACCGAGCGCAAGGGCAAGACCCTGTGGACGGACAACGGTGAGGGCGATAAGGTGCAGGTGTATACCGCCGAGAATGAGCAGGACGAAGCCAGCCATATCGCGGATGTCATCGGCCAGCACCTGAAAGCGGGCGGCCATCTGGCAGACCACGCCATTCTCTACCGCATGAACGCCCAGTCGGCTCCCATCGAAAGCTACTTCACCCGCGCGGGTATCCCGCATAAAATCGTGGGCGGGCAGCGCTTCAACGACCGCAAGGAGGTCAAGGACATCCACTCCTATATGTCCATCGTGGCCAATCCCCGGGACGATGTGCGGCTGCGCCGCATCATCAACGAGCCCGCCCGCAAGATCGGTGCCACCACGGTAGACGTTATTGCAGACCTTGCCGGGCAGCAGGGGGTCAGTATGCTGGATATCATCAGCCATGCAGACCAGTACGCGAAGCTTTCCCGCGCGGTGATGCCGCTGCTCAAGTTCTGGCAGATCTACCAGCGCCTACAGGATTCTCTTGAAACCCGCACACTGGACGAGTTCGCCTCGGACGTCATCGAGCTGACCGGCTATAAGGCTATGCTGGAAGCAGATGCCGCCAAGGGGCACGAGGATGCCGCCGACCGGCTGCAGAACCTTGGCCAGCTGGTAAACAATGTCAAAAATTACTGCGACCAGCACGGCGAGGAAGCCACGCTTGAGGGCTATCTGGAGGATATCGCCCTTATCAGCGATATCGACAGCTATAACGAGAGTAACGATCAGGTGGTGCTGATGACCATCCACTCTGCCAAGGGTCTGGAGTTCCCTTATGTGTTCCTCATCGGCATGGAGGAGGGCGTTTTCCCCAGCGAGATGAGCAAGTATTCCGAAGCAGATCTGGAAGAGGAGCGCCGTCTGGCTTACGTTGGCATCACCCGCGCCAAAAAGGAGCTGTACATCTCCAACAGCGTCACCCGGATGCTGTATGGCCGCACCCAGCGCAACGAGCCCAGCCGCTTTCTGCGGGAGATCGAGCCGGAATATATAGAGGAGACCCGCAGCCCTGTATTAGAACAGCGTTCCCGTATGGGCGGATGGGGTTCCGGTTACAGCGATACCGTGCCCGGCGGGGCATCCGGTTACTCCGGCCCCTCCGGTTACAGCCGCAGCAGCTACGGCGGCGGTTACGGCACAGGCTACGGTTCGGGCAACCGCAGCGGCTACCTGAACCGGGAATATAACGCCGGTGAAAGCCGTGGTTTTGGCTCCTCTTACGGAGGAAGAGGCACCACTTCTTCCGGTTTTGGCAGTCACTATGGCAACAGCTCTGCCCAGCCGACCGCCAGAAACAGCGGATTTGGTTCTGCATATTCTGACAGCAATACGATGAAAAACACTGTAAAGCAAACTAACTTTACAGCTGCATTTGCTCCAAAACCGGCATCTACTGCCACAAAACACTACGAGCCGGGCGACATTGTGGAGCACAAAGTATTCGGCCGCGGCACGGTGCTGAAGGTAAAACCCGCTGCCGGGGATCAGATCGTAGAGATCAACTTTGAAAAAGTGGGCATCAAGAAAACGATGGCCAATTTTGCGCCCCTGACCAAGATTACGGAGGAAGAATGACCCTATGATGACTGTTCGTTTGATCGCCCACACCCCGGAACCGGAAAAGGTGGTGGCGGCTGCCGCAAAGCTCTGCTACTCCGACGCCCACATCACCGACCTTCTGGATGGGCTGGACGAGGAAAAAACTGCAAAATTCCTGACCATGCTCAGTGACCTTGGCCATGCCAGCCCCATCGAGCACGCCAGCTTTACCTTTGGCATCGAGGGAGTCAGCCGCACGCTGCTTGCCCAGATCACCCGGCACCGAATCGCTTCCTTCAGCGTGCAGAGCCAGCGCTATGTGCGTCTGGATGATTTCCGCTATGTGACGCCCCCGGAGATCGAGGCTATCCCGGAAGCAAAGGCGGCTTTTCTTGCCAGCATGGAGGAGGACGCCCAGCGTTATCTCGACCTTGCCCATAAGCTGGAGGAGGGTCACACCGCCCGCCTGATGGCTGAGGGAATGCCGGAAAAGCAGGCGCGCGCCAAGGCCTCTAAACAGGCCAACGAGGACGCCCGCTTTGTGCTGCCCAACGCCTGCGAGACTAAAATGGTGGTCACTATGAACGCCCGCAGCCTGATGAACTTCTTCCAGCTGCGTTGCTGCAACCGCGCCCAGTGGGAGATCCGGGAGCTGGCCGAAAAAATGTTTGCGCTGGTGTACCCGGTGGCACCCCATATCTTTGCCAAGGCCGGCCCTGCCTGCCTGTGCGGCCCTTGCCCAGAGGGCAAGATGTGCTGCGGTAAGACCGCCGAGGTGCGTGCAAGATATGCCGCTATTAAAGAAGGTGCCGTCGTATGAGCAAGGGCAAACTGATCGTGCTGGAAGGGCTGGACGGCAGCGGCAAAGCCACACAGGCAAAGCTGCTGGCAGAGCATCTCGCCGCGCAGGGTGTGCCAGTGCAAAAGATCACCTTCCCGGACTATGCCAGCGATTCCAGCGCACTGGTCAAGATGTATCTGGCCGGGCAGTTCGGCCAGCACCCGGACGATGTAAACGCCTACGCGGCTTCCAGCTTTTACGCGGTGGACCGCTATGCCAGCTATAAAACCAGCTGGGGCAGCTTTTATGAGCAGGGCGGTGTGATCATCGCCGATCGATACACCACCTCCAACGCGGTGCACCAGTGCTCGAAGCTTCCGCAGAAGCAGTGGGAGGAATATCTGCGCTGGCTGTTTGATTACGAGTTCCGTCTGCTGGGTCTGCCCGCACCGGACAGGGTCATCTATTTACAGGTAGACCCGGCGGTCAGCCAGCGGCTGATGACCAAGCGCTACCACGGCGACGAAAGCAAAAAGGACGTGCACGAGAAGGATACCGCCTATCTGGCGCGCAGCCGCGCTGCTGCTGAGTTCTGCGCCCGGCATCTTGGCTGGGACACCGTGCACTGCACCAGCGGGGACGCCATGCGCAGTATTGAAGAGATCCAGCAAGAGGTACAGCAGCTTGCCCGGAAAACACTGGGCTGAACAATAAAATACGATAAGAGGGGGCATCCTGAACGATGTATCGTCTGATGCAGCCGTCCGACGAGGCGGCAGTGCTGGCTTTGTGGCAGAGCCAGCATCATGATACCGAAGATTTTGCAAAAATGGTACTGGAACGTTTTGCCGGTGTGCAGAACATTTATGTGGCCGACGAAAACGACGCCATCGTGGCGGCTGCGCTGGCTGTGCCGGTCACCCTGCAGGGGCGCACGGGCAATTACCTGTGCCTGTGCGGCGAGGGCAGTCTGCTGCTGGCGGGTCTGCTGGATACCCTGTGCGCCCAGCAAAAGCTGCGGGGCGCAGGCTTTACCGTGGCAGTTCCGGCAGACGCAGCACAGGCCGCTCTGCTGCAGGATAAAGGCTTTGCAAAGGCTTTTGCCCTGCGCTGCCTGCCTCGTGAGGTGAGCCGCAACCTGTGGAGCCAGGCGGAATTTGACACGGTGACGGCCAAAAAGCTGTGCGAGCTGCGGGAACAGTTCTGGAAGGATACCGTGCAGCTGAGCCCGGAACGCATGGCGGTGGTGTTGCAGGAGCTGTACGCCCGGGGCGCTACCATCGTGTCCAACGAGCATGGCTACGGCATCTACTTCCGCAAGGAGGACACCTTGTATTTTGTGGAGATGATGGCCGACAGCGACCGCGCCGCCGAGATTCTGATGGAAGCCGCCCGTGAGAAGGAAGTCATCGTGGAAAAGGCAGTCATCACGGTAGGCGCTGCCCAGCCGCTGTTTCTGGGCGAGGGTGCCCGGCAGGAATACGGCATGATCCGCTTTGACGCAGAGCCTTTTGACATAAGCGAAAGCTATCTGCGTCTGATGCTGGAAAACTGAAAAAAGGAAGGTGCGTATGGCACACAACGATACACATGCCGCCCGCAAAAAGGGCGGCGCAGGCAAAATTCTGCTGGTAGTGCTTCTGCTGCTGCTTCTGGCAGCGGGCGCAGCGGTACTGTTTGCCCGCAGCGAGATCCACGGCAGCAGTAAGCCCGGCACTGCGGTCACCGTAAGCATCCAGCAGGGCAGCGGCGTGGCAGCTATTGCCAACAAGCTCAAGAACGCAGGCGTCATCCGCTCTGCCTACCTGTTCCGCTGGTATGTGGGGGAAAAGGGCGCTGCCGCAAAGTTGCAGTACGGCGATTTTGAGCTGACCACCGGCAGCTCCTATGATGCACTCATCAGCACGCTTTCCCAGTACGCCGAGGCAGAAACGGTGCGGGTGACCATCCCGGAGGGCACTACGGCCATTGCCATCGCCCAAAAGATGGAATCCGCCGGTCTGTGCACCGCCGAGGAGTTTTTGAAGGAAGCCAACGAGGGCGATTTCAGCGCCTACACCTTTTGGCAGTATGTCCCGGAGGATAAGGATGCTCCGAACCGCTTTATGAAGTGTGAGGGCTATCTTTTCCCGGAGACCTACGAGTTTTTGAAGGGTGATACAGTGCATAACTATGTGGCCACCTTCTATGCCCAGTTCGATGCACAATTTACCAAGGAAATGTACGCAGCGCTCAAAAAGCAGGACATGACCCTGCCGGAGCTGGTCACCCTTGCCTCCTTTGTGCAGGAGGAAGCGGGCAACAGTCAGGACTCCAATGTGGCGCAGGTGTTCCGCAACCGTCTGGCGGAGGGCTCGCCCTACCCCCGGCTGCAAAGCAACACCTCCAGCCATATCCAGAGCGACGCCGACAACAACTATCTCTGGAACTGGGTCGCACCCTACTATGGCGGCTGGGATGATATCCCGGAAAATATCCTTGCAGCCTACGACACCTATAGCTGCACCGGCCTGCCCGCAGGCCCTATCTCGAACCCCGGCCTTGCTGCCATCAAAGCGGCGCTGGAGCCGCAGCCCGATGAGGAAGCCAAGGACGCTTACTTCTTTGTGACCGACCTCAAGGGCAATTACTACTACGCCCACACACTGGCAGAGCACAATGCCAACTGCAAAACTGCCGCAGCTGTGAACAAAAGCCTGAAAAACTGAGGAAAGGCCGCTGCACTAAAAAACACGGTGCAGCGGCCCCTTTCCCGTTAAAAACTGTGATACATAAGAGAGGAACCTACAAATGTTACAGATCCCGGAACTGCTTGCCCCGGCGGGCGATGCGGAACGTCTGCGTTATGCCATCAACTACGGTGCCGATGCCGTTTACTGCGGCCTGCCGGAGTTTGGTATGCGCTCTGCCCCGGCTAATTTCACCCCGGAGCAGCTGACGGAAAGCGTCATCTATGCTCATGCCCGCGGACGCAAAGTTTACCTGACCATGAACACCCTGCCCACCAACGAGGAAGCCGACCGCCTGCCGGAGGCCATCAAGGAAGCCGCCAAGGCCGGTGTGGATGCCTTTATCGTGGCAGACCTTGGTGTGCTGGATGCCTGCAAGACCTTTGCCCCGGACATTGACGTGCATCTTTCCACCCAAACCGGCATCACCAACTGGGCAGCCGCCCGTGCCGCCTACAAAATGGGCGCAAAGCGGGTGGTGCTGGCCCGGGAGATGACCTTGCAGGATATTGCCATCCTGCGCGATAAGACCCCGCCGGAGTTGGAGATCGAGGCTTTTGTGCATGGTGCTATGTGCATGAGCGTGTCCGGCCGGTGTCTGTTGTCCAATTACATGGCCGGACGTGATGCCAACCGTGGCCAGTGCGCCCAGCCCTGTCGCTGGAAGTACTACCTGAGCGAGGAGACCCGCCCCGGCCAGCTGTACGAGATCGGCGAAAACGAGAATGGTAGCTATATCCTTAACGCCAACGATCTGTGTACTGCACCCTTCATCGACCTGATCTGCAAGGCGGGCGTGGACAGCCTGAAGATCGAAGGCCGTGCCAAGACCTTCTACTATGTTGCCAGTGTCACCGCAGCCTACCGCAAGGCACTGGACGCCTATCTGGCCGACCCGGCAAACGATAACTTTGAACTGCCGCCGGAGGTGTACGCAGAGCTTACCCGCACCAGCCACCGGCACTACTCTCCCGGTTTCTATTTTGGCCGTGAGCAGGCCAAGCAGGCCACCGACAGCGCCACCTACATCCGCGAGTGGGAGTTCGTGGGTACGGTGGACAGCTGGGAAAACGGCATCGCCCACTGCCAGCAGCGCGGCAAATGGAGCCTTGGAGATACGCTGGAGGCACTGTGCCCGGACGGACGCAGTATCCCGCTTACCCCGGAATGGATCGAAAACGAAGCAGGGGAGCGGGTGGAAAGCACTCCTCACGCCATGGAAAAATACACCATGCCCACCCCGGAGCTGCCGCCCATGAGCCTGCTGCGCCGGAAAACGGTGTAACAGCGTGACAAAAAGGAAGGAAAAAGCCGTGAAGTACAATAACACTTCTGGCCACTACGCCCTTTTGGACGAACTGCGCGGGCTGGATTTAGTCAGCATGATGCTCTATCACGGCTGCTGGGATCTGGTCAATCTGTTCGGCATTCAGGCCGACTGGTATTATGGCTTGCCCGGGCATCTGTGGCAGCAGAGCATCTGTTGGGTGTTTATTTTGCTGTCCGGCTTCTGTGTGCAGCTGGGGCATCATACCCTGCGCCGGGGCACACAGGTGTTTGGGGCAGGGGCGCTTGTCACGGCGGTCACGCTGCTTTTTATGCCGGAGGACAAAGTTGTCTTTGGTGTGCTGACCCTGCTGGGCAGCGCTATGCTGCTGACCGGCCTTTTGGAAAAGCCGCTGCGGCGCATTCCACCCGCAGCAGGGTTTGCTATCTCCGCAGTGCTGTTTGCCCTGACCCGCAATGTTTCGGTAGGCTATCTGGGCTTTGGAAGCCTGCGCCTTTGGCTGCCGCAGACACTGTATGCAAACTACGTTACAGCGTACTTTGGCTTTTATCCGTGGTGGTTCTATTCTACGGATTATTTCGCCCTTCTGCCATGGCTGTTTCTGTTCTGGGCAGGGTACTTTCTCTACGGCATTGTAGGGCGGCAGCGCATGGAGCCCTTGCGCCGCTCGGTCTGCCCGCCGCTGGGCTGGCTTGGACGGCACTCGTTGCTGCTGTATCTGCTGCACCAGCCGGTCATCTACGGGGTGCTTCTGGCAGTGTTCCGCGTATTAGGTGGCTGAAACACACGCTTCATGCACTTTTGAGCAAGGCGGCATTGTTGCACCGTGCAAACATTGCGCGAATGCCTTGACAAGCGGGGCAGAGCTGTGGTATCCTGTTGGCGGTTAGAAAATACTAACTACAAAAATGCGTCATGAAATATGGACGCATTTTCACAGAACATGAAGTTATTCTAAACTAACTACGCAGAGAAAGAGGTAGAGTTTTATGAGCAAAGTAGCAATCGTATTTTGGAGCGCAACCGGCAACACCGAGACCATGGCAAACTGCATCGCCGAAGGCGCAGGTGCCAACGGCACCATCGTGCCCTGCACCGAGATGACCCCCGCAAAGCTGGCAGAGTTTGATGTGGTGGCCTTTGGCTGCCCGGCTATGGGTGCAGAGCAGCTGGAAGAGAGCGAGTTCGAGCCCATGTTTGCTGCACTGGAAGGCTCGCTGAACGGCAAAAAGATCGCACTGTTCGGCTCCTACGGCTGGGGCGATGGCCAGTGGATGCGCGACTGGGCACAGCGCGCACAGGATGACGGTGCACAACTGTTCAGTGAGGAAGGCCTCATCTGCAACGAAACGCCCGATGACGATGTGCAGGCTGCCTGCCGTAAGCTGGGCGCAGATCTGGCTGCTTGGTAAGCTTTGCAAGGGGGGCATTCTCTTGACAAAAACGGTTTGCTGCGCTAAACTATAAACTGCCGTGTTTCGGCATTTTTATAGTAATGAAAGTCAGACATTTCTAACTTTTGGAAATGCAGCAGCCTTTGCACAGAATATCGTAAAAAATGGAATTTGCGGCAGGGGAAAGCGGACGAATGATCCGGTAACTCCTGCCGTTTTTGATAAAGGTGGTGTGTATGGAAATGGCTGCTGCGATTGGTGTTACGGTAGGCTTTGCGTTTTTGCGCAGCGCAGTGCGCCGTGCTGCGCGCTGGTCTGCCCGTAAAAAGAGTAAGAACGATCAGGAGGAATGGATCCGATGCAGCAAGCCCTCAAAAACTTGGATAAAAAGCGTGCAGATGAAAAACTGCTTGTCAGCGAGATGATCGCGCTCTACTGCCGCAAACAGCATGGCACTCCCAAAGGCACTTTATGCCCGGAGTGCCAGCAACTGCACGATTATGCGCTTGCACGCATTGAAAAGTGTCCGTTTATGGAAACAAAGACTTTTTGCTCAGCCTGCAAAGTCCATTGTTATAAACCGGAAATGCGGGAGAAAATTCGTGCGGTCATGCGCTGGGCGGGTCCGCGTATGCTGCCGGTGCACCCGGTATTGTCCATCAGGCATGTGGCGGTCATGCTCAAGTCCAAGAGGGAAGCCAAAAAGGCAAACGGATAAAATCCATGTATAAACCCTTGCTCCACAGGGCAACCTATGGACAAAGAGGTGATAAGCATGGAAAACATCGGCGTGACCTGTGATGTCTGCGCGTGCTGCCACAATGTGGACGGCTGCAAATGTGATCTGCCGCAGATCAAGGTGACGGAGCAGTGCAACTGCACCACCCAGCAGGTGGAGACCCCGCACTACTGCCAGAGCTACGAAGAAAAGTAAGTTCCCACCAACGCAAAGCAGCCCCTGCCAGAGAAAGCTTCTCCGGCAGGGGCTGCTGCGTTTTACAGCATCAATGCTCAGCGCAGCGTCACGTTACAGGTGGCAAGGCTGCGGATCAGCGTGCCCACGCTGTCCTTCATCTGGATACCGGCAAAGCCCAGCGCAAAGGCTGCCTGTACATTTTCCAGCCTGTCATCGATAAATACGCACTCACTGGCCTTCAGCTGATATTTCTTCAGCAGAGCCTTGTAGATCTGTGGGTCAGGCTTGTTCACCTGTACCTCACAAGAGGCTACGCCGCCGTCAAACTGGGTCAGTACGCCGCGCTCGGTCAGCAATTCCAGCACATCCTGCGGAATGTTGCTCAGGTAATACACGCAATAGCCATGGTTCTTCAGCCGCCGCACCAGTTCCAGCATCCGCAGACGTGGGCGCAGAATATGCATCCAGTCGTCCAGAACGCCCTGCACCTCAAAGGCGCAGCCCTCGGCACGGGCACGCTCCAGCATCCGCTGGTTGCCGTCATAGCGGGAAAGCTTGCCTGCGTCCAGCAGTTGCCATTCTTCGCTGCCAAAGGTCAGGTCGTAAACTTTTTCCTCCATTTCGGCGTTGCACAGCCGGTCTACAAGGTATGCCTTGGGGTCAAAATCCACCAGTACACCGCCGATATCAAAAATAATGCTTTTATACATAACTACTGCCTCGCTTGAATTGGATATACTTCTCAGATATTTTCCATAGTATACCACAACCGGGTGGGTGCTTTCCACCCCTTTGGCATAGAAAATGCTGCCCTGGCGTATGCTGTGGCAGAAAGGGGAGAGCGCCGTGACGATCCGGGAACTGTGCGAGAAGGAGGTCGTCCAGCTGGAACAGGGAGTGTGCCTTGGCCGCGCGGATGATCTGGAGTTTGACCCCGCAACGGCGCAGCTGCAAAGCCTGATCTTGCTGGGCAGACCGCGGCTGCTGGGTCTGCTGGGCCGGGACGAGAGCCTGACCATCCCATGGCGGGAGATCGAAACAATCGGCACGGATGCCATTCTGGTGCATACTGCCGTGCCGGCAGCACCGGCAGCACCTCACGGCTTCTGGCAGCAACTGCGTGCAAAGCTGGGTCTGTGAAAAATAGGGGAATATTTTGAAAAATAAAACCGTAATTTTTGTAAAATCATGAATGGACATTTTTAGCAAAGTGACTATAATAGGCACGAAAGGCTTGTGCAAATAGCACAGCCACTTTGAAAATAGGGTTCGGGACGTGGAAAGGGATATCAACTATGAAAACATCCAAACCGCTGTTGACCCTGCGGATGCTCTTCCCGGCGGCAGCTTCCTTTATCGTGCTGCTGCTGGGTGAGTGGATCGCGCGCGGGTCACTGACCGCTGATACCTTTATCAGCTTTATTTTCCCCCATTTCGGGGCGTATCTGCTGGCATGGCTGCTGCTGTTTCTGGTGTGGGAACTGCTGGACTGGGTGCTGCGCATCCCGCCGCTTGCCACGCTGGGCATGGCTGTTCTGGGCTGTGCGCCCTGCGCCGTAAACTTCTATACCATGCAGCTGCGGGGTGAGCCCTTTCTGCCGTGGGATCTGATGCAGGTGTCCGAAGCCGCCGGTGTGGCCTCGGCTGCCGGGCTCAAGCTGCAGACCAGCATGGTGGTCTCCATTGTGCTGGTGCTGGCGCTTACGGTGGCAAGCTTCTTTGTTTACCGCGGGCGGCTGCGCCAGCGCTGGCTGCCAAGGCTTGCGGGCACCGGTGCTTCGGCGGCGGCGCTGTGTCTGCTGATCTTCGGCGTTTACTTACAGCCCGCAGTCACGCAGGTTTTGGGCATCACGCCGGATGCGTGGATGCAGGACCGCTACTATCGTTACTACGGTGTACTTACCGGTTTTATGACCAACCTCACCAATCTGGAGATCGACAAGCCCGAGGGCTACTCGGAGCAGTCAGTGGATGATATTCTGGATAATGTAGCCGAGAGCGAGAAATTTTCTACCGGCCCCATGTATGCGGGCAGTTATTCCGCCACCACCCCCAAGGAGGAGCAGGCAAAGCAGCCCACCATTATTTATGTGATGGACGAGTCCTACTGGGATGTTTCCGAACTGGAACAGTACGGCATCACCTTTGATACCGATGTATCGCAGAACCTCCACGCTTTGCAGCAGACCAGCGCCTACGGCAGGGCATACAGCCCCAGCTTTGGCGGTGGCACCTGTGATGTGGAGTTTGAAGCTCTGACCGGTTACTCGGTGTCCTTCCTGCCCAGCGGCAGCAAGCCCTACCAGCAGCACGTCACAAAGCCCATGTTCGCCCTGCCCAATTACCTCAAACTCAAGGGCTACCAGACCGCTGCGGTGCACTGCTTCTGGGCAAAATACTGGAGCCGCGATAAGGCTTACCCCAACCTCGGCTTCAGCGATTTTATCAGTCTGGAGGATATGCACGGCGTTACCAAGGTGCGCAAGCACTACTGGACCAGCGGCCTTGTGACCGATGACTCCATGGCCGACCAGATCATTCAGCAGTACGAGAAGATGAGCACAGATTCGGATAAGCCCATCTTCCTGCACGCGGTCACCATGCAGAACCATACCAATTATAATAGAGACAACTACCCGGACGACGAGCGGGTGCACGTTGTATCCCATCCGGTGGGGCTCAAGAGCAGCACTGTGGGCGCGCTGGAAGATTTTGCTACCGGCATCCGGGATGCAGACGCCATGCTGGGCAAGCTGACGGAATACTTCTCTCAGGTGGACGAGCCGGTCATTCTGGTGTTCTGGGGCGACCACTATAACCCCATCGATTCCAACTACGATGTCTACACCACCACCGGCTACGCAAGCGGCTCCAGCACCGACCCCCGCCTGCACCAGACCACGCTGCTGATGTGGTCGAATTACAGCCAGCAGCAGGTGGACTTTGGCACCATTGCCGCTTACGATATCTCCCCGGTGATGATGGAGCTGTTCGGGCTGGAGCAGCCGCTGTACTTCCAGTTCCTCAACCGGCAGCTGCGGGTTGCCAGCCGCAGCTGCACCCGCGGCACCACCATGAATCTGGATGGCACCACCACCCAGCAGCCCACGGAGTTCCAGCAGCGCTGGACAAACGAGCATTGGATGCTGCAATACGACCTGATGTTCGGCAAGGGATACGCCCTCAACCGCATGGGTGTTGCAGGCCTGAGCGGGATGAATACGGGCAAATAAGAGAAAAAACAAGGAATTCTTTATACAAAACAGAGAAAACTACTTGCAACCGCATTCTTTTTGTGCTATTATAACAAAGCATTACACACGCATCACTATGCCCTTTTGTGCCCTTTTGGGTTGAGGGCAGTCCGCTGGTACCCGATGTACCGTGCAGATCACGGTGTGCGGAGGCAAAACAATATCTGGAGGTATTTTATTATGGCAGTCGTTTCTATGAAGCAGCTTCTCGAGGCAGGTGTGCACTTTGGTCACCAGACCCGCCGCTGGAACCCCAAGATGGCTAAGTACATCTTCACCGAGCGCA
>ONZT01000722.1_pt1 | contig 24092 bp, 18 predicted proteins | sample 1671571 | NCBI WGS metagenome assembly ONZT01 (sample SAMN06348170, study PRJEB24527) | human gut metagenome | biome: human gut; feature: ankylosing spondylitis patient; material: feces | host: Homo sapiens | place: China | collected 2015-10
CTTTTAAAGTAGCCGTTCCTTTATTAAAATCCCCATTCGCTTCTAAAGCATAAATCAGTTCAAGAATATGTTTTGTTGTTAACGAAACAATACTATACAAAGCTTCTCTTTGCAAATCTGGATAAGAAGAGGATTATTGTTTAAGAGCATTGAACTGATAAATGATGGTTTATCGATGCATGATATCGATGGTGTGCCGTAATAAATAGAGAGATACCAAACATTTAATACACTACAAACCAATCCATACCTTCATTTTATAACTTCCTGTATACGCCCTCTCCAAAAAATTTCATCCATACACCTCAAAAATTTCCACAAAAAGTTTTTGTGGAATAATTTGCTTTTGTATATTTGTACTATAATAATAGTACAATATTAATATAGAATAATATAAAATCATATGATCAAGTTTTTATTAGATTACTCTAGCGGTATGCCGATATACCGCCAGATCATTGATCAAATCAGGTTTGGCATAGCATCCGGGCAACTTAAGTTGGGAGAACAACTTCCTACGGTCAGAGCACTTGCCGTAGAGTTAAAGGTAAACCTAAACACGGTATCCAAAGCTTATAAAGAATTGGAGATCAAGAATATTTTGGAAACTCAGCAAGGAACCGGAACGTTTATTAGCAAAACAGATCATGTAGTACCGGAAAAAGAACGGGAAGACAAGTTAAAAGAAATTTGTACACAATTTTCTTCCGTTGTACTGAGTTACGGTTTCAGCCTAAATGAGGTTATTCGAGAATTAAAGAATATCGAAACTTCTAAAAAACAATGAATATGACAACAAATGTAATTAACAAGGGTTGGTTCAATCCCATATCCCTTTCCGTATTGCTGATACTGGTTATCGTATCAGCCGTTTTGTATGTTTCGAAGATTATAAACATACCGGTATTCATCCTCTTGCTTCTTCTTTCCGGGTTGGTGGCTTCTGCAATCCGCATAGCCGACCAATGGGAACGGGCGGTAGTCCTTCGTATGGGGAAATACAACGGTTTGAAAGGTCCCGGCCCCTTTATGATTATCCCGGTTATAGACAGTGTGTCGACTTATATTGACCAGCGTGTACGGGTAAGTGCATTTAAGGCCGAACAAACTCTAACCAAAGATACGGTTCCGGTAAATGTGGATGCAGTCGTATATTGGACCGTCTGGGACGTGGAAAAAGCTGCATTGGAAGTACAGGAGTACCAAAAAGCGATCGAACATATCACACAGACTGGTCTAAGAGATACCATCGGTAAGCACGAACTGTCGGATCTCTTGCAGGAACGCGATAAGATAGCTGAGGATTTGCAACAGGTCTTAGACAGAAATACGAATCCGTGGGGCATCACATGCCAGACTGTCGGTATCAAAGATATCGCTATTCCGCAAGACCTGGCCGAAGCAATGAGCAAAGAGGCCCAAGCCGAACGTGAAAGAAGAGCTCGTGTCATCTTGGGAACGGCAGAAACGGAAATCGCAGAAAAGTTCGAACAAGCCAGTAAAAAATATACCGATAATCCTGTGGCATTACATCTCAGAGGGATGAATATGCTGTTCGAAGGCTTAAAAGAAAAAGGATCAATGGTTATCGTACCGAGTTCGGCACTCGACACCATGAACTTAGGGGCTATGGGAGGCTTGGTTTCATTGGCTAAGAACAACGAGACACCGAAATAAACTATTTTCTAATAACAAAAAATTACCATTTATGAAAATACACAAACAAGGGATTACTTTTGTTCTCCTTCTATTAGTCTTCACAAGTTGTTCACGAAAACCATCGCTGCAATGGATTCCCTTCAGTTGGGAAGGTGATACAATTTCGGGGATATACATTGAAAAAGCTTTTCTAAATGTTCCGGTAAAAATAGAGAATTTACCCTACGAATTCACAATGCAGTTTGATTTAGGAACATATAATTCTGTCTTTTACGGGAATACTTTTGCTCCTTATCTCAAAGAAGCCCCATCTTTAATGAACAAAAAAGATTCAACCGGGATGTATAAGAATGTCAACCTGCAAATAGGGACAGTGGAGTTTAGCAATGCCAATATCGGATTCATGCAGAATTTCGGAAATGAAATCCCTAAAGATTCACTTCATTCAAATACACCCAAGCATATTGGAACGATCGCATCCGACATGGTGCAAGATAAAGTCTTAATCATTGATTACAAATCAAACAAGCTTGCAATCACAGACTTTTTACCGGCTGAATACGAAAATCTGCCGGCTGAAGAATTTGAATCAGAATATGGGGTAATAAAATTGCCTTTACGGATTAATGGAAAAACATGTAAAGTATTGTTCGATACAGGTTCAAGCCCTTTCCAGTTAATAACGACACAAGAAAGAGCTTGGAGCGTATCAGACCTTACTATTGTCGACTCTCTAAGCGGTCCTTTATGGTGGGGACAAGAAATAACATTTTATGGCTTTAATGTAACCAAACCGATCGAGTTCGGCGGAAAAGCCTTGAACAATTCGAAAGTCTACTACGCCAAAGACGGCCTTTGGGATAGTATTTATAGTTCCCTCGATGTCTGGGGAATAACCGGAAATGCTTATTTCTTTGAAAACACCGTGATTATCGATTACAAAAACAAACTATTCAGGATAAAATAAAAATTCGACCCCATACTTCTTCATTCAGATGCAAGCGTAAGTTGTTTTCTACATTGCCGTATATATTCCCGACAACGTCGAAAACAACTTACACTTGCATCAAAACAAAAACACATTGCCATCTTACATCAAACCTTTGCCAGAGCTTGGTCTAGGTCATCAATGATATCATCGATATATTCAGTACCTATACTCAGGCGCACAATGGAAGGCGTGATATGCTGTCCGGCCAGTTCTTCCGGAGTCATTTGAGAATGGGTAGTCGTATACGGATGGATCACCAGGCTCTTCACATCAGCCACATTGGCAAGAAGGGAGAATATTTCGAGCGAATCGATAAACTTCCAGGCTGCTACCTGTCCGCCTTCAATCTCGAAAGTGAAAATACTTCCGGCACCTTTCGGGAAATACTTTTTATAAAGTTCATGGTCTGGATGGTCTGGAAGAGCCGGATGGTTCACTTTGGTTACTTTCGGGTGTTTGGATAAATACTCGACGACTTTCAGAGCATTGGCAACATGACGCTCCACGCGGAGAGACAATGTTTCCAGACCTTGCAGCAAGATAAAAGCATTGAAAGGCGAGATCGTAGCTCCTGTATCACGCAGAATGACAGCCCGGATGCGGGTGACGAAAGCTGCCGAACCTGCCACGTCGGCAAAGACCGCTCCATGATAACTTGGGTCCGGTTTGCCCAAGGTCGGGAACTTATCGGAATTTGCTTTCCAATCGAAATTGCCACTGTCCACAATCACTCCTCCCAAGCTCGATCCATGTCCGCCGATAAATTTGGTGGCGGAATGAACAACAATATCGGCCCCGTGCTCGATCGGACGGATCAGGTACGGTGTACCGAACGTATTATCCACTATCAACGGAATATTATGACGATGGGCCACCTCCGCCACAGCATCGATATTGGTAACATCAGAATTGGGATTACCGAACGTTTCGACATACACCGCTTTCGTATTCTCCCGAATAGCCGCCTCCAACGCCTGCAAGTCATTGACATTTACAATCGTGTGGGTAATGCCCTGAGCCGCTAACGTATGCGTAATCAGGTTGAAGGAACCGCCATAGAGATTATCGGCAGCCACAATATGGTCGCCCACTCCAAGTATATTCTGCAAGGCATACGTCACGGCCGCCGCACCGGAAGCCACCGCCAGACCAGCCACTCCCCCTTCGAGAGCAGCGACACGCGCTTCGAAAACTCCCTGTGTCGAATTGGTCAGACGACCATAAATATTCCCAGCATCACGAAGGCCGAAACGATCTGCCGCATGTTGTGAATCATGAAATACATAAGATGTTGTCTGATAAATAGGGACGGCACGAGCATCTGTTGCGGGATCGGCCTGTTCTTGCCCTACATGAACCTGTAATGTCTCAAAATGTAATTTCTTTGTTGCCATAGTCGTATTATTTTAAATTGTTCTTCTTGCTTATTTTCCAGCAAAACTATAGCAGACAGAGATATCAGACAAGATATATGGAAAATACAGAAAATAACGCTATTTTTACGGCCATCAACAGAACATATAAACTGTATCAAGATCGAAAAAAGGATTCCGATAGAATTTTATTCTTATGAACACACTTGAGAAATTAGACAAAGTAGACTTGCAGATCCTCCGTACCCTGCAATCAAATGCCCGGCTCACCACAAAAGAGCTCGCCGCGAGTGTCAACCTCTCGTCGACACCCGTATTCGAACGCCTGAAACGCCTCGAAAACGGAGGATATATAAAGAAGTACATTGCCGTGCTGGACGCTGAAAAGCTAAACCTGGGCTTCGTGGTCTTTTGCAGTGTCAAGTTGAGGAGACTAAACAAAGAGATTGCGGCGGAGTTCACAAGAATCATACAAGAGATTCCGCAAGTCACGGAATGCTACAATATATCGGGAAGTTACGACTACCTGCTGAAGATCCATGCACCGAATATGAAGTATTACCAGGAGTTTATCTTGAACGTGTTAGGCACGATCGACAGCCTCGGATCGCTCGAAAGCACCTTTGTGATGAACGAGGTAAAGCATGAATACGGAATCCATATTTAAACGCCACCCCGTCCCTATCTTACATTTATTACTTCAGTGCATAAATCCGCTGGATGATGTCCACAACCTTCATGCCTTCCAGTACGTTGGTCGTAATGCATTCCGAACTTGCACCGGAAAGGACACGGACCACATTGCGGATCACGAAATTATGGTTCTGGGCGGAACCTTTATAAGGGCCGTAGTCATTTCCCGGATTCGTCGGCGCCAGTTCCGGCATTTCATAATCTTTAATATGACAGTATTCGACTTCGTTCATATACTGTCCGCCGATTTTCACGCTACCGTTCTCCGCCACAATCAGCATACTGCTTTCCATGTTCCTGTTCCAGACAGAAGTGGAATAGCTAAGGCTTCCCATTCCCCCGTTCACAAAGTTGAAATTCACAAAGCCCGAATCTTCAAAAGCCGTAAGTCCGGCATGGTTGAAATCGGCAAAGCGAGCTTGGATATTGCAGATATCCCCGAAAAGCCAGTACATAATGTCGATGAAATGGGAGAACTGAGTGAAAAGCGTCCCCCCGTCCAAAGCGGCATCACCATGCCAACCACCGGGTTTATAATAGCGCTCGTCACGGTTCCAATAACAATTCAACTGGACCATATAGATTTTACCTAACCTGCCGGAATCTACCATCTCCTTGATCCAAACGGAAGGAGGAGAATAACGGTTTTGCATGACACAGAACACTTGTTTACGGTATTTCAGCGAAGCATAGACCACCTTCTCGGCATCAGCAAGCGTCAGTGCCATCGGTTTCTCGATCACGACGTTGCAACCGGCTTCGACAGCCTGAATGGCCATTGCTGCATGCAAGCCGTTCGGGGTACAAACATTTACGACATCTATGGAAATTCCGCTCTGCAATAGCTCCGTCAGAGATGAAAAAAACGGGACATCGTATGCCTCAATACCCAATTCCTCACAGGGACGAATATCACAAAGGGCCACCAATTCGGCTCCCGGATCGCGTGTCACCATCTCGGCATGACGTTTGCCGATATGGCCACAACCGATAACTGCAAATTTTATCTTTTTATCCATAAGCATTCGATGGGGGGGATGTCAAAATCTCCTTGTCCCCGCGCTTGACGCGGGGCCGCAAAAGGACAGACCTTATCAATCAGATTTTTATAGGGTCGGTTCTAATGCGATCCCACGTCAAGCGCGGGAACAGGATAGTTTCGACACACCCCCTTTTTTAGAGTTTCTGTTATATATTGCTGTTGTCCGAGGGACATTTCCGTATGAATAGGCAGGGAAAGGACGGATTCGCACAAACGGGTGGAGACGTCCAAATTGCCGGATACACGGGAGATATGCCGATAAGCTTCCTGATGATGCACTGGTACTGGATAATAGATCATGGAAGGGATTCCCCGTTCTTTCAACAGGCATTGAAGGACATTCCGCCTGCCGTCTTTTACCTGGACCGTATATTGGTGATAGACATGAGTCGAAAACGTCGATCTCGCAGGGAGAACCAACGAATCGCAGGAGGACAAAGCATCATCGTACCGAGAGGCAACTTGCCGACGGGTTTCCGTGAACTCCCCCAGATGCTTCAACTTCACATCCAGTACGGCAGCTTGCAACGTGTCCAGACGGGAATTGCATCCGATCCACCTATGGTGGTATTTGCATTCCTGGCCATGATTGGCAATCATACGGATACGGGCAGCCAACGCCTCGTCGGAAGTCATCAACGCACCTCCGTCGCCATAGCAGGCCAACGGCTTGGATGGAAAAAAAGAAGTCGTCCCGATATGTCCGATCGTCCCGGCCTTTCGTACCCGCCCGTCGGAAAAGATATAATCGGCACCAACGGATTGGGCGTTATCTTCCACTACATACAGATGATAGGCATCTGCCAAAGCCATGATCGGCTCCATATCGCAGGATTGTCCGAACAGGTGGACGGCCACGATCGCCTTTGTCCGCCCCGAAACAGCCGCTTCTATTTTCCGGGGATCGATATTGAAGCTCCGGGGATCGACATCCACCAGCACGGGCGTCAGCCCTAACAAAGCGACAACCTCGGCTGCCGCTATATAAGTAAATGCCGGCAGAATCACCTCATCGCCAGGCTGAAGCTCCAATGCCATCAAAGCAATCTGCAAAGCGTCCGTCCCGTTACCACAAGGAATCACGTATGGAACCTGAAGATAATCAGCCAAATGCCCGGCAAAGGATTTCACCTGCGGACCATTGATAAAAGCACAACTGTCGATCACCGCCTGCATGGCCTCATCAATCTCCTCTTTGAACCGGAGATATTGTCCATGCAAGTCGACCATCTGTATCTGTTCTTCCAACATTATATTATCTGTTTTCCGATTAATTAATCCTTCGTCACTACAACGAAGGATTAACCAGATTATTTCACCTCGCTGCCCGGTTTTACCTCTTTTTCAGGAGTGATGACAGCCAGCTTGCCGTCGAAGTTTTCTGCTGAAAGGATCATTCCTTCGGAAACGATACCTTTCAACTTGCGTGGAGCCAGATTGGCAATGAAGCAAACCTGCTTGCCCACAAGGTCTTCCGGCTTGTAATGTTGAGCGATACCGGAAACGATCGTACGTTTTTCCAGACCGTCATCAATACGGAACTGCAACAGCTTGTCCGCCTTAGGCACTTTCGTACATTCCAACACGGTCCCGACACGGATATCCAGCTTCATGAAATCATCAAACTCGATATTCTCGCGGATGGGTTTCGCCCTGTAGTTTGCTTCCTCGTTTGCTTTCTTCGTGTCCAACAGCTTTTGCACCTGTGCTTCGATCACGCTGTCTTCGATCTTCTCGAACAGCAGTTCCGATTTACCCAACTGATGGCCGGCTTCCAACAGATCGGTCGATCCCAGACGGTTCCAGCCTAACGGTTCCACATTCAGCATCTTGTTCAATTTCTCCATGCTGAACGGCAGGAATGGTTCGAAAGCGATTGCCAAATTTGCCGTGATCTGCAAAGCGATGTTCATGATCGTGGCGACACGCGCCATATCGGTCTTTGCTAATTTCCAAGGTTCAGTGTCAGCCAGGTATTTGTTTCCGATACGAGCCAAGTTCATCGCTTCTTTCTGGGCGTCACGGAAATGGTAGGTATCCAGCAGACGTTCCACGTCGGCCTTTACATTCGCGAAATCGGTCAATGTCTGACGGTCATAATCGGTCAGCTCGCCGGCAGCCGGCACCTTACCTTCGAAATACTTTTCGGTAAGCACCAAAGCACGGTTGACGAAGTTTCCTAAGATAGCTACTAGCTCATTGTTATTGCGTGCCTGAAAATCTTTCCAGGTGAAATCGTTGTCTTTTGTTTCCGGAGCATTGGCCGTCAAAACATAGCGCAGCACATCCTGCTTACCCGGCATATCTACCAGATATTCGTTCAACCAGACAGCCCAGTTGCGGGAAGTGGAGATTTTGTCGCCTTCCAGGTTCAAAAACTCATTGGCCGGCACATTCTCCGGCAGGTTATAAGAACCTTCGGCTTTCAACATGGCCGGGAACACGATACAGTGGAACACGATATTATCCTTACCGATGAAATGTACCATCTTGGTTTCAGGATCTTTCCACCAGGTTTCCCAACTTTCGGGGAGCAGTTCTTTTGTATTGGAGATATATCCGATAGGCGCATCGAACCAGACATACAGCACCTTCCCTTCCGCACCTTCCACTGGCACGGGAATCCCCCAGTCGAGGTCACGGCTTACGGCACGAGGCTGCAATCCCATATCCAGCCAACTCTTGCACTGTCCGTATACGTTCGGTTTCCATTCCTTATGTCCTTCCAGTATCCACTGGCGCAGGAACGGTTCCCATTTGTCCAAAGGCAGATACCAGTGTTTGGTCTCTTTCATCACCGGCTGGCTACCACTGATAGCGGATTTCGGGTTGATCAGGTCCGTCGGGCTCAAAGATGTACCGCAGGCTTCGCACTGGTCGCCATAAGCCTTTTCATTGCCACAATGCGGGCAAGTCCCGGTTATATATCGGTCGGCAAGGAACTGTTTCGCTTCCTCGTCATAATACTGTTCGCTTGTTTTCTCGATAAACTCTCCTTTATCGTATAAAGTACGGAAGAAGTTCGACGCCACCTGGCGATGCGTTGCCGAAGTCGTACGGGAATAGATATCGAACGAGATACCGAAATCCTCAAAAGACTTCTTGATAATACCATGATAACGGTCCACCACATCCTGCGGCGTAATTCCTTCTTTCTTCGCTCTCAGCGTGATAGGCACTCCATGTTCATCCGATCCACCAATCATCAAAACCTCTTCCCCCTTCAGGCGAAGATAGCGTGCATAAATATCAGCAGGCACATACACCCCGGCCAAATGTCCGATATGCACCGGCCCGTTCGCATACGGCAACGCCGTAGTTATCAGCGTTCTCTTAAACTGTTTTTCCATACCTTGTGTTCTCTTTTTGAGAGGCAAAGGTACACATTTATTGCTTAACCTAAAAAGAATGGAATATCATTAGTTGTTATAATCCGACTAAGGATACACTAAACAAGTTATCGCTAATCATAAGTCAATTCCATTTCGTCCAAATAAAGTGTACTACCTTCCCCTCCTGTGAAATAATCACCATATTTGCTGGCTGTAGCCACAATGACAAGATATTTGGGTTTACGATAATCACGGTAATCTAACCGGATTGTATATTCCTCATAACCGGATATGGTCTTAGCGGAAATGAACTCACCATAAGCAATAACATTTTTATCATTCTTGCTAAACAGCTGCCGTTCCGACTTCTTTGTTTTGATCTCATAAGGTTCTGCCTTATCAGACAGAGCCACATAAATATGACAAGAATCCGGTCTGCCCAGCAAATAATTGTAATCGGAATCGTTACTTTTATTTATCTCAGCCGAAGTATATTTGTATTTAAACTTCAAACCTGTCGGATAAGTTTCAAATGGACGCCCAAAGCTCAAGACGCCATTAGTACCATCTGTACGGACATACGAACCGGCAAATATATTACCAGCCGCAAACTTACCGATACCAGCAACTCCGACAAACCGCGATTCTAACTTGGCTGCCTTTCCGGTCCCGTTACTCGTATCATCTGTCGGAATCGTATTGCTGTCTCCCAAAGTAGTAGCTCCTTTATTGCCCGTATCCCAAAAAGAAACACCTGTTGCCAACCACGGATTCCACAATTTACCATCTTGATGCCAATCGTCAAAACCACCATTGGTCAATGGCACTAATGCAGCGGTCTTACACTCCACCTCTTCTCCAGCTATATCATCAACCACAACACGATACACATACGTCGTACCCGGATTCAAACCAGTTATTGTGGCCGTGAAAGAAGTACCGTTGACGGTTACGGAACTTGCCGGAAGCATCTGCCAACCATCATCCACCCGCGTTTGGGACGGATTCTTTTCTCTATATTCTATTACCGGAATCTTACCTTCTTGAATCATTCCGGTTACAATGATTCGATTGGCCATTGCAACCGTTTCACCACCGGAAACAGCACCACCTTCCGTATGCAGAATTGTCACTTTCCAAGTTTCCGTTACTCCAAAACGAGTCACTTCAAATGAGCAAGGACGCGAAAAATTCGTCACCGTCGTCGGATCAGGAACGACAATTCCCACCGAACCGCCCAGTTGCATTTTAGTCACTGTTATCCGATCCAAATGTTGTTCTTTTGCCACATACACGATCATCTCCCGATTTGCCAAATCGATTACCGGTTCACCCACCTGGTTACTGACTTGCACAGCCCGGTCTATCGTCTGATTAACCGTTATCTTCCAAGGATACTCTTGATATGTCTGCAAAATCAATGAGACAGATGAAGAAAAATCCACCCGCGTATCTGCGCTCTTGGGTAAACTGTCTAAAGACGAAAATCCGATTCGTGGAAAAGCGTTATAGTCGAGACACGCCGCAGAATCTATCCGTATCTCCGCCTCATTAGTCACCGTCAACTTCTTGATCCGGAGAGCTGCAAGATCAACCGCATCGCTCACTTCTACCGTAACCATCCCTTTAGTCTTATCTATTTCCAATGTATTATCCAATTGCCCTTCCACCAGGAAATCGGTAATGCTTCCTTCCCGATATGGATAAGGAATATCATTCTCGATACATGAAACAAGAAAGAACAAACAACAGAGAAAACCTGTCACTTTTCGTTTTATATGATTTATATCCATACCTCGTCAAAAATAGAAGTTCATACCTAAATTAATCGAAAATAGGTCTATCTTAAAATTAGCGGAACTGCTACGCCGTGAGCCTTTATCAATCTGGTCAGTTGTCTGATCGGTCCACTTCATATTAAACCCCAGTACGCCAACCGATACCTCAACAGCTGCAAAATTAGTGATAAAAGCCGTCAGACCCGGCGCCATTCCGATCTGCAAATTCTGGATGGTCTGGTAAGTACCGGTATAATCGGTATCTGTACCCGAAGAGTTTTTACCCTGCCCATAGCCATAGGTCACGCGAGCTTCATTAAACAAACCAAAAATCTTACTACTTCCTATCGGCATATAGGTACGCACGAATCCAGTAGCAGAAAAAGTATGCTCCAAATAATTTACATCACTGATATCAAAATTGATATCATCATCCAAATCCAAACTGATATTTCCTAAATCCGTATAAGTACGATTATAGGAAAAACGTCCGCCCAATGCAACATTATCCCGAATAAAGTAACCGAAAAAAGGACTTACTTTAAACGTATAACCGGTACTTTCAATCTTCTCCAGCACCAAGAATTTATAATTGTCATCCTCATGTTCCGAATAGGAAAAAGTCGATCCGACCATCCATTGCCCTTTCGGAATAAAAGTATGACTCTGGATACCCCGGTCGAAGACTTTACGACCAAGGATTTTGGTTTGGGCTTGAATAGTTCCTATTCCTAAGAATGAAACTAAAAACATTGTCAAGATATGTTTCATCCGAATATTATTCTGTTGGAGTTTGATCATAGACTAATTCAAAATCATCAATATATAATTCACTACCGACTGCACCCTGAAAATAATCCCCATATTTACTGGATGTAGCTAAAACACCAATATATTCAGGCTTTACATCTTTCTTTAGGTATTGCAATTTCAAGTTAAAATCACTCCAACCATTTGTTAGCATATTTTCACTTGCGGGTAGTTCCGCATAAGCAATTATCCTGTCAGCATAATATTCTTTCCAGTTCAGCGTTTCTTGATTAGCCGTATTCAAAGCCATTGGTTCCTTCAACAACACAATATAGATGGCACATTGATCAAAGCTCCCCTTAACTATATGTCCCGAATATTTATCGACCGTCTGAGGTATATAGTTATATTTACCTTTAAACATTGAAGGACGAGCTGTAAATGGCTTACCTAAAGTCACAACTCCATTCATTCCTGACAAAGCGAAAGAACCAGTAAAAGCGTTACCGGCGGCAAATTTACCTACCGCTGCTCTTGATTTCAGAAAAGCCTTTGTATTATTTTGTTCAGTAACAGATTGACAAAGATCAGGGGTAAATGTATTATTTCCCGAACTCCAATATGAATTTTTTTCATTCCAAGGTCCATTGTTCTTATCTTCAAAATCACCATAAGGCAGCATTACCGCCTCCTCTGTTACAAATTCTTTAGATTCAGCAACAGCACCATTCTGCAGTAATCTATATTCATACTTTGTACCATCATCCAAATGCGTCACAACCTGCATCACATTAGAAGAGCCATTATTTCCAACTGCCACCTCACCTTCAACATCACTCCACTTATCATCCGTTCCGAATTTCCTATATTGGAACTTATAAGAGGCTTTATCTTCCTCACTCGCGTTCTTTACATATCCCCTCAATGTAGCAAAATGTGCCCACACCTCCGATTCTACTACCGGATGAGTCATGATTTGCAAATTGACAGTAATAGAAATCGTTTGCACCGTTTCATGCCCCATCTCATCACGGGCAGAGAGAACAAATGTATGCGTACCTCCTGGCAATCGCGTAATCAAATTATCGAAAACCAATGTAAACATTGCCTTTTTATCATCCAAAGCAGGGACTTCCAATCCTATTTCAGCTAACTTATTCTTACTTTCTTCCGACAATTTCAGTAAATCCAAAGATGATGAAATTTTATGTTCGTCAAACAAAGACGAAGTCGTAATCATGCTAACAGATTCTAAACCTATATTCGTAGAAGAAATATTCAACATTACATTTCTGGAATCTCCTTTGTCCAAAGAGACCATTCCATTGCTATCCTTGCCATCTTCCAACACTTTCACCACCGGTGGTTCCTGCCCATATCCCGATTCCGGCAACGGGATCGTCACCGTATGGTTCTCGTCATTGGTCGGATCAGAATCAATCGTTATATCGAAGTCCATTCCTGAGTTATCTTCACCGCTATCCACCAAATCGAATACCAGATGATAATGGTCTTTCGCCTCCGTCTTCTCGATCAGTTTGGACATGTGAAATGTCAACCCTTCTTTGTTCGTCAATGTCAAATCGACCAACAGATAACCGGGTTGGAAATAACCAGCGCGTGTCTCTTGCATATCATATTCCAAATAGCTCCCCGTCGCATCACTGACTTTCGCCACACAGGATGCGAATTTATCCTGAACAGGCTTTGTAAACTTACTTGTTACTTTCACACAAGTTAAAAAACATTCGATTGCTGTTTGGGTTGTCTCACCCGCTTTTATGACAATCTTATCTTTATCCCCGTAAAAAGTAGGTTTTTCAAACTCCAGTTTGTCCGAAGGATTAGATGTGACCTTCACCTTATAAGTCCCGACATCCAACAACACACGCTCGCCGGCCATATCATTGTAATCGGAAAAATGTTTTACGACCGAATCGTTCGCTCCGGTACAAATATCCACTGCCAAAGATTGATCCTTGACATCGAAACCACGCGTGACCACTTCCACATTTTTCGATACACCTAATTCCAAATAGCCTGTTGTTTGCATACGGTTATCTTCGCTATCACATGATACCCAAACAAACAACATTAAAAACAAACAACCTATTATATATGATAACTTTTTCATCCTATTAAGTCGTAATTGTTATTGTATGAGTTTTTGTATTTCCTTTCGAATCGGTAACGGTCAAATGAAAATTACTTGTACCGCTTCCCAATATTTGGAGCATTGGCACAAATTGGGATATATTAAACGATACAGATGTTTCACCTCCAATATGAACCGGAAAACCTAAACCACTCAACTTATCAGCATATCCACCCGGACTGACCAAATCAAAATCTGACGTTAATCCGATACCCTGCAATTCTGATTCAGGTAATAATGGCGAATCAATGATTACTCTAAACGAGGAAATACCGTTCGGCACACTCACTACCAGGTCAGTATTGATCGCATCCCCTTTTATCGAAATCACACTTTCCGTCTCACCACCTGTATTATCATTACCTCCCGTACTGCCGCCATTTCCCCCACCGCTCGGTACAGTAATGTCGATCGGAGTTTCATTCAATGTCACATCTACCTTTATGGTAAAATTGCCGTTTGTCGGTTTTTCCGGATTATCAGGATCGTCAGGGTCAGGATTCGGTTTTTCCGGCTCATCCGGTACAATTTCTTCTTCCAAGTCTTTGATCTCTATCCTAAACAAATCCTGCGGATTAATCTTTCCCTCCGAATCGGCCAGTCCGAATGTCCGGATCACCGGCTTACCGGTAGTCTTTTCCGTAGCACGGATTGTCACCGTCGTTTTCATTCCGGGACGGATATATACGATCCGGGCATCTCCTTTACCCACAGACAGAACACCAGAACCATTGGTAATAGTGATTGCATAATCATCCTTGCATGCATTCAAAAACTCTTCGGACAGAGTCAAATACAAGATAGCGCTTTGCAATTCGCAAGCCTTATCTACCAATGTCACTTCTTTGGCTTTTATGACACATGTATCCAACAACTCATAATAAGGATATTCCGATGTCACTTCATAATTATCACCCGAATAGGCTTCGATGTAATAAGTGCCCTGTTCCAATACATATTGGGATTCTTTCAGATAATCGGCATACGACTCGAAATAATCCTGCAATTCCATCGATGCGTTAAACACTTTCACGATCATATCTTCCGCTTTCGGAACAATCAGTTCCGTACTTGATGACTTGGAAGACACGCCGCCATTCCCATAAGAAGGAGGCACAACTTTCAACTTCAAATCCAGCACGCCGACTTCGCCGGAACCACCCTGTTCCCCTTTTCCTAAAAGTTCGTCTTTCATCTCGCAGGAAACCAAACCGACAAGAGCCAGGCATAACAATACGTAATATGTATATCTATATTTCATCATTCAACAGGTGTTGCTTTTAACATCATTGATTTTGTTTCCGATACTTGCAGATCAATAATCAGATGGTCTTTCTTTTCCAACAGACCATCTTTGGGTGAAATCGTCTCCGAATAGTCGACAGGAAACCCTTCCAAAGTAGTTCCTACGATATGGATTTTAATAAAGGAAGAGTTTTTCGCTCCATCGAAATAGGCAGATTTATTCAAATCGGCCAAAGCATAAGACACTTGACGTTTGTTTGCATCCGAAACAGTCAATTTGAATTTTGTATCTCCGGTTTGCAACTTATCATCTGTCCGAAACGCCTTCTTAAATGCATCGCTTGCATTAAAAGAAACTTGAAATTGTTGCAAACAGCATTCCAACTCCACCAAAACGGTCTCTTCCGGTAATAAAGAGTATGTTTCAGAAGCAAAAAAACAGGGTTTATCCAGTATGGCATCTTTCAGTTCATTGGAAAAGACTTCTACCTTATATTCCGTACCGCCTTCCGCCGCTTCCAAAAAGACCGGACTATTTTGTTGTAAGGTCTTCAAAGAGTCTTGCTTCACAACCGCACCGGTTCCATTCTGTATCTTAACGTATAATTGATTTACCGTCGGCACTGGTGTAGAACGGGTTATCACAACCGGAGATTCGGTTGAAACATGAAATCGGAGACGGGCTTTGCCCTGTCCCATAACCTGCTCTGTTTCTTCGTTAGAACAGGAGGCTGCGATAAGCAGGATGGCTAATGTATATAATAAGTGTTTCATATTATTCTTGATAATCGTATATTAGTTCGACATCATCAATATAGAGTTGGGAACCAACGTATTCACCATTGGTAAGATTATTCTTCGGCGGATAGGATAAGTTTGTTTCATTAACCTCCAAACAATCAGGATTGGCAGAAGATTTAAACAAAATATACATTTGAGTTGCTTTCTTCCAAACCGTATATTCCAATTTCACAAATTCTTCATACCAATTATCTATTTTAGAACCTTGCCCCGTATATACCTGCTTGGCTATTTCTTTTTTATTTTCATCCAATACCACAATCGTTGCAGAAAAATAATCATTTGGATTTTTAGGTTCGTATTTATAATGGAATCTAAATCCTGTCGGCCTTGACTGAAAATCAATTCCATAAACAGGATCATAGTCCTTTAGAGTTCCCAGAAACAATTCTCCAGAAGTCACATTATTACAAGTACCATCTATCCCCAAGCTACCTGGAGCAGAATTACCTTGTCCCCAACCTACAGTACGAATTAATGCAGCAAGATTACTTTCATGGCCATTTGTTTTTATTGTACCAGAATTCGCTACATATCGAGTCCATGCTCGATTTCCTCCCGCACTAGTAATAGCAGGACCTGATTCATTTTCACTTCCAAATTGAGTTGTTTTACTATTCAATGTTTCCCAACCTTGAACTATCCACTTCTCCCAAGAACGAAAAGGAGTATGCGTATATTTACCCCAGCTTGTACTTGCATGTCCTTCACCTCCTTCGGCAGTCCAACCTTCTAATTTTCCAATATCTCCTAAATACCTTTCACTTTCAGTAGTAATACTGATTGGAGCCAATTCGTAACTTCCGTCATATTTAGCTGTAATATTCGCATAAGTAGACTCGCTTGTCAGATTAGTCCAAACAAACGCAACTACACCTTCTTTATCTCTACCTAATGAAATCAGATTATTTATCTGTTGCCCATTCTGATAGAATGCAACTTTACTTGCATCATTCGCTTTGACACGTAGGTAAGCATATTTAGCAAATACATCTCCATCGTTTTCTGCCATCGCCCATTCAAAGGTTGGAGTCGTAACTGTTATCGTGAAAGAAGATTTATCTTCAGGTAATTTTTGTCCCAAATTATCTTCTATATCAAACACAACGGTATATGTCCCTCCTTTCAACGAATTAAACCAATTCTTTGTGAATTTAATCATTTGAGTTCCATCAGAAGGAACATATTCAATATTCTCAATAGTTGATCCTTGAATAAAGTCTGCATCCATACTTAATTCAGCTATTTTTAATCGGAATACTTTTGTACCTGCCGGTATTTTAGCCATAAGTAATTTTGTATCACTATTATATCCTCCGACTTCAAATTCTTCATCTTTTAATCCATAAAAAATAGTTGGTGCTTCTACGGGTTTGATCATTCCTTTTAATGAACGCACAGTCGTATTCGCTTTAGGCAAGGCATCTTTTACTGATATAGTTAATGAATACTCGGAAGAGACGAGCCCTCCTTTTATCGCATTCAATACCGATTTAATATCAAAACTATATTGCAATTTATCTTTAACCTCTTTGGAATCAATAGTTAAACCGTAATTATCAGCCAAATCTCTTTGTGCAATTTCTGTCAAATTAGCCAAATTATAACTAAATACCGTTTTTTGGTCTTGTACTAAGGTTAATACAATTTCTGCAATTTTACCACCCGCCGTTATATCAACTATACGTTTTGATGAGACAACCGATCCCATCTTGTTTTCACCTAAATCGTATGGTTCATCTTGTGTGCCATTCCCTTCCCATTTAAACAAAGAACATTCTATATACGGCGCCCCCTTCAACTTCTCCATGAAATCCGGAATTCCGATATTCACATAGATCGTTTCCTTTGTTTCATCGTTTAATGTCACATCGATAGCAATCCCGTTCAACCCTTTTTCATCCGTACGGACGGTCAACTTCGCCCATTGCTTGGGCTTGATAGTTGTTGTCGCCGTATAATTGACAGTCTTTCCATAGACATTGACCAGTTCCATCGCAATTTCCAGCTTCGTGCCGGAAGCATCCGACTGAAAATACATCGGACGGGATTCGCCTTTTTCATACACCAAAGGCAATTCCATCTTGTTCGTCTTCAACGACAAGGTATAATCTTTATATGTTTGCAGAAAATCATCCGAATAGTCGATCGTCACCCGGCTGTTCGCCATTGCGGCAGTTACCTCCACCGGTGTCGTCATATCCTTGACAATCGTAAATTCCTTTTTCCCGGAAAAGTAAGGTGCATCGAAAGCGGCTGCCGTTTCTGTTCCTTTTGACACCTGAATCGTATATGCTCCGGCTCCCAGCTCAAGTTCGGCTGGCATCTTGTCGAAGCGGGAATATTCTGCCACAACACCCGAATCCTGCGCGATCGTCACAGCATAGCTATTCACATCCTTAAAGTCCGCCAAGTCAGAAGCTTTTGTCGATACACCCACCAACGCCGTGTCCACATTCATCCGAAAAGCAAGAGTACCTTTATTGACCACCCCATCTTCATCGACTTGGCAAGCATAAATCCCAATAAACAAACAAAAAAAGCACAACAGGCGGCTTACCACACAAAAGCGCTTGTTATCTCCTTCCAAGAAACGTTTCTTCTCCATCCAGATTCTATTCCGTTTAACATTCCATTTTCAAGGTCGCAAAGTAACCCCGATTCTTCAAGCCTTACAAGGTCAATTTATATTATTCGCTGTCCGTTTTTTTTGATTTGCATTTAAGGCCACCTCTTTAATTTCCTATTTATGATACACAAATGATATATCCACAAGCACATAACTGTCCGATTTTTCATAATAAGCTTTACATATAAACAAGATTTCGTATCTTTGTCGTATCTTTTATTCTAATATGTATATAGATAATGACATCCCCAAAATAGACCTGCCCGAAGACTGGATAATCGGAAAGTTGACGAAAAGCGAAATCGGCTTGCTGAACCTCTATGCCAATTATCCATGCCGGCTGAAAGCCGAAATATTCGTGCTTTGCTTGCAAGGAGATCTAGAGGCATCCATCGACTTGACGCGCTACAAAGTCAGGCCAGGAAGCTTTATCACCATACAACCGGGGACAATTTTGCAAATATATCGGGTAGAAGGAGATTTGGAAATCTACTTCATGGGATTTTCCTCAAATTTTATCAGTCAATCGAACCTTAACAAAATGGCAGTAGACATGCACTACGCGGCCAAAGATACCCCAATCATAGAATTGAAAGAAAAACCTGTCGAACTGCTGGAAGATTACTTCTCGCTTCTGCTTAAAACATATAATACCTGCAAGCCTGCTTTAAACAAACATATTTTGAATCATCTATTGTCGGGTGTATTCATGGGAGTCAGTGCCATGTATAAAGATAAAGTGGAAAGCAAGACGAATCTCTCCAAAGCAGAACAAATAAGCAAGAATTTCGGACATCTGGTTATGCAGAACTATACCACGCAACGTTCCGTTGCGTGGTATGCCAAGAAACTCGGCATAACTCCGGCGCATCTCAGCACGATTGTCAAGCAGACGACCGACAAGACTTGTGTCGAGATCATCACCTCTATGGTGATCATGGATGCAAAGGCACAGTTGAAATCGACCGACCTATCGATCCACGACATCGCCTATTCGCTGAATTTCACGAATATGTCTTTCTTCGGCAAATATTTCAAGCGGCATGTGGGGATGGGGCCGTTGGAATACCGGAACAGCTAAAAACAAAAGTTCCGGGCCGCTGGGTCATTTCAGCTTCACCCACCCTGTACAACCCGCCTTGCAACAAGCCTCAACAGGTGAAGGCACCCGCCCGGATTGCCTTCAACCCCGGTATCCGACCTTCATCCAGGCAAGTTCGAATCGACCACCAAAGGTTGAGGGGTGCCCGTGTCTTCCTCTTTCGGAAGGGTATAGATGGCAAACAAACGGCTGCCTCCCTTCACCAGACGGCCGGAAGCGACCAATGCGGCCAAATCCTTGCGCGCACTGTAGTCAGACAGCCCGATAAGATAACGGTAGGAACGGACGGTGATATAAGAGTTCTCGTCCAGATAGCGGTAAAGAAGTTCCTCCCGGTCCGCCATGCCGGGTGCACAGTGACCTGAACTTTTCATACGCGTGAGCGGCATCGTCTTCAAGGCCTTCTTCAACTGCTGGCAGCATCGGAAATTGACGTTCTTGAAACGGACAGATTCGCTCCTCAGTTCCGTTTTAGACATCACCGCGCGAGATTGGAGCGAGACGCTGAAGAAGCCGAGGCCCTCGATCTCCACGTTATCGCCTTCGCGCAAGCGTTCCGTCACCAAGTCGGTGATCAGCTGCAAGGCGCCGGCAATGTCGGCTTCCGAATAGGTGGAGCGGGATTTGGCATATTTCATCAACTTTTTAATGCTGACGGTCTCATAGGGGATCAATCTTGGGTGAAGAGGCATTTTATTGCCGTTCTTCCCGGAATCCGGGTTACGCTCCATTCTGTAACGTGCTGTCATATTAGTAATAGATTAAATGGTGAATAATAAGACTTTATCGCTTTCCTGCCTTCTTTGTATGTTTTTGACGAAGGTCGAAAAGGTTTTTGCCCAAGGTGGAAAAGGTATTCGACCTAAGTCGAAAGGCTTTTCGCCCTAGGTCGAATAGTCAATAACATGGCAGTAAAGATACAAATAATAATAGGATAAACACGAATGAGGCGGTACTTTTATCCTAAATAAAAAACGCAACAACTGGGACTTGCTGGCTGATCCGACCGGTAGCCGCCGTTTCGTCTGCATCGAGATAAACGGGAACATCCGTCCAGACCGTTCTGTCGAATACGGACAGCCATACGCACAGGCGGTCGCCGCGCTCCGGACAGGCGAAAGATATTGGTTCACGCCAGAGGCATTCATTTTATTTTCTCCTAATGCTTTTTCCGATCTTCAATTTTAAAATAAATGAAACCGGCTTACGTCCCCCATGTTTCCCGGTCCAGGCTCCGGTATTGTATGGCTTCCGCCAGATGGCGTGCCTCAATATTCGGAGAGGCTTCCAGGTCGGCGATCGTACGGGAGACTTTCAGGATGCGGTCGTAGGCGCGGGCGGAAAGATTGAGGCGCTGCATGGCGACCTTCAGTAAAGACAGGCCGGCAGCATCAGGCACGGCGTATTCATGAAGCAGTTTGGAGGTCATCTGGGCATTGCTGTAAATACCCTCATGCGCGGCAAAGCGTTTTTCCTGGATAGCGCGGGCTTTCATCACGCGCTCGCGTATCGCTTCGCTACATTCGGAAGGGCGTCCGTCGGATATCTTCTCGAAAGGGACCGGCACGACTTCTACCTGTATATCGATCCGGTCGAGCAAAGGGCCGGAAACACGATTCATGTATTTCTGGACAGCACCCGGAGAACAGAGACAAGGGCGATCGGGGTGATTATAATATCCGCAAGGACAAGGATTCATGGAAGCGACCAACATGAAGTTGGCCGGATAATCAACAGATAAGCGGGCACGAGAGACCGTTATCGTCCGGTCTTCCAATGGTTGGCGCATGACCTCGAGCACGCTCCGGTTGAATTCGGGCAATTCATCCAAGAACAGGATTCCGTTATGTGCCAGGCTGATCTCTCCCGGCTGCGGGAAAGCGCCTCCACCGACCATCGCCACATTCGAAATCGTGTGATGGGGCGAACGGAACGGACGTTGCGTCATCAGGGAAGTGTCCAGCCCGATCTTGCCGGCGACCGAATGTATCTTGGTGGTCTCGAGCGACTCCTGCAAGGTAAAAGGTGGCAAGATGGAAGGGAGACGTTTGGCGAGCATCGATTTGCCACTCCCCGGCGGACCGATCAGGATCAGGTTGTGGCTTCCGGCGGCGGCTACTTCCAGCGCACGCTTCACATTCTCCTGTCCGCGTACATCCGAGAAATCCGCTTCAAACTGAAGTTGCCGGGCATAAAATTCTTCACGGGTATTGACAACCGTCGGCTCCAAATCCCGTCTTCCTGCAATGAACTCAATCACTTCTTTGATGGTCGAAACGCCATACACATCCAGGTCATTGACGACAGCGGCCTCACGGGCATTCTGCTTGGGAACGATAAAACCTTTGAATCCCTCTTCACGCGCCTTGATCGCAATCGGCAGAATTCCCTTTACCGGCTTCAAGCTGCCGTCCAATGAAAGCTCTCCCATCATCATGTAGTGGCCTAGCCGGGAAGCATCCAGCTCTTCGGCTGCTGCCAGGATGCCGATCGCAAGCGGCAAATCATACGACGAACCTTCCTTCCGGATATCGGCAGGCGCCATATTGATCACAATGCGGTTACGGGGAAACTTGTAGCCACTCACCTGAAGAGCAGAGATAATGCGTTCATGGCTTTCACGGACAGCTACATCGGGCAACCCTACCAAAAAGAATTGAATACCTTTCGTGCAATTTACTTCGATCGTAACGACCGTTGCCGATATGCCTTGCACGGCGGCAGCGTAAGATTTGACTAACATAGTTAAAGATTTATGATTTAAATTTATGAGGCCGGATTTATGATTTATGGATAGCAACATTGCATAAATCAGAAATCATAAATTCCTACTCCATCAGCTTTTCCAACGTCTGCTTTATCTCGACCCCATTGTCCGTTTTCAAGATGATCTTCCCTTCTTCATCGATCAGGAAACAGCGGGGCAAGGCACTTACGTTATACAGATCAACCAACATGGCTGCCTGTCCGGCGGAATCGGTAACCAAGTTCCAGCCGATGCTATCCTTTGCAAGGACTTTCCGCACTTCGGCTTGATCGTCATCCAGACTGACCAGCAACATATCCACCTTTTCTTTCGGATATTTCATTGCCACTTCATCCAGATAGAGGTCTTCCGTCTGGCACATATCACACCAGGGAGCCGTAAACGCAAGCAGTAAATATTTCTTCGGAAAAGAATCCAGACTGACAGGAGTCCCGTAAATATTCTTCACATTGAAACCGGGTGCTTCGGCGCCTAAAGCAGTCCTTTTTGCCCGCGTGCTGTATTCCTGCAACTTCCGCACCAGATAAAAGTCGTTCAGTTTCGGATTCAGCACAGCCAGCAATTCGTCCATTTGCCGGGTATCGTCAGGATGGTTAAAATAATGCTGTATCAATACGACGGAAGCTTCTTCATCCGGATATTTCTTGATGGCGGCAGCAGCTTCCTCGCTCAACAGATGGTTTACATTCGCCAGGCGCGAAGCCATATCCGCTTCCTCGATCGAGCTGTTGAGGTTTTCCCTGTTCTTCTTATTCAGTTGGCGGATCAAGTCGGCCTGCTCCTTCAATAAAGGAGCCATTTCTTTTCTTATCGCGGAAAGACGGTCATTGATCCGCCCTCCTTTGACACGTAACATAGCGGGATAATCAGCGTCTCCGGTGATCGTCACCTTCTCTCCCTTTTCTAGATAAGCCGTAACCCAATGCATTTTATCAGCAAAGAAAATCGTCACTTCCCGGAAATCTCCCTGTTTCTTTTCGATCAAAAATTCCCCCGGCTTCCCGCAAGTTACGGTATCTACAACCTTTATATCTTCATTTTCGAAAACGGCATATAAGGTCTGATCCTCCAGATTGGTTAGTTTTCCTTCTATCCGGTAAGCAATATCTCCGCCACACGATGACAAAGAAACGATAATCCCAACGACCAGTAATAAACGTCTAATCATGTTATACCTCACATCCCACATTAACAGATAATTTGGGGTAAAGGTAGGAATAGATTTTAAAACATCCTAACATTTATGATAAAATTAATGTATATATATAAAAAAAGCGCAGAACCGAAGTCCTGCGCTTTTATAGAGTCATTATGTATGTTATTACAATTTCGGACCAGCAGCAACCAGCTTCTTACCAGCTTCGTTGCCAGTGAACTTAGCGAAGTTCTTAATGAAACGGCCAGCCAGATCTTTTGCTTTTTCGTCCCACTGTGCAGCGTCAGCATAAGTATCGCGCGGATCCAGGATATTCGGATCAACACCCGGCAATTCTGTCGGTACAACGAAATCGAAGTACGGGATAACCTTTGTCGGAGCTTTGTCGATAGAACCGTCCAGGATAGCATCGATGATACCTCTTGTATCCTTGATAGAGATACGTTTGCCAGTACCGTTCCAACCTGTGTTGACCAAATAAGCCTTAGCACCGGTCATTTCCATTTTCTTAACCAATTCTTCGCCGTATTTTGTCGGGTGCAGTGACAAGAAAGCAGCACCGAAACAAGCAGAGAATGTCGGAGTCGGTTCAGTGATACCACGTTCTGTACCAGCCAAT
>ONZT01000773.1_pt1 | contig 22778 bp, 15 predicted proteins | sample 1671571 | NCBI WGS metagenome assembly ONZT01 (sample SAMN06348170, study PRJEB24527) | human gut metagenome | biome: human gut; feature: ankylosing spondylitis patient; material: feces | host: Homo sapiens | place: China | collected 2015-10
CCTTCCACAAAGGTCTGCGCATCGAAACCATAAAGCCCAACCGCTTGAAAATAAACCTGGCATTGCCAAAGGTTCTTCAAGCTACGGACAAAGATATCTACGCCCCACTCACTTCGACCTGGTTGACAGGAGCCACTGCCTCCAAATTGAAAGCTAAAATAGAAATGTCTTTATCTAAAGTGAATACACAGTTTAAGAAGTACGGACAATATATCTTCAATAATCCGGCTACGGATTTCACGACTATCAAAACAGATGTATTTGACGGTACACTGGATGCAGAAGGAAAAGCCAGCGTCACACTGAAAGTTCCGACTGCAACCGAAGCACCGGGTATGTTGAATGCAACTTTCACCACCCGTGTATTCGAACCGGGAGGAGATGCCAGCATCTACACCCAAACAATCCCGTTCTCGCCATTTACATCTTACGTCGGTATCAACTTGAACCAACCGAAAGGCAAATATATTGAAACGGACAAAGATCACGTATTCGATATTGTGACTGTAAACACGCAGGGACAGTTAGTGAACCGTACTAATCTGGAATACAAAATATACCGCATCGGCTGGAGCTGGTGGTGGGAGAACAGCGGTGAATCTTTTGGCACTTACATCAACAACAGTTCCATCACACCTGTTGCCAGCGGCAACTTACAGACAAGAGGCGGAAAAGCATCCTTCAAGTTCCGCGTCGATTATCCATCATGGGGACGCTACCTGGTTTACGTAAAAGACAAAGAGAGCGGACATGCCACCGGAGGAACCGTTTATATAGACTGGCCGGAATGGCGCGGACGTTCGAGCAAAACAGATCCCAGCGGCATCAAGATGCTTGCTTTCTCTCTGAACAAAGATTCATACGAAATTGGAGAAACAGCCACAGCCATTATTCCTGCGGCAGCGGGAGGACGTGCACTGGTATCCATTGAAAACGGTTCGACAGTTTTGCGTCAGGAATGGATAGAAGTCTCCAACGGAGGAGATACGAAATATACATTCAAGATTACGCCGGAGATGACTCCGAACGTATATTTGCATATCAGTCTGTTACAGCCTCACGCACAAACAGTCAATGACCTGCCTATCCGTATGTACGGCGTTGTTCCGGTATTTGTCACTAACAGTCAGACAGTATTGCAACCGCAGATACAGATGCCGGAAGTGTTACGCCCGGAAACCAACTTCAACGTAACCGTCAGCGAAAAGAGCGGTAAACCGATGACTTATACATTGGCGATCGTAGACGACGGTTTATTGGATCTTACCAACTTCAAGACACCGGACCCATGGAATGATTTCTATTCACGCGAAGCGCTTGGCATCCGGACATGGGATATGTATGATAATGTATTGGGAGCTTCTTCCGGAAGCTACAGTTCGCTTTTCAGCACAGGTGGAGACGCCACACTGAAACCTGCCGATGCTAAAGCAAACCGTTTTAAACCGGTAGTCAAGTTTATAGGTCCTTTCTATCTGGGAAAAGGAAAGAGCCAGACGCATACATTGAAACTTCCGATGTATGTGGGTTCGGTACGTGCCATGGTGGTTGCCGGACAGGACGGTGCTTATGGCAATGCGGAAAAGACTGCCTTCGTACGAACTCCATTGATGATGTTGTCTACTTTGCCCCGTGTGCTTAGTATTCAGGAAGAAATTACCGTTCCGGTCAATATCTTTGCGATGGAGAATCAAGTGAAGAATGTGACCGTATCACTTCAGGTATCCGGTGGAGGAGTACAGATTGTAGGAGCTAACCAACAATCGCTCAAATTCACCCAACCGGGAGACCAGCTTGTCTTCTTTACCTTAAAAACAGGCAGCAAAACCGGAAAGGCTACAATCCACCTGACAGCAAATGGCGGCGGACAACAAACCAAAGAAACCATTGAAATAGACGTACGCAATCCGAATCCGGTAGTAACCCTGCGCAACAGTCAATGGATAGAAGCCGGACAAAGCAAAGAATTGTCATACAACCTAAGCAGTTCTTCCACAAATAATCAGATCAAGCTGGAAGTATCCCGCATACCTTCGGTAGATATCAGCCGTCGGTTCGACTTCTTATACAATTATCAGCACCATTGCACGGAGCAGTTGACTTCCAAGGCTCTGCCTCTTCTGTTTGTCGCTCAATTCAAGACGATAGATAAGACGGAAGCCGAAAAGATAAAGACGAATGTACAGGAAGCTATCCGGCAGATTTATGGTCGTCAGCTCCCCAACGGCGGATTTGTATATTGGCCGGGGAATGCTGTTGCCGACGAATGGATCAGTTCTTATGCAGGAATGTTCCTGACGCTGGCGCAAGAAAAAGGATATGCCGTTCATGCGAACGTACTGAACAAGTGGAAGCGCTTCCAACGTGCAGCCGCACAAAACTGGCGTATGCCGCAGGAAGCAAGCGGTTGGCAGCAATGGCAGTCGGAATTGCAACAAGCCTTCCGTTTATATACCCTTGCATTGGCAGGAGTACCGGAATATGGAGCCATGAACCGAATGAAAGAACAGACCGGATTATCTATTCAGGCCAAATGGAGACTGGCAGCCGCATACGCACTGACCGGAAAGATGAAACCGGCTGAAGAACTTGTGTATAATGTAGAAACAACGGTGAACCCCTACTCTTCCATGAATCAGATTTACGGTTCTTCCGATCGTGACGAAGCAATGATTTTGGAAACACTCATCCTGATGAACCGGGAACGGGATGCTTTACAACAAGCGAAAGTCGTTTCTAAGAATCTATCACAAGAGGATTGGTTCAGTACACAATCTACCGCTTTTGCTCTGATGGCAATGGGACGTCTGGCAGAAAAGCTGTCAGGCACACTGGATTTTGTGTGGTCATGGAACGATAAACAGCAGCCTGCTGTAAAATCAGCCAAAGCTGTGTTTGAAAAAGAGATCGCTACCACTCCAAAATCCGGCACTGTTTCTGTGAAGAATCAAGGAAAGGGAGCGCTTAGCGTAGACCTTATCACACGTACGCAGTTATTAAACGATACGTTACCGGCTATCAGCGATAACCTCCGCATGGATATAAGATATGCTAACCTGAACGGTACACCGCTCTCTGTCAATGACATCATACAGGGAACTGACTTTATGGCTATCACCTCAATATCCAATATCAGCGGTACTTCCGATTACACTAATCTGGCACTGACGCATATCATACCGTCCGGTTGGGAAATATACAATGAAAGAATGGTTGCTCCCAAAACGGAAAACGTAGCAGCCGACGGCTCCGGTCAATCAGTCAGCAAGTACAGCTATCAGGATATACGTGATGACAGGGTGTTGACCTATTTCAATCTGCGCCGCGGTGAGACAAAGGTATTCACTGTCAGGTTACAAGCGACCTATGCCGGTAACTTTATTCTCCCTGCCGTTCAATGTGAAGCGATGTATGATGTAAACGTACAGGCACGAAGCAAAGCAGGAAGAACAACTGTCAGTCGATAATATTAGGCACGGATTACACGGATTTCACGGTTCTACTCGTTCACTTAAACCGCGTAATCCGTGCCTAATTATTTCGTACCTTATTATTTCTTACTTAATTATTTGTCACAAAGATATGTCTCTTAGCTTTTAATATTTAAATGAATCCTATAAAATTCTTCAAACGATTATCTGTCACTAAGAAAGTAATGACTATAAGCATTACTCTTTTGATAATAGGATACATCTTTTGCCTTCCCCGGCAACTGTTTCATGTACCCTACTCTACCGTTGTGACTGATCGAAATGAAGAATTATTGGGAGCACGCATCGCCTCGGACGGTCAATGGCGGTTTCCTCCCCGAAAGACAACACCCGAAAAAATCAAGCAATGCCTCATTACCTTTGAAGACAAACACTTTTATCACCACTGGGGAGTTAATCCGTTAGCTACCGGAAGGGCACTCTATCAAAATTTAAAGAACAAACGTGTCGTAAGCGGAGGAAGTACTCTTACCATGCAAACCATTCGTCTCGCCCGGAACAAGCCCAGAACTCTCGGAGAGAAAGTCGTTGAAATGATATGGGCTACCCGTCTGGAATTTCGGGCTTCTAAAGAGGAAATCTTATCCATGTATGTCTCTCATGCACCATTCGGAGGAAATGTTGTAGGATTGGATGCTGCTGCCTGGCGTTACTTCGGTCATTCTGCCGAAAATTTATCATGGGCGGAATCGGCTATGCTGGCTGTCCTGCCCAATGCCCCCGCCATGATTCATCTATCCAAAGGACGAAAGACACTGCTTTCCAAACGCGACCGTTTATTAAAGCAACTTTTTGAAGAAGAGATTATCGATGCGTCTACCTACGAATTAGCTGTCAGCGAACCGTTACCCGACGAGCCGCATCCGCTTCCTCAAATAGCTCCCCACCTAGTCAGCCGCTTCTATCAGGAAAGAAACGGGCTATATACTCGTTCAACTATTGACAGAGGGATACAAACCCACATAGAGAGTTTGGCAGAACGGTGGAGCAACGAGTTTAATCGAAGTGATATCCGCAACCTAGCAATTCTGGTTATCGACATTCCCACCAATCAAGTAGTAGCATACTGCGGAAATGTACATTTCGACCGTAAACAAGGAGGAAACCAGGTAGATGTGATCCAAGCTCCCAGAAGCACAGGCAGTATTTTAAAGCCCTTTCTCTACAATGCCATGCTACAGGAAGGAAGTTTATTACCGAAAATGCTGTTACCGGATGTACCGGTTAATATCAACGGCTTTACTCCTCAAAACTTCAGTATGCAGTTTGAAGGAGCCGTCCCCGCTTCCGAAGCCCTTGCCCGTTCGTTGAATATCCCGGCTGTAACCATGTTACAAAGATATGGAGTACCCAAGTTTCACCATTTGTTGCAACAGATGGGATTCAAGACTATCAATCGGGCGGCTTCTCATTATGGTTTGTCACTGATTTTAGGAGGTGCAGAAGCAACATTATGGGATGTAACGAATGCCTATGCGCAAATGGGACGAAGCCTTTCCAGCAATAGCCCCTCCCCGACCGTATCTCAAGGAAAGGAAGCACAGATACTACTGGAAACAGAAAATACAGAGCAAATAAACAATGATACGAAGCAAACAAGCCGTAATCATAAAAGCAATCATAACAAGCAGGAAAAACGAGAACAAAGTAACTCCAGTCCTCTCTCCGTAGAAGAGGATTCAGAAGAAACCACTTCGGCTAAAGCAGGAGCAGCCTGGCTCACCCTCTCCGCCTTAACAGAAGTCAACCGTCCCGAAGAGATTGACTGGAAATCAATTCCATCCATGCAAACTATCGCATGGAAAACCGGAACCAGCTACGGATTCCGTGATGCGTGGGCAGTGGGGGTCACTCCGCGCTATGCAGTAGGCGTATGGGTAGGCAATGCAACCGGAGAAGGAAAGCCCGGATTGGTTGGTGCACAAACAGCCGGTCCTGTATTATTCGATATATTCAGTTACCTCCCTTCTTCACCGTGGTTCGAACGTCCCACAGGCGTTTTCGTTGATGCAGAAATATGCCGCCAGTCCGGTCATCTGAAAGGACGTTTCTGTGAAGAAACTGATACCGTATTGATTCTTCCTGCCGGATTACGGACAGAGGCTTGTCCTTACCATCATCTCGTCACGCTATCCGCTGACGAAAGCCACCGCATCTATGAAAACTGTGCAAATACCGAACCTACCATTCAGAAATCATGGTTTGCCCTACCACCCGTATGGGAGTGGTACTATAAGCAGCACCATCCGGAATATAAACCACTGCCACCTTTCAAAGCCGGCTGTGGAGAAGATTCTTTCCAATCCATGCAGTTCATCTACCCTCCGATGAACGCCCATATCAAGTTACCCAAACAATTGGACGGCAGGAAAGGGTTTCTCACGGTCGAACTGGCACACAGCAACCCCAATGCGACTATCTTTTGGCATCTTGACGACACTTATCAGACACAGACGCAGGATTTCCACAAAATTTCCCTGCAACCCGCTCCCGGCAAACATTCCCTGACGGCAGTAGACGGAGAAGGCAACACAGTTTCCACTACTTTCTTCATCGAATAAACATCTTATTTTATTATCTTTGCCGCATGAAACAGTCATTAAAAGAAAACGGAGGACTACCGGCATCCATCCTCTGGACACTTGCTATTGTGGCAGGTGTCTCGGTAGCCAACATCTATTATATCCAACCTCTATTAAATATGATACGCCATGAACTTGGCATATCAGAGTTCAGAACTAACCTGATTGCCATGGTCACACAAATAGGCTATGCGGCAGGACTGTTGTTCATCACCCCCTTAGGCGACTTATATCAACGAAAGAAAATCATCCTTGTCAATTTCACCGTCCTAATCTTCTCCCTCTTGACGATTGCCCTGACACGCAGTTTCCATCTGATACTCATCGCTTCATTCCTCACGGGAGTCTGTTCCATGATTCCACAAATATTCATTCCCATAGCCGCCCAGTTTTCCCGTCCGGAACACAAAGGCAGAAACGTAGGAATTGTCTTATCAGGACTATTGACCGGTATTCTGGCTTCACGTGTCGTCAGCGGATTTATCGGTGAACTGATTGGCTGGCGGGAAATGTATCACATCGCTGCAGGCATGATGTTTATCTGCGCGATTGTTGTATTAAAAGTCCTTCCCGATATTCAGACCAACTTCCAGGGAAAATATAGCGATCTGATGAAATCTCTGTTAGCCTTAGTGAAAGAATATCCGCAACTACGCATTTATTCCATCCGGGCAGCACTGAACTTCGGTTCCCTCCTCGCCATGTGGTCCTGTCTGGCTTTTAAAATGGGACAAGCTCCGTTCTTCGCCAACAGCGATGTAATCGGTATGCTGGGACTCTGCGGCGTAGCCGGGGCACTGACTGCTTCTTTTGTAGGAAGATACGTAAAACGGGTAGGTGTACGCCGCTTTAACTTTATCGGCTGCGGTTTGATTCTCTTTGCCTGGTTGTTGTTCTTCGTCGGTGAAAACACCTTTGTCGGTATCATCGCCGGTATCATCATCATTGACATAGGAATGCAATGTATTCAGCTAAGTAACCAGACAAGTATCTTCGAACTGAATCCGCGTGCTTCGAACCGTATTAATACAGTGTTCATGACTACTTACTTTATCGGTGGTTCTATGGGAACATTTCTGGCAGGCAGCTTTTGGCAACTGTATGGCTGGCACGGAGTTATCAGTATCGGAGTCGTTTTAACCGGGATTTCTTTATTAATTACGATTTTCTACAAGAAATGAGTCAACAAAACGAACGGTCAAACCGTTTATTACAATAAAACGCCAATGAAATACGGAGTTAACAGACAAATCTTACTTATCACAGCCGGTGCCGTCTGGATTATAGCCGGTGCCAATATTCTGCGAATAGGAATTGTGACCTGGTTAAACACTTCCCAAGATTGGATGTTCAAAATAGGAGAAGCCACCGTGGTTTTCTTATTATTCTTCGTATTGGTTTTCAGAAGGCTCTACTATAAACATACCCAGCGAATCGAGCAAAAGAAAGAACGCCGGAATTGTCCGTTCTCCTTTTTCGATGTGAAAAGCTGGATTACAATGATATTCATGATTTCCCTGGGAATCACCATCCGTAGCTTCCACCTCCTGCCCGAAACGTTCATTTCTGTTTTCTATACCGGATTATCCATCGCCCTCATCCTGACAGGGGTGCTTTTCATCCGTTACTGGTGGATCAGGCGCAAGACTTTTGCCAGTTGAGCCGTCTCCTACATATTCCAATCAAATATAAACATCTAATAATTTTTATTACCTGATGTTTTGAAGCAAAAGATTTCATTCTTTTTTGTTGTATCTTTGCGCGGCTATCAACAAGCAGTAGCCGGAAAATAAATAAAAGGTTATAAGAATCAAGATGAAGAAAGCCCCCTCTCCCCTCATATCGTTGATACCGATTGTTGTACTGGTGTTATTATTGTTTGCCACTATCCGTACCTTTGGCAGTGATGCCCTAAGCGGCGGAAGTCAAGTGTCATTGCTTACCACTACAGCCATTTGTATCCTGATCGGTATGGTGTTTTATAAGATTCCCTGGAAAGATTACGAGCTCGCCATCACCAACAATATTGCCGGAGTGGCAACAGCCATCATCATTCTGTTGATAATCGGTGCGTTAAGTGGCATTTGGATGATTAGCGGAGTAGTACCGACTTTAATCTATTACGGGATGCAAATTATCCATCCCAGTTTCTTCCTGGCATCGACCTGCATCATCTGCGCGTTGATTTCTGTAATGACCGGAAGTTCGTGGACCACTATTGCCACTATCGGTATTGCATTGATGGGTATCGGAAAGGCGCAAGGCTTTGAAGATGGATGGATTGCCGGAGCTATCATTTCGGGGGCATACTTCGGGGATAAAATATCTCCTTTATCCGAAACCACTATCCTGGCGTCTTCCATCACAGACACTCCCCTGTTCCGTCACATTCGTTATATGATGATTACTACGGTACCGTCTCTTATCATCACGCTGATTATTTTCACAGTGGCAGGACTTTCCCATGATGCCAGCAATACACAACATATTGCGGAGGTGGCAACCGCTTTGAACGAAAAGTTTCATATCACTCCGTGGTTGTTAATAGTCCCTGTTGTAACCGGAATACTGATAGCACGGAAAGTACCCTCTATCGTTACGCTGTTCCTATCCACTCTGCTGGCTGGTGTCTTTGCTTTGATATTTCAGCCGGAGTTGTTGCAAGAGATTTCCGGAGTTGCCGTTTCCGGATTCGATTCTTTGTTCAAAGGACTGATGATGACCGTCTATGGAGCGACAAATTTACATACAGACAATGCCGTTCTGACAGATTTAATCGCTACACGTGGGATGGCGGGAATGATGAATACGATTTGGCTGATTCTGTGTGCCATGTGTTTTGGCGGGGCAATGACAGCAAGCGGTATGCTGGGAAGTATCACTTCCATCTTCGTCCGCTTCATGAAGAAAACAGTCAGCGTGGTTGGAGCGACAGTCTGCTCCGGCCTGTTTCTTAATCTGACAACTGCCGACCAATACATCAGTATCATTCTGACGGGAAATATGTTTCGTGATATTTATGCCAAGAAAGGGTATGAAAGTTGCTTACTAAGCCGTACGACGGAAGATGCAGTAACCGTTACATCCGTATTGATTCCATGGAATAGTTGCGGAATGACACAAGCTACTATCTTGAGTGTACCCACACTTGTGTATCTACCTTATTGTTTTTTCAACATTATCAGCCCCTTAATGAGTATCACTGTGGCAGCCATCGGATATAAAATTGCAAGACGTTCGTGAACAATCTGGCATACACTTTGTTTTTGCAATAAACGAACAACGTATTAAACCTAAACAAAAAAAAGTTATGAAAAAGTTTATTGCATTAGTAGCATTAGTATTAGTAAGTGCAAGCACAATGATGTATGCACAAGAAAGTAACGCAGCAGCACGCCGCGCAGAAAGAAAAGCTCAAAGAGATGCAGAAAGAGCAAAACTCCGTGCCGAAGAAGAGGTGCAAGACATGGCGGCCTATCAACAAGCTGTACAGGCTTTGAAGAACAAGCAATTTGTATTGGAAGCTAATCAAGTTGTCTTCCGCAACGGTATGAGTGCTTTTGTTACTTCAAACACCAACTTCGTCTTGATGAACGGCAACAGAGCTACCGTACAGACTGCTTTCAACACTCCTTACCCAGGTCCTAACGGAATCGGTGGTGTTACAGTAGATGGTAATTCTTCGGATATGAAGATGAATATCGACAAAAAAGGAAATGTGAACTGCTCATTCAGCGTTCAGGGTATCGGCATCTCCGCTCAAGTATTTATCAATATGAGCAGCGGAAACAATACTGCTTCGGTTAGCATCAGCCCGAACTTCAGCAACAATAACCTGACATTGAACGGAAATATCGTTCCGCTTGACCAGTCAAATATCTTCAAAGGACGTTCCTGGTAATCCGGATACAAGAATCTTATCATAACTCCGCTACAAATCACGCAAAATGCGTACATTTGTAGCGGAGTTTTTTTATTCATCGTTGCTTATGAGAGAATTTATCATCGCAGACAATCAGGATATCAGTAAGGCAGGAATGATGTTCCTGCTAAGTAAACAAAAGGAAGTGTCCCTCCTTTTAGAAGCTGATAACAAGGCTGAACTGATTCAGCAGCTACGATTGCATCCGCAAGCGGTGATTGTATTGGATTATACACTGTTCAATTTTGCCGGGGCGGATGAATTGATTGTCTTGCAGGAAAGATTCAAGGAAGCCGACTGGATTCTATTCTCTGACGAACTTAGCCTGAACTTTCTCCGCCAGGTACTGTTCAGCAGTATGGCTTTCGGGGTAGTGATGAAAGATAACTCGAAAGAAGAAATCATGACTGCCATTCAATGTGCCACCCGCAAACAACGGTATATTTGCAATCATGTCAGCAATCTGTTGCTTTCGGGCGCTTCTTCTCCGCTGGCTGCCTCAAGCGTAGACGATCATCTGCTGACACAAACGGAGAAGAATATCCTAAAAGAAATTGCATTGGGAAAAACGACGAAAGAGATTGCAGCAGAGAAAAATCTTAGTTTCCATACGATAAACAGTCATCGTAAGAATATCTTTCGCAAATTGGGAGTAAATAATGTACATGAAGCTACTAAATATGCGATGAGGGCTGGGATTGTGGATTTAGCGGAATACTATATTTGAGATGCCGCCTTATAAGAATTACCCTACACATCCTATTAGCACAAACTAGTGAACAGTGCCTTTCTCTATTCTATTTCAATCCATTCTGTTTCAGAAGTTGTTCTATTTCCTTTTCTGATATAGACGCTCTATCTGCTTTATCATAAATATAAAGAAGATTCAAAACTGCATCTTGTTGAGAAACGACTAAAGTAAATGTTATAACCCTTGCTCCTCCACTTTTACCTTTTCCTTTTGAAGTTATTTTCATACAAACTTTGCGCAGTCCATGTCCCAAGTCCGTTCCTAGCAGAGGATTCTGTTCTAAATCATCAATCAATGAAACAAAATCCTCCTTAAAAGAGGAATAGTGTTTCGCCAGCCTTTTAGCCTCCCGCTGAAATGTCGGCTTAACTATAATTTCATAATTCATTAATGAACTCTCTTGCAGTCTTTACCTCCAACTTACCTTCCATTGAAAGTTTTACCTCTTTCAGTCCGGCGTCAATCCCTGCTAGAACTTCTTCTTTCGTGATTTCTTCCTCTTCTTTTTCAGCTTCCATTTTTTTCAGTCGTTTCAAATAGTTCTTCACTCGATTGAGCATCTCTTTGTCATTCAAACTCAGGAGTTCCTCCACCAAGTCCATCTTCAGACTTTTCAATTCCATCGTTGTCATAAGCAATCCTCCTTTATTTATATTCTACGAAACAAAAGTAGTGAGAAATCTCCTGATAATCCAATCTTCACCAATCAAAATAAACTATTTAACAGATGATTTCACCGCTCCCCACACAAACTTTTACTTCTTCATCATAAATCACCCCAAACTGTCCCGGAGCAATGCCTTGCAACTTTTCGGACGACAAGATGTGAAACAGCTTCTCCCCTTCCTGTATCAGTTTTCCTTTTGTAAATTCGGGAGTGTGGCGAATCTTGAAAATAATGTCTACCTCCTTCTCCTGACCTTTCCAAGGATTATCAGTAATGAAATGGAAATCATGCATCCTGAATTCATTACCGTATTGTGTCTCTACACCGTAGCCACGAGATACGTAGATAGTATTTTCCTCAATATCCTTCTTGACTACAAACCAGGGACCACCACTCAATCCGAGCCCTTTCCGCTGACCAATTGTGTGGAACCAATAGCCGCGATGTGTACCCACTTTCTTTCCGGTTTCCAGTTCAACAATCGCCCCTTCCTTTTCTCCTAAAAAACGACGAACGAAATCATTGTAGTTTATCTTTCCGAGAAAACAAATCCCCTGACTGTCTTTCCTTTTGGCACTAGGCAATCCGGCACGGTTTGCAATCTCACGTACCTCCTGCTTCATCAACCCTCCAATGGGAAAAATGAGCTTGGAAACTTGCAGGTAATCAATCTGGGCGAGAAAGTCTGTCTGATCTTTCACGGGATCTTTTGCTGTGCCCAGCCAAGTTTTACCATCACGTTGTAAGGTGGTGGCATAGTGACCGGTTGCCGTAAAGTCGAAATCTTTCCCGACACGCTGTTCAAAGCAGCCGAATTTGATAAGCTTATTACACATCACGTCCGGATTCGGTGTCAATCCCTGCCGAATTTTATCAATGGCATACGCCGCCACATTCTCCCAATACTCCTGATGCAGGTCCACCACTTCCAAAGACAAACCGTATTTACGTGCCGTTGCAGTAGATAATTCAATATCCTCCTCTGCCGAACAGTCCATATATTCCGCTCCGTCCATGCCTATCTTAATGTAAAAAAGAGTAGGCTTATATCCTTGCTCACAAAGGAGATGTACGACAACCGAACTGTCGACACCTCCTGATAATAATGCAGCTATCTCCATGAATAAAAATCCGTCTATTAATAACTTTCTATATTTTAGCTAATACCTATCGAAAACTTTGATGTCACAAAGATAAGGCAAGATTCTCTAACACCCAATCACACATTGAAGGCATTTTTATACCATAAATGTGGTAGATAAGCAAAGTATTTCCTACATTTGCACAGTAAAAAGCTTTTTATGATGACGAAATTAAGAAAGATAATCCTCATACCTGCCCTGATCCTCGTATCTATCAGTGGTTTCTTCTCCTGCGGTGTCGACCGCTGGCCGGAGTATGCCCATCAAACTGCACTGGATACATGGATGTACGACATCATGCAACAGAACTATCTGTGGTATCAAGATCTACCTTCCTACGATGATGTGAATCTGTTTCTGGAACCTGCCTCGTTCTTATCTAAAGTGAAATCAAAAAAAGACAGCTACTCGTTTGTAGATTCTGTGATGGAGGCTCCGCTGCCTACTTATGGATTCGACTATTCACTAGTTCGAAGTGTGGATATCGATACAGCATATAACGCATTAATTACTTACGTCATTCCCGGTTCACCGGCAGAAGCAGCCGGACTGGAACGTGGAAACTGGATTATGAAAGTCGATACTTCTTACATCAGCAAGAAATATGAGACTCAATTATTACAGGGAACCCAAGCCCGGGATTTGGTGATGGGAGTATGGAAAGAAGTTCCTGTTGAGCCGGAAGAAGGGGAAGAAGTAGGAGAAGAAAAATTTGTATATAAGGTAGTACCTAATGACATAACATTAAAACTACCTGCTGCACGATCCATTGAGGATAATCCGGTACATAAAACCAAAATACTTACGGTAAAAGAAAACAATAGAGATATCAAAGTAGGGTATCTCATGTACAATAGCTTCACTGCCGGAACCAATAGTGATCCAGACAAGTATAATAACGAACTGCGACAAATCTCACAAGAGTTCAAGACAGCAGGCGTGAAATATGTTATACTTGACCTACGTTACAACGCCGGTGGTTCATTGGATTGCGTTCAGTTATTAGGTACAATTCTGACTTCAGAAGTACGATTAAATAAGCCGATGGCCTATCTGGAATATAATAATAAAAACAGGGACAAGGATGCTACCATCAACTTTGATAGTGAGATATTAAAGAGCGGTGTTAATTTAGACCTGCCCGCCCTATTCGCTATCACAAGCAGTACAACAGCCGGAGCACCGGAAATGTTAATCAGGAGCCTATTCCTGAAAGACAGCTATCCTGTTGTAACCATCGGTGGTGTCACCAAAGGACAAAATGTAGCAACAGAACAATTCATTAATGAAGAATTTCTGTGGTCAATCAATCCGGTAGTCTGCACTGTTTATGATTCCAACCACGATGCCGGAGGAGCTCTCTCCCCTGCAACAGATCTTAAAATTAGTGAAACGACTATTGGTGGAGTTACTAATTACAGTGAGTTTCTGCCATTCGGTGATCCTAACGAAAGAATGTTAAAAGTAGCCATCGGTGTTATTGACGGAAGTTATCCACCAAAGGACGAGGAAACCGAAGAGACGACAAAAGCACAATTCAAGATAGAGAAAAGCGTAATAAGTCCGGCTAGTAGACGTTTTAGTAGTAACGGATTACAATTAAAATAAGAAAGGATGAAAAAAGTAGCTATTTTATTGCTGGCAATACTGACATTCAGTTGTTCGGATGATGACGAAAAGGGTACAGAAGAGGATAAAGGGCAATGGGCTATGATTTTCAATGAATCCGTCGAGAACGATTCAAAACCTGTAAATAAGACAGAGAAGTTTATGTTCGATGGCGAGCGCCTGATTCAACATATTATAAAACAACGTTATTTCGAAGAAGAAATCAGTAACGAAGTAAACTTGAGCTACTCTGATAATCAGGTAACAGTTACCACTGACTATCTCACTTTAGTATATACATTAAATAGCGAAGGCTATGCCAGTCAATGTGTATACAGTTTGTCTTCACAAAATCGTATTTATCAATTTTCTTACTCTGCAGAAGGATACTTAACCGGAATTGTCGAGAATATCGACAATAGAGAATATTCATCAACATCACTTACATACGAGAACGGAGATATAACCTCTATCAGTTCCAAGATGAACGGCCTTGAAAACAAGTTCATTTATGAACCGGGAGAAGAAAGTTCTACATACCATTTGCCCTGCCTCGGTTTATTGGAGATACACCCTCTGACATTCCATATTGAAGCTCTTTACGCAGGGTTATTGGGTAAGGACCCGCGCCATTTCACCATACGCAGTTGTCCTGCAGGAAGTAACGACGAAAAGACAGTCTATTCGTATGGGTTTGATAAAAAAGGAAATCCATCCAGAATGATTTGTCAGACGACCTATGCCGGAGGACAGGCCAGCTATTATCCATACACACGCAACATTTCGATTTCTTTCGAATAATCTTTCATTCCGAACATCGAATTCTCTTTTAAAGTAGCATAATCACTCTATTTCTGTCAAGAGCAGAATTATAGATTCTTAACCTATAAAGCCCCTTTTCATACCTCAACTTTGTTTATTCCGAAACAAAGGCTCTGATTTTACCTAACAAAGGCTCTAATTTCTCCTAACGCAGCGTTTAATGAGTCGTAACGCACCGTCTAATTTTTATAAAGCTACGGTATAAAACACGTTAATCTCTGATTTCATCCCTTTTATAAACCGGGATAAAGCTCACGACTCCCAAGGATACAACAAAAAAGGAGAAAGCTTCCGCTCCCTCCTTCTATCGTAGTTTAACCTCAATCTATTTTATGATTCTGTACCAAAGATACAACATTGAAAAGCCAAAGTCAAGTATTCCCGGTTTTATTTCTTGAAAAATTTATCGAAGAACAGAATCTGATAATCAATGGAGTTATTCCAATACTGCCCTGTATGTCCTCCCGGACGGGTAATAAAATCATGATCGATCTTTTTTTCTAACAGGCGGTTATGCAAATCCTTGTTCACATTCAAGAAGAAATCTCCTTCTCCACAATCGACAATGATAGCCAAATCGCCATTCTCTATCTTATCAATCTGATTGATAACGGTGTGATTATCCCATACCTCCTTATTCGATTCATATTCTCCCAACTGTTTAGCCATGTCCCAGTTTTTCGGGAACGGGCGAATATCCATCCCTCCGCTTGTACTTCCACTGGCACCAAACGTATCTTTATGACGGATTGCATTCCACATCGCTCCGTGTCCACCCATACTCAATCCGGTGATGGCGCGTCCCTTACGGTCGGCAATCGTCTTGTAATGTTCGTCGATATACTTCACCAGTTCCGACGAAATAAAAGTTTCATAGCGGAAAGACGGGTTGACCGGACTATCCCAGTACCAGCTATTCTTTCCGTCCGGACAAACGAATATGATTCCTTTTTCGTCCGCAATTTGGGGAAGATTCGGTTTAATGCCAATCCATGTTTTAGCATTTCCACCATAACCGTGCAACAAATAAATAGTAGGACAAGCCACCGCTTTCTTTCCTGATGCAACATCCGGCGTAACAACGACCACTTGCACTTCCTTATTCATGGAAGGACTTTTAATTAACAAGGTATCTACTTTGGCAGCAAAAGAGGGAGCTACCCAAATTAAAAGAAGAGCAATTAATAGATTTTTTTTCTTTTCCATTGTGTGTTATAAATAGTTAGATATAATTATTCCTCTGGCTCTGCAGCAGGATTAAATTTAGCAACCGGCATTTCAAAGGTTTTATGACACTGTTTACAGGTATAGTTCCAGTGGTTGTCTCCCGGGGGAATGACCATTAATGCAGAAATGATAGCAGCCCCCATAGCACGCCAACGCTTTCCTTTTCTCAAAACCAACTGGATGTCCGATGAACCGCAGTACGGACAAAGCGTTAACTCTTCCGGCCAACTATCGTTATCCTTCAACACTTGGACAGCATTCTCGTAGTCTTCATCTGCCACCAATATATCCACCCCTGCTATACTACTCACGCAACTTTTATACAAAGTAGAGAAATTCTCATTGTGCAGAATAGACTCGATGCCTTCATTCTCCAATGCTCCCTGAAGGATATGTGCCTTCATCGCATCATTACAAGTGATCAATTTTACAGTCTTCATAAGGAATCTGTTTTAATATGTCCCACAAAAATAAGATATAAAAATGAAATGTGAAACAAAACCCGACTAACTTTATCAGCAGGTAAAACGAACCAAATCAGAAGTGATTCTTTTTTTATTCACGGAAGGTATCATTATTTAATACTTTTTTCGTACTTTCGCAGCGACAATTGGCAATCACATGAAAAAACTATTGACACTGCTACTATTTTCTAACATCCTGTTTTCCCTGTTACAGGCCCAACCTGTACATCAAATAAAGGGAACGGTGATTGAGAAAAACAGCCGTCAGCCATTAGAATTCATTAACGTAATGGTTCTTGGGCTGAACAAAGGTGGTGTCACCAATGCGGAAGGTCATTTCACCATCGAACAAGTGCCTCCCGGCATCTACCGCCTACAAGCTACAGCTATCGGCTACAAGAGTGTCATTACTCCCGAATATATCTTATCTACCAAAGATCTGAACATTTCGATAGAAATGGAAGAGAACCTGACCGAACTCGCAGGAGTAACCGTCACCGCTTCTCCTTTCCGGCGCGACCTGGAAAGTCCGGTCAGCCTGCGTATCATCGGATTGCAGGAAATAGAAAAGAGTCCGGGAGCCAACCGGGACATTTCGCGTATTGTTCAGTCTTATCCGGGAGTTGCCTTCTCTCCTATCGGCTACCGCAATGACTTGATTGTACGCGGTGGTTCTCCTTCTGAAAACCGTTTCTATCTGGACGGAGTGGAAATACCCAATATCAATCACTTCAGCACGCAAGGAGCATCCGGCGGTCCGGTGGGAATCCTTAATGCCGACCTGATCCGTGAAGTAAATTTCTATACAGGTGCTTTTCCCACTGACAGAGGAAACGCGCTTAGCTCCGTGCTTGATTTCAAATTGCGCGACGGAGACATGGAGCATAACTCACTAAAAGCTACCCTCGGAGCATCCGAGGTCTCTCTGGCCTCCAACGGACATATTGGAAAAAAGACCTCGTATCTGGTATCCGTGCGTCAATCTTATCTGCAATTCCTGTTTGATATGCTCGACCTGCCTTTCCTGCCGACTTTCACCGATGCGCAATTCAAGTTGAAAACCCGGTTCAACGAACAGAACGAACTGACGGTATTGGGGCTTGGAGGAATCGACAATATGCGATTGAACACGAAAGCAGATAGCGAGGACAATGAATATATCCTTAGTTACCTGCCAAAAATCAAGCAGGAAACGTTTACCTTAGGTGCTGTATATCGTCACTATGCAGGGCCGCATGTGCAATCGGTGGTAGTCAGTCACAGTTATCTGAACAACCGCAATACTAAATACCGGCAGAATGATGAAAGCATTCCGGAGAATCTGATGCTCCGCCTCCGTTCTACCGAACAGGAAACGAAGTTCCGCTTCGAAAACAATTCTTCTTTCCGCAACTGGAAAGTCAATCTCGGAGTGAATCTGGATTATAGTCAATATACCAATACCACCTTTCAAAAGGCATATACCAATCAGGCACAAACGTTTGATTACCATACCTATTTGGGAATGATGCGTTGGGGACTTTTCGGCACTATCAGCTACTCTTCGATGGACGAACGTTTCACAGCTTCCTTGGGATTGAGAGCTGATGCCAACAATTATTCGTCGGCCATGAAGTCACTCTCCGATCAGCTTTCTCCCCGCATATCGCTTTCCTACCAACTTGCCGAGCACTGGTTCGTAAGCGGAAATGCAGGACTTTATTATCAGTTGCCTCCTTACACGGCACTCGGTTTTAAAGATAATAACGGAATGTATGCCAACAAATACAATCTCCGCTATATGAAAGTCAGCCAGGAAAGTCTGGGCATTAGTTGGCGCAAAGGAGATACGTTCGAAGTCTCCGTCGAAGGATTCTATAAAGACTATGACAAAATTCCGCTCTCCGTTGTAGACGGGATTCCTCTTACCTGCAAAGGAAATGACTATGGAGTGATTGGCAATGAATTGCTGACTTCTACCGCTCAAGGACGTTCGTATGGCGCGGAGATTCTGGTAAAGTGGCTGATCGCCAAGAAACTGAATCTGGCTTCCTCCTTCACCATCTTTAAAAGTGAATACCGCAACGACAAAGAGAGCGAATACATCGCATCCGCATGGGACAACCGATATATTTTCAATTTACGGGGAACTTACAATCTGCCCCACCAATGGAGTGTCGGCATGAAAGTCAGTTGCATCGGTGGTGCTCCTTATACCCCATACGATGAAGAAAAGTCATCTTTGGTATCCGCCTGGGATGCACAAGGCAAAGCATATTACGACTATTCAAAATATAATAAGGAACGTCTTCCGGCCTTTGCACAGGTAGACCTCCGCATCGACAAGACATTTTATCTGAAACATTGCATGCTGGGATTCTATCTTGATTTGCAGAATATCACGGCAAGCAAACTGAAACAGCAGGATGTGCTGATGAGCACCGGCATCATCGAGAATCCGGAAGCTCCTGCCGACAGCCAACACTATAAAATGAAACGCCTCAAACAATCGAGCGGGACTTTGCTCCCCACATTAGGAATAACATTTGAGTATTAATTTATGCATAGAACATTAAACTAGAAAAAGAGTATGAAAAGAGAAATCGCTATGATTGCCTTCGTATTATTAGGCATGGGAATGACAGCTTCTGCACAATTCGGCAAGAAGATTAATTTAGGAAAAGCCTTACAAGCAGGTAAAGATGTAGTATCAGCCGTTACGTTATCTGATGCGGACATTGCTAATATGAGTAAGGAATATATGGCATGGATGGACACTCATAATCCATTGACAAAACCTGATACTGAATATGGCAAACGTCTGGAGAAACTGACGGGACATATCAAAGAAGTGGACGGACTGAAACTTAACTTTGGCGTATATGAAGTAATAGACGTAAACGCCTTTGCCTGCGGTGACGGTAGTGTACGTATCTGCGCCGGTCTGATGGATGTTATGACGGATGAAGAAGTAATGGCAGTGGTAGGTCATGAAATCGGTCATGTGGTTCACACAGATTCCAAAGATGCCATGAAGAATGCTTATCTCCGTTCAGCTGTGAAAAACGCGGCAGGTGCAGCCAACGACAAAGTAGCCAAACTGACAGACTCCGAACTGGGAGCCATGGCAGAAGCTCTTGCCGGTGCACAATTCTCACAAAAGCAAGAAAATGAAGCCGATGATTATGGTGTTGAATTCTGCGTAAAAAACGGCATCGACCCTTATGCAATGGCAAATGCCTTGAGTAAATTGGCAGAACTTGCAAAAGATGCTCCTAAAGCATCCTATGCACAAAGAATGTTCTCTTCACATCCGGACACTCAAAAACGCATTGAACGTACAAAAGCCAAAGCAGACAGCTACGCTAAGAAGTAAAGAGTTTATCTAATATATAAGGAAGAGTTCAAAACTTCCTGTTGATTTTTATTAAGGCACGGATTACACGGATTAACACAGTTCTTATTTAATTGAAACTGTGAAATCTGCGTAATCCGTGCCTCAATTATATTATTATGATTACACAAAAAAGACAACACGATTATTAAATTTTCATTAATATATTACACATATTTGCATAGTGTCCCGATTTCTTGTAATTTCGACCCTATAACCATTTAAATCCATTTATGGAATTTCTTATCATACTTTTCTTACTTATACTGAATGGCATTTTTGCCATGTATGAAATTGCGTTGGTATCATCCAGCAAAGCACGTCTTGAAACACTTGTCGCAAAAGGTAACAAATCAGCCCGAGGAGTTTTAAAACAATTGGAAGAACCGGAAAAGTTCTTGTCTACCATTCAGATTGGTATCACGCTGATCGGTATCGTATCCGGTGCGTATGGTGGTGTGGCTATTGCCGACGACCTCGTACCTTTCTTTTCTCTCATTCCGGGCGCAGAAGCATACGCACGCAACCTGGCAATGATTACTACTGTAGCAATCATCACCTATCTTTCTCTGATTATCGGAGAGCTGGTTCCTAAATCCATTGCTCTTAGTAATCCGGAACGGTACGCCACTTTGTTCAGCCCGGTCATGATTCTGCTGACGAAGGTTTCTTATCCTTTTGTGTGGTTGCTAAGCGTCTCTACCCGGTTACTGAACAAACTTATCGGTCTGAAAAGCGAAGAACGCCCCATGACACAGGAAGAAATCAAAATGATCCTGCACCAAAGTTCGGAGCAGGGTGTGATTGACAAAGAGGAAACGGAAATGATACGCGACGTATTCCGTTTCTCTGATAAACGCGCCAACGAACTGATGACACATCGCAGAGATCTTATTATCCTTCATCCCGATGATACACAGGAAAAGGTGATGAAGATTATTGAAGAAGAACATTACAGTAAATATCTATTGGTAGACGAACGGAAAGATGAGATTATCGGTGTGGTTTCCGTAAAGGATATTATCCTAATGGTAGGCAACAAAAAGGTGTTTAACCTGCGCGAAATTGCCCGTCCTCCCCTCTTTATTCCGGAAAGTTTGTATGCAAATAAAGTTTTAGAGCTATTTAAGAAGAACAAAAACAAGTTCGGAGTTGTTGTTAACGAGTATGGCAGCACAGAAGGCATTATCACACTGCACGACCTGACCGAAAGTATCTTCGGAGACATCCTTGAAGAGGATGAAATGGAAGAAGAAGAAATCGTCACTAGGCAGGATGGTTCAATGCTGGTGGAAGCTTCAATGAATATCGACGACTTCATGGAGGAAATGGGTATCCTATCCTACGAAGATCTGGAATCGGAAGACTTCACCACTCTGGGTGGATTGGCCATGTTCCTGATTGGTCGCATCCCGAAAGCTGGAGACATCTTCACCTACAAGAATCTGCAATTCGAAGTGGTGGACATGGACCGCGGACGAGTAGACAAACTGCTTGTCATCAAACGGGACGATGAACAGGAATAGGATAGCAAAAAACGAGCAATAGCTCACTATATTTATATTAACTTAAAGCACTTAACGATGAAAAAAGTAATTATGTTAGCAGCAGTCGTAGCTGCTTTGGCATCATGCCAATCAAAAGCAAACAAAGCCGCAGAGGCACAAGCAGACAGTCTAGCTCTTGCGATGACTCCGATTACCGAATTGACTGAAGTTTATGAAGGTACTCTTCCTGCTGCCGACGGTCCGGGTATTGACTATGTACTGACCCTGAACGCTGCAACTGACGGTGTGGATACTGCGTATACACTGGATATGACTTACCTCGATGCTGAAGGTCAAGGACAAAACAAGACTTTCACTTCAAAAGGAAAACAACAAACAGTACACAAGGTTGTGAACAAAAAACCTGTTACTGCTGTTAAGTTAACTCCGAAGGATGGTGAAGCTCCGATGTATTTCGTGGTTGTTAACGACACCACTCTTCGTTTGGTGAACGATAGCTTGCAAGAAGCTGTCAGCGATCTGAATTATGACATCATCAAGGTAAAATAATAAATAAGCCTAACCCTAACCAGTAAAAAAAGCTCTGTATAGAACCTTCGTTCTTGCAGAGCTTTTCCTTTTTGAGAGTCTTTCCTCATATTATTCCAAGTATTGTTTCAACTGATTCTTCAATTCCTCCGGATTGCTTGGTCTTTGTGCCTTATATTCTACAATAGTTCCCTCCCTATTAACAATAATAAACTGAGGAACTGAAAGCCCGGCGAAATTACCTTTCTCATCATAAGTGACAAACAACTTCTCCACTTCAACAGAAAATTTATTATTCTCAACACTATTCTCTGGTCGATGATAGGTGACAAAATACCCATTTAATAATCTTTCATCCAATCTTTTCAAACAGGCATTCCAATCCTTGGGTTCATCTATTGAAATAAAAAGTCTTACAATATCATTCTTTTTGAAAAAATCATCTGTTTTTTCATATTCTTTGAGTTCTGCCAGACAGGGTTTACACCAAGATGCCATTACATCAATATATACAATTTTTCCTTTAAAATGCCGAAGCAATAACTCAAACGAACTAGGATAATTCAAGCATTTGATATTAGACTGCACTGATTGCTCCTGTGCAGTAATGATTAATGATATCAAACAAAAAAAGAATAAAACCCCATTTGTTTTAATGCACTGTTTCAGATCGGAAGAGCGTCGTGTAGGGAA
>ONZT01000785.1_pt1 | contig 22635 bp, 14 predicted proteins | sample 1671571 | NCBI WGS metagenome assembly ONZT01 (sample SAMN06348170, study PRJEB24527) | human gut metagenome | biome: human gut; feature: ankylosing spondylitis patient; material: feces | host: Homo sapiens | place: China | collected 2015-10
GGTCGGCTGCCCGCCGGACTTCTATAACCAGCAGGGCCAGGATTGGGGCCAGCCACCGTTCAACCCGCGCTACCTGGAGGCCACCGGCTACCAGGTGTACCGCGAGATGGTGCATTCGATGTACGAGCACGCGGGCGCGGTGCGCATCGACCATGTGCTGGGCTTGTTCCGCCTGTGGTGGATTCCGCAGGGGCTCGGTGCCCGCAACGGCGCATACGTGACGTACAACCACGAGGCGATGTTGGGAGTACTGGCCATCGAGGCCACGCGCGCCGGAGGCATGGTGGTTGGCGAGGATCTGGGCACCGTACCGGATTACGTGCGCCGCATTCTGGCCGATCACGGCGTGCTCGGCACTGACGTGGAATGGTTCAACCGCGTGGACGATTCGCCGAACGCCGGCGACCCGTACCGCGCACCCAAGGACTATCGCAAACAGGCATTGGCCTCGGTGACCACGCACGATCTGCCACCCACCGCCGGCTACCTGAACTTCGCACACGTCAAGCTGCGCGAGGAGCTGCATCTCCTGAGCGAGCCGGTGGAGGCATTCGCCGCCTCGGCGATGGCCGAGCGCACGGCCATGATGAACCGTCTGGTGGAGAACGGCTATATCTCGCAGACCGTGGCGGATGATGTGGAAGGCCATGTGCAGGAAATCGTGGAAGCGATGCACGCCATGCTCACCGATACGCCGTCGCTGCTGCTGCAGGCAGCGCTGGTGGACGGCGTGGGCGAATGCCGCTCCCAGAATCAGCCGGGCACTTCCAGAGAGTATTCGAACTGGCGCGTGCCGCTGGCGGACAGCTCAGGCCACGTGGTACATACCGACGAGGTCTTCGACCTGCCACGCGTGCAGTCCCTAGCCGCCGTGATGCGCCGAGAGAAGCGGTGATCGATTCCGCAATGGGAAATTGGTCTAAATCGGCTTCGAGGGGCTGATTTGGCCTTTCCCGGACATCCACTTCCGCTTCAAGGGGCTGGTGCCCAAGTAGACCCAGCGCGAGAACGGCGGAATGACGTTGGCACAAAGTCGTTTGCACTTGTGGTTTCACCGGCAAGGAGCCCCTTGAAACGGAAGTAGATGTCCGGGACACCCTAAATCAGCCCCTCGTAATCGAGGTAGCCGAAGACGACGACTTGTTATGGGCATGTTATCGTTGTCATGACAATGATTGTTCGCGACGGCGAAGGAGCGACGGCATATGACCAAGGCAAGCATTCAAGCGGTGGCCCGCGAGGCCGGCGTTTCCGTATCCACGGTGTCCCGAACCTTCGCCAAGCCGGATCTAGTGCTTCCAGAGACTCGAGACCGAGTGATGACCGCGGCCGAAAAGCTCGACTACTCCGTCTCTCGCTCGGCCGCCGCACTGAAGTCCGGCCAGTCGTTCCGCATTGCGCTGCTGGCCAGCGAGACCATCACCACCTGGTTCAATGCAAACATCTTCGCCGGCCTTGACTCGGCGCTGCGCCCCTCCGGCTACGACACTGTGCCCTACCCCATGCGCAACGCCGCCGAGCGCCATGACTTCTTTGCGGATTTGCCCGTGCGACGCAATGCGGATGCGGTGATTGTCAGCTCCTTCGACATTGAGCCGGCTGAAGTGGAGCGACTGAAGCATATGCACGTGCCGATTGTCGGCATCAACATTCCCTCCACCGATGGGTTCGACGCAGGCGTGAGCATTGACGATTACGCCGCCACACGTTCGGCCATCGAGCACCTGATTGCACTCGGCCACCGGCATATCGCGTTCGTCGGCAGCGCCCCGACCGAAACCAACATGCGCTACAGTGCCGAGGCTCGTTTGCAGGGCGTCATTGATGCCGCTGCCGCCCATCCGGGGATCGAGCTAACGCCCCTGAGCATTCAACGCGGTCTTGGCGAAAGCAACGCGGCATTGAACGCCGTACTGAACGCCTCCCCCAGCATCACCGCCTTCTGTTTTGAGGATGATGAAATGGCCGCACCCGTGCTGTATCGCCTGCGTCAATACGGGCGGCGGGTACCTCAGGACATCTCCATCATCGGCTTCGACGATTCCACCCTGTCCGCCGCCGTGGGACTGACCACACTGCATCAGGACCCGTTCGCAATGGGCGTGGCCGCCGGGCACATGGTATTGGATGCCATTGCGGGCAAGTCAATCGAACCGGCATTCGTACGGCCGGACACTCCGCTAATACTGCGCGAAACCACCGCGCCGCCTGCCGCAACAGCAGCGTCCGCGCAGGCGTGACTACGTTACCACCGCAAAACGCCGATAAATCGACTTTTGCATGCGTAATTCACATGATATCGTTGTCATCATCAATACAACGGTTGGGCCTTCACACAGCAGTTCGAGCACAACCGGAACAACCCAACCACAACGCACCCGGAACAGGAAGGAATCGGCATGACCGCCAACAACCTCAATGACGACTGGTGGAAGCAGGCCGTCGTCTACCAGATCTACCCGCGCAGCTTCAAGGACGTCAACGGCGACGGACTCGGCGACATCGCCGGCGTCACCGAGAAGATGGATTACCTGAAGAACCTCGGCGTCGACGCGATCTGGCTCTCCCCGTTCTACCCCTCGGATCTGGCGGACGGCGGCTACGACGTGATCGACTACCGCAACGTCGACCCGCGCCTAGGCACCATGGACGACTTCGACGCGATGGCCGAGGCCGCGCACGAGGCCGGCATCAAAGTGATCGTGGACATCGTGCCCAACCACACCGCCGACAAGCACGTGTTCTTCCAAGAGGCCCTCGCCGCCGAGCCCGGCTCCCCGGCGCGCGACCGCTACATCTTCCGCGACGGCCGCGGCGAGCACGGCGAACTGCCGCCCAACGACTGGCAATCCTTCTTCGGCGGCCCGGCCTGAGCGCGCGTGGCCGACGGCCAGTGGTATCTGCACCTGTTCGATAAGGCGCAGCCGGACGTCAACTGGAAGAATCCGGACATCCACGAGGAGTTCAAGAAGACCCTACGTTTCTGGTCCGACCACGGCACCGACGGCTTCCGCATCGACGTGGCGCACGGCCTGGCCAAGGATCTCGAATCCAAGCCGTTGGAAGAGCTCGGCCGCGAATACAGCGTGGTCGGCGTGCTGAATCATGACTTCAGCCACCCGCTGTTCGACCGTCGTGAGGTGCACGACATCTACCGCGAGTGGCGCAAGGTGTTCAACGAATACAACCCGCCGCGCTTTGCCGTGGCCGAGGCGTGGGTGGTGCCTGAGCACCAGCACCTGTACGCTTCGATGGACGAGCTGGGCCAGTCCTTCAACTTCGACTTCGCGCAGGCCAACTGGTATGCCGACGAGTTCCGCAAGGCCATCGCCGCGGGTCTTAAGGCGGCGGCCGAAACCGGCGGCTCCACCACCACGTGGGTCATGAACAATCATGACGTGCCGCGCAGCCCCTCCCGCTATGGTCTGCCGCAGGTCAAGGGCGCGCCGTATCACCAGCTGCCACACGACTGGCTGCTGCGCGACGGCACCACCTACCCGGAGAACCGCGAACTCGGCACCCGCCGTGCCCGTGCCGCCGCGCTGATGGAGCTCGGCCTGCCCGGTGCCGCATACATCTATCAGGGCGAGGAACTGGGCCTGTTTGAGGTGGCCGATATTCCGTGGGATCACTTGGAGGATCCGACCGCCTTCCACACCACCCGCAACACGATGGACAAGGGCCGCGACGGCTGCCGCGTGCCGCTGCCGTGGACCGCCGCCGATGAGCCGGCCGTGGCCGATTTCAGCCGTCCGGCTCCGGCCGATGACGGTACCGGCGAAAACCATGTGCCGCTGTGCGCAGCCGGCCAGTTCGGTACAGGCGCGTCCTTCGGCTTCTCCCCCGCCGTGCGAGCCGACGGCGTGACGCCGGCCGCCGACCCGCACCTGCCGCAGCCGCTGTGGTTCAAGGATTACGCGGTGGACGTGGAGCAAGCCGACCCGGATTCGATGTTCGCGTTGTATCATGCGGCGTTGGCGATTCGTCAGGAGTCGCTGACCGCCACGCGCGACACCACCGCCGAGCAGGTGGGCATGGGCGACGATGTGGTGGCGTACACCCGCGCGGCGGTTGGCGGGCGGGTGTTCACCTCAATCACCAACTTCGGCAATGCTCCGATCGCGCTGCCCGATGGCTCCGTGGTGCTGGCGTCCGGCCCGCTGACCCCCGAAGGCCAGCTCCCCACCGACACTTCTGCGTGGGTTATCAAGTAGATCCCTTGGAATAAGCGAAAGGCCGCCGTTCCGAATGAATCGGAGCGGCGGCCTTTTGGTATGCACTGGGGACCACCCTCAGGCGCTTACGCGCCAGCGTACTGCAACACGGACAGCCTGAAGGCTGCGATTGCCGGCTCGCTGTTCGTGCGCACCTCACCCGAGGGGAGCCAAGGAAGAATCACTGAACCTGGGCGCGGGCGATCTTGCCGGTGAAGGAGTTGGCCTCGTCGGCATCCTTGACGCCATCCTTGTTCCAGGAGAACATGGCGCGCAGCTTCGGGCCGACGGTCTCGATGCGCTCGTTGGAGTACTTCTCCTGCAGTTCCTTGAAGTGCGGGGCGCCGGCATCCTGATCGTCGATGAACTCCTTGGCGAAGGAGCCGTCCTGGATGCGCTGCAGGTGGTATTCCATGCGCTTGCGGCAGTCCTCGTTGATGACGGTGTTGACGTAGTCGCCGTACTGGGCGGTGTCGGAGCAGGACCAACGAGCCTTGTTCAGGCCGCCCTCGTTCATCAGATCGACGAGCATCTTGAGCTCGTGGCAGACCTCGAAGTAGGCGATCTCCGGCTGGTAGCCGGCGTCGGTCAGGACTTCGAAGCCCATCTCGACGAGCTTGTTCACGCCACCCATGAGCACGTTCTGCTCGCCGAAGAGATCGGTCTCGGTCTCTTCCTTGAAGGTGGTCTTGATGGCACCGGCGCGCAGGGCACCGAGGGCCTTGGCGTAGGCCAGGGTCAGAGCCCAGCCGTCGCCACGCGGATCCTGCTCGACGGCCACGACGACCGGCACGCCACGGCCAGCGGCGTACTCACGACGAACGATGTGGCCCGGGCCCTTCGGGGCAACCATGAACACCGGGTGATCCTCAGACGGCTTGATGTAACCGTAGTGAATGTTGAAGCCATGAGCGAACGCAACAGCAGCACCCGGCTTGATGTTGGGCTCGATGTCGTTGGCCCAGATGGTGCGCTGGTACTGGTCGGGGGCCAGAATCATGATCACGTCGGCCTCGGCGGAAGCCTCGGCCACGGACTTGACCTCGAGGCCCTGCTCCTTGGCGAAGTCGACCGACTTGGAGGTCGGACGCAGGCCGACGACCACGTCGACACCGGAATCGCGAAGGTTCAGCGCGTGGGCGTGGCCCTGGGAGCCGTAGCCGATGATTGCGACCTTCTTGCCTTCGAGAACAGAGAGATCACCGTCGTTCTCATACCAGATCTGTGCTGCCATTATTGGCACTCCTTTTCAGTAGTGGGTTGTGGCGCCGCTGGGCGCCGGGGGTATCTACGGTGTGCAGATAAGTCCTGTTTTGCGAGGATTGTGTCCTTCAAACCGAGTTCAATCCTACCGAGAACGCCGTCGCAGCCCCGCTGGAGTCCACAACGTGAGCTAGGTCACTATTGGAGTATGGACAGCCGTGTGCAGAGAACGATTCTCGATAACAACTCTGCACCCTTTTGAACAGAATCGCACAATCCCACATATGGGGAAAGGCTGAGATATCAACGATCTTGCATATTCGGTGTTCGTTTGCCTGCAAGAAATCAGCGCATAGTTGTTATTGAGAATGATTCGCTGCGCGCAACAACACAAAACCGCCGCTCCCGTATGGGCGGGAACGGCGGTTTGCTAGCTTAAATCCCCTTCAGGGGCGGCAATCACTGAACCTGGGTACGAGCGATCTTGCCGTTGAAGGACTCAGCCTCGTCCTTGTCCTTGGCCTCGGCGTTGTTCCAGGAGAACATGGCGCGCAGCTTCGGGCCAACGGTCTCGAGGTGCGGGTGAGAGTACTCTTCCTGCAGCTTCTTGAACTTCGGGGCGCCGGCAGCCTGGTCATCCATGAACTCCTTGGCGAAGGAGCCATCCTGAATGCGCTTGAGCTGATACTGCATGCGCTTCTTGGTCTCCTCGGTGATGACGGTGGAGGTGTAGTCGCCGTACTGAGCGGTGTCAGAGCAGGACCAACGAGCCTTGTTCAGACCACCCTCGTTAGCGAGGTCGACCAGCATCTTCAGCTCGTGGAACACCTCGAAGTAGGCGATTTCCGGCTGGTAGCCAGCCTCGGTCAGCACGTCGAAGCCGAGGTCGCACAGGTGGTTGATGCCGCCCATGAGGACGTCCTGCTCACCGAACAGATCGGTCTCGGTCTCCTCGGTGAAGGTGGTCTTGATGGCGCCTGCACGCAGAGCGCCCAGAGCCTTGGCGTAAGCCAGGCACAGCGGCCAGGTCTTGCCGTCCGGGTCCTGCTCAACAGCGACGACGACCGGAACGCCACGGCCAGCGGCGTACTCACGACGAACGATGTGGCCCGGGCCCTTCGGGGCAACCATGAACACCGGGTGATCCTCAGACGGCTTGATGTAACCGTAGTGGATGTTGAAGCCGTGGGCGAAGGCCAGGGCAGCGCCCGGCTTCAGGTTCGGCTCAACGTCCTTCTTGTAGACGGCTGCCTGGTACTGGTCAGGCAGAAGAATCATCACAACGTCAGCCTCAGCGACGGCCTCACCAACCGGTTTGACCTCAAGGCCCTGCTCCTTGGCGAACTCCACGGACTTGGAGGTAGGACGCAGGCCGACGACCACGTCGACACCGGAGTCACGCAGGTTCAGCGCGTGGGCGTGACCCTGAGAACCGTAGCCCAGGATAGCCACCTTCTTGCCATCGAACACGGACAGATCGGCGTCCTTCTCGTACCAGATAGTTGCTGCCATTTTTGGCGCTCCTTTTATTTATTTGTTTATTTATGGGGTTGAATTTTTCTTGCGTTCTGCGGGGTTTCGCTGAGCGATATTCTGTTGTGGCTTTCCTTGTGGGCTTTTCCGATATGCAGGTTTAGTCCCGTCGCATCGGAAAAGCCCTGTAGGGGTTCACTTAGTGGAATTAGGGGTTTTCACGTTGTGAACATCGTCACTTGGTAAAGTCAACGTCCTTAGTCTCCTTGCAGGTGAGCACGGAGACGAGGCAGCACACGGCCATCACGGCAAGGTAGAGGCCCACGGAGTGGACGCCCCAGTGGGAGCTCAGCCAAGTGGCGATGGTCGGCACGAAAGCCGCGCCGACGATGGCGGCCAGGTTGTAGCCGATGCCGGAGCCGGAGTAACGCACGTTGGCGTCGAACAGCTCAGGCAGGAAGGCGCCGATCGGGCCGAAGGCGATGCCCATCAGGGCAAAGCCGACGCACAGGAACACCATGTTGGCGAAGAAGTTCTTCTGGCCGACCAGACCACCGTCCAGCAGGAACGGGAAGAGTACGGCGAACACCACAAGTGCGCAGGAGGAGAAGGTCAGCACGCGACGGCGGCCGATCTTGTCCGCGTACAGGCAGGACAGCACGATGAACAGGGCGAACACGCAGATGGAGATCATGAGCATGAGCAGGTATTCCTGGTTGGTGAAGCCAAGGTTGCCGCCGCCTTCGCCCTGCTCCTTGGTGCCCCAAGCGAGGGACCAGGTGGCGAGCGTGTAGAACAGCGTGTAGGTCACAGCCACGAGGAAGGTGGCCTGCAGCACCTGACGCCAGGACTTGCGGAAGACCTCGGTCAGCGGGGACTTGACGACCTTCTTCTGCTCCTGGGCCATACGGAAGATCGGGGTCTCCTCCATGTGAACGCGGACCACGAGACCGACGATCACCAGGATGGCGGACAGCAGGAACGGCACACGCCAGCCCCAAGCCAGCATCGCGTCCTGATTGTTGAAGGATTCGAGCACGAAGTAGGTGCCGTTGGACAGGAAGAAGCCGATCGGGGCACCGAGCTCCGGGAAGGAGCCGTACAGTGCGCGCTTGTCTTCAGGCGCGTTCTCGGTGGCGACCAGTGCCGCACCGGACCATTCGCCGCCCAGGCCGATGCCCTGGATGAAGCGCAGCAGGCAGAGGATGGCGACTGCGCCAACGCCGACCTGATCGTAGGTGGGCAGGCAGCCAATCAGGAAGGTGCCGACACCCATGGTCATCAGGCTGACGACCAGCGTGGTCTTGCGGCCCATGCGGTCACCGAAGTGGCCGAAGATCAGCGAGCCCAGCGGGCGGGCGATGAAGGCGACGGCGAAGGTCAGCAAGCTCATCAGCAGTGCGACGGTGGGGTTGTCCTTCGCGGAGAAGAAGATGTGCGGGAAGTAGTTTGCCGCGGCGGTGCCGTAGGCGTAGAAGTCATAGAATTCGATGGCGGTACCGACCATCGACGCGGCGATCACGGTCTTGACCGAATCGCGTACCAAGGTAGCGGCTTTACCTGCCGCCTGCCCTAAGCCAGTCTCTTCGACTGCTGCAGTCATTGTTACTCCTGTTTTGCTCTCGTTCACTCTCATCGGCGGGCGATTATTTCGCCCCACAGGGAGGTTGTTGTTCTGTCGCTGTGTTGTTGCCGTGTACTGTCCTCTACCGTTTCCGTCTGCGGGATTCTGCCGTAAGCCTTGTGAGCGCAACAAAAAAAGCCCCGCATCATGCAGGGCCGTGCCGATTGTGTCAGCTTGATTGGCCCTGCCTTCGTTGACGGGGCTTCAAGCATCAGTGCCGAATTAGTCCGCCAGCGAAGACGGGCTAATAATTCGTGCGGATACAAACGCAGAAGCATTGAATCCAGTCATCGCGTGGCCTCCTTTCGGTATTTCCTCAGGCCGTTCGACCTGAACTGGAATGTAAACATAGGTTTGTATGTCTTGCCAATCCAGCAAGGGTTCACATTGTGGACATTGTGACGTAGGAGTCATGTGAGATGGGTGACTGTGGGCGGCCGTGACTCGGCTCCCCTCAGTCGCCTACGCCGCCAGCTCGGCCGCAATTACAGACGGGCTACCGCCCGCAGTCTGCCTGCTCGCCTCCCGGCTCGCCTTCGCCTACAAACAGTCCACCGGACTGTTTGCTTCACAGCTCAGCCTCAGAGAGGGGAGCCAAGATAGGAGTCACCGGGTGGTTTCGCCGGGGATGAGGGCTACGGGGATGACTTCTTCGGGAGTGGGTTGGGTGTCAACGTCCGAAGCGCTATCGTTCTTGGACGGAGAGGCGGGGCCACCGTCGGCGGCGATCTGTGAGTCCATGCGGACGGCGAGCGCGGCGGCGATGGCCGGGAAGTCCTGTCGAATCGCGGTCAGGCGTTTGCCGGCGGTTTCGGCCATGAGAGTGCCGTCATAGGCGATGACTTGCAGATCAGCAGGCACCTCGATACCCCGTCGTGAGGCTTCCTGCAATGCCACGGATGCCACCACATCGGAGCCGACGATGGCGTCGACATCAGGATACTGTTCGAAAATGGCGCATGCGGTGGCTTCGTGGGCGGCGATGTCGGCCACGGTGCCGGCTTCGACATAATCGCAGGCAATGCCGGCCTCAGCCAGCAGACGCTCGACGGTGAGATGGTAGCGAATCGTGGGGAAAGTGGTGCCTTCCGCGAACTGGGAACGCGGGCCACCAACGAGCACCACGTGGCGCGCGCCGGAATCGATGAGCTGGCGCGCAATCAGACGGCCTCCCTGTTCATGATCAGACCGGACGACCGGCACACCCTCACCGAGCGTGCGGTCGAAAGCGACAATTGGCCGATGGATGGAGGTCCAGTAGTCGGCCGGATGCTCGGTGTGGGCCGCCATGATGATGCCGTCCATCATGTGCCGCTGGAGCATGTCGATGTACTCGCTCTCGCCCTTGTCTGTATCGGCGGTGGAGCAGAGCAGGGTTTTGAGGTCGCGCGCGGCGAACTCGCGCTGCAGATGCGCGGTGAGTGTGGAGAAGAACGGGTGGGCGATGGTCGGCATGATCACGCCGATGGTGTTGGTGCGGTTTCGGTAGAGGTTGCGGGCCAGCTCGTTGGGAATGTAGTTGAGCTGGCGCATCGCGGACTCGACTTTGGCACGCATATCGGCCGAGACGTAGCCGGTGTTGTTGACCACCAACGAAACGGTGCTTAAGGACACCCCTGCCGCTTTGGCTACGTCGCGCATGCCGACCATGGTTTTGCTCCCCTGCGAGTACTGGACTGGATCACTGCTGACCAGTGTACTCGAACCGGTTTATTATTCGGCAGATTTGGTGGTGAGGGTGACGATTCCGGCCAGCAGCACCATGACGATGGCGGACGGGAAGAGCAGGTAATAGCCGAAGCTATGCTCGAAGGCGTTCACCAGTAGCGCGCCGATGATGGCGGCGAGCGCCAGACCGGCCGAGTTGGCGAGCGCATAAATGCCGAGGTCGTGGCCGGCTCGGCGCGGGTCGGGCAAAGAGTCCATCACCAGTTCAAGTCCGAGCGAATCATAGACGCCAAAGGCGAATCCGGAAATCAACGCAAACGGCAGCATGCCGTTTTCACGGGCAGTGCCGGTGGACCAGACGCCAAGGCCCCATGCGAGCGCCAAACCAGCGGCATACAGCAGGCAGGCACCGGCCACCACACGGGCCACGGGAATGTTCTTTTCCTCGATTCGCTCGGAAATCGGCCCGGCGGCCCAGGAGGCGAGCGCGGCACCGATCAATGTGGCCACAGCCATACCGGCAATGAGGAATCCGGCCGGAATGGTCAGCGGCGCGGACGTAAGTACCACGGCCTTGCCATAAACCCAGAAACGTACGAGATACCACAGAAACACACCGGTCAGCCCAACACCGGCCATCATGCACGTACGGGCGGCGAACACCCGGGAGAACTCGGGAGCGTGGGCCGGCGGGCGCAATTGGTCAAGTACCTGACTGCGGTCAAAAAGCTGGTTCGGCTGCTCAGCGCTAGAAGGCTCCTTGGGCAGAATCAATACGGTGGCAATACCGGACACTGCAAATAGCACGGCGGTGTAACTAAACGGCGCAAACGAATTGAACATCACACCAAGCGCACCCATGCACACGCCAAGCGCTTGGCCGAGCATCACACCGATGCCATGCCAGCGTTCGATGCGAGGGCGGAACTTGTCGGGCACCCGTTCGCTGATGGCGCTGGTCAACGGCACGGAAAGCATCGCATAGGCGAACTGTAGGAACACCCAGAAAATACAAAGCACAATGATGCCGATATTCTGCCCCAGAATCAGCGTGATCAGCGCGCACAGCAGACCTCCGCCAACCATCCACGGGGTACGACGGCCCAATGGCGTGCGTGTGCGGTCGGACAACACTGAAATCAGCGGCATCGCAAACATGGAGGCCACTACGCCGACAATCACCAACACGGCCAGGGGCATCGCCAATTCGGTGGCGACGGGCAACGGGCGGCCAGTGGCCGGATTGATGGCGATATGACCGGCAACAGCAGTGTCATAGCCGAACGTACGCGCAATCGCGTTGGGCATGGCAATGGTGTTCAACGCCACCCAAGGTGCGCCGACCAGAATTGAAGCAGCGAAGAAACCCCAGTTGAGTCGGGAGACCTGACCTGCGGTAGGGCGTTGGCCATTGACGGCGACCATGGGATCGCGCATGTCGAGGTAGGCGGACGACATATCCGGCGCGGGAGTGTCCACACTGGCGGCTGCAGCAGCGGCTGCCGAAGAACCGGCGGAAGCCAATCGCACAGCCTGGGCCTCAGGCTGGTCCGCAGAGGCTTCGGGCGGGCGGCGGCGATTCTTGATGGCCAGTCTGGCCACGGCGGCTTTGTCTTCGGGACTTAGGACCTTGTCCAAATCCGGGCGATCATCAATACCCGGACGCACATACGGTTCCAACATGATGCTGCTCTTTCTCTGTTCTGCTGCTCGTCTCGTCGATTCCGGCGGGATGCTTGGGCCGCGCCCGCAGGAGCATGACCTTCAACCCCGCATACGCAAAACCGCCCGGGCGCACTGGCTTCAGTGCACTGCGGGCGGTTTGTTTTCCATGGACCCAGCTTACGCCGGACGCACTACTTGGAGCGCGCACAGCGGAGTGGCGTTTATGGGCCAACGGTTAGTCGATATCGGCAATCGGCGGGTTGCTCAGCAGATCATCAGTCTCGTGGTCGCCGGCGGCATCGCTCCAGGCAAGGCTGGCAACCGGGGTGGTGTTGTCTGTGCCGAGGCCGCGTCCGGGCTCGAAGGTGAGGGCGGCCGTGGACGTGCCGTCGGCGGCGGTCCAGCGGAAGGTGATGGACGTGTCGCCATCGACCTCGTAGCTGAACTCGCCATCGAATGCAGGCAGTTCGTTGCGGAACTTGGCCAGGGCGTTCAGGGCCTTGACCACCGGGCGTTCGAGGTTTTCATCGATTTCGGCGGTGGAGTAGTAGTGGCGGTTGATGTCGCGGCCGTTGTTGGTTCGGCGCAGCAGTTCCATGTCGTTGCGGCCGGCGAGCGCGCCCACGTAGTAGACCTGCGGCACGCCCGGCAGGAAGAACTGCACGGCGCGGGCGGCCAAGTAGTGCTGGTCGTTGCAGCCGAGGGCCGAGTAGTACGTGGAGTTGACCTGATAGAGGTCGAGGTTGCTGGCGGCGGCACCGGTGGCGGCCTGGGATTCGCCGTGGGTGTTGGCGTGGATGGTGTTGACCAGATTATCGACGTCCTCGTCGGGCACGAGGCCCTTGAGGCTGCGGTCGAGCTGATCGGAGCCGATGTCGATCACGCCGATGCCGTCGTGCGTATCGAGTACGGTGACGGCGTTGTTCGGGCGGATTTCGGTCCAGTGGACCACGGGTTCCACGTGACCGGTGAACAGCGAGTGCAGGAGCAGCGGAGGCAGGGCGAAGTCGTAGACGCGGTCCACCTTGGAGGCGATTTCAACCTGCTTCTTGTAGTAGCTATGCACCTCAATGAGAATTTCGAGGCCTCGCTTGACGCCTTCCTCACGTAGGCGGGAGATCAGCTTGAACGTCTTCGGGGTCATGAAGCAGCTCGTGCCAGCTTCCTTAGCGCCGTAGCCGACGGCGTCGAGGCGGATGTAGCTTACATGGGAGGCGGCCATCTGATCGAAGATGGACATGAGGTATTCCCAGCCCTTGTCGGAATCGGTGTCAATATCAACCTGCTGCGGGGTGAAGCTCACCCAGACCAGGCGCGTCTTGCCGGCGAACTTGTAGTGGGTGAACGGCAGGCCCGGACGCGGACGGTAGATGCCGGCCAGGTCCTCTTCGGTGGCGCCGTTCGGGAACACGGAGCTCATGGTCAGAAACATCGGGTAATACTCGGATTCCTCACCTTTTTCAAGCACATCTTGGAACTGCTTGGATTCCCAACTCATGTGGTTGACGATGGCGTCGACCATGATGCTGTGGGTCTTGGAGAGTTCGGCGACGTCGTCCCAGCTGCCGAGACGTTCGTCGACTTTGGTATGGTCGATCGGGTCGAAGCCTGCATCCGCACCATCGAACGGAGTGAAGAACGGCAGGATATGCACGCCGTCATACACGCCGTCGAAGCGGGTGCGCAGGATGTCGGTCATCGAGCTAAGAGTGCCATCGCCGAGACGATCGGCGTATGTGATGAGTTGCACTTTGTTTTTCATGGGACCTCCCTTGGCTCATGGGCGCGGGTGCAATTTGCGTGCGCATCTGCCTGTTTGTTGTTTACGTATTTGCATACTCACGTATGTATCGAACCGGTTCGATATTACCTCGAAAGGGACGTCAATGTCCAGTCGCGCAGTGAAATGCGCGTGTCGAACCGATTAGATGCGGTGTTCTATGCAGCTTAGCCTGTCCGACTCCAATGTGTCCGATTGATAACGCCCGGTTTGTTGCGCATTTTGGTTGAGGCTTGAGTTGAGAGACATGGTCCGTCGTCCGGGTACGATTTCAGTCGCCAAACCAAATCAACCTATTTAGGAAGGCGACGGAACCATGCCGAATCAGATTCTACAGGTCGACGAGAACATGCTCGAAACGAAGCTGGACCGGTTGGTGTCGGAGAAGGTCGAACAGCTGTTGAACGCGATGCTGGACGCGGAGGCCGACGAGATCACGGGCGCGTGCAGGCGTTCGTATACGCTGGAATGCAAGACGAATGCGGCCAGACGCGCGCTCGAGGGCGAGCCCCTCGCCCGCGTGGCGCGCGACGCGGGTTGCACGCCGACGAGCGTGTACCAGTGGATGCGCCGCTACCGGAGCGAGGGGATACTGGGACTGATGGACAGGAGAAACGCGCCGATGCCGGCCGAACCGATGCCCGCGGCCGGCGATGACGTGGAGGAGCTGCGCCGGCAGGTGGAGGTCCTGCGGCTGGAGAACGCGGTGATGCGGGAGACGATCGATGTTTTAAAAGCCGACGACCCACGCCTCGACCCGTCCATGCTGACGAACAGGGAGAGGACGCGGGTCGTCGACGCGATCAGGGGTGAATTCGGCCTGGCGGCCTGTCTGAAGGCCGTGGGGCTGAAACGCAGCACCTACTATTACGAGCGCGGCGCGATCGCCGCGGGCGACAGGTACGCCGTGCTGCGGGCCCGCGTCGCCGGCCTGTTCGAGCAGGGTGGGCGCGCATGGGGATACCGGACCATCCACCGCATGCTGCGCCTTGACGAGTCCGACCCGATCGTCGTCTCGGAGAAGGTCGTCAGGCGGATCATGCGCGAGGGGGCCATGCGGCCCGTGTACCTGAAGCGGCCGAAGCGGTGGAGCTCCTACGCCGGCGAGATCGGCGAGGCCCCGGCGAACCTCGTGGAGCGGGACTTCCACGCCGACGCGCCGAACATGCTGTGGGTCACGGACGTCACCCAGTTCACCATGGACGGGTACAAGTGCTGGCTTTCCCCGGTGGTCGACTGCTTCGACGGGATGGTGGTCTCCTGGACCTTGTCGCGCTCCCCGAACGCCGACATGGCGAACCGGATGCTCCTTGACGCGGTCGCCACGCTCAGGGACGGGGAACATCCAATCATCCATTCCGACCGCGGCTGCCACTACCGGTGGGACGAATGGATCCGCATCTGCGAGGAGCACGGGCTGATCCGGTCGATGAGCGCCAAGGGATGCAGCCCGGACAACGCGGCCGCCGAGGGGTTCTTCGGCAGGCTCAAGAACGAGTTATTCTACGGGCGGGACTGGAGGGGCGTGGGCTACGAGGAGTTCCGCGAACGCCTGGCCGCCTACCTGACCCACTACAATGAAACCAGGATCAAGAAGTCACTGGACTGGATGAGCCCCGTGCAATACCGCAGAAGTCTTGGACTGGCCGCCTGACCGTCCAAAAAAACATCCGCACCCCCTCCGTGCGATCATGGACGATGCGCTCCGCCTGCGCCATCGCATGATTCCGTACCTCCACACCATGAACTGGCGCGCATCCCGGACAGGCCTTCCCCTGGTGGAGCCCATGTATTGGGGATCGCCCGACATCGACGCCGCATACCACGTTCCCAACGAATACATGTTCGGCACCGAACTGCTGGCCGCGCCCATCACGGAACCGATGGATAAATCCTCCCGACGGGGCAAGGCCGACGTATGGCTGCCGCAGGGCGACTGGTTCGACTTCTTCACCGGGCGCCGGTATAGCGCGTCTTCGCCCAACGGACGGCGCATGACCGTCTGGCGTCCGCTCGACGGAATTCCCGTGTTCGCGAAGGCCGGCGGCATCGCGCCGATGCAGCCCCTGTCCGAGGGGGATTCCATCAACTCCGTCGACAACCCGCAGCATCTGGAGATCATCGTCTTCCCCGGAGCGGACGGCGACTTCACGCTGATGGAGGATTCGGGACATTACTCTCGGCAGATCACCCCGGCGACCACCGCGATCACCTATCGATGGCGCAAGGACGGCGCCACATCCGCACTCACGGTATCGCCAGCCCAGGGAGACGTTCACGCTCTGCCGGCCCGGAGAACATGGGATTTCCTGTTCCGAGGCATTACCGACAGCGACATATCCGTACAGGCCGACGGCGCATCCGTCGATTCGGATCGCCGGTATGATGCCGAAACCCTCACATTGCAGGTAACGGTCGCCGACGTATCCACCCGCAGCGAGATACGTGTCACCATCGGCGACACGACGATGGCCCCCGATCCCCGCATGGAAGACGTCTTCGACATCCTTCGGCATGCCGAAATGCGATATCTGACCAAGGAACAGGCTTATGCCGCCATAGCGGAGAACGGCATCGACGCATTGGCCACGATGGATTCACTCGAGCACGTCAGCGGGCCGGACATGGAAGATTGCTCCGATTCGCATATGCCGAGCGCCGTCCGTCAAGCGCTGACGGAGGTGCTGCTCCGATCCTAGCCCGCATGTCGCCTCTCCCGGAATACGCCACGGGAGAGGCGACAGCAGCCCGTCACAGACCCATGTCCAGGCGAACGCCGGGCCGTCAACACGTCGAGGCACGACGCACCAGATCGTAGGAGGTCACATACGTGCGGAACGGATCCGCCGACCCCTCGATGCGCGCGATCAGCATATCCACGGCATGTCGCGCGTAATCATCCACATGCGGGTCGATCGTCGTCAATCCGGGCATGCAGTACTCGGCATCCGGCACGTTGTCGAACCCAATGACCTGCATATCCTGCGGCACGCGCACGCCGCGCCGCTGCAGCTCATGAATCACCCCGATGGCGAGCGCGTCGTTCAGGCACATGACCGCATCCGGACGCGGCGCATCCGGATCGTCCAACAGCCCCGCCACCGCATCGCGGCCGCCGGACTGCACCCAATCCGCGTTACGGACCAGCCGCCAATCGACCTGCAGGCCACGCTCCTCATGGGCCAACACATAGCCGCGGGTACGCATCGTGCTGGTGGTTTCGGGCCGCGACTCGCGGTCGGCATCCGGGCATGCGTTCTCCGCGGTGCCGCCGATCAACGCGATCCTACGGCATCCCGAATCCAGCAGCGCCCCCACCGCGGTGCGTACGGCCTCCACGTTCGGCATCGTGACCCAATCGGCCAGTCCCTGCGTATCGTAATCGCCCACAATCACCAACGGATACGGCTGGTGCAGTATCGTGCGATCCGTGATCGGCGAGCCCATGAAGAAAATCCAGCCGTCCGCGGCCAGCTTCTTCGTCTCCGGGATCGCCTGCGCCAAGCCGCCGGCGCTGTTGTAGGTATCGGTGATCACCGCGTACCCGCGGGAACGTGCCGCCGCCACGATGCTGTCGGCGAGATAGGGCATGAACGGCTGGCAGAAATCGGTGATGGCCAGTCCGATGAGCTTCGTGCCGCCGGTTTTCATGGCGCGGGCGGACACGTTAACGCGGTATCCGAGGCGTTCGATGGCATCCTGGACACGCTGGCGCGTCTCCGGGCGCATACTGCCGGTGTTGTTCAGCACATTCGACACCGTTTTGATGGAGACGCCCGTCTCGCGCGCCACGTCGGTGATGGTCACCCGTTTCGCCACAGCACCCCTCTCGTCGCACCATCGGGCATGTTCCGCACGGTTCAGGCGGAACGCCCGTCTGATTCCAGCATAACGCGTTTTCCCCGGCCGGTCCGGTCCCTTCCGCCCGGCCCGGGAAGCAAGGGCCGTGCGATCCGTCCTTCTCCGGAACGGACCGCGCGGCCCATCGCGTCACTTGATGTGCAGGGCGGTCCAACTCACCGGCGGCAGGGAGACGCGGACCACGCCGGACTCGGCATCGTACATGGCCGACCCGTTGGCGTGCGGGGTCACACGGTTCTGGTCGTAGAGCGTATTCGCGGCGAACAGATCGTCGTCGTGCAGCGTCTGCGCCTCGACGGATGCCGGCTGCGCGCCGTCCTGCAGCCTGATCTCGAACTCGGCGGTCGCCTCGAGCGAACGGTTCACCGCAAACACGGCGAGCGAGCCGTCGGCGCAGCGCACGGCCACGGCGTTCACGCCGTCGACCTCGCCATAGCGCGGCGTATCCACGGTGCCGGCGGACAGCTTCGGCTCCAGCACGGTGCCGCCCTTGGCCAGGCGCGCGGTCACGGAGAACGGGTGGAACGTGGTCTGGCGCCAGGCCGGGCCGCCCGGCTCCGTCATGATCGGGGCGATGACATTGACCAGCTGCGCCAGGCTGGCGGCGCGCACGCGGTCGGCGTTCTTGAGCAGCGTGATCATCAGATCGCCGAACACCACGGCGTCGGCGGCGGTGTAGATGTCCTCCAGCAGACGCGGGGCCACCGGCCAGTTGCCGATGCCCTCGGGGGTCTTGCTCGGCTCCTCACCCTGGTACCAGACATTCCATTCATCGAACGAGATGTACACGTCGTGCGCGCTCTTCAGATGGGCCTTGGTGGCGTCGATGGTGGCGGCCACGTCCTTGATGAAGCCGTCCATATCCACGCCGGAGGCCAGGAAGCTGGCCATGTCGCGCGTGCCGTCCTCCTTGAAGAACGGCTGGTAGTAGGCGTGGCAGGAGACGAAGTTCACGTTCTCGTAGGTCTTCTCAAGAACGGTCTGCTCCCACTTGCCGAAGGTCGGCATGCCATGGGCGGAGGAGCCGCACACCACCAGTTCCACGTCCGGATCGATCTGGCGCATGCCGGCGGCCACGGAGGCGGCGAGCATGCCGTAGTCCTCGGCGGACTTGTGGCCGAGCTGCCACGGGCCGTCCATCTCGTTGCCCAGGCACCACATGCGGATATCGAACGGCTTGTCGGCGCCGTTGGCGCGGCGACGTTCCGACAGCTCGGTGCCGCCGGGCACGTTCGCGTACTCCAGCAGGTCCAGGGCCTCCTGCAGGCCGCGCGTGCCCAGGTTGACGGCCTCCATCAGCTCGTTGCCGCCGGTGGCCTCAAGCCATTCGGCCATCTCGTGCAGGCCGAATTCGTTGGTTTCGGTGGAATGCCAGGCCAGATCGAGTCGACGGGGACGTTCCTGCTTGGGGCCGATGCCGTCCTCCCAGCGGTAGCCGGACACGAAGTTGCCGCCCGGGTAGCGGATGGTGGTGGCGCCAAGTTCCTTGACCAGGTCGATGACGTCCTTGCGGAAGCCGTGCTCGTCGGCGGTCGGGTGGTCGGGCTCGTAGATGCCGGTGTACACGCAACGGCCAAGGTGCTCGACGAACGAACCGAACAGACGATTGTTGACCGGAGCGACCTCAAAATCGTCATCGACGACGAGACGTGCGGTCAGATGGTCCTGCTGGGGCATGGGATTCCTTTCTACATATCTGCATGCACTCTGCATACGTGACACGTATCCATACAACGATGTACCGCGGAGGCGCGGGCGACCGGGGACATCCGTGTGACAGCCACCAGTGTAGTACAACCTTGTACTGACTGCCGGAAGGCGTGGCGCAGAGACGGCTGAGACCTTTTGGCGCACCACTGCAGCAAAAAAGATCCCAAGAAGTCGAATTACAGTCCCATCCGACGCATAGCCACCGTGAACATACGGCAAAAGGCATCAACCACGTCACCCGTCCACCCGCTACATTCACAAGCAGTACCGCCCACTCTGCATCATTCGCATATGCAAAGGCCGCGAACCGTACGATGACGGTTCGCGGCCCCCTGACATGCCATTAGGCCACCCGGCTCGCACCGGCTGTTCGGCCTGCCGGCTCAGCCCTCGCGCTTGGGCGCCTGGCTGGCCACGCGGGTCAGGCGCGGCGGGCGGCGCGTGGACACGAACAGCGGCTGCACCTCGACCAGCGGGTTGTACGGCGCCAGGCCGAACCACTTGACCGGGGAACCGGCCACGCGGCGGATCGCGTACTTGATCTGCAGCGAGAGGGCGCCACGGCCGGAGACCTTCGACTCGGGCATCAGCGCCTTGTGGATCACCACGTAGCGGATGGTGCCGATGCCGGGATCGGCGTCAAGCTTCGGGTAGATCGACTGCTGGTTCGGCAGCTCGCCGGTCTTCTCCAGATCGTGCATGATCTGATGCAGGTAGGCCGGGATGGACTGCGAGACCTTGAAGCCGAGGCGGATGCGCACACGGAACAGGTAGTCGGTACCGAAGCTCTCGACCGAATACTCACGGGTGAACGGCTCGTCGGTGGTCTCCACACTCACTGCCCACCATGCGCGGGCGCGCTTGGGGTGGTCGGCGAAGATCGAGAAGAAGATGTCCGTATCGAGACGCTTCAGGTCCGGATCGCTGGTCAGGTAGACGATGTTGTCCACGAACCGGTGGATGCGGCTATCGCCGTGCAGCTTGTCCAGCGCGGGGAGGAAGTCCTTCGGCATCATGTGCCGACGCTGCGAGCGCTCCAGCTTGGTGCCCTCGTTCCACGTGTACATGATCATGAGGATCGCCAGCGTGAGCAGCAGCGTGAACCAGCCGCCGTGCAGGAACTTGGCCATCGAGGCGGCGAAGAACAGGACCTGGATCGCCAGGAACACGATGGTGAACACAACGGCGCCGAACTTGTTGCTGCGGTGCCACAGGTAGATGCCCAGCAGGATCGTGGTGGTGATCATCGTGATGGTCAGTGCCAAGCCGTAGGCCGCCGAGATATGTTCCGAATCGCGGAACAGCAGCAGCACGGCCAGCGTGGCCACGCACAGCACCACGTTGACGACCGGAATGTACAGCTGGCCGCGGGTACGGGCAGGGTAACAGACCTGCAGATGCGGCATCCAGTTGAGGCCGGTGGCCTCGGAGACCATGGTGAACGCGCCCGTAATCAGCGCCTGGGAGGCGATGATGCCGGCGGTGACCGACAGCACGACGGCCACATAGCGCACGTTCGGATCCATCATCTGGAAGAACGGGTTGATCCCCTCGGCGTCGGCCAGTTCGGGGTTGTTCTGGTTGCGCAGCATCCACGCGCCCTGGCCGAAGTAGTTGAGCACCAGCGCCACCTTGATGAACGGCCAGGTGAAGTAGATGTTGCCGCGGCCCACGTGGCCCATATCCGAGTACAGCGCCTCGGCGCCGGTGGTCGAAAGGAACACGGTGCCCATCAGCGCCAGACCGGTGGCGTTATTCGGACTGAACAGGAACTTGATGCCGTAGTACGGGTTGAGTGCGGCGAGCACGGACCAGTCGTTGCCGATGGCTACCACGCCGACGATCGCCAGGAACGCGAACCAGACCATCACCACCGAGCCGAAGACCTTGCCGATCGATTCGGTGCCGCGCGACTGCACGGCGAACAGGATCACGATGATCACCGCGGTGATCATCATCGTCAGATCCTTGTTCTCGGTGAACAGATGCTCCAACGCCGGCAGCGTCTTCAGGCCTTCGACGGCGGACGAGATCGACACGGCCGGCGTCAGCACCGAGTCCGCCAGGAAGGCCGCGCCGCCGAGCATGGCCGGTATGACGAGCCATGCGCCGTATTTGCGAATCAACGAGTACAGAGCAAAGATGATTCTGCAGAAACGGACATCCAAACATCCCAATTCACATCACACATGACCGATTCTCCAGAATCGGACACACAGAACACATTTTTCGGAACTCAGACGTCCGATTCGGCAGAATCGGACACATGTGCACAAGTCGGATGATGAGCACGACTATCGACGGGCGTTCGCCGGTTGTGGACGCCGCTGAAATCGATGCGATCCACACCGGGCACACGCATGAAGACGCACAGTATCAACGCGTGGTATCGCCTGGCACCAGTGTCATGGGAATAAGCACGTTCGGCTCGAACGGCTTGGGGATGTTCTTGCGTGAAGCGTTAGCCGCGGCCACTTCCTCATTGGCAATCGCCTGCACGATATGGTCGGCCGCCGACTGTGCGATCGCCGAGAAATCCTGCGCGACCGCGGTCAGCTTCATGCCGGCCAAATCAGTCAAATACGTACCATCGTAGGCAACGATCTGCAGCTCGTCAGGAATGGAAATTCCACGGCCCAACGCTTCGCGCACGCAGAACGATGCACCAATATCGGAACTGACCACGGCATCGACGCCGTCGGTCGTCACCTTGTCGAGCGCATTGCTGACCGCACGATGATAGCCGGCAAAATCCATCACTTCGCCAGCTTCAACATACTCGTATTTCACACCTGCGGAGGTCAATTCCTGTTCCAACGTGAGGTAGTAGCGCACCGTCGGGAACGTGGTCTTTCCCAAATCGAACGGTCCTTCCTCGACTTCTCCGCGCGCAGCCAAATCGAAGAATTGATCTCGCGGACCGCCAATCATCACCACATGTTTGGCACCATTGCGGATCAGCATCTGCGCAATCAATCGCCCACCCTGCTCGTGGTCGGATCCGATTGACGAAATACCGTCTCCAAGCACACGGTCGAACGCGACGATCGGGCGATGAATCGACGTCCAATAATCGCCGGGATGCGAAGTGTGCGCACACATGACGATGCCGTCCATCATGTGCCGACGCAACATGTCGACATACTGGATTTCGCCATCCGCCTCATCTGCGGTAGAGCACAGCATAGTGCGTAATCCTTGCGCGGCGAGTGCATGCTGCAGATGTGCGGTAAACGTCGCAAAGAACGGGTGGCGGATGGTAGGCACGATGACGCCGACCAGATTCGTGCAATCATGATACAGATTGCGGGCAAGCTCGTTCGGCACATAATTGAGGGCTTGCATGGCTTTGCGCACACGTTCGCGCATGTCATCAGACACGTACCCGTTGCCGTTCACCACCAGCGAGACGGTGCTCAGAGACACCCCGGCCTTCT